>Ga0065721_10049306_pt1 | contig 38023 bp, 33 predicted proteins | sample Mesricmetagenome_FD_59108 | JGI IMG/M metagenome (GOLD analysis project Ga0065721, IMG submission 59108) | Mesophilic microbial community from rice straw/compost enrichment Sample: eDNA_1 v2 (version 2) | ecosystem: Engineered > Solid waste > Grass > Composting > Bioreactor | place: USA: Davis... | reverse complement strand
GCTGCCGACGCTGCGATCAAGAAGGGACGGAAGGCCAAATCAAAATTGCACCGGCACCGACCAGCCCCATACCCAAAGGCATTGCTACAGCGAGCTTGTTGGCCTACATCCTGATCAGCAAATACCAATACGCACTGCCGCTGTATCGGTTGGAGCAGATGTTCGCCAACTACGGCATCGAGATCAGCCGCAAGACTATGGCGGATTGGGTTATCCGTTGTGCAGAGTTGCTAAAACCACTATTCGATTACCTGAAAAATACCCAGTTGAAGCAGCCAATCCTCCATGCCGATGAAACACCGGTTCAAGTCATTCACAATGACAAACAAAAAAGCTACATGTGGGTGTACTGCACCGGAACGGACTCTCCGCATCCGGTAAATTCGATTCGCAACATTGTGCTTTACGACTTTCAACCGAGTCGGTCGGCGCAGTGCGTGCAAAATTATCTGAGCGATTATGCGGGCTATCTGCAGGTGGATGGCTATGCGGCTTACGAGCATACCTCGGCCACCCTGGTTGGGTGCATGGCGCATGTTCGGCGGAAATTTATCGAAGCCCAAAAAGCACAACCCAATGGCAAAACGGGCAAGGCTGATTGGGCCATCAATCGCATTCAAAAACTGTATGCCATAGAGAGCCAGAGCAAAGAACTGACACCGGAGGCGCGCCATCAACAGCGTCAGGAGAAAGCACTGCCACTACTCGTGGAATTAAAAGAGTGGGTCGATAAATCGTTGCTAACCGTTCCACCCAAAACCGCATTGGGTACTGCGCTGGCTTACACCGCAAAGCAATGGCCAAAAGTCATTCGCTACACGGAAGACGGCAGGCTCAACATCGACAATAATCGAGCAGAGCGTGCGATCAAACCTTTTGTGATTGGACGCAAGAACTGGTTGTTCAGTAATACGGAAAGAGGCGCTGGCGCGAGTGCGGTGATATACAGCATTATCGAAACGGCGAAAGCCAATGGCATAAATACCGATGCTTATTTAAAAATGCTGTTGGAGGAGTTGCCGAAACGGCAGCAGGGTCAAGCGATTGGCGACTTAGCACCTTGGGCTTTTAAAGGATAGGTGTGGTTGGCCGGACGCTTACGAAAGAACTGCGTTTCTTCATGTTGAGACCTCCGATAGTTTAGAGTAACTGGAAATCTCATCAAGGTCATGGTCTTATTATTTGGGAGTAAGATCAGTCTGCCATTGCTTTGCTCTTCTTCTCATGGTGGAACTCCAATTGAAAGAGATCACCATAGGGTGCTGTAAATTACATCGCTAGTGTGATCTTGCCCAGTATCGCCGGACGCTTACCTAGCGATTGTACCTTTCTTTCATTTGAATCCCCTCTAGGGGCTGGTACTTTGCATGTTTAGAGTTGGAACCGGTCGAGAATATCTGGCCTTGTAATGCTTCAAGGCCTGGAGGTGTTATAACTTATTTCGTAGCGTTTTTTTAGATTCAAGAAAAACTTTTCATAGGTGTGAAAACTGATATATGCAGCGAATGTGGATAGTGTGGTGAAGATCAGAAAGAAAGCCAGTCGTGATTCTGTCCAGGGGCCTCCTGCTGATGTGATTGATAGAATTTTGTTGGCCGGTCCCCATAGTTGGCCGTGCAGAATATATATTCCGTAGCTGGTGATGCCAATAATTTTTACGACTTTCAATTTGAGTAGGCTGGCGAGATGGTTGTGCTCATTGATAATGCATGAGATTAGAAAGGCTGCCATTAGCAAATGGACTGTGAGCTGCTCTAAACCAACGATTGGTCCTGATTGATATGCAATAAATGAAATGGTTGAAACAAGCAAAATAGGGGCGACAAATGGATTGGCTACCAGCTTTTTAGATAGGCTGTAAAATTCATTTGTATTTAGCAGAATCGCAACTAAGCAACCTAACAGAATTGTTCTATAAGGAACCAGCAGTTGGCTAATGTTATATGCGCTCTCACCGAGAATCCCGAGTATGCATAAGAAAGATACGCAGATAAGTGTAGTTATCATCAGTGCTGATCGGAAGATGCCCAGGCACACAAGTAACGCTGGCCATACAAGGTAAAATTGCTCCTCTACTGCCAAGCTCCAAGCGCGATGGAAATAATTATGCTGATCTTCTGGCATCCAGTTCGATACGTATAATAAGTAATAGGGTAGAGATGACAGCATTTTTTCTAGATCGGGAGACTGCTTTATGAATGTCCAGATCAACAGAGCAGCCAGATACCCATAGTATAGAGGGAAAATTCTCAGAGTCCTTCGTAGATAGAATTTGCCTAGGGATATGCTGTGTTTGGTTCTCTTTTCTTTTAATAATAGGTGTGTTATCAGAAAGCCGCTTAATACAAAAAATAGGTCTACACCTAAGTAGCCGCGATCAAATAAGTCCAAGCCTAAAACATTCTGTCCTGCTGAGTGGTGCCATAAAACGGCCAAAATGGCAATGGCTCGAATGCCATCAAGTAGAGCGAAATGCTTGCGGGCTAGGAATTCTTCAAAGCTGGGGATGGCGTTCATGTGCCGAAATCAGGGTCAAGTTGATGGTGGGATAATCGGCTCCGATTAGGCTACGCATAATTTAATTGCGTCCGTAAATCATGGTGCTTAATTGTGGAGTCGGTATGCTCAGTTGCTCAGGTGACGGTGCTTCGGTCTGCTGAAGCGAAGGCGCTATTGTTACAGGTTATGATAATGGCGGATAAGCTGTCATAGTCGGCCCAGCTAGCTTTAAAGAAGCGGCGGAAACTTCTTCGCATGTTGTACCTTAATCCGTTTTCAAGCACAAGCTCATGTGTGAAGCTGAAATAGGGTAAGATTTCACTCTAGGAGGGTTCGTCTAATTGTTCCTCGGATAATTGGGTGAGGTAGGGGTTGTATCACAAGTTAGGTTGTGCGGCATGTGTCACATTGTGGAATTGACAGGGTTTGTTACAGAAGTCAAAATCCGAACACCCTTATATCCCTGAGTCAGGATAAGGTCAATGTAATCAGTTCTTAGTTCCCCATACTTTGTGTTAGATTTTGAGGGCTTGGGTATATTCCTAAAGCAAAGGTTTAGTGCTATTTGGTGGGGCAGAAGTTATATCCCGTCTTTGATTGCTGCCCCCTGATGGTGCGTTTATGATGAGTGGCTTGATCATATACGGGGTAAAAGTCCTATTGGTACATTGTTTTATCGTACCAAATTCACAGTGCCGATAATATGGCGCAAAAATCTACATGGAAATACTCAGGGTATCCACACTGAACTCATCGCGGCGGCTAGGTCCGTTCGTGAAGCTTATAGCTGGCATCTCACCGAACCATCTTGATGTAGGAACTTCGGTACAGAGGGCACGGGGTCGCCGAAGATGCACAGTCTCCTTTTCAAGATACAAACACTCTAGATGTACGGAGTTTTTCATGGCAATACATATGCGATCTAGCGCCGCATTTTTCTTGACTCTATCAATGATGGTTTCTGGTTGTTCGGTGGACGTTCAAGACCCCGCTCTTCAAGATCCCAACACTGAGCAACCAGGAAGCCCTGCGGTTACCAATACTCCTCCATCCATTGAGTTGGTAGGTAGTTCCATTATCAATATCCCCTTGAACACCCCTTATGTTGAGCCTGGCGTGGTAGCGACTGATGCTGAGGACGGCGACCTGAGTGCGTCTGTTTTTTCCGATAGCATGCATGTGAATACCAGTCAGCCCGGACAGTATGAAATTACCTATCGGGTAACGGATTCAGGCAATCTGGCGGCGCAGCCTGTCAAGCGCATCGTTATAGTCGCTGCCCAGGAGCCCGAGCCGGCGCCATCCGAGTCTGAGCAGCCTTTGACTGTGGTGCCATCCATCACCGAGCTTAAGTTGGTGGGATTTACCGGTAACAGGGAGCTTGTGGAATTGCAGTCATTGAAGAATGGTGGCGAAATTGATCTTTCCCTTATTTCCATCGACATGCTGAACGTGGTTGCCGAGTCGGAGGATGTCAGTAAGACCGGTAGCGTACACTTCAAGCTGACAGGCCCCGTAACCATCGATCGATGGGAGAACAATCCTATTTATACCATGGCTGTGGAAACTACAGGATTGAAACTTTCTGGTAATGAGTTGCCTGTAGGGAACTACACATTGGCAGTCACCCCCTTTGCAGAGCCCGATATGGTGGGGAAGAAGGGATCAGTAATGTCAGTCAGTTTCAAAGTGGTTGATAAGAAAATTGTGACTTCTGTTCCCAAGATCGCGGCTATAGATTTGGTTACGGTTAGTGATGGAACTGGTGAATATGTACCTGTGACTCGAATCACAGAGGGAGCAGAAATCGATCTGAGCAAGATATCAGCGCCACTGATCAATTTGATTGCGATTAGTGAGGATGCTAGTAAGACCGGTAGTGTCCAGTTTTCTCTTGACGGGCCTGTGACCATTAATCGTGTTGAAAACACCGTAAGCTATGCTTTAGCGAACGAATATCAGCATCTTGATGTCACCAAGAATGAGCTTCCTGTAGGGGATTATACGTTGATAGTCACGCCATACTCCTCTGCCGATGCAACTGGTGAAGCTGGCGTTCCTCTGATCGTAAATTTCAGTGCGATTGATAGCGCTGTTACAGTGCCTGTCGAGCCAGTAGTCCAGGCCCCGCAGGCGCATGGTGACAATTACACTTTTCAGGCGGGTTCTGACAGCCAGCCCGGAATGGACAAGGCGGTGAGCGCTAATGATGTGTTCACCAATGATGCGAAATTTGTCGTTACCAAGGCGCCTGCCAACGGAGTCGTAACCATGTTTGATTTAGGTTTTTTTACGTACGTTCCCAACGCTGGTTTCGCAGGAAATGATTCCTTCACTTATCAAATCCGTCAGGAAGGGAAGAGTTCGAGTGCCAATGTGAACATTAAAGTTGTTGCTCCGGCTGCTACCGAAAGTTCATCTGGTTTTACAGCCTTCAAGCCGTCAGCGGACTCAAAAGTGATCTACGTTAGCAGCTCGGCTGGTAATGACCGTAATACTTGCTTAAGTGAGGCAGCTCCTTGCAAAACAATTGGTGCTGGATTGGAGAAAATGCGCAAAGGCTATCCTGATCACTTATATCTGAAGCGAGGGGATGTCTGGCGAGATGAAACTCTTCAGAACGTTCAGTCTGGTCGCAGTGCAAATGAGCCGGCTGTTGTTGCCTTCTATGGCAATAGTGGCCCACGCCCCAAATTGGAAGTTTCGGCTAGGCCGCTATATGTATACAAAGAAAATCAGGCACTGAAAAATATCCATTTCATTGGATTGGAATTCACAGTATACCGTATGGACCCTGATCACCCTCAGTTTACTGGCGAAGATCCATCTAATATATTCCTGGTAGGCCCAAATTCAGATCTGCTTTTTGAGGACAATAAGTTTGATTATATGGAGGTCATCATCCATGACGCTAATTTTGGTAAGCCGGCCAATATCAGACTTCGACGCAATATATGGACTGGAGCCTACTTCAGCAAGACCTCCCATGAACAAACCAAAAAGCCATCTAATCTTTTTGTGGACGGAACGACTGGTCTTCTAATCGAAGAGAATGTGTTCGATTACGGCGGATGGAACCCTCGAGTGAAGGGGGCTGGTGCCAATATGTACAACCACAATCTATATCTTAGTTATAATAACGATGGAAACCATGTTGTGATGCGAGGGAATATTGTTACCCGCGGTTCAGCCCTAGGTGTACATGGGCGCGCTGGTGGGTTATTTGAAGAAAACTTCTTTGCTCGTAACGCAATTAGCTTGCAGATGGGGTATCGCGGCCATCCGATTAAAGCTGGTGTTAAGGCCACTGCTCGCAATAATGTCATTACCGAGGGCACGTCAATGTTTAAAGGAGTTGACGCTTGTAACAATACGGCTCTCTGTACTGGAGCGCTATGGGGATTGTATATCACTGAGTTTGGCGAAGGGATTTTTACGTTGGAAAACAACGTTGTGTCGGGCGGCGTGATGGCCGGTGATACTGCGTGGGAGAAACGTTACAAGTCTCTTTTCCGCGCGGGCATTTTGATAGAAGGTGATTCCTCGCAAGTTACTAATGTTGGCAATATAGATTGGGATTGGACTAAGTCGCCAGGTGTTAACGCTGGGTATCCAGAACCTGGAAGAACTTTGGCAGATTACAATCAGAGCTTGGGTGGAAAGCGAGATTTTGATGAGTTTATGAATGTCGTGTTGAATCGAGAGCTCCAACAGTGGAATCCGGTTTACTCCGCTTACGCAATTAATGCATACATCCGTGCAGGTTTTGGTAAGTAAAATTCATTGAAAATCCATGAGGCACCTCCTCAGTCGAGGAGGTGCCTTTTTTTTGTGGGGCGCTCAGTTGCCCGATTTGATATCGGTGTTTTTCGGGATAGTTGACACATTTTTTCTTGCGTCACCTGCAATTCGTCCTTGGTGATCTGTTGCTCCCGATCAGGGTTCAACATCACACCGCCCAATAGCGGTGCAGTTCCTGACCTCTCTGCTGCCCCAGAGTAATGGCTTTTATTTCGGGCTTTTTCCAACACAGCTTTTCGCTGATCCTGACCTTACCCTCGAATTAGCACTACCTGTTCGATGAAAATCTCATCTTATGTGGCCTCTGTTGGCAAATGCCATAGGAGTCATGCAATTCAATGTGCTGTGTGGAGGCTGATGATCTTGCCCACCAATGCTGGACACGTACTTAAGCGACTCTTTTGCCTCAAGCGCTGCCGGACTGATGTAGCCGATTGCGCTATGATGGCGCTGTCGATTGTAGTCGACCTCAATGTATTCAAACACAGCTCTCCTCAATTCATTTCGGGTAGAAAATCGTTCTCCATGGATCAGTTCTACCTTCATGCTGTGAAAGAAACTCTCGGCATATGGCCGGATATGACGACTCCGATAGTCAGGCTCGGCCTGTATGGGAATCGCCGAGTTCTGATTATTTGTGCGTCAGCATTCCGTATGTGGGATTTTAGGTGCAAAGGTGGTGAAAAATTTCTACTACTTGCCTTGCCCGCCTATGTTGGTGGGGCGCTTCTTTATCACAAGTTTTTCGAGAAACTCGGAAATGCATAAGCCAATACCATCCACATTGGGGGTTCTTGGCTTGGGTGAGAAGGATTTAACCTGCTCGATTTTCTGAGAAAGATTGCTTTCATTAAATGAGAGGATGTGGCCGAGCTTTTCAAATCTGTCGGCGGTTAGGATTTGGTGATTGTTTACGTGTTCCCCAAGTTCGGCTTGGCGAGGCATTACAAGAATAGGGGTGTGCGACGCTAAGGCTTGCATGATTACGCCTATTCCAGCGTGAGCTATTACCAAATTGGCGCTGGAAACGTACTTATCATACTCGCTCTTGTCTAAAAAGCGCGTAAATGGATAATGTTTGGGTTCATACTTCCCTTCGCCAATTTGCCCAAATACCTCGTCCTTTATAATTCCTGATTCAACCGCGTGGTCGATCACTCGGAACAGGCGGTCAAATGCGAGCATGCTTCCTGAGGTGACAAAAATCATAGCAATTCACCCACATACACCGCTTTTGTGTGCTGCGCAGCTACTTCTGGCCATTGGGTAATCAGTAGATCCGCATATTTTGCTACTAGTCTACCGCTTAAAGATAAGTCGTCCAGCTGCGCAATGCTGTCTATCCATACTATCTTTGCGCCGAAGATCTTTGCAAATAAGCATACTATTGCTATAGGAAGAGAGCCGGTTGTAATGACAACATCCGGCTTTTCTTTGAGGACTAGCAGAAGGCTTTTCCATGCTGTGATTAGAATTTGCAAAGGCTTATTGCGATCGCACTCGCCGACAATATAGGTTGGCCCAAGCTTCTTTAACTCTGTTGCCCAGATTGGCCTGGATGTCACATAAACTGAAGGTTGTGCGGGCCACATATGGACTGTGGTTAGTAGCCCAAGCAGCTCGGTCATGTGACCTCCAGAGGAGGCTCCAACGCAAATTTTAAGCCCTTCCTTGGATTGGGAAAGATTGGACGTCATGGGCGCTATGAATATCTTGGTGCTGTGACTATCTCGGTTCCGGTCGGGCGGTATTCTGGGGATGTGGTCACTTGGTTTGCAGGCACCAGTAGTGCTCTATTAGTTCCTTGCTTTGTTGAATGTTGGAGCGGGATGAGGCGCCGAACACGATCGATTCCACACCTTCCAGATTGCATGCCCATTCAATGGCTTCCTTGGGAGGGATGGCACCTGATGCAAACACGCTCATGGCTATGGCCCGACATCGTTTCTGGCTGAGTACCTCTTTATATAGGTCGACCCCTCCAGACATCCGAAAGCCGATTTTATTGATATTGGCGCATACAATCGGATTTTTAAGCCCTACTGATTCCAGGATATCGACCAGCATAGGCAAGTTCATGGTGATAAATCCTGGCTCAGCTTTATATTGCTTCTGGATATGTTCGCCAAATGCCACGAACATGTCTTTCATTCCCAGTCCGAGCAACAGGTCTGTGACCACATTCTGCAGGAAGATAATAGGGGTGCGTGTTCCGGCGAAGCGTTTCATTTCCATATCGACAAGCATTTTCATCAGCTTCACTGCGTCCTGAGTCACCGCCGCAGATGCGCCGCGCAGGAAAGTGTCAATCAGGCCGCCCGGGGCAAATCTTTTGATGGTTTCTATGATGCCCACTTCCCCCACGGAATTCGCATACTTGTGCGCATAGGGCATGCAAGGATAAAACTCGAAGTCCGGATAGCGGGTAGGGTTGGCTGCGACTAACTCCGCGATTTCCCCCACTTTGTCGTGGGTGGTGCACATGAAGGTTTTGATGCCCAGATCGTAAGCCGAATCCAGCACTTTCATGATGGAGGCAGTGTCCTTGAATTTCATGGCTTGGGCGCGGGCTTTTTCTTCCGAAAAATGATTGACGCCAAAAAATTGATTGTCTCCGAAGAGTATGCGCTGCATGGTTGTCTCCACTTATCCCGCTATGTTGCGAATCATTTCAATAGTGCGATCGGTTTGATAGGCACTCGCGAAGGAGTTCTCGCCGGCTACATTTTTCTTCTCAACTGCGGCAATAAACGAATCGATCTGAGCGGAATATTCTTCACCCCGGAGATAGAAGTTCACAGGCTCCTGCAGCTCCGTGATGTATTTGATGGTCCAGCCTTCCTGATAATCCTCAAAGGATTCTCCTGCTTTTAAGAATACCCGACATTCCTGGCGGTCAGAGATGATTTTCCCTTTGGTGCCATAGACAATAATCGTGGTACTCATTTTGCGATGGGATTCATCACTCCAGTTGGTTTCCAGTTGGCCGCTGGCACCATTGGGGTAGCGAAGGCTGGCATAGACGGCATCCTCTACCGCATCGGAATATATGCTTTGCAATTGCGCGCTGAGGACAGCTTCCGGAGGACCCACTACAAAGTTCATCAGGTCTACCACATGGGAGGCGTAGTCTTGCAGGCACCCTCCGCCATGGTTTTTGTTGGCTCTCCAGGTTATTCCTGTCTTGGCCTTGATAACGACTTGGCCGAAAGCAGATCCACTGACGTGGTAGAAATCGCCAATGGCGCCGGCCTGGACCAATCGCCTTGTTTCTCGAAATGTTCCGATAAACCGGTTGTGGTAGCCCACCTGGTTGGCGACTTGTTTGGCCTTGGCGAGCTCCACCAATTTGGCGCTTTCGTCTGAGGAGAGGCACAGTGGCTTTTCGCTAAAAACCGCTATGCCTTTATTGATTGCGTAGGCCGCTATCTCATAGTGGGTGCGGGTGGGCGTCGCCACAAAAATGCAGTCCAGAGATTCCTTATCGAGCATCTGTTGATAATCCTTATAAGTATTGACGCCCGTGTATTTGCGCAGTCCGGATGTCAAATAACCGGCGCTATCGCAAATTGCCGCAACCTTAACATTGGGATGAGCTCCAAGAATGGAAAAATGAGACATCCCCATTTTTCCGACGCCGACCAGGCCAACGTTTATCATTGCTTCTCCTTTGAGAAATTAAATTCATCATCTCTGTTTGCATTCGCATCAAGCTCAGGTGGTGGCCGACCTACTCCCTTTTCAATGAGAGTTGCAGGCAGGCTATCTTGCGTGCGGTTGCCCACTTTGCCGATGGTAAAAAAGGGGGCCTGATGCGCACCAGTCAGGGCGGAACATTACCACAATTTGACATGACTTTCTCCTGTCGGGTATGGCTGGATCAGCGTTCACAGCAGGCTGATGGGGTATAATCGCGCGCATTGGTATATCGGCTATTTGGGGGCAGCGGTGAAAAAATTTTACATGGGGCTGGCACTGGCTCTGAATGGGGTGGTTTCGGCGCAGGCGCAAGTGAGGCCTGGCGAACAATTAGGGCTGCGGATCGGAGTGGAATTGGATGTGCGCGCAGTGGAGAATGCCGACCTGCAACCGGACTCGGCGGACAATATCAGTGAGGTTCAGTACATTGGCCGCTTGAGGGCCGATGGCCACCTGCGGGGGGCGTGGGCGGATTTCTCCACAAATTATAATTGGGAGCACCGCAATTATTCCGAGCGGGGCGAGGAGGACCAGCGGATTCTGCTGGGACGGTCCCAATTGACTCTTGGGCCCCAACACCGACTCTATTACGCGCAATTTTCTCATAGCTCCCAGGAGATATCCCTGGATCCTCTAGTGGAGGATGTGCCTACAAACCGCGACAATCGAGAGATCTTTACCGGCGCTCTGGTTGGTAGCTTGCGGCCGGGGAATGGCAATCTCCTCACCCTGTCAGTGGATGCGACGGATATTCAGTTTGAGCGGCGAGTTGAAAATGAAGCCAAGCGTTTCGGACTGGGTTTGAACTTTAATCATGCGATTTCACCCTTGTACAAAATAGGCGTCGCATTGTCGGGCTATGATCTGACATACCGTTATCTCGAAAACAGTGATTTTACCTATACCAGTTTGGCGTTGGTTTGGCAGGCTGAATTGCGCCGGTTGGAGTACGGAATCCAGTTGGGCACCAATAGTATGGAAACCGATTGGGATAAGACTCGCTCCCCTCATATTCAGCTGGATGCACGCTATCTGCTCGGCGCACAAAGTTTCTCTGCCACCTATGTTCAGTTTCTGTCGGATACCTCCCAGGGAAGTGGCGAGGTGGCGGGACGTCGACCCTCTGTTGGTGTCGACGGACGGGTGGATAATGAAGTCGATCAATTCAAAAGCCGGCAACTTTTACTGGCATGGCGCCATACTCAGATATGCGATGGTTGTTCTTGGGGTATCGATGCCGGAATCGGTGAAGAGGATTATTTGAACATCTCCGAATTGAGTTCCCGTCAGATGCAGATTCGCACGGACTTTTCTTACCGGGCGACACCCAATCTGCGCCTGGGGCTTCGCGTGTCCGCCATGGATTTTGAGGAGACCCAGGATCCTTCAGGACTTGGTTTTCGCCAGGCGGATGTGCTTTTTACCACCAGTTTTCCAAATTTGATCCGAAACGGTGAATTGAATGTCTATGTGGGCGCGACCCAGCGAGACTTTGATTCACGCGAAGGATACGACAGCAGTTATATAGGCGCTCGTTTCCGCTATGGATTATACGAGCGCTGATAGCTCAATAGGCGTTGCCGCGTTTTGAGATCAACCGGAAGGGAGTAAGAAAAAGGATTTTCAGATCCAGTAGCGGAGACCAGTTGCTGATGTATTCCAGGTCCAGTTCGACGCGTTTTTGCATATGTTCCAGCTCCTGGGTTTCGCCCCTGAAGCCGGAGATTTGCGCCAGTCCTGTGATGCCAGGTTTGATGCGATGACGGGCGAGATAGGCCTTCACCTTGTCCGAATAATAAATATTGTGGGACACCGCATGAGGGCGCGGACCCACCAGGGACATGGAGCCTTCCAGTGCATTGAAGAGTTGCGGCAACTCGTCCAGACTGGTGCGGCGGATAATGCGGCCCACCGGTGTAATGCGGCGATCGTCTTTTTTGGCTTGCTCGATGATCTCCCCTTCCTTGTGGACGTACATGCTACGAAATTTGTAGACGTAGAATTTCTTGCCGTCCCAGCCGTCACGCTCCTGCTTGAATATTATCGGGCCAGGTGAGCTGAGTCTGACTGCCAGTGCGAGAATGGCGAAAACAGGACTCAGCAGAATAATCAGAACCAGTGAAATACTCTTGTCCATCAGGAGCTTGATAAAAGCTGGTCCCCCCGCCATAAGAGGTGTTTCGCTCAGATTGATCAGCGGAACCCCGGCCACTTCCCGCACGCTGTGGTTCAGCAGCTGGAGATCAAAAATATCGGGCGCCCACACCAGATCGAGATTATCGTCGAACAGGATGTCATGCACCGCTTTGACGTCGTAGGTCAATGCGAGGGGTAGGGCTATATAGACCCGGCGTATCTTGTGTTCCTTGATCAGTTGCTCGAGCTCTGTGTCACATCCCAGCACCGGAATACCTTCTATTCCCCATATTCCGGACTCACTGCGATGGCGGACGACCCCGATAATGGAGTCGTTGAGCCAGATATTGTTGTTGATACTCATGGCCAGGTGTTTGGCCAGATTGCCGGTTCCCAGCACTATGGCGGGCAGGCGTTGCTGGTATTTGCGTCTGTAGAGCTTGAACCAGCTGTAAGTCAGCGTCAGCAGTAAGGCTTGACCCAAAAATGCGGTGAGCACCCAGTAGACCACCACTTGGCGGGAATACTCTTCAGAGGTGCGTGTGAGAAATGCTGTCCAGGCCAGAATAATGATGACCACACCCCAGGCGCGGGCCAGATGCTGGATTGCACCTTCCAGGCGGTCAAACCTGCGGAAGACCCCCATGATGTGATAAGTGATGGTCATCAATAGAATGGCGAATGCCAGCATGGTGCGATATTGCTGGCCAATTTCCCCATCCCGCCAATAGGCAAAAGCGCAAAGAGTAGCGCTGACCACACTGAGATTGAGTATGTGTTGAACCCACTGCGCCAAGGTGTCGTGGTTTTGCAATAACCTTTTGTTGCGCGGTTTTTGCGTTGCAAATGGTGTAGGTTCGCTCATGCCGCTCATGACTGTAAGTGGAAGTTATCAGGAGTCAGGATACTGGTACCGGTGACGAATCGGCCGGGCAGTATAACAGCTTGTTTGTGATCTGGGTCTTGGCTGTCGCGCCGATTCCGGTTGCGAAATCGCATAAGTGCGGTTCGTTTGGTGATCGTGGTGGAGTTGATTGGATATTGAGGGTTGGTGTGGATAGTGAGAAAAGAGATTGTCCGCTTAGACAATCTCTTTGGAGCGAAACAGGCCCAGGATGAGAAGCGCTATGCCGCATATGGTCAAGAAGATAGGCTCGTCTATGGGATTGCCTATCAGTTGGTAGCCGGTATCGGAGGTCGTTGTCTGAGAGACAAACAAACTGATAGCAACGGCTTTTATGAAAAATAACAAACCTCTTTTCATAAGTGATGTCCTGTTCCTTCCCGTGGTCAAATCGAATTCGGCTTTCATTCAATGGGCTTCTAAATTCATCTATCGGTATCTGCCCTTAGGCTTCCTGTATCTAGCATCATCCATGCCAGATTTTATTTTTGAACTGCATCACAATTGTCAGTGGCATTTGAATTAATACTTTTGTCCTATCCAATAAAAAATATTGATCTATATCAACAGGTTAGATTGTATGGGCAATTACCCGCCAATCACCCGCGATAGTTGTCTCTCGGCATGAATCCTGAGCGCTTGTCGGCGGCATGTATAAAACGCCGACATGGCCTCCATGGTGTGCTTTGTTTTTGCGCGAAAACGATAGAGCAGAAGCATGAGAGAGCTTCGTCTTATGGAGGGCATTAGATTCCAAGTTTTTGATTTTTAAATAAAAAATTCTTGTGAAAATATTCGACATCGACCGGAAGGGCGTTCGATCGATGTCTGGACTGCTGTGGTGCAGCAGAGGGGTCAGTTCTGGTCTTGAGCGCCTGGCACCTGGATATTGTATTTTTTCAGCAGATCATAGAGGGTGGGGCGGGTGACACCCAGCAGTTTGGCGGTGGCGGATATGTTGCTCTCCGTCATGGTGAGCGCCCTTAGAATGGCCCCGCGCTCAGCATTCTGACGTACGTGGCGCAGGTTGATGTTAAGACTTTCGCCTGTGGGCGCTATGCCCAAGTCCTGCGAACTGACGAGCTTGTCATCCGCCATTACCACGGCGCGTTTCACCCGGTTTTCCATCTCCCGGATATTGCCGGGCCAGTCGTAGGTTTCAATGGCTTCCACGGCTTCAGGACTGAAGCCAACCACCTGGGTGTTGTTTTGCTCGGTGTACATGCGCAGGAAGTGACGGGCGAGCAGCAGCTTGTCACCATATCTTTCCCTCAGCGGGGGGATATGTATCTCCATCTCGCATATTCGGTAGAAAAGGTCCTCGCGAAACGTCCCTTCCTTCACCATTTCCTTGAGGTTTTTATTGGTGGCGCATACGACCCGGACATCGACAGGTATTTCCTCTCGGCCGCCAACGCGTTCTATCGTGCGCTCTTGTAAAAAACGCAAAAGCTTTGCCTGAAGTGCTAAGGGCATGTCACCGATTTCGTCGAGGAACAAAGTGCCTTCATGGGCCATTTCCACCTTGCCTATGGTGCGCTTGTTGGCTCCGGTGAATGCGCCTTTTTCGTAGCCGAACAATTCGCTTTCCATGAGATTCTCCGGAACGGCTGCGCAGTTGATGGCGACCATCCGGTGGTTGGCCCGCGGGCTGAGGCGGTGCAGGGCCTTGGCCAGCACTTCCTTACCTGTACCGCTTTCGCCGGTCAGGGTGCAAGTGACATTGCTGGGGGCGAGTTTTTCGATGGTCCGGCAGATCTTCAGCATGCCGGGATCGCAGGCGATGATGCCGCTGAGCGGGGTCTGCTGCTGCTCCTGAAGGCGGCGATGATCCTCTTCCAGAGAGTAGATATGAAATGCCCGCTGCAGGATCAAGTCCAGCGTATCGGCGTTGACCGGCTTTTGATAAAAATCGTAGGCGCCCATGGCAACGGCGCGCACGGCATTCTCATAATCGGAATTGCCCGTCATCACGATGATCTTGGCGGTAGGAGAGAGCGCGGCGATCTCACGGATACAGCGGAAGCCCTCTTCCACGCCTTCGTCGTCGGGTGGTAAGCCCAGATCTTGAAGAATGATCGGCGGTTCATGCAGCCGGACGGCGGCAAGCGCCTCTTCGCGATCGCCGGCCACAATGACTTCATATTGGTCGAAATGCCAGCGCAGCTGGCTCTGGAGACCTTGATCGTCTTCGATGATCAGGAGTTTTTGCTTGTTTTGTAGCTTGCTCATGGAGTTGGCGATGCTCGCTGGCTGGGTCATTCGGGCAGATTGAAGCGCCGCCAATGGTAAAACAAACTTGTGCTGACCTGCACAAATATATGTGGCCGGTCAGCTGAGTACCAATGGCAGGGAAAGGGTAAAAGTGGTGCCTTCCCCTTTGATGCTTTCCACAGAGATATTGCCTCCAAGGGCCTGGATATAGTCTCGCGCCTGATAGACGCCTATGCCCATGCCTTTACCGGTTTTGGTGGTGTCGAAGGGCTTGAACAGGCGGTTGCGAATGAAATCCGCGTCCATGCCTTCGCCATTGTCCTCTATGGTGATAGTGACGAGATTGCGATCGCGCTGCACATTGAGATCGATAAATCCATTGGATGGGGTGGCGTCCTGGGCATTTTGAATCAGGTGCACAAACACCATGACTAGGCTGTCCCAATCGCCTTTTACCCGGGCTTCCGTATGTTCGTTGCGCAGCGTGGGCAGGGGCTGTTCTTTTTGGCAGCGCTTGATGGCTTCGACCAGAACTTCCTGAAGGTTCAGCACACGCACACCTTCCGGTTCGTTGCGCTGTAGTTTGCGCAGCAGATTGTTCATGCGGCTGACGGAGTTGTTGATGGTTTGTATGGCGTCCTCTACGAAGGCGGGGTTGTCCTTGTGCTTCTCGGCATTTTTGACCACCAGGGATTGCTGCGCGATGAGATTTTTCAGGTCGTGCATCACATAGGCGGCGAGCTTGTTGAAGGCATCGAATTGCCTTGCTTCCGCCAACTGCTCCGCCTGCTCATGGCGCTCCAGATAGTTGGCCACCTGCCGCCCGACGGTCTTGAGCAGGTCCAGATCCTCCCAATTCAAAGAAGCGTCGTTCTTGGGGCTGGTCAGAACCATAAAGCCGATCAGTTCGGATTCCGTCAGCAGAGGGAGAATCAGCCAAATGTCGTGAATATTTTTGGCCCACTCCGGCAGGTATTCATTGTTTTGTGAAAGTGGGTCCTGGGCTCCCGTGGAGGCGGGCAGAAATACCCACTCGGATTGCTCCAATGCCTGGGTGAAGGGGCTGTCGTCCGGTTCTATGGCGTCCAGTATGGTAATGGCGATGTTCTCCTGGCACACAGGTACCAGAACTTTTCCGCGTCGCAACCAAAGGGCTCCGCCGTGGCTCTTGAATATGGTGGCCACAGCCTGTATGGCTTGGCGATGGACTTCTTCCGGCGAGGTGGGTTGCGACAGGCGATCGATCAGTTTCAGCCATTCGGTCCGGTAATCATATTTGTGGCTGAAGAGGTGTTTGTTGATGAGTACGGTCAACTTTTCCCGGGCTGTGCGCGAAGCGAATACCAGGGTAATGGCGATGATGGCGGCGGCGAGCAGCAACGCGTAGGCCACGGCACCCCAATCTCCCCCATAGATGCGTACGTAATAGCCGCCCAGAGCGATGATCGCCAGGAGCGATCCGGCCAAAGTGAGCGAGGTGGTGTAAAACACCACGGGGCGGGACAGGGACAGGCGCGCTGTGCGGTCCTGGGTTTGGTTCAAGGTGATTGCCGCTATGCCCATAAATACGCTGGTGACCATGATGATCACGGCACGAATCTGGAAGAAGCCCGGGTTGATTTCCGGTTGCACCAGACTTTGGGAAAAGAAATAGACATCATAGATAAAGATGGCGGCGAGATTGAGACACAACAGCTTCAGCAGCCGGACTGTCTGCACGTTGCGGTAGAGCTGTTCGACGTTCAGCAGAGCGATGATGGAAAGGAAGATGCCTTGCAGCACCAGTAACACATTGGGCTGTATCCACGGAAGTGGCATATACACGTAAAACAGATCTGCCATCATGATCAGCAGGCAGAAGCCGTAGATCCCCGCCACGTAATAGCGCGGCAGGCAATTTTGGCAGTAGTGCCGGATGGTCTGTACGGTAGCTATGATCCAGGCGCTGAAGTGCGCCGCCTCCATCAGCATGAGATGTCCGTTGGACAGATGCAGCTTTGAGCCCAGGCCTATATTGAACAGCCACAAGGTTTGCATGGCTGAGGCGGTAGCGAATGACCAGTGCACCGTTTTGCGGTGGAGCTGACTGAGAAAGATGACGGTGAGAATCAGTGAGAGCACGCTGGCGCTGATAAAGGCGACTTGCGTAACGCTGTCTATTTCCATGCCTTAGCCTTGAGAGTCATCAGGCGTGAATGCCTGGGAGAAAGGTTTAAATGATTATTATGGACTGCCCGCCGGCCGCAGTGCGGCCAGAGTTGCGGTCGGGGGCAGAGAATATTTTATTGGTGGGGCTCAAGGTGCATTCTGGTTGGTGAGGTTATTGACCACCTTGCCCATGATGCGATCGAAGAAGGGACGAGTGTCCACCAGCTTGGCGCGATTGAACTGCATATCATAGGCGAATTGCTTGCGCGTTTTTTCCAGTGCCTTGAAGCCGAGGCGATTGACGAAGATGTAGGTATCCGCGTCTATCTTGGATGCCAGCTTGCACCGCAGCTTCTTGCCGGATTCTTCATCAAAGTACTCCAGCCAAGTGCCTTCGGGCATATTTTTGGCCATTTCATAATAGCCGGTAGCGAGCTCCTCGTAGCGCGCCTGCTGGCGTTCCACTGCGGTCATTTCATCCCATGTCTTGGGCGCGTTTTCGCCTTTGCCCAGGGCTTCCTTCTGCTCCAGATTCAGCGGTGCGACCGTCTCCTGAATTTGTGGTGCGGTCGGGGGAAGTTTCAGCGCCGCTTCCAGGGCTGTGACCTTGCTCTTGCGCGCGTCGCGGCTGTCGATGGCAACTTCCAGGCCTTTTTCTATTCTGTCCAACAGCTCAGGTAACAGGCGCTCACGTCTTTGCAGGGAGCGCGCGTCTTCGTGGTTCTGGCATATCCAGATGAGGTCGGAGACGGTCTGCTCGTTGGAAACCCACTCGGTGCTGTCCGCTCCTTGTTTCAGATGGGTGATGACCATCACCTGCAGCCAATGGGAGGTGAGGAAGCTGCGCACGAATTCTGGCAGATCAACGTTTTTCAACTTGTGGTAGAGCGCAGTCTGAGCGGCAGTGCGGGCCTGCTTGATGCGCGATTTGCCCGCTTCTGTCTGGGTAGTGCGTTGTTCCACCACAGTGGATTTGCGACTTTCTTTTTCCATCAGTTCGTCCAGTTCGGCCTGCATTTCAAGAAAAATGCGATCGTCTGTCTTGTACTGGCGGTTGAGGATCTGCACCACGTCCACGATTTTGCGGAACAACGGGTCGCGATCCAGGGGCTTGCTGTTGTCGAACCCCATACCGACACGCGTAATGGTATTCACCAGTTTGCGCGCCGCGTGCTCCGGATTGCTGAAGAAAGTGCGGTCGCGCAGCGCCACTTTCAGGATGGGTATCTGCAGCCGGCAGATGAGGGATTGTACCTCCACCGGCAAAGCTTCGTCTGCCAGTATCTGGTCGAAGAACATGGCCACCAGATTGATGACATTCTCTTCGTTCTGCTCCAGTGCCTGCGGTTGATTGGGGTTTTTTTGGGCCAGGATCTGATGTACGGCATCTGCAACTATGTTGCGCGGCGTGCCAGTAGCCAGAATCTGGTCATATGTGGGCTGGGACTGGGTCAGCAGACTGGTCAGTTCCGGTGCCGCCATGACCGGTCCGGGGTTGGCGGTGTAGATATAGCAGCTCAGACCCGGATTGCCGCCGTTCGCCGGGGCTGCCCCTGACGTGCCGGCGGGGGCCGGGTTGCCGATGAACGCGAAATTGCGCGCGGCCGACAGCAGCATGCTCAGGGCGTCGTACCCCATGCGGAATTCCGGAACCGGGGCAAAGGCGCTGGTGATTGCCTGGGCAGCGGGCTGGGCCGCGCCGGCGGGTTGTTGCGGAGCGCCGCCGTGGACGACCTTGTTGTCGAGATTTTTGGGTACCTTGGGCAGTATGCCGGCATCCATCAAGGACTGATTGGCGTCCGCATATATGTGTCCCAACTGCTTAAGCACATGCTTTTCAAACAGCTTGTACAGGATCAGCTTGGCTTTGATGTTGATATCCAGTGTGGACTGGCAGGCATCGATGAAGGCCTTGGTCAGCTGATTGGGATCCAGGGGGTTGTTGTCCTCGCTGACTTCGATCTGCAGCAACAGGTGATCCAGGCGCATGCCGAGTTCGTAGAGCTCTTCCCGGTACATATCCCGGGTGCGGCTGACCATGTTGCTGCGGGCGAGATCCACTTCCAGGTCATCGCCGTCCACGATGGACAGGTTGTTCTCGCGCTGGGGCTCCCAGTTGTCGAACTCCGCCTGGGTATTGGCATCGATAAGATCGCTGAAATTCTGACTGATGGTGCGCAGGAACCGGTTGGCGATACCTTCGCGGCGCACGCGGATTTCCCGCATGGCTTCAAAATAGAGATTCTGCTCGTGATTGCTGGATGCCCGCTTGGACAGGTCGTAGAACAGGTCATCAGTGGCGGAGAACAGGTGCGCCAGCAGTTGTTCGCATTGGCTGACGCTGTGTTTTTGAATGTGGGCCAGCAGACGCGGCGGTTGAATGGGTTCCCGGCCGCGCTGATTTATGAGCTCCAAATGGCCGGGTTTTATGGGTTTGCGTGACATATTCTGCACTCTGAAACTCATCTGGGTACTCGACCTTGAGCTTGCTGCGGCACCTGCGGACTGTTGGCGTGTCATACGCAGCCGCCAACACCCTGCCGCAGCATGGATAATTCCGAGACGGAGCAAATTGTATTCCAGTTCCTATCTCTTTGTGTGAGCCGGATTCGTAAAAGATTTGTGAACACGATAACCAATAGAACCTCCCCTGCCCATTTTCAGGGGAATACCGCAACACGGCCCCGGTACTCCTGCAGCCGGGTGAAGGTGTTATTTCGTTATCTCGTTGGCCGTATAGGAGTCAATTTTAGACCCAGTCGGAGCTGTGTGCCGGCATTTTCATGGTGACGGGTGCCGGATTTGGGCGGATTTGTAAAACTCCTCGACAGTTTGGCGCTCTGTGCCGGCGGCGCTCTATCCGTATAATGCCGGTTTTACGCGCCAGGTATCCCATGCTCCTGATGGTGGACAATTACGACTCCTTTACCTTCAACATAGTCCTGTATCTGCGGGAGCTGGGGGTTGAGGTGAAGGTGATCCGCAACGATGAATGCTCTCTCGATCAGGTGAGAGCCATGGCGCCGGGCCGCATAGTGTTGTCCCCTGGACCCTGCACGCCGGAGCAGGCGGGCATCTCCGTGCCTTTGCTGCTGCAGTTTGCAGGGCTGGTGCCGATCCTTGGCGTGTGTCTCGGCCATCAGTGCATTGGTCATGCCTTTGGTGGACGCATAGGGTCGGCCAGACAGGTGATGCACGGTAAGACCTCGGAGATTCATCATGCGGGGGTGGGGGTGTTTGAGGGTTTGCCCAGCCCGTTTCGCGCCGCCCGCTACCATTCGCTGGCGTTGGACCGGGACTCGGTTCCAGAGGACTTGGTGGTGACAGCCTGGACCCAGGATGCTCGGGGAGCGGTGGACGAGATCATGGGGGTGCGTCACAGAATCTGGCCCATAGAGGGTGTGCAATTTCACCCGGAGGCCATTCTCAGCCAATATGGGCACGAGCTTTTACAAAACTTCCTTAAATATCCGGAGGCGAGATGGACATAAAAGAAGCACTGGCGCAGCTGGTGGAGCGCAGGGATCTCGGTCGCGAGCAGATGACCCTGGTCATGGACCAGATCATGACCGGAGGTGCCAGCCCGGCGCAGATCGGCGGATTCCTGGTGGCGCTGCGCATGAAGGGCGAGACAGTGGAGGAAATCGCCGGGGCTGCCCAGGCCATGCGCAATCTGGCGACCAAGGTATCGGTCAAGTGCGACCGTCTGGTGGATACCTGTGGCACAGGGGGTGACAGTTCGCGGCTGTTCAATGTGTCCACCGCCTCGGCCTTCGTGGTGGCAGCGGCGGGCGGCAAGGTGGCCAAGCACGGCAACCGTTCAGTGACCAGTACCGCGGGAAGCGCCGATGTGTTGGAGGCAGCCGGAGTCAATCTCAATCTGGCGCCTGAGCAGGTGGCCCGCTGCATAGAGGCGCTGGGGGTTGGCTTTATGTTCGCCCCTTGTCATCACTCAGCCATGAAGAACGCTATTGGTCCACGCCGCGAATTGGGCCTGCGCACCATATTCAATGTTCTGGGACCTCTGACCAATCCGGCGGGAGCCAAGCGTCAGGTGGTGGGGGTGTTCGATCAGAAGCTCTGCCGCCCGGTCGCCGAAGTACTGCGTCTGCTGGGCAGTGAGCATGTCATGGCGGTTCGCTCTGCCGATGGGCTGGATGAGATTTCCCTGGCTGGCCCGACTTATGTGGCGGAACTGCGCGACGGCGAGGTGCGCGAGTATCAGGTGGAACCCCAGCAATTCGGCATAACGCCTGCCTCCCTGGAGGGGTTGTCCGTCACCTCCGCCCAGGACTCTCTTGATCTGATCCGGGATGCCTTGGGTAAACGCTTGACGCCTCAGGGTGTCAAAGCTGCCGATCTGATCGCGCTCAATGCCGGAGCCGCCATTTACGTGGCCGGCCTGTGTTCGGATCTGGCCGCCGGCGTCGCTCTGGCGGAGGATACGATTGCCACTGGGCTGGCCGGGGAGAAGTTGCGGGAGCTGGCGGAATTCAGCCAGTGTTTTGCCTCAGCGTGATGCATAGGGTACTGTGCCTCCTTATAGTTGTTGATACACCTTTTGTTAGAAGAGAGTTTTGTGACACATACACCAACCATCTTGCGCAAAATCATCGCGCGTAAACACGAGGAAATCGCCGCGCGCAAGCGCTCGGTCTCCCTGACGCAACTGCTCGCTCAGGCGAAAGAGCAGGATGCCGTGCGCGGGTTTGCGCGTGCGCTCCAAAGCCGGATGGAACAGGAGCGGGTGGCTGTTATCGCTGAAATCAAAAAGGCCTCTCCCAGCAAGGGAGTGATCCGCGCGGATTTCGATCCTGTGGCGATTGCCCGCAGCTATGAAGCAGCCGGGGCCACCTGTCTGTCGGTGCTGACGGACGTGGATTTTTTTCAGGGTGCTGACGAATACCTGCAGCAGGCCAGGGCGGCCACCAACCTGCCGGTTATCCGCAAGGACTTCCTGGTAGATGAATACCAAGTGGTGGAGGCGCGGGCCATAGGGGCGGACTGCATTCTGCTGATAGTGGCGGCTTTGGACCCGACCCAATTGCGCGACCTTAACCAGCAGGCTCTGGAGCTGGGTTTGGACGTGCTGGTGGAGGTGCACGACCGCAACGAGCTGGAGTTGGCGTTGCAGTTGCCGAACCGCCTGATCGGCATCAACAACCGCAACCTGCACACCTTTGAAGTCAGCCTGCAGACCACCTTCGACTTGCTGCCATTGATCCCCCGGGACCGGCTGGTGGTTACCGAAAGCGGCATCCTCAGCCGCGGCGATGTGGCGGTGATGCAGCAGCATGGGGTTTATGGCTATCTGGTGGGAGAATCCTTCATGCGGGCGGCGGACCCTGGCAAGAAGCTGGCTGAGCTGTTCGGTTTTGAGCGGCGCCTGTAGAAGTGAAATCTGAACGCGTAAAACAAAAAAGCCCCGAAAGGGGCTTTTTTGTTTGAGGATGACTTGGCTTCGAGGAGAGAGATCTTTAACGCGTGCCGAAAACCACCATGGTCTTGCCTTTTACCGATACCAGACCTTGGTCTTCCAGGGTTTTCAGTACGCGGCCCACCATTTCCCGGGAGCAGCCGACAATACGGCCGATTTCCTGGCGGGTGATTTTGATCTGCATGCCGTCGGGGTGGGTCATGGCGTCGGGTTCTTTGCACAGATCCAGCAATGTGCGCGCGACACGGCCGGTGACATCGAGGAAAGCCAGGTCGCCCACTTTGCGGGTGGTCGCCCGCAGGCGGCGCGCCATCTGGGAGCCCAGGGCGTAAAGGAATTCCGGATGATCCTCGGACAATTCCTGGAATTTTGCGTAGCTGATTTCCGCGATTTCACATTCGGACTTGGCTCTTACCCAGGCGCTGCGGTTGTCCTTCTCATCGAACAGACCCATCTCGCCGAAAAAGTCGCCGTCATTCAGGTAGGCCACGATCATTTCTCGGCCCTCTTCATCTTCAATCAGAACGGTGACCGAACCTTTGATGATGTAGTAGAGGGAGTCGCTTTTGTCGCCGGCGTAAATCAGGGTGCTCTTAGCTGGATACCGTCTGCGATGGCAGTGACTGAGGAAACTTTCCAGATTCTTGATATGGGGTGAGAGAGTCACGGAAACCAAGATTGTAATCCTCGAAATTTTTATTAAACGTGTTGATTGACTTGTTGTTATCCGGCCCTTTGAGGTACCAGCTGGCACGGGCAAGGCAGTATAACGCGCCCGCTGGAAAATAGGATACCTGGGACACAACTCATCCCAGTATAGACGCGATTGTCAACCCTTGGCGCCATAAGCCGCTTGGCCTATGGGATCACAAGTGCTCTGGGGCTGCCACCGGGACCCGGCGCAAGTGTTACCAAGTCCACAGTTTTCCCAGGAGTCCGGGATGGGGTTATGTTAGGCTTGCGCACCAAATTTTCACTCAGTCATCCGGGGTCAAAGCTATGCGCGGAACAATCAGATGGGTGGGCGATGCCATGTTCGTGGCGGAGTCCGGCAGTGGCCATGCAGTGGTAATTGATGGTCCGCCCGATCACGGCGGGCGCAACATGGGTATCAGACCCATGGAAATGGTGCTGCTCGGCGTGGGTGGATGCGCCTCTTTTGATGTGGTGAACATACTGAAAAAGGCTCGCCAGGATGTGGTCAGCTGTCACACCGAACTGGAGGCCGAGCGGGCGGAGGGCGTGCCTTCGCCCTTTACCAAAATTCACATGAAGTTCGTGGTCAAGGGCCGCAATCTGAAAGAGAGTCAAGTGGAGCGGGCGGTGACGCTTTCAGCGGAGAAATACTGCTCCGCATCCATCATGTTGCGTGCCGCCGGCGTGGATATCACCCACTCTTTCGAAGTGTCCGAAGCCTGATTCAAATCCTGTAACTGGTGAGGGTCATGGACTTGGACGCCAACCGCATCAACCACTTCACCGGTTTCGGAAAACGGTAGCCGCCGGCTCGCAGGGCGGCGGCGCCGTGGCTCTCCTCTTCCTCCAGCATGGTCTGCACTACGGCGCGGGATTTGAGGTCCTCCTCTGGCAGCTTGCGCAGATGATCCCGCAGGTGCGCACCCACCTGGTCTTCTGTGGCCGCCACAAACCCCAGACTCAGCTTGTCGCTGATGAGCCCCGCACCGGCCCCTAGGGCGAAGGACAATCCGTACCAAAGTGGATTGAGCAGGCTGGGCCGGCTGTGCAACTGGGTGAGCCGCTCTTCGCACCACACCAGGTGATCCATTTCCTCGTCTGCGGCGGTCTCCATTTTTTCCCTTACACCCGGCAGTTTGGCGGTGAGCGCCTGGCCCTGGTAGAGCGCCTGAGCGCAGACTTCTCCTGTGTGATTGACGCGCATCAGCCCGGCGGCGCGGTTGGTCTCTTCCTTACTTAGGCTGGTATGAGAGACCTGTTCGGCGGGAGAGGGGCGGACACCGGCTCTGTGCCCAGGTATCAGGGTGCGCAGGGCGCGGTCGAACTCCACGACCAGACGATCGCGATGGGACAGGCGGTGGTGATGGCTTTGATGCATAATCTTTCCCCTAATGTACTGCCGGCGCGGCGCGCGACGGCGGGATTGTAGTCCGCTGAATGGTCCCTGCGCCATTGCAGAATAAATGAGCCCAATTTTCCAGGAGCGGCGCGGCCGCAACCCGTCATGAACTACAACGATCTCAGCATCCTGTTGCACTCGAATATAGCGCTCATAGTCCTGGAGACCTTCGATGAAAGCCGCGCCCTGTCGCTGCTGCAGAAGTATTTCCGCGAGCAGGGCATACCCGCTTGGCGCTGGTCCTGTACGGACGGTATGCAGCCGTTGGGTTTCGGACTGCAGATCGAGGAGCGCGACAACCAGTCCAAACCCGAGGACATGCTGGTTTTCATAAAAAAGCACCAGAAAACCAGCGCCTTTGCTCTCTGCGATCTGCACCCCTATCTGGACGAGCCCCGCATGGTGCGCCTGCTCAAGGACATAGCGCTCAATCAGATGGCGGCGTCGCACAAGGTGGTGCTGATCAGCCACCAGCTGAAGCTGCCGCCGGAGATCGCCCGCTACAGTGCGGTGCTGCAGATGAGTCTGCCCACGGAGGAGGAGATCCTCACCATTATCCGGGAGGAGGCCAAGTACTGGTCCGATCGCAACAATGGCCAGCGCATCAAAACCGATAACGCCACCCTGCAGAAGTTGGTGAACAACCTCAAAGGCCTGCCACATCAGGATGTGCGCCGTTTGGCCCGCGGTGCCATAGTCGATGACGGCGCCATCAATGAAAGTGACCTGCCTGAGCTGGCCAAAGCCAAATTCGCCCTCATGGACATGGAGGGGGTGCTGCATTTCGAGTACAGCACGGCGCACCTGAAAGACATAGCCGGCCTGGATCGCCTGAAGGCGTGGCTGGGCCACCGCAAGCACGCCATGCTGCAGTTGGATGAGAAGGTGAAGTTGGATCCCCCCAAGGGGGTTTTACTGTTCGGTGTCCAGGGCGGTGGCAAGAGTCTCGCGGCCAAGGCCATAGCCGGTATTTGGGGGCTGCCGCTGTTGCGCCTGGATATGGCGGCGGTCTACAACAAGTACGTGGGCGAGACCGAACGCAATCTGCGCGAGGCTCTGAAGCTGGCGGACATCATGGCCCCCTGTGTGCTGTGGATAGACGAGATCGAAAAGGGACTGGCGCAGAACGACGGCGAGAGCGCCACCTCCAAGCGACTTCTGGGCACGCTGCTCACCTGGATGGCGGAGCGCAAAAGCAAGGTGTTTCTGGTGGCCACCAGCAATGACATAAGCGCGTTGCCACCTGAGCTGATGCGCAAAGGGCGTTTTGACGAAATCTTTTTTGTGGATCTGCCGGATGCGGAAACCCGCCGGGTGGTGTTTGAAATCCATATGGAGAAGCGCGGTCTGGCCAGCGGTGCCTTCGACCTGAATGAATTGTCGGCCATGACGGAGGGATTCACCGGGGCGGAGGTCGAACAGGCCGTGGTTTCCGCCATGTACAGCGCCTCGGCGCGCGGCGAGGACATAGGCATCCAGCATATGCGCGAGGCCATAGCCAACACCAAACCCTTGTCGGTGGTGATGGCGGAGCAGATGGCCATGCTGCGCGCCTGGGCCTCAGAGCGGGCGGTGCCCGCGAATTAATCGGTATCCATCAAGATTGGGAGTTACTTCATGCCAGAGCTCTACCCCGAAGATCAGGAACGGGTGAATAAAGTCCTTAACGAAGGCATCTACAAGGTGGACCGCAAGCCCTTTGCTTTCTGGGGATTGATGGCAGTGTTGATCGGCTGTCTGGTGCTGATCACCCTGGTGGGATATGGGTTGACCCTCTATTTCGAGAATGTCTAGCGGGCGATCACTTCCGCCATTGAGATGGGGGTGAAATCTCGCAGGGGCACTGCCTGGTAGAAGCCCACATCCAAGGGTTCGCTCTGCGGCTGCGACACAGCCAAGGACAGCAGATGCTGGGGGCCAGGCTGCCATACCCTGAATGACCAGCGCTCGCTGTCGTCCTCGTAGCCATCTGTAAAACACAGACGCAGGGGGGCGGCTTGCGGATCAAAGGACAGCGACTGCAGGGAGATGCTCATGCCGCGTCCACAGGCCTTGATGTAGGCCTCTTTCAGGGTCCAGAGCTTGAAGAAGCGCCACAACACATCCTGGATGTCGCCCGTCAAATGGCTGCGCATGTCGCCGCCGAAAATATAGTGATTCTCTTCTTCGGTAAAACAGCGCTCCGCCAGGCCACGCACTTGGTCCAGGGGCTTGATGCGCTCCACGTCCACGCCTATCTCCCGCTCCAGAGTCACCGCCAGCGCCACGCGATTCAATGTATGGGACAGGTTGAACTGCAGGGGCAGCGCCACGGCATTGGCAATGGACGGCTTGCCATAGTCATTGTTGACGAAGCGCCACCCGGCCGGCGCCACTTCGGGAACATAGAGCGATAGCGTATGGCGCAGCAGCGCGCGGGTGACCAGATGCTGATGCTTGTCCTTGTCGAAGCGGTAACGCACCCAGCGTTCCTGCTCGTCGGGTGTCAGCAACTGATGATAGGTGTCCAGCAGAGCGCTATCCGTGATGGTGGACGGGTCCAGCAGCCAGATGTGCACGCTATTGCGCGGCAGAGACAGCGCCTGATGCATGGGTGATTCAGCCCGCCGCGGCCAGTATGACCTTGGCCTCGGCGTCGGTCACCGGCTGGATGGACAGGCGGCCCTGGCGCAGTAGCACCATCTGCTGCAGCCCCGGGATCTGCTTGATCTGCGGCAGGCTCAGTGCCTCCTTGAAGGTTCTGACATGCTGTACGTCCACGGCAACCCAGCGCGGATCCTCCGGATTGCTGCGCTCGTCGAAGTACTTGTTGTCCGGCTCGAACTGGGCGGGATCCGGGTAGGCGGTGACTGTGACCTTGGCCAGCCCGACTATGCCCGGCGGTTTGCATTGGCTGTGGTAGATAAACACCTGGTCGCCCTTTTTGACCTGGTCCCGCAGAAAGTTGCGCGCCTGATAATTGCGTATGCCATCCCAGCGGGTGGTGCTTTTGGGCGAGTTCACCAGATCCTCGATGCTGAACACATCGGGTTCTGTCTTGAAGAGCCAGTAGGCCATGGTCAATCCTCGATCCACACCCAGCGCAGGGGTTCGCCGAAGTCATCGGTGAGCAGTTTCTTGCGCGGGCGTTTGTTTTTTCTGACGTTGTTATGAGGGGGATGCTTGCGCGCTTCCAGCGCCTGTACCACATCGTCCAACGGGGTGCGCTCCTGGCGCGGCGGGCTCTCGCCCAGGCTGCCGAACAGGTTGCGGTTGTCCACCTGTCCGCTCTGACCCCTGGGAATGGCTTTCACCACTCCGCCGGTTTCCAGGTAATCCTGAACCTGACGTTCCAGTTCCGCACGGATTTGGGCTTTGGTGGGTAGGGGTTTCATAGCAAGTAAGGGTGTCTGCGCCATCCATAACCATAGCCCCATCAGCCGGTGGAGGGAAGCTGTGATTCCGGTCAGAGGCTTTCCTGCACGTCCCGGTCCCGCAGTCCCATGAGGTACAGGATCGCGTCCAGCCCCAGGGTGGAGATGGATTGCTTGGCGGAGGCCTTCACCAGCGGCTTGGCGCGGAACGCTATACCCAGCCCTGCGATGCTGAGCATCGGCAGATCATTGGCGCCATCTCCCACAGCGATCACTTGCTCCAGGGAAATACCCTCCTTGGCCGCCAACTCGCGCAACAGCTCCGCTTTGCGCTGCCCGTCGATCACCTGTCCCACCACCCGGCCGGTGATCTTGCCGTCGACTATCTCCAGCTCGTTGGCGAACACATAGTCCATGCCCAGTCTCTGCTGCACCCGGCGGCCGAAATAGCTGAAGCCGCCGGACAGAATGGCGGTTTTGTAGCCGAGTTTGCGCAGGGTTCTGATCAAGTGCTCGGCGCCTTCGGTCAGGGGCAGACGGGCGGCGATTTCCTCCAGCACGGATTCATCTAGCCCCTGCAGCAGCGCCATGCGCCGGGCGAAGCTCGCTTTGAAATCCAGCTCGCCGCGCATGGCCGCTTCGGTAATGGCCGCCACCTGCTCGCCCACGCCGGCGGCCTTGGCCAGTTCATCTATGACCTCCGCCTCTATCAGCGTGGAATCCATGTCAAAGCAGACCAATCGGCGGGTGCGGCGGTACATGTTGTCTTCCTGCACCGCTATGTCCACATCCAGCCGCGCCGACAGTTCCATGAAATCCGCGCGCAGCTTGGTGAGGTCCCGGGGGGTTCCCCGGGCGGAGAATTCCACGCAGGCCTTGCTCTTGGGATCGTCATTGTCCAGGGGCACGCGGCCGGACAGGCGGCTGATGGCATCTATATTCAGCCCGTGATCTACCACTATCTCGGTCAGTGCGGCGATCTGCTCGGCTGTCACCCGGCGCGCCAGCAGGGTGACTATATGCCGGCCCTTGCCCTGTTGGGCCACCCACTCGTCATAGCTGGCCTCGGTGATGGGCTGATATTTCACCTGCATGCCCAGCTCATGCATACGGAAAAGGATTTCTTTGAGAATGGGGGCGGATGTCTCTCCGGAGGGAAATTCCACCAACAGGCCCAGGGTGAGATTCTCATGGATCACCGCCTGACCTATGTCCAGTATGTTCGCTCTGTGGCGCGCCAGGAGCGTGGTGACGCTGGAGGTTACCGCCGGACGGTCTATGCCGGATATGGTGAGCAGTATGAGTTCGCGCACGGGTCTTAGGGGCCTGGTAAAAAGGAGGCGGCATTATACAGAAGCCTCGATGGGATTGCTGACCGCAGCGGACTGCCGATACCCCATGCCATAAGGTACACTGGCGGCCAGCTCGGTCTCCCCGATTTCCAGCCGTGATTGGATCCATCACCCATGTCGATAACGCTTCCCCTGCCTTTGATCCACTGGCGCCGCTTACCGCCGGTGTTTTACCTGAGTATCGGTGCTCTGCTCGCCCTGGTGCTCACGGCATTCGTGCTGGGGGGGAGGGCGGACCAGAAGAACGCCGAATTGCTGCAGGACTATGGCGACGCCCTGGCACAATTGTCCGCCCGGGAACTGGTGGATGCCGCTCTCGGCAATGATCTGGTTAGTATGCATGCCATTATGCAGGAGGTGCAGGCGCAGCCCCGGGTGTTGATGGCGGCGGTACACGATCTGCAACAGACTCTTCTGGTTCAGGCCGGGCAGATGCCGGCACGCGATGTCCCCACCCTGGTGTTTTCCGCGCCTATTCCCCAGCACAACAGCATCGCCGGCCACACCACCATTACGCTGGATGCGGGATTTCCCGGCGAAGAGGCGGTTCGCTGGTCGCTATTGGGAACGGTGCTGCTGTTGCTGATCCTGGCGGGGCTGGCGCTTTACGACTCCTGGGATTACGCCTGGGTGTTGCGACCGGTGGTGTTGGGCGCGCGCCCGGAACCCAAGTCTGCCGAGGATTTCCCTGAGGCAGATGAAGAGCCGATCTTCTCTTTGGATGAGGAAGCGGGAGATGTGACGGCCAGCCATAGCGATCTGGTGCTGGCGGTCACCAATCGCGCACGCCTGGAACAGCAGATGAGTGAGGAGCGGTTTTCGGAGCTCAGCCAGCAATTTGAGGAGACCCTCGATGCCGTGCTCGCGCTCTATGGCGGCATGCGGGTCGGCGCGCCCACGGCGGCGGGCATCTACTGCATTCGCTTCACCAGCGGGGAGAGTTCCTCGGAAGCGGCCTTCCGCGCTGTGTGCAGTGCGCATCTGATCTATTCCATCCATCAGCGTCAGCGGGTGCGCTTCCAGGTGGTGGCGGAAGTCTGTCATCCGGATTGCGACGTCAAGCTGGCCCTGTCGGACACAGGCATTTTTATTCAGAGCCTGTTGCTGGACGATTTGTTGGCTGCGCGTATCGAAACCGCGGCGGCGGATGCGGAGCGCGTTTGCCTGACGGGTTTTGTCGCTCCCTTTTCCTCTCTGCTCGAACGTCAGCAGGAACAGCTATTGGCCGTCTAGTTCGCGGCGCCCAGACGTTTGAAACAGTGCCGATTGATATCCGGCAAATAACCTTCCCGGTTGAAAAATCGGAGGGCCGCATGGTTGGTCGGCACCACTTCCAACATCACACCGCGCAGACCCGGTTGGGCCTCCACCCAGCGCAAAAATTCCCACCCCAGGCCGCTGCGGCGCAGCGCCGGTTGAATGAATAATTCATCGATCACCGCCAAGTCGCCGCCGTATTCATTGCTCCAGTAGTGCAAAACAATGGCATAGCCCGCCAACGTCTCCCCGTATTTCAAGATGAGCACCTGACCTTTTTGCGGATGCTGCGCCAGATGTTCGACGGTGCGGAGAATTTTTTGCATCGACATGGGCGCGTCATATTCATTTTCGCTGTAGAGATTCATGACCATGTTAATCAATTCGGTCTGCATCTCCTCTGAATAGGGAAAAACAGCCAAGCTATGCTGGCCGGAGGGGCTTGCGGGTCTCATACTGAATCCATGGGTCTGCAAATGATTTGAAGCGGAAACTATTGGTAATCGGGCTCCAGTATAAATGACCCTCGTTGCCGCCTGCGCTTCACCTGTTCAGGAGTTGCAATGGAACACAATACCCCTCTGCTCTCCACACTCGCACTGGCCTTGGGCATGGCCCTGGTATTCGGTGTTCTGGCTGCGAGATTCAAATTACCCGCATTGGTGGGCTATCTGTTGGCCGGTATTGTCATAGGTCCCTACACCCCGGGCTTTGTGGCGGATGTCACCATAGCCAGGCAACTGGCGGAAGTGGGAGTGATGCTGCTGATGTTCGGTGTCGGGTTGCATTTTTCCCTGGATGATCTGCTGAGGGTGCGCAGAATCGCGCTGCCCGGTGCAATTTTGCAGATCGCAGTGGCCACAGGACTGGGAATGGCGGTGGCCAGTCTCTGGGGTTGGGATCTGGGGGCTGCTCTGGTGTTCGGCTTGGCGCTGTCGGTGGCCAGTACTGTAGTGCTGTTGCGCGCGCTTCAGGCGCGCGGCGCCCTGAGAACCATCGGCGGCCGCATAGCCGTGGGATGGCTGGTGGTGGAGGATCTGGCCATGGTGCTGGTGCTGGTGCTCCTGCCGCCTTTCGCCGCTTGGGTGACCGACGCTTCGGCTGGGGCCAGACCCAATCTGCTGTGGGTGCTCGCCATCACCCTGGTGAAGGTGGCCGCATTTGTGGCGCTGATGCTGGCGCTCGGCCGCCGTGTTTTTCCGCGCATCCTGTGGCTGGTGGCGCGCACCAACTCCCGGGAGCTGTTCACCCTGTGCGTAATCGCCGCAGCTGTCAGCATTGCTTTTGGTGCTGCCCATCTGTTTGGGGTTTCTTTCGCCCTCGGGGCATTTATCGCCGGTATGGTTCTGCGCGAATCGGAGTTCAGTCACCGGGCGGCTGCAGAGTCTCTGCCGCTGCAGGAGGCATTTGCGGTGCTGTTCTTTGTTTCCGTCGGAATGTTGTTCGATCCCATGGTACCTCTGAGCAAGCCGCTGCATGTGCTGGTGGTTCTGGGCATCATCGTCATAGGCAAATCCATAGCGGCTGCGGTGCTGGTGATTATGTTCCGCTATCGTCTGGGCATAGCCATCACAGTGGCGGCCAGTCTGGCGCAGATCGGGGAATTCTCCTTCATCCTGGCCGGTCTGGGCGTAGACCTGGGATTGCTGCCGGCGGAGGGGCAGAGCCTGATATTGGCGGGCGCGCTGCTGTCCATAGCGCTCAATCCGCTGCTATTTGCCGCGGTGGAACCCGTTCTGGTCTGGCTGCAGCACCATTCCGCCGTTGCGCGGCAGCTGGAGCATGTGGAGGATCCGCTGGCGGAGCTGCCGGCCAGCACAGACGAAAGTTATCTCTCCGGACAGGTGGTAATCGTGGGCTACAGTCGCATCGGCCGCGCCGTCAGCCACGCCCTCATAGACGCCGGTATTCCGCACGTGGTGGCCGATCAGAGGCGGGAGCTGGTGGAACACCTGCGCAGCAAAGGGGCAGCGGTGGTTTTCGGTGATGCCGCGGATCCCGCCGTGCTGGTGCAGGCGCATATAGCGAGGGCGAGCATGCTGGTAATTGCCGTGCCGGGCATATTATCGCTGCAGAAAATCGTCGCCACTGCCCGCACCCTCAACCCCCGTATCGAGATACTGGTGTGTGCCGTCAATCGGCAGGAAGTATCCATGTTGGAGAATCAGATCGCCGGGGGCAGGGTGTTTTTCGCCGAGACTGAAATGGCGGCCAATATGGCGGGCCATGTTCTCAAGCGCTTCGGCAGGGAGGGCGGCAATTCATCCGCCCACGACCTATAGCAGGTGCCATTCACCTGTGGCTGAGGCGTAGAGGAACAGCAGTCCGTTGGTGATGCCGTGGGCATAGATGGCCTCGGTCACCGACCGGCTGCGCAGGCGCACCAGCGCATAGACTATGCCGGCCACTGTGCCGGCAAGCCAGGCTCCGTGCAGGGCGCCAAAGGCCAGGGATGAGAAAAATACCGCCATCAGGGAGAAGGGCACCTGGCCGTCGAGCGTCACCTCCGCCTTGCTGAAGCGGCACAGCAGATAAGCGCGAAACGCCAGTTCCTCGGCGATGGGCACGGTGATGGCCGTTCCCGCGAAGCGGAACAGCAGCCACAGGGCCGCAGCCCAGCCGGAAGCCTGCTCCAGATTCTCCTGGATAACCGCGTTGGCCTCCGGATTGGTGCCCAGCAGCAACACCCAGAGCACCGCCACCAGCAGACCTGCGGCGGGCACCAGCCAGGTGCAGCGCCAGGGCACTGGCTTGAGTTTGGGCCACACATACACCAGAGCCACCAGTACGGCGAAGACCCGCACCGGGTACAGCCAGTCGAAATCCGCCGTGAAGGCGGAACTCAGCAGCGTCACCGCCAGCAGAACGATCATGGGGATCAGGGTTGCCACCGCCAGATCGCTGCTGGGTGTCGCCGGAACCTCTGCGGCAGGCCCCCTGCTGAAATAGCGGCTATTGCCGGCCAGCCACAGCAGGGCCAGGGATGTCAGTATGAACGTGATCCACCCGGCCTGAGAGTGGAATCCGCCCACGGCCACCTCGGCAGACCAGTGGTGGCCCAGGGTGACCAGCACGGCGATCCGCACCACGTTCAGCAGCCATATGGCCAGTGCACCCAGGGGAAAAAGGAGCAGGGCGCGGGGAAATTTCAACGTCTGGCGGTGCACCCACACGTATATGAGCGTGAAAGCGGTGATCAGCCCTATGCCCTCGTAACCGGAGCAGGCCGGGGCTATGTTGACCAGAAAATCCCCTATGCCGAGCACCTTGGCCGCGGAATCCACCGTGACGACCTCTCCGTGGGTCAGCTGCAGCAGGGACGCCGTCAGGGAGAAAGTCGCATCACTCAAAGGCCCCCAGAATTGCTGGGTCCACTGGGCCAAGCCCCAGACGCCCAGGCCGACGCCTGTGCCCAGCGCCAGTGAAAGCCGCTCGGTTTTGATGAAATTCCAGAGCCAGCGCGGATCCAGAATCATGAACATCCAGGTGCTCAGGGTCAGCAAAATGCTGAGCACCCACAGCAGGTAATAAACACCGGGCAGGGTTTGCGCCGCCGCGGGATCGGCGTAGATAACCTGGGCCAGCACATAGCAGGCGCCGTAGGCCAGCAACTGGAATGGCAGGATCAACAGGAATCTGCGCTGGGAGATGTTGTTCAGCAGCTGCGGCCAGTATTCGTGGAACTTGTGCTGCAGCAGCAGACAGAAGGCGAAGAGTATGACCAGCACCAGCTTGGCCAGGTTGCCGAACTGGCCGAAGAACGCGCGCCAGCCGGTGACTTCTCCCCTCAGTATCAGGCCATAGGCATCGAAGCTCTGGCTGAGATAGAGGTTTTCCAGGCCGAGAAGAATGCCCGCCAGCAACAAGAGTGCGGATTGGCGTTGGGATGAAAGCGTGGCGGACGGCAAGTGGAACTCCTGGTGGTGGGCGACGGTGACCCCGGCTGTCAGTGGGGAGCGCGTAACTTAGCGGTGAGCCGGAATTTGCTCAAGTACCAGTATGGAAGGCTTTCGCGGTTTCGTCTGCACAAGAAAAAAGCCCCTGGATGGCGCTATCCAGGGGCTGGAGGAATGACCAGGAAAACGCGCCTTGATCAGCCGCGCTTGCGGCGCTCGCGGCGTATGGCTACCAGACCGCCGATCAGTGCCAGAGCGAGACCGGCATTGGCGGCGTCGATTTCCGGAACCTCAGCCACTGGGGGCTTGACGGGTGGCTTGACCGGGGGTTTTGGGCACAGGATGGGAACCAGCTTGCACAGAAAGCTGGTGTCATGGTGGCCGAATGTTGCGAAGCTGGGGGAGGCCGTCAAAGACAGGATAGCGGCGACACCCACTCCCATGATTTGCTTTTTCATTGTTTATCTCCTCAATTGGTTTCACGTCCGTGGGGATCGTGGCAGCATAGCCAGAGCCATATAGCATTTGATGTGCCACATTCGGCCATTTTGTAAAAAACCGTGTGAAATCAATGAATATTGCGTCAGCTTGGGCTGAAACTGAGGAGAGATGTCAAATTTCCCGACTGGCGCGGGATTCTCTTCATCGGCAGATTATTCCTGCCACAATGGTTCGTTTTTTTTTTAGAGATCAAAGGGTTATAACAAGCGGCTGAAAATGTGAAACGAGGGGTAAAACCTTCAATCTGCCTGTGAGAAGTACCATTTTGCTGCTGTACGTTCTGTAGACAAAACTTTCGACACAGGCCTGGAGGGAGCGGTCATTGTAGGGGTTCGCGGAAGGGTTGCAGTTCTATATGCGTGAATCTATTACCCGATAGGGTGATCCATCCTTTGTAGCGGCGGTCTCCCCGGTCGGAAAATTCAAAGCGGAAAGTGCGTACCAGCTGCAGCCCGCCGCCCCGCCCCCGCTCCAACCGCAAACGGCAGAGTACGGCGCTTTGATCCAGAAACTGCAAGCCCTCCCGCGCCACATGGTCCCGGGCCAAGGCGACCGCCCGCCGGCTGAGTTCCGTATGGCGCAGCCAGACAGCCACGAGTACTGCGGCGATGGTGAGCCAGATCAGGAGTTCGACAGACATGGACTGATACTCTTGCTTGAAGCAAAGGAGTATACAAGCTCCGCTGGGCAGGGCCGAAAACAAAAAAAGCCGGTTACCAGAGGTAACCGGCATGCCGGGGACGGCAGAAAAACAGGGTTTAAGGACGCGCGTCTCAGACTTTTTCGAGTTGCTTTTCGTTCTGAATGCGCAGATACACTTCTTCACGGTGTACCGGGACATCTTTAGGGGCGCTGACGCCTACCCGGACCTGGTTGCCTTTGATGCCAAGTATGGTGAGCTCGACATTGTCACCAATCATCAACTTCTCTCCGGCTTTTCTCGACAGTATCAACATGGCTGACTTCTCCTTTCGTTGGGGCTATGTCTTAGTGAATTAAATCAATCGGGTCTCAGGTGACACTTGGCCTCAGGCCCTTACATCTCAATCCCGCTCATCCACACATCTCATCAGGGATCGGGATGGCTTTTCATTGAGAATGTGCATTCCGCTCAGGGTGTTGTTATCCACCCATTGCCACAGGCCCTCGATCGCTTCTGCGATCTGCCTGTCTGCAGCCCGGTCTTTCGGACATTGCGGATCCAGCTGTATGGTGCAGGACTGCATGTGCTGCACCGCCTTTTCAATCTGTTCCAACCCCTGGTGGTCGCGGTAGTGATTCGAGCGGAACAGAATCATGGTGATGATCTCCGCCAGCGCACACAGCTCCTGCAGACGGCCGCAACCCAATTCATTGGCCTGTTCTTTCACATCGGCGATGTGGCGCATCAGGTGGTTGCGGTTTTCCAGGGTGAACACAAAACAATTGTCGAGACTGGTGCCCGTGGCTTTCACCGCCTGTTGCAGCTGCTCGACCGCAGTGACCAGTGCGGTCCGCTGCGCCGGTATCGCATCCACTAAACGTAGTCTTGCCCGGCAGAGCTTCTGATCCAGACATTTATCCACGTAGTACATCGCTTGCGATCCGCCTCGGGTAATTGCTCGGATTCCGCAGCGATTGGGCCTTTCGCGGCGCTGCCGCTGCGGAAACTGTATTCAACGGCAGTAGTAGAGCAGCAATGGTGCCAAGGATGGAAAATCCATTTAAAACATATGGTTAGGTTGTTTTTATGAACTGCTGGAGCGACGTTTTTTGCAGATTTGGGTGGGCAGGGATGCCAAACTGCAATCCCTGTCGCAGGGGGATGGGCTACTTCTCCCGGGCGCGGATCAAACGCTTGTTCAATGCCTGGCGGGTGATGCCCAGCAGGCTGGCGGCGACACCCTGGTTACCGTCGGCCTTTTTGAGTGCAGCCTGGACCAGGGCGTCCTCGGCTTCCTTCAGGGTGGGCAAGGTGTCGCCGCTGGCGAACAGGGACTGAACCTGGGCCGGCGCGCCGCGCTGCTCCGGCTGCTGCTCCAGACCCATGGCGGTGCGGAAGCTCTGCAGGCCTAGAGTGCCCCCCTTTTGCCGGGCCACCGCGTCGAACACCATGCCTTCCAACTCGCGCACATTGCCTGGAAAGCGGTAGGTGTTCAGCAGCTGGTAGAGCGCCACGGGTATGGCGGGAGGGGCTATGTCCAGCTCCTGGGCGGCCTTTTCACAGAAGCGCTCCACCAGGGCGGGTATGTCATCCGCGCGCTCGCGCAGTGGGGGAATCTGGATGTGATGCGGCTTGAGGCGGAAATAGAGGTCCTGGCGGAACTGGCCCGCCTCTATGGCCTGTTTGAGGTCGACATTGGTGGCCACCACCACCCGGGCATTGGACATGCGCGGCTGGTCCTCTCCGAGCGGATAGTATTCGCGCTCTTGCAGCAATCGCAGCAGTTTCACCTGGGAGGGAATGGACAGATCGCCGATTTCGTCGAGAAACAAGGTGCCGTTCTGGGCGGAGGCGATCAGCCCCTCGCGCTTGCTTTCGGCGCCGGTGAAGGCGCCCTTCTTGTGGCCGAAGAGGGTGTCGGAAAAGGTGGTGTCATCCAGGCCGGAGACAGTGACCGCCACGAATTCGCCTGTGCGGCCGGAGGCCAGATGTACGGCGCGGGCGAACAACTCTTTGCCCGTGCCGGTTTCGCCGGTGATCAGCACCGGCTGGGAGGTGCGGCTGATGGCCTCTATGTAGCAGAACAGG
>Ga0065721_10004175_pt1 | contig 38059 bp, 35 predicted proteins | sample Mesricmetagenome_FD_59108 | JGI IMG/M metagenome (GOLD analysis project Ga0065721, IMG submission 59108) | Mesophilic microbial community from rice straw/compost enrichment Sample: eDNA_1 v2 (version 2) | ecosystem: Engineered > Solid waste > Grass > Composting > Bioreactor | place: USA: Davis... | reverse complement strand
CCCCCGCCGCGATGCCGCCCGCGAGCGCCACCGCGACCGCCGAGCCGACCGCGACGGCGACGTGCCGCGCGAACCACCCGGCGCGGCTGAGCGAGGTCGCGAGCAGGAGCTCCGCGCGCCCCTCGGCTTCGTCGGGGCGCAGGCGGGTGAGCGCCTGCACTCCGGCCGCCGTCGCGAGCGTGCCGGCGATCCCCAGCACCGCGACGGAGAAAACGTCGCTCGTGGTCACGTCGAGGTCCGGCGCGAGGCGTGCGATGAGCGCCGCGAGGTCGTCGTTGGCGCCGACCACGTCCGCGATGAGGGGCGCCAGTGCGCCCGCGAGCAGCCCGAGCACCGCGGCGCCGACCGCCCAGCCGAGGGTGGTCGCGACCTGGTTGCGGAGGGCGAGCCGCGTCGCGCCCGCGTCGCGCCACTCGGCGCGGCCGGGTCGTTCCGCGACGAGGCTCGCTCCGAGGTCGCGCCGCGCCTGCAGCGCGACGGCGGCGCCCGCGGTGACGACCCCGAGGGCGAGCGGCACGAGCAGCGGCAGCGGGTCGGCGGACGTGAACGGCCGGGTCGCCTGCGCCCACCCGATCGGGGACAGCAGGGCGACCCAGGACGGGTCGACGTGGGTGACGTCGCGCGCCGTACCGAGCGCGTCGCCGGCGCCGCGCACGAGGTAGGCGATCCCGACCGCGGCGGCGGCGAGCCCGTTGGCGCCGCGGGGGCTCGGCATGACCTGCGCGGCGAGCGCGGCGCAACCGGCGAACGCGAGCCCGACGGCGGCGAGCGCGAGACCGGTGAGGATCGAACTCCACACCGCGAGACCGAGGGCGAGACACGCGGACGCGGCGATCACCCCGACCGCGAGGTCCGCCGAGGCCGCGACGACGAGGGCCGAGGCGAGCGGACCCATCCTGCCGATCGGGGTCGCCTGGAGCAGTTCGCTCCGTCCGCGTTCCTCGTCGGCGCGCGTGTGCCGCACGACGAGGAACGTCGTCATGAGCCCGACGAGCACGGCGAGGAACGACGACGTCTGGAAGAACAGGAGCGCCCCGACGTCCGCCCCGTCGGGTGCGCCGCGGAGGAAGAGGAACGCCGGGTTGCCGGCGGCGAGGGCGGCGAGCGCCGTGCGCTCCTCCGGCCCGCCGAACTCGCGGTCGATCGCGACCCCGGAGGCGAGCACCAGCACCGCGATGCCCGCGAACCAGACGGGCAGGATGACGCGCTCGCGCCGCAGCCGGAAGGCGACGAGGCGGAGCGCGTTCACGAGCGGCTCGCGTCGTAGTGGCGGAGGAAGAGCGACTCCAGCGTCGGCGGGGTCGCCGTCAGCGACCGCGCGCCCGCTCCCTGAAGCGCGGCGAGGACCGCGGGCACGGCATCCGGCGCCGCGTCGAAGCGCACGCCCTCGCCGTCCGCCTCGAGCGAGGACACCCCGGGGATGCCCGCGACGGCGGCGGATCCCACCCCGGTCACGGCGAACCGTGTCGCTGTGCCTCGCACGAGGTCGGCGAGCGGAGCGGTCTCCACGTGGCGTCCCGCGCGGATGATCGTCACCCGGTCGCACAACTGCTCGACCTCGCTCAGCAGATGGCTCGACAGCAGCACCGTCGACCCGGCCTCCCGCACGCGGCGCACCTCGTCACGGAACACCGCATCCATGAGCGGGTCGAGCCCCGACGTCGGCTCGTCGAGCACGTAGAGCGGGGCGCGCCGGGCGAAGGCCGCGACGAGCGCGACCTTCTGCCGATTGCCCTTCGAGCAGGTGCGTGCCTTCTTCCGCGGGTCGAGCTCGAAGGCCGCGAGCAGGCGCTCCCGCTCCCCCGGGTCGGCACCGCCGCGGAGCCGCAGCAGGAGGTCGATCGTCTCGCCGCCGGACAGGTTGGGCCACAGCGACACATCCCCGGGCACGTACGCGACGTCGCGGTTCGTGAGCGTGGGATGCCGCCAGGGGTCGCGTCCGAACACCTCAGCCGTGCCCGCGGTGGGCCGCACGAGGCCGAGCAGGATGCGGATCGTCGTCGACTTTCCCGCGCCGTTGGGGCCGAGGAAGCCGTGAACCTCACCCTCGTCCACGGTGAGGCCGAAGTCGTCGAGGGCGAGCGCGCCGCCGAAGCGCTTCGTGAGGTTGCGGACGCGCACGACGGCGCGGGAGGTGGAGAGCATGGGCATTCTCCAGGTCGGACTCCAGCGTCCGAGCGGTCGCCCGAACACTCCGCTTGCGCGGGCCGACCAGGCTTCCCGGCTCTCCAGACCCCGAGACTAGACCCGAGCGGCGGGCTGCGCCAGTGCTCGCCGAGCGCGTCGCGCGAACAGGGCCAGCACGAGCGCGCCGATCGCGGCCGCCGCGGCGCCGACGAGAGTGAGCGGCACCCACAGGGGTGTCGGCGGCGTCACCGAGATCGGAGCCACCCGCTCCAGGAGACCCCCGTCGGGGTCCGGGCCGGAGAGCACGAGTTCGTGCTTCCCCGCGTCGGCGAACTCGGGGACGTGCACGCTCCCGGGTCACCGCGCCGTCGTCGTCGGCGACGAAGGAGGCGAGCGTCATTGGTGTGGAGTGCAGTTGCACGACGACGGGTCCACCCGGTTCGAACCCGCTCGCGCGGAAGTCCACCCGCGCGCCCTGCTCGACGAGCGGAAGCGTCGGGATGGTGTCGAGATCGATCTTGACCGGCGGGCGACGTGGCTGGAGCAGCGGCATCCCCTCGCCGGCTCGCGCAGCATCCATCACCGACGCCGAGGGCGCGACGCGCTCGGCCGTGCGCGACCAGTCGATCACCGCCTCAGTGATGGCGGCGTACCCCTTGGCGTTCGGATGGAAGGACTGCTGGATGTCCCACTCCAGCGCGTTCAGCCACCGTTCCTTCGCGCAGACCGAGTGATCAGGCAGCAGCGCCGACGCGGTGCCGGCAACGAAATAGACCTCGTACCCCTGTGCGCGGGCGGCGGCGACGGATGATCTGATCTCGCCGTTGAGGGCGAGGCCGAGCTCGTTGAAGTAGGCGACCTCCGTCGGGTCGAAGTACGCCCGGCAGGCGCCGAACTTGGTCGCGTGCGTGAGTTGCGGATAGCCGAGGACGATCACCGGGGCGGGCTGCCCGTCCCGGCGGTCGAGCAGTTCCGCGCTGTTGAGGTACTTCCAGACATCGATGTACGCGTTCGTCAGGGGCGACCGCAGGCCGGGAACCTTCTTGAAGTAGTCGAGAGCCCACGGCAGGTCGAGCGTGCAGTCGTCCGTGACGCACTTCGAGACGATGTCGGCGAACCCGAGGTCGTTGCCGCCGAGGGTCAGCACCGCGGCGCCGGGCGTCCGCTCGAGCTCGGTGAGCTGGAGGAGCTGCGCGTCCGCCCGCCACTGCGAATCCGAGATCGTGAGGTAGTCGCCCCTGTCCTCGAACCTGAGGTCGCTCGTCACGGCGCCGGAGCAGGCGAGGATGTCCACCGGGATGCCGCCGGCGTCGAGCACCGGGGCGAGGTAGGTCAGCGAGCTGCGGTGACACCTCTCGACCGCCTTCTTGGTCCCAGGCAGGAAGGGGCTCGCACCTTCGCCGGACGAGTAGGAGTCGCCGAGGATGACGAGCGAGCGACCGTCGCCCCGGATGCCGTCGAACACCGCCCCCAGGTCGTCGCTCGTGTAGCCATCGGCACGCGCCGTGAAGAGCCGTTCGACGAACGCCGGGCTGCTGCTCGACGCCCACGCCGTGACGATGTAGCGCCCGTCGACGACGCGGTCGGGGACGCCGGGCGTGATCGTCCACTCCCGGGTGACCCGCTCCCCCGGCGGGATGTTGCCCAGCCGGTACGTCGGCGGGATGACGGCGGGGAACACCGAGCGCGGCCCGGCGTCGCGGAACGCGAGGTTCACGCGGACGTCGGTCGCGGTCAGCCCGGACGGGTTCTCCACCGTCGCGGTGATGACCATGGCCGCGCCGGCAAGCGGGCTGTCGCTCGCGCTGACCGTGACCGAGAGCTGCGGTGTGCCGATGTCGGCGAGCAGGTCCTCGAGCGCGTCGCCGTCCTCGACGTCGAAGTAGGTGCCGCCGGTCGCTCCGGCGATGCACTCGAGTTCGGCGCGACCCGCGGCGTCGATGTCGAAGCCGACCGACTGCACGGTGAGGTCGAAGCCGCTGCCCGCGATGTCCTTCGCGACCTCACAGGGGTCGGCGCCGCAGTTGCTGAGTCCGTCCGAGATCAGCAGCAGGCTCGCCTCGGTCACGCCGCGCGCGGTGAGGTCGTCGACCACTCCCCGGATGGCGGCCGCCGTCGGGGTGTCGCCGCTCGCCGCGAGCGAGTCGATGGCGGCGAGTACCTGGCTGACCGTGCTCTGGGCGCCCAGGTTGTGAAGGTACGCACCGGCGTCGCACGAACCGGACGCCGGGTACGTCCAAATGCCGAGGTTTCCGGCGGCGGTCTGCGAGGTGACGATCGGCACGAGCGCGGCCTTCGCGGCATCCAGCTTCACCACCCCGTCGACGGCGTCCGACATCGACCCGGAGACGTCGAGCAGCACGACAAGCGGCGGCGGCGCGGCCGACGAGGAGGTCTCGTCGTCGGCCGTCGCCGTCTGCACGGGCGCGCCCACGCTGAGGATGCCCGCCACCAGCAGCGTGACGACGGCCGCTCCAGCCGCTCTCATCGGTGGGGCAGCGCGGTCAGGGGCGCCCGGGCGCCGAGCACGGACAGGTCGCCGAGACCGGCCTCGGTGCCGGAGGCCCCGGTCACCACGATCTTCAACTGGATGACCCCGGCGACGCGCAGCTCGATGTGCTGCGGCTCCCCGTATGCCACCGTGTAATTGCCGAGTTCGGCTCCGTCGCCGAGGATCCGGACGCCGACCGACGTGCCGGGCTCGGCGTCGTCGGGCACGCCGACCGTGCCCTCCAACACCGTGGCGGCTTTGCCGAACTGCCACGTCGTCTCGCGCCCGGCGGTGCTCGCGGAGCACTCGAGGCCGTGCGCGTACTGCACGCCGTCCATCGTCAGCCTCGAGGTGGTGGAGCAGTTGCCGCGGAACGACAGCTGGCTGAGACGTGCGGTGCCCGGCTCGGCGGTGACGGTGACCCGCACGACCTCGGGCAGGTCGCTGCCGGCGACGGGGTCGACGGCGGTGACGACGCCGACCTCGGCATCCGGGTCGAAGATCTCGATGCGATCCACCCGGGCGCCGAGTTCGATGAGGAGGCTCGCCGCCTCGCCGACCTCGAGGCCGACGACCTCGGGAACGGCTGCGGGTGCGCTCACCACGAGAAGCACCTCGGTGGGGTCGATCGTGCCGAACACGGGGGTCTGCGCGAGGATGACGCCGCTCGGGCCCGCCGCCGGACGTTCCGTCGTGGTCACGCCCGCTACCGGCACGCCCGCGTCGGCGAGCACCTGCAACGCCGTCTCGGGGTCGAGTCCGCGCACGTCGGGCATGACGCTGTTCCCGGTGAGGCTGCCCGGCACCGGCACCTCGACGATCTCCGGGCCCGGGTTCTGTGTGCCGGCGACGACGGTGCTCGTGGCGAGCCACCAGCCGAATACGGTGGAGCCTCCCACGAGGGCGAGCACGCCGCACGCCCACGCGCTGGCCAGGAGCAGCCGCCGACGGGTGGCCGCCTTCATCCGCCGCTCCACAGGCCGGGACTCCTCGGGCTGAGGCTCCTCGGGCTGAGGCTCCTCGGGCTCGGACGTGGGCACGGTTCCTCCAACGAGTGCGCTCGGGTGCGCCCGCCGAAGCTATCCCAGGACGCGAAACCGCTGCAATTCCCGGTACCCGGGTCCCGCGTGCGTCAGTCGCCCGGGGGCCGCTCGAACGCGTCGTGGAACTCCATCGCCGCCTCGATCGTGAGCGCGTTCTTGCGCCCCGTCGCGAACCGCGTCGCCTCGAACGAGCCGAGCGCACCGCCCTCGAAGCGTCCGGTGAACATGGCGACGTCGTCGACGGTGACCTCGCCGAATCCCGGTCCGACGTCCTCGGCCGGGCCGTCCCACCCGTCGGGCAGCGGCCGCCGCTTCGCGATGGTCTCGATCACACCGGCCACCTCGGTGAGGCGAAGGCCGGTGACGAACTGCGCGGTGTCGATCGCGTGGGCGCCGATGTCACCGAGCGACCCCGATCCCGCGTGCTCCTTCTTCAACCGCCACGCCATCGGCACCTGGGGGTCGACGAGCCAGTCCTGACGGTAGGCCGCGCGCACCTGCACGACGCGCCCGATCGCCCCCTCGCCGATGAGGTCGCGCATGAGCGTCACGGCGGGCACGCGCCGGTAGGTGAACCCGACCATCGCGTGCACCCCGCTTCCCGCCGCCGCGGCCGCGGCATCCGCCATCGCCTCCGCCTCCGCGACGGAGTTCGCGAGCGGCTTCTCGCACAGCACGTGCTTGCCCGCGGCGAGCGCGGCGATCGCGAGCTCCGCGTGCGAGTCGCCGGGCGTCACGATGTCGACGACGTCGACGTCGTCCCGAGCGATCACCGCCCGCCAGTCGTCCGCGGACTCCCGCCAGCCCCAGCGGCCGGCGTGTGCGGGTTACGCGTCGCGGTCGACGATGAGGCCGAAGTACCGCTCGAAGTAGGCGCCGAGCCGCTCCAGCACCCGCTGCTTCTTCTCGCCGTGGCCGCCCTGCGCCGCGAACCGCGACACGGGCGGCAGCACCTTCGTGATCGCCGTACCGGACTCCTGGATGGCGCCGTCACGGAACGCGGTGCGGAGGAAGGCCCGGGTCTCGTCGGGGCGGAGGTTCTCTTCGCCGATGATCTCGTCGAGTTCGGCCGCGCCGCGGGTTTCGATGAAGCGACGCCATTCGTCGTCGATGTCGCCGTCGACGCTGACGGAGTCGACGAAGGCGATGATGAGGTCCCGCTTGTTGCGCAGGGTCGGGCTCGCGTCCACGGCGCGGGTGATCGCGGCTCGGATCTCGATGTCCTCGCCGTCGCCCCGGGCCTCACGGAACTTCTGCACGAGCATGAGGATGTAGTCGACGTTGATCTCGACCTGCTTGATCAGCTCGATTTCGAAGACGACGTCGTCGTTGATCGACTCCTTCTCAGTCTCCCGTGACGCGCGGTAGTCGGCGTACAGGTCGAGGTAGACGCTGCGGTAGTCCTGCGCCTGGCGCTCGGTGAGGAGCTCGTTGCCGGCGAAGTCGTCGAACGCGGTGAGGATGTTCTCGAGGCGGAGGATGGCGCCGAAGAGTGTGATGAAGTCCTTCTGAGCCTGCTCCCCGCCGATCTGCTCACCGAGGGGGTACTCGGCCAGCAACCGCTCGACCTTCTCGGCGTAGTCGGCGTAGTAGTCCCCGTACGGCTTGAGCACCGCGACGCCGTGCGCATCCTTGTTGCCGAACAAGGCGAGAGCGTCATTGGTGGCTTCTTCGAGGTTCCGGAAGCTGACGATGTTGCCGTAGGTCTTGACCGAGTTGAGGATGCGGTTGGTGCGCGAGTAGGCCTGGACGAGCCCGTGGGCGCGCAGATTCTTGTCGACGAACAGGGTGTTGAGCGTCGTCGCGTCGAAGCCCGTGAGGAACATGTTGACGACGATCACCATGTCGAGTTCGCGGTTCTTGAGCCGCAGCGACAGGTCTTTGTAGTAGTTCTGGAACTTCTCGTCGGAGGTGTCGTAGCTGGTGCCGAAGAGGTCGTTGTAGTCCTGGATGGCCTCTTCGAGGAAGTCGCGCGACGACGCGTCGAGGGTGCCCGTCTCGAACCCTTCCTCGTCGAGAACGCCGTCGCCGACTTCTTCGTTGGCGGCGTAGGAGTAGATGAGTCCGATCTTGAGCCGCTGCTCGGGTGCGAGTTCCAGCTGCTGCTTCGCGAACTCGTTGTAGTACCGCTTGGCTGCGTCGATGGATGCCGCCGCGAAGATGGCGTTGAACCCGTGCACACGCGCGGCCCGGGTGAGCGCCTCGACCCGGTTCCGTCCGGCGGCGACGGCCCCGACGTTGTCGACGAGGCGGTGCACGTAGCCGCTCGCCCGCTTGGTCTTCTGGTCGAAGTGCTCGAGCGTGTAGGCGACGACCTGGCGGATGCGCTCCGGGTCGAGCAAGGCCTTCTCGGTGTCGATGCCGGCAACCTCTTTGTCGGTCAGACCTTCGGGCAGCTTGATCGTGTTGACGTAGTCGATGCGGAACGGCAGCACGTTCTTGTCGGTGATCGCGTCGACGATCGTGTAGGTGTGCAGCCTCTCGCCGAACGCCTGCTCGGTGGTCTTCAACTGCGGGTTGCCACCGCTCACCATGTTGGCGGTGAAGATCGGCGTGCCGGTGAACCCGAACAGGTTGTAGCGCTTGAACGCGCGGGTGATGTCGGCGTGCATCTGGCCGAACTGGGAGCGGTGGCACTCGTCGAAGATCAGCACGACGTGCTGGTCGAGGATGGGGTGACCCTTGGCCGCCGGCGACCCGATGAAGTTGGCGAGCTTCTGGATCGTGGTGATGATGATGCGCGCGTTCGGGTCTTCGAGCTGCTTCCGCAGCACCGCCGTCGACGTGTTCGAGTTGGCGGCGCCCTTCTCGAACCTGTCGTACTCGCGCATCGTCTGGTAGTCGAGGTCTTTGCGGTCGACGACGAACAGCACCTTGTCGACGCTCGGCATCCTGCTCGCAAGTTGCGCGGTCTTGAACGACGTGAGGGTCTTGCCGGAGCCGGTGGTGTGCCACACGTAGCCGCCGGCGTCGAGCGTGCCGAGCTTCTTGTAGTTGGTGGCGATGTCGACGCGTTGCAGGATGCGCTCGGTCGCGACGATCTGGTACGGCCGCATGACGAGCAGGGTGCCGTCGACGGTGAGCACGCAGTACTTGGTGAGGATGTTCAGCAGCGTGTGCTTGGCGAAGAACGTCTTCGCGAAGGCGGTCAGGTCGGAGATCGGCCTGTTGGCGGCATCCGCCCACCACGAGGTGAACTCGAACGAGTGGCTCGTCTTCGCGCGCTTGCCGCCGTCCGACTCCTTGAGGTGCTGCATCCGCGTGGTGTTCGAGTAGTACTTGGTGTGCGTGCCGTTGCTGATGACGAACAGCTGCACATATTCGAAGAGCCCGGAGCCTGCCCAGAAGCTGTCGCGCTGGTAGCGGTCGATCTGGTTGAACGCCTCCCGGATGGCGACCCCGCGCCGCTTGAGCTCGACGTGCACCATCGGCAGCCCGTTGACGAGCACGGTCACGTCGAACCGGGTGCTGCGCTTCGCGCCCCCGTCGCCGGCACTCACCTCGTACTGGTTGATCACCTGGAGGCGGTTGTTGTGGATGTTCTGCTTGTCGAGCAGCCGAACGTTCTTCGTCGTGCCGTCGTCGCGCGTCAGCAGCTGCACGTGGTCTTCCTGGATGCGCTTCGTCTTCTCGGCGATGCCCTCGTTCGCCCCGGCGATGGCCGAGGCGAAGAAACGATCCCACTCGGCGTCGGAGAACTGGAGCCCGTTGAGCGTCTCGAGCTGCGTGCGGAGGTTGGCCACGAGCTGCGCCTCGCTCGTGATGGTGAGACGCTCGTACGCCTGAGACTGGAGCAGTCCGACGAACTCCCGCTCGAGGTCGGCTTCCGACTGGTACGCGGTTGCCGACTGCGGGTCAGGAACGTACTCCGCGACGACCGTGCTCTCCGCGCTCACGGCGATCGGGTCGTACTTCATCGGACGAGGATCGCTCATGCCACCGCTTCCGGGAAGGTGAGGAGCTTGTCGCGGTAGTACTCGTACTGCTTGCGGCGTGCGTTCAACTCCGCGGGAAGGCCAAGCGAGAGGTCGTTCACGAGAGCGTCGAAGCGATCGAGGGCAGCGACAATCCGCTCTTGATCTCGCTTCGAAGGAAGCGCAATGGGAATACTCGCGAGGTCGTCTTGGCTAATCTTCCACGCTCCGGAGGAAGCCTTCGCCTTCTGCTCGATTACAGCTCGAACGGGTGAACTCTCCCATGCGTAGTACAGGTAGCGCTGACTCACCTTGTCCGGGTGGGGCCTCATTCGAATCATGATGTCCGGAAAAGCAACTTCCTCCGTTCGAGTGACCATCGCAGCTCGAGCAAGCCGATCCTTCGATCCGTTCCCGCGAGCAACCAAGATGTCTCCGGCTTCAATCCGAAAGCGTTGTCCCTCGTCCGTCGGCCACGCACCCCGCTTCTGTTCTGTCACGTCCACAACAGGCCCTCGGAGGGCAGTTAGACGAAGAACCGGGTAACCATCACCGTCGCGAACGGAACGCCCGTTCGAAAGCGGCTCACGAAGGAGATCGCGCAACGGGACCATTGCAATGTCATGATCACTCGCAGAGTTGAGCAGCCTGTCGGAGTAGAAGGCAAACTGACGACGCCGGGCTTCCAGCTCCGCTTCCAGCTCCGCTTCCAGCTCCGCTTCCAGCTCCGTGAAGTGATCCAAGATTCGCACGACCTCGCGCTGCACGTCGAGCGGCGGCACTGGGATTCGGTACGCCCTTACTCGCCCATCCGGAATTGATGGATAGTTGCCGGCGACCTGGTTGCCTTCGACGTACTGACGAAAGGTCTCAGTACCCAGAAGGTGCGCGAGAAACTTCGTGATCACAATGGCGGTGTTAGGCCTGAGTACAGAAAAGCCGGTACTCGCGATCTGGCAGTTGTATTCGGCCGGGATGACCGCCCAACGCATTTGAGTAGGGCGCGTGGTAGCGAAGATGACATCACCCTCGTGGACAATCTGCTGTGCTCGGCTTGGCGCGGACGCTGCGGTAACTGTCGCCGTTTCCCCGATCCGGTGCGTTACGCGGTCAACGGAGGTCAGATCGATGTACTGAAATTCTTCATGGCCGACCAAGGACCACTTGATGCTCGAGGCTTTCGAGGCAACTTCCCCGAGCGGCCGATATGGCACACCGTTCGGGCAGAGGTCGCGGACGAGGTCGTCGATGCGACTCATCCCGCACCTTCAAGGTCGGCGACGATCTCATCGATCCCTGCTCGCAGTTCCGCCTGACGCGCGACGATGCGGCGGATCTCGGCGTTGAGTTCGACGATGTCGATCTCTTCACGCGTGTCCTCCGCCTCGACGTACGACGACACCGAAAGGAGGTAGTCGCGCTCGGCGACGTCGCCGTTCGTGACGACCCTCGCGAAGTGGTCGGCATCCTCACGCGCGACATACGCGTCGAGAATCCGCTGCTGGTTGGCATCCGTCAGCTTGTTCTTGTTGCCGCTGCGCACGAACTCGGCCGATGCGTCGATGAACACCACGTCGTTCGTCGCCTTCGACTTCTTGAGCACGAGGATGCACGTGGAGATGGTGGTGCCGAAGAAGAGGTCGGGCGGCAACTGGATAACGGCATCCACGTAGTTGTTGTCGACGAGGTACTTGCGGATCTTCTGCTCCGCTCCCCCTCGATACATGACGCCCGGGAACTCGACGATCGCTGCGGTGCCGTTGACGGCGAGCCAGCTGAGGATGTGCATCGTGAAGGCGAGGTCTGCCTTCGACTTCGGGGCGAGCACCCCGGCGGGCGCGAACCGCGGGTCGTTGATGAGCAGCGGGTCGGCGTCGCCGGGCCACTTGATCGAGTACGGCGGGTTGGAGACGATCGCCTCGAACGGTTCGTCGTCCCAGTGCTGCGGGTCGGTGAGGGTGTCGCCGTGCGCGAGGTTGAACTTCTCGTAGTTCACGTCGTGCAGGAACATGTTGATGCGCGCGAGGTTGTAGGTGGTCAGGTTGATCTCCTGGCCGTAGAACCCCTGGCGCACATTCTCCTTGCCGAGCACCTTCGCGAACTTCAGCAGCAGCGACCCGGACCCGACCGCAGGGTCGTAGACCTTGTTGACCTCCGTTTTGCCGACGACGGTGATGCGGGCGAGGAGCTCGCTCACCTCCTGCGGCGTGTAGTACTCGCCGCCCGACTTGCCGGCCTCCGAGGCATACATCTGCATGAGGTACTCGTAGGCGTCGCCGAACAGGTCGATCGAATTGTCGGCGAAGTCCCCGAGCGGCAAGTCGCCGATCGCGTCGAGCAGCTTCACGAGCTTCTCGTTGCGCTTCGCCACCGTCGGGCCGAGCTTCGCGGAGTTCACGTCGAGGTCGTCGAAGAGACCCTTGAGGTCGTCCTCGCTCGCCGTGCCGACCGCTGAGCCCTCGATGTTGCGGAACACCCGCTCGAGCGTCTCGTTGAGGTTCTCATCGCGCGCCGCCCGGGCGCGCACGTTCGCGAACAGCTCGCTCGGCAGGATGTAGAAGCCCTTCTCCGCCACCGTGTCGTCCCGGCCCCGCTCGGCCTCGGCATCCGAGAGCTTTGCGTAGTCGAAGTCGGCGTGACCCGCCGCCCGCTCGGCCGCGTTGAGATAGGCCGCGATGTTCTCGGAGATGAAGCGGTAGAACAGCATGCCGAGCACGTAGCTCTTGAAGTCCCACCCGTCGACCGATCCGCGCAGATCGTTGGCAATACGCCAGATCGTTTTGTGCAGTTCAGCGCGCTGGGCTTCACGAGTCGTCGGGGGCATTCAGGTCTCCTCCGAGGCGAGACGCCTCGCTGTATCGCGGTCGGGTGTGACCAACCTAACCATCCACGTCAGATACGAGGGCTCGGTGGGGGCGTGGGCGCGTCCAGCGGACCGTCGGCAAGGATGCGCGCCACGATGTCGAGCGCCCGATCCGAGAGAGTGTCGCCGGGATAGAAGGCTTCGTAGAACTCCTCGATCGCCTCCAGGGCGACCAGTCCGCAGAGCCCGAGAAGGAGCCGGATGTCTCGCGTGTCACGGCCGGGGCGGTTGGCTCGCAGCTTCATCGCCAGCAGCGCCTCCGCCGACGCCACCTGGATGACCACTCCGTCACGGTCGACGATCGTTTCCCACTCCACGGTGCGCCCGAGGGTGGGGAGCGCATCGGCGTTCGTCACCTCGAAGTTGAGCCACGACGCATCCCAGTCGCGCCGAGCCGCCACCCGCTCGGCTGCCGCCGTCACCGCCGCGTCCGATCCCGGATTGACGTGCAAGGTGTCGACGTCTCGCGTGACGCCGCGATCGAAGTAGCGGAGCGCAAGCGCGGCACCCCCGACTATTCGAATCCCGGCCACCTCGCCGGCGGCGCTGAGTTCATCGACGAGATCGCGCAGTCCCGCGATGATGTCATCCCGCTCGAGCGACACCGACACCGTTACACGCTCGCGAACGTGTCGCGCCACACGAGGACTCCGCGCTCGGCGAACTCTTGGGGAATCTCGGAGGCGGGCGGGACCGGGTCGGCGACGTCCACCCTGAGCTGCTGGGGACGATCGAGGTACCGGGCCGGAGCGTCGACCCAGTCGGGAGTGGGCAGGCCTTCCTCGCGGAGCCGCCGCGCGACGACCGCCGCGATGGCGGCATCCCACACCGGGTGCTTGGTCGGCTCCGGTTCGGCCAGCCCGAGGACGCCGCGGACCAACCCGCGCTCGGAGACGAGGTTGTCGTCGAGTTGGATGAGCGCGCGCAGCGCGCGGTCCCTGTCCCCGCGCTGGAGGTGCGTCCGAATCTCTCCCGCCACCGTCGCCGCATCGTCGCGTCGGGTCGGCGCGGAGTAGAGACGGTGACCGGCACCGCCCAACAGCCGATCGACCGTCTGGAACGCGGCATCTCGACCTCGCTCCGAGCGGGAGACTGTGGGCTGATCGAGGCGCGCGCGACGGGCTAGCTGCGCTTGGGTCAGCTGTCGGCTCTTGCGTGCGGCACGCACCAGCGTCGACGAGTTCGCCACCACTCCTCCACAGATATGTCTTCCCCGACATATTCTTGCACGACCCCTGCCGGAAAGAACCGGGGACGGCTATTCAGTGAGAACGCGATTAGACCTATCGACCATGTACCCGGTCAGCGCCCGTGAGCGTGCGCGACTCATGCAGATGAAAGCGGTAACGCGCAGATAGTGCCCCTGGAGGGACTCGAACCCCCAACCCTTTCCTTAGGACGGAACTGCTCTTCCATTGAGCTACAGAGGCTGACCGCCCGAGTCTACCGAGCAGCCGCCTCCCGTCCGGTGCGGATCAACCCGGCGGGTAGAGGTAGATCGCCTGGTGCGGCTGGATGATGCGCTGGCTGTAGCCGTGGTCGACGGAGTAGTTGTACTCCTCGAGCGCGACGCTGCCGTCGGGCAGCACGCCGGAGACGTAGGCGACGTGGTTGCCGCCCGGGGTCCAGGCGACGGCACCCGCGATCGGGACCGTGCTGACCGGCCAGCCCTTCTGCTCCCACGCGCGCTTCCACGAGTAGGCGCTGCCCTGGGCGAGGTTCGACCAGTCCCACTTGAACGGCGCGGACGTCGAGCCGGCGTCGCGGTTGAGGCGCCAGGCGACGAAGTCGACGCATTCGCGGTAGTAGTAGCGCAGCGGGGACAGCCCGCCGCCCTGCGGACGCGAGAGGGCATCCGGCCACGGGTAGTCGTCGCCCAGCTCGCGCGCGCCGGAGGCGAGGTAGGCGGCGAGGTTCTGCTGGCGGATCGCGTCGGCGTAGAGCTTGCGGAGGTCGGCGGCGCTCGTGGTGCCGTACTCGTCGCGGATGAACGCCGTCGCGTCGTTCGACGCGGCGGTCACCTCGAAGGTCTGACCGTCGACGGGGCCGCTGGAGAGCGCGAGCTTGTTCTGCTCCGCGAAGGCGGGGAGTGTGACGGAGGCGAAGAGTCCGACGACGACGGCCATGACGCCGGCGCTGCTGAGACGGCGGCGCCAGCCGCGGGTGGAGGCGCCCGTGAGGCTCGAGCGCACCGCCTCGCGGGCGCGCGTGCGCTTCGAGCCCTTCGACGGGCGGCGCCGCACGACGGTGCGGGCTTCGGACGGGGCGACGGCGTAGGCGCCGGCCTGCCGCATCTCCCGGCGGGTGGAGAATCCGGGTTCGCTCGACGGCTGAGCGAGTTCGCTATCCGTCACGTGCGAGTAAGCCTCCGGGTCGATGACCTTCCGAGGTTACGGGAATCTGGCTGAGAAGTCACAGTGAGATAACGCTCGCTCTCACGCCGCGGGAGCGAGGTACTCCTCCCACTGCGGCTGCGTGCGCTCGACACCGCGCACCAGCCACGACGTACCGTGCGGGGCCTTCGGGATGGTGCGGAGCGTCCAGCCCATCTCCTGTGGCGTTCGGTCGCCCTTGACGTTGTTGCACTTCAGGCAGCACGCGACGAGGTTCTCCCACGAGTCGACGCCGCCGCGCGACCGCGGCAGCACGTGGTCGATCGTCGTCGCGGTCGCTGCGCAGTAGGCGCAGCGCTGTCCGTCGCGGCGGAGCACTCCGCGGCGCGACACCGGGACCATGCGCCCCGTCGGCACCTTCACGTAGCGACGCAGGAGGATGACCGACGGCCGATCCCACTGCCCCGACGTGCCGACGACGGGGTGATCGGGATCGCTCTCCACGATCGACGCCTTGCCGCCGAGCACGAGCACGAGGGCTCGCTTGAACGACACGACCGCGAGCGGTTCGTAGCCCGCGTTGAGTACCAGGGTTCGCACGTCAGGTTCTCCTCTCGAGAGGCCTGCACGGCTTGCAGGCTTCGACTTCCCCGGACCGCCGCGAGAAGGAGGAGGTGCCCCGGATACGCGAGAAGGCGCCGTCGCGAACGACAGCGCCTTCTAGCGAACCGGTACGTGACAGTGCACGACCGGCCGGATGCTGCGCCGTATCCGGAACAGCGCGCGGGCATCCTTGGTGGGGATGCTGCCCGAGCTCCGCATACGACTCTCCTGATTCCTCGAAGGATCCGAGGTTTCCAGGGTAACCCTCGACACCGGTTGCGCGGGTTACGCCACGGTGACGATTGCGGGATGCGTCAGATGCCGACGCGGACGGCCCACCAGTTGCCCCACGGGGCGCTGATCTTGACGCCCGTCGCGGGGGTCGAGGCGTGGATCATCTGCCCGTTGCCGATGTAGATGCCCACGTGGCCGCCGCCGTCGGTGATGATGAGGTCTCCCGGGAGCAGCGCCGCCGGGTCGATCGCGGTCATCCGGCCCTGCGCACTCGACGAGTGCGGGAGCGAGATGCCGACGTGGGCGAACACGAACTGGGTGAAGCCGGAGCAGTCGAAGCCGGCCGGGCTCGCGCCGCCGTAGACGTACGGCGACCCGAGGTACTGCATCGCGATCGAGACGATCGTGTTCGGGTCGTAGCCGGGATAGGGCGGGTTGGCGAGGAGGTCGGCGACGCTGGGGCCGCTGTAGGAGCGGTAGGCGGCGGCGCGGGCCTCGCGGGCGAGCTGGGCGGCCGAGGTGACCGTGTAGTCGTCGGGCGCGGTGACGGCGGCGCCGCCGGCCTGGGCGGTCACCTCGATCGTCTGCGCGGCGGCGGCCTTGTAGGTCTCGAGGTCCGACACGGCGGCCTCGTCGCCCGCGCGGTACGCGTAGGCGGGGAGGGCGACGGTCGCGAAGATCGCGGGAACCGCGACGCCCATCACGAGGAGGGGCAGCGCCCGCGGCTTGCGCCGGCGGAGGGCTCCGGGGTTCCGGTCGGTGGAGAGGGTGGGGGAAGGGGTAGGGGTGGAACTAGAGAACACGAGAGACTCCCGCGCCGCACCGCCTCTCGAGCGGCCCCATCCCTGTCGTATGTCACGTCGCACGGCAGAGGATGGGGAGCTGCGAGCGCCCTGCCGAGCGGCCTCCCGCCGGACTGGCTGGCCGGGAGGACCCGTTGACTATACGTGACACGTCCTGGAAACCAAGCCAGGGCTCCCGGCGACGAAGGGTTCTACCCCCGAACGGGGGTGGTTGGGGCGCGGTCAGGCGGCGGCGTAGACGTGCACGGCGACCTCGGTGGGGAGCTCGAGGCCGTCGCCGTAGCCCTCCACCTGCACGAGCACGTAGCCGCCCGCGGCGGAGATCGTGGCCTCCGCGCCGGGCACGACGCCCGCGGCGCGGAGCTGCTCGAGGAGCTCCGGCTCGAACTGCACGGGCTCGCCGAGGCGGCGGATGCGCACCGCGACGGGGCCCTCCTCGCCGCGGATGCGATCCACGATGTTGACGACGCCCTGGAGGAACGGCGGCGCCGCCGGCCCGCCGATCTCCTCGAGCGCGGGGATCGGGTTGCCGTAGGGCGACTCCGTCGGGCTGCCGAGCACGTCGAGCAGTCGGCGTTCGACCTGCTCGCTCATGACATGCTCCCAGCGGCACGCCTCGTCGTGCACGAGGCTCCAGTCGAGGCCGATGACGTCGTGGAGCAGCCGCTCGGCGAGGCGGTGCTTGCGCATGACGTGGAGTGCGCGCGTGCGACCCTCGGGCGTGAACTCGAGGTGGCGGTCGCCTTCGACGCGCACGAGGCCATCGCGCTCCATGCGCGCGACCGTCTGCGACACGGTCGGCCCGGAGTGCCCGAGCCGCTCGGAGATGCGCGCACGCAGCGGCACGATCCCTTCCTCTTCGAGGTCGTAGATCGTGCGCAGATACATCTCCGTCGTGTCGACGAGATCGGTCATGAGCGGTGGCCTCCCTGTCGACTCATCCTAGCTTTCGGCCGCCCGTAAGATCGGACCATGCCCAGCCTGCAGATCCCGCGTTCGCTGCTGCCTGCCGACGGCCGGTTCGGCTGCGGACCGTCGAAGGTGCGCCCCGAGCAGGTGGCCCATCTGCAGGCGCACGCGGGGCTCCTCGGCACGTCGCACCGCCAGGCTCCCGTGAAGCAGCTCGTCGGTCGCGTGCGCGCGGGACTGGCCGACCTCTTCTCCCTTCCCGACGGCTACGAGGTCATCCTCGGCAACGGCGGGTCGACCGCGTTCTGGGACATGGCGGCGTTCTCGCTCATCGAGCGCCGCAGCGAGAACCTCGCGTTCGGCGAGTTCGGCGCGAAGTTCGCCGCCGCCGCGGCGGCGCCGTTCCTCGAGAAGCCCCACGTCATCCAGGCGCCCGGCGGGCAGCGCGCCGAGGTCGAGGTGCTCGAGGGCGTCGACGTCTACGCGTGGACCCACAACGAGACCTCGACGGGCGTCATGGCGCCGGTGACGCGCGTGCACGGCGACCCGGGCGCGCTCACCGTCGTCGACGCGACGAGCGCCGCGGGCGGCGTGCTGTTCGACGCGGCCGAGGCCGACGTCTACTACTTCGCGCCGCAGAAGAACCTCGCGAGCGACGGCGGCCTGTGGTTCGCCCTCGTCTCCCCCGCGGCGATCGAGCGGATCGAGCGGATCGCGGCCTCGGACCGCTGGATCCCCGAGATCCTGAGCCTCAAGAACGCCGTCGACAACAGCCGCCTCGACCAGACGCTCAACACCCCCGCCCTCGCGACGCTCCTGCTGCTCGAGGCGCAGCTCGACTGGATCCGCGGCAACGGCGGCCTCGCCTGGGCGGACGACCGCACGAAGGAGTCGTCGGGCCTGCTCTACGACTGGGCGGAGGCCGCATCGTTCGCGACCCCGTTCGTCGCCGACCCCGCCGACCGCTCGCAGGTGGTCGNGACGATCGACTTCGACGAGTCGATCGACGCCGCCGCGATCGCGAAGACCCTGCGCGAGAACGGCATCGTCGACACGGAGCCCTACCGCAAGCTCGGCCGCAACCAGCTGCGCATCGCGACGTTCACGGCGATCGAGCCGGATGACGTGCGCGCCCTCATCGCCAGCCTCGACTGGGTGCTCGAGCACTCGAGCTGACGCCCATGCGCCTCTACGTGAAGGACTCCGAGCGNCGGCCCGANCCGGAGCCGCTCAAGACCGACGACCGCAAGGTCGTGCTCGTGGGACTCGTGGGCTGGATCGTCGCGCTCGGCGTCATGCTCCTGCTGCTGCCGCAGCTGCAGGAGTCAGGCCTCGTCTGGGTGCTCTGGACCGTCGTCTGCGGGCTCGGGCTCGGCCTCGTCCTGCTCGTCGTCACCGCTCGCCGGCACGGCTAGCCCGGCCTCGAGGTTCTCGAAGTCGATGTCGTCGTCGACGTCGCGCTCGTCGTCGAGGTCGTCCTCGTCCTCGTCCGACTCGTCGTCGGAGTCGTCATCATCCAAGTCGTCGTCCTCGGAATCGTCGGCGTCCTCCGCCGACTCCCCGCGCTCCGCTGCCGCGGCGGCCTGAGCCGCCCGGTACTCCTCGAGCCGCTCCGCCCACGGCACCCAGTCGGGTGCGAGCAGCGCGCCGTCGCCCGGCAGCAGCTCCGCCTCGAGCACCGTCGGCTCCTCGCCCGGCAGCTCCGCGACGCTCACCGACCAGTGCCAGCCCGGGTAGCCCGAGAGCTTCGCGGCGAAGCTCAGGGTGAGCACGCCGTCGTCCTCGACCGTGCGGTCGAGCAACTCTCCGATCGTGTCGGCGGGCGTGAGCTCCTCGAGGGAGGCACGCGCGAGGTCGACGGGATCGCTCATCGCGGCGTCACGCCTCGAGGTCGTCGGCGACGCGGCGCAACACCGCTGCCACCTTCTTGCCGCGGTCGCGACTCGGGTAGCGGCCGTGGCGCAGGTCGCCGCCGATGCTGTCGAGGAGCGTGACGAGGTTCTCGACGACGATCGCCATCTCCTCCGCGTTGCGGCGGTTGCGCTGACTGAGCGTCTGCGGGGCCTCGAGGATGCGCGCCGAGAGGGCCTGCGCACCCCGCTTCCCGTCGGCGATGCCGAACTCGAGGCGCGTACCCGACTTCACCACGGCGCCGGCCGGCAACGCCGAGGCGTGCAGGAACACCTCGGTGCCATCGTCGGAGGCGATGAAACCGAATCCCTTGTCCTCGTCGTAGAACTTGACCCGACCCGTGGGCATGGCGACTGACCTCTATCCTTGACCCGTGGCGAACGACACCGCGGTACCCGGCAATCGTATCGAACGCATCCTCGCGTACATGATCGCGTCGGTGGCGGGCGTCTCGATCGTCGCCATCATCGCGGTGTTCATCGCGAACGCCGCCGGGGTCGACCTGAGCGGCGGCATCTGGCCCGCCGTCGCGGCGTTCCCGCTCGTCGGCCTCACGCTCGCGTTCGTGCTCATCGTCGTCTTCACGGTCGTGCGCGTCGTGCGGCTCCGGCGCGACGCCGCGGACGGCAGCTAGGGGTCGTGGCCGCCAGCGGCTCGGCCCTTGCGCTCGCGGCCCGGCTGCGCGCGCTCGACGACGACGCCCTCGCCCGACTCGTCGCGGAGCGCGCCGTGCGCGACTCCGGCATCCGCGACTTCTTCGACCTCGCCGAGGCGCTCCTCGACCGCACGTCGGTGCAGGCCGCGCTCGAGCGCCTCGACCGCGGGACCCTCGCCCTCCTCTCCGTCGCGGGCGAGCTCGCGGAGCGCGACGGCGCCCCGACGGCGGAGCAGCTCGCGGCGCGGCTCGGCATCCCGATCGCGGAGGCGCGTGAGCGGATCGGCGCCGCCCTCGACGTCGGGCTGCTCGGCGCCGAGTCGGGCCGCTACGCCCCGTGGGACGCCGTCGTCGAGCAGCTGAGGGCATGGCCCGCGTTCGGCCTCCCCGCGAGCCGCGACCTCGAGGCGGGCACGCCGCCCGCCGTGCTCGAGCCGGTGAGCGAGGCGGACGTGCGCTTCATCGACCGGGGCGCCGGCGACCGGGCGTTCGGCACGCTCGGCGCCGTCACGGAGACCCTCCTCGCCCTCCGCGACGCCCCCGCCCGACGACTCACGCGGGGCGGCCTCGCGCTGCCCGACGCGCGTCGGCTCGCGGCGATCGCGGGCGTCGCGACGGAGGAGGTCGAGCTGCTGCTCGATATCTCCGCGCGGGCCGGGCTCGCCGTGCTCTCCGGCGCCGAGTGGGTGCCCACGGGTGCGCTCACGGCGTGGCTAGCCGGCTCGCGCGTCGACCGCTGGGCGGAGCTCGCGAACGGCTGGCTGAACCGCCTGCCGAACGACCTGCGCGACCTGCTGCGCTCGCGCGCCCACGTCGTGTGGGGCGACGGACTCCTCGACTACCTCGGCTGGCTCTACCCCGCGGGCGGCCAGTGGATCCGGGAGCGCGCCGCCGCGGCCGCCCGCGAGGCGGAGCTGCTCGGCATCACCGGCCAGGGGGCGCCGAGCACCGCCGGCTCGCGCCTGCTCCTCGAGGGCACCGAGGCCGCCGCCGCCGCGATGGCCGCGTCGTTCCCGCCCGAGGTCGAGTCGGTCTACCTCCAGCACGACCTCACCGTCATCGCACCCGGGCCGCTCCGCGTCGACCTCGAGACCCGACTGCGCGGGATGGCGGAGGTCGAGGCCCGCGGCGTCGCGTCGTCGTTCCGCATCACCGCGGTGTCGCTCACGCGCGCGTTCGTCGCCGGCGAGACCGCGGACGGCGTGCGCGCGTTCCTCTCCGGGCTGTCGCTCACCGGCATCCCGCAGCCCCTCGACTACCTCATCGCCGACACAGCCGCGCGGTTCGGGATGCTCCGGGTCGGCCGGCTCGAGGAGGGGCCGGGCAGCTACGTGCGCTCCGACGACGCCGACCTGCTGCGCCAGCTCGCCGTCGACCAGGCGCTCGCGCCGCTCGGCCTCGAGGCGACCGGACGGCACCGGCTGGTGAGCCGCTTCGACGTGGGGCTCGTCTACACGTCGCTCCTGGATGCGCGCTACCCGGTCGTCGCGGAGGACTCCGAGGGCGAGATCGTCGCGCTGCGGGCGGAGCGCCGCGCCTCGTCGTCGGGGACGGTCGTGACCGACGACACCGCCGCCATCCTGGTCTCGCGCGTGCGTGAGAGCGCCGCGTCGGCGCCCGAGGAGGCCGACCGGGCGTGGCTCGCGCGGCAGCTGGAGCTCGCGATCAAGGGCAAGGTGACCGTGAAGGTCGCGGTGCGCCTGCCCGACGACTCGGTCGCGGAGTACGTGCTCGAGCCCGCCGCCCTCGCCGGGGGCCGCCTGCGGGCGCGCGACCGGCGCTCCGACATCGAGCGCACCCTGCCCCTCGCGTCGATCCTCTCGGTCACCGACGCCTGAGTTCCGCCGCGGCGGAAGGGTCAGCGAGCCAGGCGGCCCGCGGCCCCCATCCCGCCGTCGATGCGGTACTGCACGCCCGAGATGTAGGCGGCCTCGTCGGAGGCGAGGAACGTCACGACGTTGACGATGTCGTCGGGCTGCGCGAGTCGCCCGAGCGGCACGACCGAGCTCGCCCGCTCGTACGCCGCCGACGGGTTGTCGGGCGAGCGCATCGCGGCGATGTCGGCCATCATCGCGGTGTCCACCGGACCCGGGTGCACCGAGCTGACGCGCACCCCGTACGGGGCCGCCTCCAGCGCCGCCGTCTTGGTGAGCCCCGCCACGGCGTGCTTCGACGCGTCGTACGCCGACGTGCCCTGCGACGCCTCGAGCCCCTGCGTGGACGACGTGTTGACGACGACGCCCGACTTCTGCTCGAACATCACCGGGAGGACGTGCTTGAGGCCGAGGAACATCCCGACGACGTTCACCGCGAACGTGCGCTCGAAGTCCTCGAGCGGGACCTCGATGAGCGGGCGCATCCGAGCCTGGACGCCGGCGTTGTTGAAGAGCACGTCGATGCGCCCGAACTCCGCCACGGCCGTCGCGACGTAGCGCTCGACGTCGGTCTCCTTCGAGACGTCGGCGGGCGCCGTGACGACGGGTCCGTCGAGGCTCTGCGCGACGGCGGCGAGCTGCTGCTCGTCGCGGTCGACGAGCACGAGCTTCGCCCCCTCGGCGCTGAACCGCCGGGCCGCCGCCGACCCGATGCCGCCCGCGGCGCCGGTGATGACGACCGTACGGCCGGTGAATCGCTGCTGGGTCATGATGCCTTCTCCTCCGGGAGCTCGCGCTTGGCCTCCTGGATGAGCCCGTGCACCTGCGTGCGGAGCTCCGCGAACCGCGGGGTCGACCGGGTCGCGAGCTGCTCCCGTTCGCGCGGCAGGTCGATCTCGACGTCGGCCAGGATGCGGGTGGGTCGGCGGGTCAGCACGAGCACGCGCTCCGCCAGGTAGATCGACTCGTCGATGTCGTGCGTGACGAACAGGGTCGTCGTGCCGAGGTCGAGCCAGAGGCGCCGCACGAGGTCCTCGAGGTCGGCGCGGGTCTGAGCGTCGACCGCCGCGAACGGCTCGTCCATGAGCAGCACGTTCGGCTGGTACGCGACGGCGCGGGCGATCGCCACGCGCTGCTGCATGCCGCCGGACAGCTGGTACGGGTGCACGTCCATCGAGTCCTGGAGCCCGACCGCCTCCAGCGCCGACTCGGTGAGCCTGGCGCGGGTGACCTTGTCGACGCCCTTCTCGCGCAGCGGGAGTTCGACGTTCTTGCGCACGGTGAGCCACGGCAGGAGCGAGCGGCTGTAGTCCTGGAACACGATGCCGAGGCCGCGCGGCGGACCCGACACCTTCTCGCCGCCGAGCTCGACGGTGCCGGACGTCGGCGGCTGCAGGCCCGCGACGCAGCGCAGGAGGGTCGTCTTGCCGGCGCCGGAGGGGCCGACGATGCAGACGAACTGACCCGCCGGGATGGTGAAGTCGAGGCGGTGGATCGCCTCGAGCTCGCCACCCGCGACCGGGTACACCTTGCGGAGGTCCCGGACGGTGAGCTCGCGGGCCGCGGGCTTCGCGGCGTCGCTCAGTGCGGTCGTCATGGTGGTGCTACTCCTGTCGTTCGAGGTCGCGGAGGTTGAAGTACCAGCGCAGCACGCGGACTTCGATGAATCGGAAGGCGAGCGCCAGCAGGACGCCGATGATGCCGAGCAGGATGATGCCCGTCCACATCTGCGGCAGCTTGAACCCCTGCTGGAACTGCACGATGTTGTAGCCGATGCCCGCCGTGGCGGCGAACATCTCGGAGACGACCATCAGGATGATGCCGACCGAGAGGGCCTGACGCGCACCCGCCATGATGTGCGGGCTCGCGACGCGGAGGACGGTGCCGATGCGGCTCCGCGCCCGGAAGTGGTACGAGGCCATGAGGTCGAGAGTCCCCTGCTCGACGGCGCGGACACCCGCGACCGTGTTGAGCAGCACGGGCCAGACCGCGCCGACCGCGATCGTGACGATCTGGAGCCCGACGCCGGCGCCGACGAAGATCATGAGGATCGGCAGCAGGATGGTCGGCGGGATCGCCCGCATGAACTCGAACGTCGGCTCGACGAACGCGCGCAGCTTCGGCCGCGTGCCGATCGCGAGACCCACCAGGACGCCGAGGGCGACGGCGATGAGCAGACCCACGAAGAGGCGGCCGAGCGACGGCAGCACATCGACGACGAGTCGCTCCCCGAACCACGTCGGACCGAACTCCGTCGCGATCCGCGACAGCGGCGGGAAGAAGAAGTTGCCGGCGTTCTCGGTGGAGAGCCACCACGCGGCGACGAGCAGGATCGGCAGGGCGACGACCTCGACGACGCGCAGCCACGCGGGGCGGCCGGGTCGACGGGTGCGCGCCGGGCGCTTGGTCACGGTGCTCATGCCGCCGCCACCCGCACCGAGGGGTGCCACGGGAGGAGCTTGCGCTCCACCGTGCGCATCCCGAGGTTGACCGCGACGCCGAGCAGGCCGGCGACGAGCACGAGCGCGTACATCACCTCGGTCGCACCGGCCGTGCGGGCCTGCGCGATGAGCTGCCCGATGCCGGGCGTGCCGATGATGAGCTCGCCCGTGATCGTGAGCACGAGCGCGACCGAGGCCGCCAGGCGGAAGCCCGTCAGCGCGTACGGGAGGACGACGGGGAAGACGATCTTGCCGAGCACCGCGCGCCGACCGAACCGGTAGGACCGGGCCATGTCGCGCTGGAGCGGGTCGACGTCGACGACTCCGTAGAGCACTTGCACGAGCACCTGCCAGAAGGCTGCGTAGACGACGAGGAGGAGGGTGGAGCCCATGCGCGTGCCGAACATGAGCACCGCGAGGGGGATGAGCGCGACCGACGGGATGGGGCGCAGGAACTCGATCGTCGACGACGTGAACCGCCGCGCCACCGGCGACGAGCCGATGAGGAGTCCGATCCCGAGGCCCGCGGCCGTGGCGATCGCGAGGCCCGTGAGCCATGTGACGAGCGTCTGGCCGAGGGCGACCCAGAGGGCGTCCCCCGCCGCCCGCTCGACGAGCGTCGCCACGACGACGCTGAACGGCGGGAAGTAGTCGGGGTTCACGAGGCCGAGCCGCGGGAGCAGCTCCCAGACGGCGAGCGACGTCAGGACGCCGCCCGCACCGAGGATCGCGCGCGTGCGCGCGCTCGTCCCGTTCACGGCAGTGCGGCCAGGACCGCCTCGGCGATCGCCGCGTCGTCGTCGGCCTTGCCGCCGCTGACGCCGATCGCGCCGATCGCGAGGCCGTCGACCACGATGGGCACGCCGCCGGGGATCGCCAGGAAGCCCTCGAGGACGCCCGCGAGGGGCGAGAACGGGCCGCCGGGCTGGGCGAGCGGGGCGAGGTCCGCGGTGCTGCGGCCGAAGTTGATCGCCGTGCGGGCCTTCGCCGTCGCGATCTCCGCCGTCGCGAGCCCCGCCCTCTCGGCGCGACGCAGCACGAGCGGCTCGCGCGTGCGATCCAGCACGACGATCGTCACCGACAGCCCGCGGGATGCCGCTTCCGCGACCCCCGCCTGAACCGCTTGCTCGACCGTCGCGGTCACCAGTCCATTCGCAGCGCTCACGCCGCCACCTCCGTCGTGTCAGGGGCGACGGTCAGGCCGACCGTGCCGAGGATGAGGTCGGACGCCTTCTCGGCGACCATGATCGTGGGGGCGTGCGTGTTGACGGTCGGGATGACCGGCATGATCGACGCGTCGACGACGCGCAGCCCCTCGACGCCGTGCACGCGCAGCTCGGGGTCGACGACCGCGAGGTTGTCGATGCCCATCTTGCAGGTGCCGACGTGGTGGTGGTACGTGCCGCACGTCTCGCGCGCCCACTCCTTCACCGACGCGCGGTCGGTGATGCGACCGGAACCCGGAGCCACCTCGCGCACGCGCCAGTCGTCGAGCGCCTTCGCGTGGCCGATCTCGCGCACGAGCTCGATCGCGTCGGCCATCGCCTCGAGGTCGGCCCGGTCGGTGAGGTAGGCCGGGTCGAGCGCGGGCGCCTCGAACGGGTCGGTCGAGCGCAGCCAGAGTCGGCCGCGCGACTGGTTGCGCGCGATGCCCGGGGCGATCGAGAACCCGTACTGCGGGGTCTCGTAACCCGGGACGGGCTTGGGGAAGTGCATGAAGAGCGGCTCGAGGTCGGGGACGACGCGGCGCGGGTCGGTCGACCAGAACGCCATCGCATCCATCTTCTGCCCCGGCGGGGTCGGCAGCGGACGCGGCGACTCCCACGTCGTGACCGTCGTCGCGTGGTCGTGGAGGTTCTCGCCGACGCCGGGGAGGTCGACGACCACGGGCACGCCGAGCTCGGCGAGCTGGGCGGCCGGGCCGACGCCCGAGCGGATGAGCACGGCGGGGCTGCCGATCGTGCCGCCCGCGAGGATGACCTCGCGGCCGGCGCGGACGGTGACCCGCTCGCCGTCGACGAGGTACTCGACGCCGACCGCGCGGGTGCCCTCGAACACGACCTTGTCGACGGTCGCGCCGGTGCGCACGGTGAGGTTCGGGTTGCCCAGGACCGGACGCAGGAAGGTCTCCGCGACCGACAGGCGGCGCCCGTTGGCGAGGTCGATGTTGGTGTCGATCGTGCCGACGCCGAGCATCGACTCGCCGTTGAAGTCGTCGGTGCGGGGCAGGCCGACCTCCTGGCACGCGGCGACGAACGCCTCGGTCAGGGGCGTCACGTTGCGCACGCGCTCGACGCGCAGCGGACCGCCGACGCCGTGGTACTCGTCGGCGCCCTCGCTGTGGTCCTCCGACCGCTTGAACAGCGGCAGCACGTCGTTCCAGCCCCAGCCGTAGTTGCCGAGGTACTCCCACATGTCGTAGTCGAGGCGGTGGCCGCGCACGTAGATCATGAGGTTCGTCGACGACGATCCGCCGAGCACGCGGCCGCGGGGCCACTCGACGCGGCGGCCGTTCAGCGCGACCTGCGGCTCGGTGAGGTATGCGTAGTCGAACTCGCTCTTGAAGAGGTCGCTCGCGCTCTTCGGGTCGAAGATGCGCGGGTCGTCGTCCACGGGGCCGTGCTCGAGGATGAGCACGGTGCCCGCCCCGGCGTCGAGGAGGCGGCGCGCGACCACGCACGCGGCCGTGCCGCCGCCGGCGATGACGTAGTCGAATTCGTTGCTGGTCATCGTGGGTACTCCTTTACTGTTTACTGCTCCACCGACCGCGACACCGCGGGCGGGGTGGTGACACCGGGGACGACGTCGGCCTGGTCGACGATCGCACCCGCTTCGCGCAGGGTCTCACGCAGCGCCTGGACGTCGACTTCACGCGGGGTGACGCCGCGCGAGACGGCCTGGGCCGCCGCGGCGCCCGCGGCCTCGCCGGTCGTCATGACGGTGCCCATGTGACGCAGCGCCGCCATGCCCTCGTGCGTCGCGGAGATGCACCGGCCCGCCATGAGCAGGCCGTCGACCCCGGCGGGGAGCAGCGACCGGTACGGCACGCCGAAGGGGCGCTCCGGGACGATGAGGGTGAGTCCGCCGCCGCTCGGGTGGTGGATGTCGAGGGGGCCGCAGCCGAGCGAGATCTGGTCGTCGAACGCGCGGCCGGTGACGATGTCCTCCTGCGTCACGACGTAGTCGCCGATGATGCGCCAGGTCTCGCGGATGCCGATCCACGACGCGATCGTCTGCAGGCGCGACCGCTCGAAGCCGGGCACGTGCTCGCGGAGGAAGCCGGCGACGCGGAGGATGCGCTGCCGGCCCTCGACCTCGGCGAGGGAGAGCTGCGCGTCGTCGGTGCCGTCCCGGCCGCTGACGCGCGTCATGAGCACGACCGCGTCGTTGCCGTGCGGCGAGCTCACGACCGACATGAGCCGCTGCGAGAAGACGCCGAGTTCCATGCCGGTCGCCGCGAGGCGCTGCTTCTCGGGGATGGGGAGTGCGCGGAACGCGGGCATGTCGACGTCGACGAAGCGCGCGACCTGGGTCATCGGCTGCCGCAGTCGCGGGTCCTGCCGCGCGTTCTCGATCTCGGCGCCGGCGCCCTTGGCGATGACGCCGTCGGCCGAGGCGTCGATGACGACGGTGCCGCGCAGGGCGTAGCGCTCGGTGCGCCCCTGGACGACGACGCCCGTCACGCGGCCGTTCTCGACGACCGCGTCGACGCCCTGCGCGTGGAGGCGCAGCTCGACGCCGGCCTCGGTGACGAGCTCGTCGAGGACGACCTTGAGGAGCTCGGAGTCGAACGGGTAGGTGTGCACGGGCAGCGGCGAGTCGCTCGCCTCGCCCATGACGTAGTCGAGGAAGCCGGAGCCTCCTCCGATCGCCTCGAGGCGACCGAGGATCTCGTAGGGGATGCCCCCGGTGACGCGCTCGTCGCCGAGGAAGAACCCCATGAAGGAGGCGACCATCGCCCCGGTGGCGGTGCCGCCGAGGAACGAGGCGCGCTCGACGAGCACGGTGCGAGCGCCGCGCCTCGCGGCGGCGACGGCCGCGCTGATTCCAGCGGGGCCGCCGCCGACCACGACGACGTCGTAGTGACCCTTGACCTCGAGCCGACGCTCCGGCTCGATGAGAACTTCAGATGCAGACATGAGGTGTGGAACTCCGGGTGAGGTCAGGGGCCGTACGAGGTCAGAGGATGCAGTCGCCGCCCGGCTGAGCGCACGCGGGCATCAGGCGGGTGTAGTCGGGCTGACCCTTGAGGAGGCCGTACTCCACGGCGAGGTCGCCGAGGGCCTCGATCGAGGCGAGGTTGAACTTGTCCGTCCAGAACGGGAAGGTCATGCCCTCGACCACGTCGCGGTCGATGCCCATGATCCGCGACACGGCGTCGCGCATCTCCTCGGGGTGGGCCTGGGCCCACAGGTTCGACTCGTTGAGCGCGGCGGTGAAGTCGGCGACGAGCTGCGGGCTCTTCTCGGCGAGCGCGGTCGACGTGAAGTAGTTCGCGATGCTCGCGGACGCATCCGGCATCGACTCGGTGAACGGGGCGACGATGGCGCGCGCGCCGTCCTTCAGCGCGGTCGAGGTGAAGGGCTCGATGACGAAGATCGCGTCGACCTGGCCCTGCTCGAGCGCCGGGAGCGAGTCCGGGATGGGCATCTGGACGAACTCGATGGTCGAGGAGTCGCCGCCGGCCTTGTCGATCGCGACGCGGGTCGCGAGCTCGCTCGCGTTGCCGAGGCTGTTGATCGACACGCGCTTGCCGTTGAGGTCGGCGGCGGTCTCGATCGGGCTGTCGCCGGGGACGAGCACGACGTTCTGCGGGTTCTCGGGGACGTTGTCGGGGTCGCCCTCGAGCGAGCCGTTGGCGATCATGACGATGTCGAGGCCCTCCTCCTGGGCCTGCATGAGGCTCACGGAGTTGCCGAAGCCGAACTGGGCCTGGCCCGCGACGACGGCGGCGAGGATGGCGGCGCCGCCCTGGCCCGTCGAGATGGTGACGTCGAAGCCGTACTTCTCGAAGATGCCCTCCTCCTTGCCGACGTAGACCGGGACGGTCGCGACCGACGGGAGGACGCTGATCTCGACCGGGATCAGTTCGCCGGCCTGGGGCTCGGCCGACTCGGTCGAGCACGCCGCGAGGAGCGGCATCGTCAGGAGGGCGGCTGCGCCGAGGGCCAGCCCCCGACGACGTGCGGTGGTGCGCATGGTGTGTGATTCCTCTCACTTCTTTGTGACGCCTCGCCGGGGCGGGGCACTGGTGTCCAGGGAGCCTGGCTCGGAGACTGTAACAAGCGACCCACTATTCGGGAAATCGATCTGCTAATCTCCCGCTATGCGGGATTTGACCCCTAAGTCGTCGAGCGTCGACCACACTCTGCGCCTCCTCCGGCTGCTCGCCGCACGCGGCTCCCTCCGCGTCACCGACGCCTCGGAGGAGCTCGGCGTCTCCCGCTCCGCCGCCCAGCGCTACCTCTCTTCGCTGCGCGATCACGGCTTCGCCGTCCAGGGCCCGGGGCGGGTCTACGAGCCCGGGCCGAGCGTGCTCTCCTTCGGCGCCCTGGCCAACGTCGAGCGCGCGCTCCTGCGCATCCTGCGGCCCCACGTGGAGGCGCTCAACGCGCGCGTCAACGAGTCGGTGCACGTGCTCGTGCTCCAGGGCGCGGACGTGCACTTCATCATGTCGCTGGAGTCGACCCACCCCCTGCGCATCACCTCGCGCTACGGCCTCACGCTCCCCGCGCGCGTCACCTCCGGCGGCAAGGCGCTCCTCGCCTGCCTGGAGGACGACGTGCTCGGCGCGTTCTTCGCGGGCGACGCCGACCCGACCCGGATCGAGGCACTCCGGGAGGAGATCCGCCGGGTGCGCGCGCAGGGGTACGGGCAGAACTTCGGCGAGAGCGTCGCCGGCACCGTCGCCGTCGGGATGGCGATCACCACGCCCGAGGGCTCGCCGATCGCCGCCATCACGGTCGCGCTGCCGGAACCCCGGGCCAGCGAGGCGAGCCTCTCCCTCGTCCGCCGCGAACTCGCCCGCACGGTGGCCGCAGCGCAGGCCGAGTTCGACCGCGAGCGGGGCGTCGAGCCCGGCACCGCCACTCGGCGGGAAGAAGCGAGCGCGCCGTAGACTAGTCCGTCATGTCCGGGCCCCTCATCGTGCAGAGCGACCGCACCGTGCTGCTGGAGGTGGCGCATCCGGATGCCGAGGACGCCCGCCACGAACTCGCCGTCTTCGCCGAGTTGGAGCGCGCCCCCGAGCACGTGCACACGTACCGCATCACGCGCCTCGGCCTGTGGAACGCGCGCGCCGCGGGTCACACGGCCGAGCAGATCCTCGGGACGCTCGAGCGGTTCGCGAAGTTCCCCGTGCCGCAGACGGTCGCGATCGACATCGAGGAGACGGTCGGCCGGTACGGGCGCCTCGTCATCGAGCGGGATGCCGAGGGCGAGCTCATCCTGACGACGACCGACCCGGCGGTGCTCGCCGAGATCACCCGATCGAGCAAGGTCGGTCCGCTCCTCGGGGTGCGCCGCACGAGCACCGAGTGGACCCTCCAGCCGTGGGCCCGCGGGCAGGTCAAGCAGGAACTGCTCAAGCTCGGCTGGCCGGCCGAGGACCACGCGGGGTACACGCCCGGCACGCCCCACGAGATCGAGCTCGTCGAGGACGGCTGGTCGCTGCGCGACTACCAGCGCAAGGCCGTGGCGAACTTCTTCGAAGGCGGATCGGGCGTCGTCGTGCTCCCCTGCGGCGCGGGCAAGACGATCGTCGGCGCGGGCGCGATGGCGGAGGCCGACGCGACGACCCTCATCCTCGTCACCAACACCGTGTCGGCGCGGCAGTGGCGGGCCGAGTTGCTCAAGCGAACGACCCTCACCGAGGACGAGATCGGCGAGTACTCGGGCGAGCGCAAGGAGATCAAGCCGGTCACGATCGCGACCTACCAGATCCTCACGGCGAAGCGGAAGGGCGAGTTCGCCCACCTGGCGCTCCTCGACGCGCTCGACTGGGGNCTCATCGTNTACGACGAGGTGCACCTGCTGCCGGCGCCCGTGTTCAAGCTCACCGCGGAGCTCCAGGCCCGCCGCCGCCTCGGCCTCACGGCGACGCTCGTGCGCGAGGACGGCCGCGAGTCCGACGTCTTCAGCCTCATCGGCCCGAAGCGCTTCGACGCCCCNTGGAAGGAGATCGAGGCGCAGGGCTACATCTCCCCCGCCGCGTGCTACGAGGTGCGCATCGACCTGCCCGCGTCCGACCGGCTCGAGTACGCGGCGAGCGCCGACGACCAGCGCTATCGCCTCGCGGCGACGGCGCCCGCGAAGCTCCGCGTCGTGAGGGACCTCGTCGCGAAGCACGCGGGCGAGCGCATCCTCGTCATCGGGCAGTACCTCGACCAGATCGAGGAACTCGCCGACGCCCTCGACGCGCCCGCCCTCACCGGGTCGACCCCGACGGAGGAGCGCGAGCGGCTCTACCAGGCGTTCCGCGAGGGCACCCTCAAGGTGCTCGTCGTGAGCAAGGTCGCGAACTTCTCCGTCGACCTGCCGGAGGCGACCGTCGCCATCCAGGTGTCGGGGTCGTTCGGGTCACGGCAGGAGGAGGCGCAGCGCCTCGGCCGCCTCCTGCGCCCCAAGGAGTCCGGCATCCCGGCGTCGTTCTACACGCTCGTGGCGCGCGACACCGTCGACCAGGACTTCGCGCAGAACCGCCAGCGGTTCCTCGCCGAGCAGGGCTACAGCTACACGATCCTCGACGCCGACGCCCTCGCGGCCTGACCCCCGTAGGCGTCTCGGAGCGATCTGGCAACCCCTTCGCCTCCCGCGACCTCCCGCTCAGGCTGGGAGTGACGTCGAGGGAGGGCGCATGAAGGCGATGACGTATCGCGGTCCCTACAAGATCCAGGTGACCGAGAAGCCGGACCCCGTGATCGAGCATCCGGGCGACGCGATCGTGAGGGTCGAGAAGGCGGCGATCTGCGGCTCCGACCTGCACCTGTTCCACGGCCTCATGCCCGACACCCGCATCGGCCACACGTTCGGGCACGAGTTCATCGGCACCGTCGTCGAGATCGGTTCGGCGGTCGAGACGCTGAGCCCCGGCGACCGCGTCATGGTGCCGTTCAACATCTTCTGCGGGTCGTGCTTCTTCTGCTCCCGCGGGCTCTACTCGAACTGCCACAACGTGAACCCGAACGCGACGGCGGTCGGCGGCATCTACGGCTACTCGCACACGACGGGCGGCTACGACGGCGGCCAGGCGGAGCTCGTGCGGGTGCCGTTCGCCGACGTCGGTCCGTCCAAGATCCCCGCCTGGCTCGACCCCGAGGACGCGCTCCTGTTGACCGACGCGTTCTCGACCGGGTACTTCGGGGCCCAGCTCGGCGACATCTCCGAGGGCGACACCGTCATCGTGTTCGGCGCCGGACCGGTCGGCCTCGCGGCGGCGCGGTCGAGCTGGCTCATGGGTGCCGGCCGGGTCATCGTGCTCGACCACCTCGACTACCGGCTGGAGAAGGCGCGCGAGTTCGCCTACGCCGAGACCTACCTCATCTCCGAGTACCCCGACGTCGTGCTGCTGTGCAAGCGCCTCACCGGCTACCTCGGCGCCGATGTCGTCATCGACGCGGTCGGCGCGGAGGCCGACGGGAGCTTCCTCCAACAGGTGGCGGGCGTGAAGTTCAAGCTGCAGGGCGGCTCGCCCGTGGCGCTCAACTGGGCGATCGACGCGGCGCGCAAAGGCGGCAACGTGTCCGTCATGGGCGCGTACGGCCCCATCCACAGCGCGATCAAGTTCGGCGACGCGCTCAACAAGGGGCTCACGATCCGCGGCAACCAGGCGCCCGTGAAGCGCCAGTGGCCGCGACTGCTCGAGCACATCCGCGCGGGCTACCTGTCGCCGAAGGACATGATCACCCACCGCATCCCCCTCGAGCACATCGCCGAGGGGTACCACATGTTCTCGTCCAAGCTCGACGGCTGCATCAAGACGGTCGTCGAGGTGGCGTGAGGAGGAAGAGGATGCCGTACACCGCCGAGAAGCCGATCCCCGCGCCGAGCGCCGAGGATCTCCGCGCCCGCATCCCCGGGTGGGGCGCCGACCTCGACCCCGCGGTGCGCCCGTCGTACCCGAAGGAGCGACGGGACCTCGAGCTCGGGGCGCCTCCGGGCACGCTCCCCGACCGGCAGCCCGGCGCGGAGGGTCGCGAGCGCTCGATCGAGCACGGGATGGTGCCTCCCGTCTTCGGCACGGCGCAGCCGCTGCACGGCGTGTCGGGCGCGATCCGACGGTTCGCGTACGACCGCTTCAGCGAGGGGAAGGCGACGCACTGGCTGCTCCTCATCCTCGGCGACCGTGTCGAGGCGGCGGGGGCGCACGTGCGCTCGCTGTTCTCACGGCACCCCGACAACCCGGTCACGCAGTCGGGCGTGCTCGGAGAGGTGCGGCGGCATCCGCTGCGCTCGCGGTTCGGGCGGGGTCGGGTGGATCTGAAGCACCAGTGGATCGACCCGATCCTCGTCGCGGGGCCGTGGATCGCCGTGGGCGTGCTCGCGGCTCTCGTGGTGCGCGGCGCGGCACGAGAGCCTGACCCACCCCCGTACCGTACCGTATGGTACGTTGCGACGGTGGTGACGAGGTCGCGCTGGCTCGACGAGGGCGTCGCGGTGTTGCGCGACGAGGGTCCCTCGGGGCTCCGCGTCGACCGGCTCGCGCGGAGGCTCGGGCTCACCAAGGGGTCGTTCCACCACCACTTCGCGGGAGTCCCCGACTTCCGCCGCAGCCTGCTCGCGCACTGCTGCGCCCGCGCCGACGGGGCGATCGCCGCGGCCCGGCTGCGGCTCGCCGCGATCCGTCCCGCCGACGTCGCGACGACGCTCCCGACGCTCGCCGCCGACCTGCACGACCGGGGACTCGACGTCGCGTTGCGCGGCTGGGCGGTCGAGGACGACGCGGCGCGTGCCGCCGTCGCCGCGATCGACGGCGCCCGGCTCGCCTTCCTCGAGGAGGCGTGGCAGGGCGTGCTCGGCGACCCCGCGGCGGCCCGGGCGGCGGCGCTCCTGCCGCACCTCGTCGCGGTCGGCGCGAGCGTGAGCCCCGGGATCGGCGACGACGAGGTGCGGGCGGTCCACGCGCTCCTCGGTGGCCTGGCGACCGCTCCGGCGCGCTGACACCGGCCGGGCGTACCCTCGCGGCATGAGTCGCGTCGAGCCGTTCCGCATCGACGTCGCGCAGGACGTGCTCGACGACCTGCGCGACCGCCTCCTCCGCACCCGCCGACCGCCGACCGTGCGCCATGACTGGGAGCGCGGCACGTCGAGCGACGCCCTCGACCGCCTCCTCGCGCACTGGGCGGGACCCTACGACTGGCGCGCCGCCGAGCGCCGGCTCAACGCCCTCGACCACGTCCGCGTCGAGGTCGACGGCCTCCGCCTCCACGCGGTGCGCGCCGGCACCCCGGGGGCGACGCCGCTCCTGCTGCTCCACGGCTGGCCCGACGGGGTCATCCGGTTCGAGCGCGCCGTGCCGCTCCTCGCGCCGCACTTCGACCTCGTCGTCCCGAGCCTCCCCGGTTACGGCTGGAGCGACATCCCGACCTCGCCCGCCGGACCGGCCGCGGTCGGCGACCTGCTCGCGGGCCTCATGGACGCGCTCGGCTTCGACCGCTACGGGGTGCACGGGGGCGACATCGGCTCCACGATCGGCGAGCAGCTCGCGCTGCGGCATCCGGAGCACGTCGTCGGGCTCCACCTCGGCGATATCCCGCTGCACCGCCCGCGCGGCCTCGTGCCCGGCGACCGCACGCCCGCCGAGGAGGAGTGGCTGTCGCGCCTCGCCGCGTGGGACGCCCCCGGCGGCGGGAGCGCCTACTCGCGGCTCCAGCGCAGCCGGCCCGCCACCCTCGCGGTCGCGCTCGAGGACTCCCCCGCGGGGCTCGCGGCGTGGTTCCTCGAGAAGTTCCACGCGTGGACCGACCCCGACGGCGACGTCTTCGAGGCGTTCACCCTCGACGACCTGTGCACGAACCTCACGGTGTACTGGACCACGCGCACCGCCGGGTCGGCCGCCGACTACTACTTCGACAACGCCCACTCCGTGCTCGGCACGGGTCGCGTGACGGTGCCGACGGCGGTCGCGCAGTTCCCGCTCGACATCCTCCCCGGCCCCCGCGAGGCGGCGGAGCGGTGGTTCGACGTCGTCCGCTGGACCGAGTTCCCCGAAGGCGGGCACTTCGGGCCGTGGCAGCATCCGCGGCCCTGGGCGGCCGACGTGACCGAGTTCTTCGCCGGGCTGGAGGGCTGATGGGCCGGGTGGTGAGCGACATCTCCGTCACGATCGACGGCTACGCCTCGGGGGTCGGGCAGTCGCTCGAGCGCCCGTTCGGCGACCTCGACGAGACGTGGCTGCACGGCTGGATGTTCGACGAGGACCACGCCGCGGAGAGCGTCGACGAGCGCGCGGCGATCACGGCCGCGGGCGCGTTCATCATGGGGCGCAACATGTTCGGGCCGGACCGCGGCGCGTGGGATCTCGGCTGGCGCGGCTGGTGGGGCGACGACCCCCCGTACCACGCCCCCGTCTTCGTGCTCGCCCACCGCCCTCGGGCGCACCTCAAGATGGCGGGCGGCACGACGTTCCACTTCGTGACGGACGGCATCCACGCGGCGCTCGAGCGGGCGCGGGATGCCGCGCGCGACCGCGACGTCGCGATCGCGGGCGGTCCGGCGACGCTCAACCAGTACCTCGCGGCGGGGCTCGTCGACGAGCTGCGGCTCCACGTCGCGCCGCATGTCGCGGGAGCGGGCGAACGCGTCTTCGAGGGCGTGCGGAGCCAGGAGTGGGAGCGCGTGTCGGTGCGCCCCGTGACCCTCACGACCCACGTCGTCCTGCGCCCGCGACGCTGAACGACTTCCCCGCGGGCGGCGTGTCTCCCAGGAAAGGTCCAGCGAACGCGCAGAAACTGGGTCGCATGAGTGACGGCCCCCGCATCCTGATCGTCGACGACGAGCCGAACATCCGCGACCTGCTCACCACGAGCCTGCGCTTCGCCGGCTTCGCCGTGCGCGCCGTCGGCAACGGCGCCCAGGCGATCTCCGCCGTGCTCGAAGAGGAACCCGACCTCATCATCCTCGACGTCATGCTCCCCGACATGAACGGGTTCGGCGTCACCAAGCGGCTGCGCGCCTCCGGCTACACCGCCCCCATCCTCTTCCTCACCGCGAAGGACGACACCGAGGACAAGATCACGGGCCTCACCGTCGGCGGCGACGACTACGTCACCAAGCCGTTCTCGCTCGACGAGATCGTCGCGCGCATCAAGGCGATCCTGCGCCGCACGATGCACGACGAGGAGGACGCCATCATCCGCGTCGGCGAGCTCACGATGGACCAGGACACCCACGAGGTCACCGTCGGCGACCAGCAGGTCGAGCTCTCCCCCACCGAGTTCAAGCTGCTGCGCTACCTCATGCTCAACCCCAACCGGGTGCTGTCGAAGGCGCAGATCCTCGACCACGTCTGGGAGTACGACTTCAACGGCGACGCGGGCATCGTGGAGAGCTACATCTCCTACCTGCGACGTAAGCTCGATCAGCACTCGACCGAACCGATGATCCAGACGAAGCGCGGGTTCGGGTACATGCTCAAGACCGCCAAAGCCTGACCTCGGCACAGTCACCCGGGAGGAGCCTCGTGGCGAATCCCCTCCACGCGTCGTTCGACCGGTGGTGGAACGGCATCTCGCTGCGCGCCAAGGTCACCGGCGTCACCGTCTTCCTGCTGACCCTCGGACTCATCGTCGCGGGCGCCGGCACGATGACGGTGCTGCGCACCTACCTCGTCGAGCGCGTCGACGAGGCCGTGCACGACGTCGCGACGCGCATCCCGTCCGGGATCAGCCTCGACGGCATCCGGGCCTTCGGCGACGCCGACCGCTTCCCGCCGAACTACGTCGCCGCGGTGGCGGCGTCGGGCGAGCTCATCGAGGACAACCTCACCGACGAGCAGGCCGAGGTCGCGCCCGTGCTCACGGGCCTCACCCTCGCGCGCGTCGTCGCGCTCGAGGGGCACGTCGTGTCGGTGTTCGACGCCTCCGGCACGGTCGAGTGGCGCGTGCTCGCCTATCCGGCGTCGGTGGGCCCGGGGTCGACGCAGGCGACCCTCGTCGTCGCCCGCAACCTCAGCGAGACGAACGCGCTCCTCGGACGCTACGCCGCGATCTTCCTGCTCTTCGCGATCGCCGTCGTCGTGCTCGGCGCGATGGCGACGCAGCTCCTCGTCACCGGCGCGTTCATGCCGCTGCGCGACGTGGAGCGCACCGCCGCGCGGTTCGCCGCCGGCGACTACAGCCAGCGCCTCGGCGGGGCGACCCCCAACACCGAGGTCGGGCGTCTCTCCCGGTCGCTCAACACCATGCTCGCGCGCATCGACCGGGCGTTCGCGGAGCGCGACCGAACCGTCGAGCAGATGCGCCGGTTCGTCGGCGACGCGTCGCACGAGCTCCGCACGCCGCTCGTCTCGCTACGCGGCTACGCCGAGCTGTACCGGATGGGCGCCCTCCAGACCCCCGACGACGTCGCCCAGGCGATGGACCGCATCGAGCGCGAGGCCATCCGCATGGGCGCGCTCGTCGAGGACCTGCTCGAGCTCGCGCGTCTCGACGAAGCCCGGCCGCTCCAGCGCGTCGCCGTCGATCTCCTCCCGATCGCCCAGGATGCCGCACTCGACGCCGCCGCCTCCGCCCCCGGCCGACGCATCACCGTCGTCGTGCCCGAGGAGCCCGCGCCCGAGACCCCGGGCGACCCCGCGCCATCCGATCCGGCGACGGATGCCGAAGCCGCGGTCGCGAACGTCGCCCCCGCCGCGCGACGG
>Ga0065721_10004313_pt1 | contig 38081 bp, 34 predicted proteins | sample Mesricmetagenome_FD_59108 | JGI IMG/M metagenome (GOLD analysis project Ga0065721, IMG submission 59108) | Mesophilic microbial community from rice straw/compost enrichment Sample: eDNA_1 v2 (version 2) | ecosystem: Engineered > Solid waste > Grass > Composting > Bioreactor | place: USA: Davis... | reverse complement strand
CTTCTTCGCCTGGATACAATACAAGCGACGACTCCTCGTGCGATGGGAGTTCCATCCCGCCAATTTCCTTGGCTTTGTGCAACTTGCGTCAATCTGCATACTCCTTAATCGATTTTGAGATAGCTTCTAATATCACCGAACAAGGCGCTGCAGCTAACCCCTAGCCGCCACGCGTCACTTTTTCACGACCGTCCATCCTTTCCATTCACGCCATCACAGAGCTTGTGCGCCCGTTCGGGGTAGCTGAGCTTGGCGTTCGGCATCCCGCGCACATGAAAACATTCGCGCTTCTTTCGATTTTTTGGATGTTCCTCCAACCGCTCCACGCGGAAGAGCAGAAGCCGACGTTCGTTTACAAGCCGGCAGTGATGTCTGTGATGATTGGCGGGGCTTTCGGTCAGAGCTACAAGGTCACCTACGACCAGCGCGAGCTTCGTTACTATTCCGCCGAGAACTTTTTCGCACTCAAAACGGCGACACCCGTTGTCATCAAGCCGACCGACGAGCAGTGGCAGGCATTCTTTGACGAGTTGGAGAAGCGGAAGGTGTGGAAGTGGAAGCGAGACTACACGAATCCCGACGTGAACGATGGCGTTTACTGGCGCGCCATTATCAGTTACGAGACCCGCGATGCTCGCGACTTGGTTTCGTCCGGCAGCAATGCTTACCCGGCGAACTTCAAGGAGTTCTTGGCAGCAGTTCGAAAGCTGATTGGAGAGCGGCCCTTTGAATGAATCCGATGCCTGACCGTGTGCTGCAGTGACCCGACTTGGGCGTTGCGGTTGCAATCAACGCCTCTCATTGGCCGGGTCGATGAGTGAGGTCGTTAGGCCATTCATTGAGTGGATTCATCGTTATGATTTGGTAGCGGGCATTTCAATCTGCTATCCCTGGAGGCAAGAGCAGCCTTTTGCGCCGAAGCTCGTCCATTTGCCACTGCTCCTTACCCCCCTCTGGATTGCCTATGAGGTTCTAATGCCAGACTACATGGATATCAGGGTAGATCTTTTCTCATTCCTCCTCTTCTCCTTTTCGTGATCGTGATCTGGGCAGCCAAGGTCGCCAGATTTCGCAAGCTTGAACAAAAAGCCGAACAGGCCGCGTCACCTAACTGCCGCTCTGTTAGAGAGTTCCGTAACTGCGACGCTAAAACGGTGTGCAACTTCGGTTCCACCAGTAGCGGCACGTGGATTTATTGTTCGGCCATGACATGGGAATACACCTCTCCTTATTGTTTCCTATGGCTTGATAGTTACCGCTGCATTTGCCACCGCTTCTTCTTGGGCGACCGGATGTGCTATGCTCTGTTCGTTTTTACGTTTCTTCCGCTGTAATAACGTCCAAGAAATTCGAGACCTCACACGATAGACACAATGCCGAACGGGCAGCTGAGCCTGACCTTCGACCTCATCGCTACCGCTTTCCGCAATGACCTCCGCAAACCGTGACTTTTTCACTGAGAACGGATTTCTGAAGCTGCCGGCCTTCCATTCTCGTGCGCGACTGGCGGCAATCAAGACGAGTCTTGTCAATCAACTCAGGAGCTCATTCGACGGAGGCGGAGCTGCGAAGTCATTTCGCAAGCTTCCAATCTTTCAGCAAATCGCACGCATGTCTTCACGCGTAACAGTGCATGGTGCGCAAGAGACTTTGGTGACCCCGGAATTGCTGGACATCATCAGCGAAGTATCCGGCCGACAACCGTCCGCAATTCAGCAGATGCAGTTTCTTCTCTCGCCGCCGAATCAAGGGGAATGGACCCTGAAAGGGTTGAACTGGCACGTTGATGTCAAAACAGAAGGCCCGGACCATATGCCTGGAGTCCAGGCGTTCTTTCTAATCGATGATGTGAAGCCTCACGGAGGCGCGACGCTGGCACTGGCAGGATCTCATAAGCTCAAGCAGGGCGGCCTGGGCTCGCAGTCTCGCCTGCGAGAAGCTTTGAAGTCGCATGTCCATCTTGAGGAAACTCTCCGGGAGTTCGGCTTGAAGGTGATCGAGATGTCCGGGCAGGCGGGTGATGTATACCTGATGGACATGCGGACGCTCCACACGCCAGCCATCAACGCTTCCAACAAGGTCCGGATGATGGCCACATGTCGCTGCTTGATGGACAGGCAGTCGGGATGAGGCCCAACCCACTCTGATGCTGGGGCGGCGGGGCACGGCGGCATCACGCTCTAAACGAGTTTTCTGACAGGCTTAAGCCCGTCCTGTAGCCAGAGAGCTGGCTGCCGGGCGGGCTTTCTGCTGCCCGGACGTCGGAGCGGAGCGTCCCGTCCCTTATCCGTGAAATAGTCAACCCGCGTTGGATGTGCGCGACCTACGGCGTTCTTTGTCGTCGTTTGCTGGGAAATTTCCGTTCCGCCGCACCTGATAAACACTTGCCGGCGGCGGGACTCGAACCCGCACTCCGCTTTCGCGAAAACGGATTTTAAGTCCGTTGCGTCTGCCATTTCGCCACGCCGGCGCACGCGTGCCACTAAACCATCACCGGCGGGGCCGGCGCAACCGTCCTGACACGGGGGGCCTCATGGATCCGACAGCCGTCCGTCGCAGGTGCGCACCACCGCGCGCACCACGCCCTGCACGACAAGTTCGTTCAGCGGAATCAAATCCGGGTATTTCGGATTTTCCGCCTGGAGGAAAACGTCGCCGTCGCGGGCGACGAAGCGCTTCAGCGTCGTCTCGCCATCGATGAGCGCGGCCACAATGTCACCCGGTCTCGGCTCGCGGGCGTCGACAATGACGATGTCGCCGTCGGCGATGTTCGCGCCCTCCATCGAGTCGCCCCGCACACGCAGCGCGAAGACGCGGGAGTTTTTCCGGATGCGGAGTGCTTCGAGATCGACCGGGAGAGTGCCAAGATCCACACGCTCCGAATTATCTCCCCGGCCCGCCGGCACCGCACCGAGGATCGGAAGCGTTGTAAAAAACCGTCCGCGTTTGGCGGCGGAAAAGACGCGGCCGTTGACGCTGACCCTTCCCGGGCTGCGCCTCGAATTCCGAAGAGCCGCACGGGCACATTTCCTGCCGAGTTCTGCGAGGACGTCGTCGCGACCTGTCGTTTCCCCACGCGTAATCATCGGGCGAAAATGTTTGCCTCCGTCGTGACAAATGCAAGCTCTCCCTAGCGAAACCTTGCCCCCCGGACCGCGGCGGACAATTCTCGGCCGGCCCATGAAATCCACAGCCCGCCGTCTTGTCGAAACGCTGCGCGCGGCAGGGCACGAAGCTCTGCTGGCCGGCGGCTGCGTGCGCGACCTGCTGCTCGGCCGTGAGCCGAAGGACTACGACATCGCGACGAGCGCAACACCGCAGCAGGTCGCGGGGCTGTTTCCGCGCACGGTGGGTGTCGGCGCACAGTTTGGCGTGATGATGGTCATCGAGCCGGATGGTGAATACGAAGTCGCGACGTTCCGCACGGATGGCGAATACAAGGATGGCCGTCGACCGGAAGGTGTGACCTTCGCAAGCGCCGCGGAGGACGCGAAGCGCCGCGACTTTACGATCAACGGCCTGTTTCTCGATCCGGTCACCGATGAGGTCATCGACCATGTGGGCGGACGGGCGGACCTCACGGCGCGCCGGATTCGCGCAATCGGCGATCCCCGGAAACGCTTCGAGGAGGATCGTCTTCGCGTGCTGCGTGGCGTGCGGTTCGCCGCGGCGCTGGATTTTGAGATCGAGCCGGTAACGTGGGACGCGATCCGCGACTTTGCGCCGCGCATCCATGATGTCAGCCCGGAACGCATCCGCGAGGAACTCTCGCGCATTCTCACGCATCCGAGCCGGCTGCGCGGCTTCGACCTGCTCGACGCGAGCGGACTGCTGCACGAGATCCTGCCGGAAGTCGAGGCGACCAAGGGTTGCGAACAGCCGCCCGAGTTTCATCCGGAGGGCGATGTCTTCGTGCACACGCGCATCATGCTCGGCATGCTTCGATCCGACGCGTCTCTGCCGCTCGCCCTTGGCGTGCTGTTCCACGACATCGGGAAACCGCCGACTTTCCAGCGGGATCCGACCGGGCGAATCCGGTTCAACGGACACGAATACGTCAGCGCGGAACTCACGCGCGGCATCATGACGCGATTGAAGTTTCCGAACGCCGTCATCGATGCGACGGAGGCGCTCGTCAGAAATCACATGGCGTTCAAAGACGTGCAGCGCATGCGCGTCGCGAAGCTCAAGCGCTTCCTCGCCCGCGAGACGATCGACGACGAGCTCGAGCTTCATCGCGTGGACTGCGCCTCGAGCCATGGAATGCTCGACAACCTCGACTTCCTGATCGCGAAGCGCGAGGAGTTCGCCAACGAGCCGCTCATTCCGCCCCCGCTCATCACGGGGCACGATCTCATCAAGCTTGGCTGGAAGCCGGGTCCGCGGTTCAAGATCGTGCTCGACGCGGTCGAGACCCGTCAGCTCGAAGGCTCGCTGCAGACCCGCGAGCAGGCGCTCGCGTGGCTCGCGACGAACCCTCCCGAGATTCAGGAAGACACTCCGGAGTCCTAGAAAAACAGCGGGATGATCAGGATCGCGAGGATGTTCGTGACCTTGATCATCGGATTGATCGCGGGGCCGGAGGTGTCCTTGTAAGGATCGCCCACGGTGTCACCGGTAACGGACGCCGCATGCGCGGAGGAGCCCTTGCCGCCGAAGTTTCCTTCCTCGATGAATTTCTTCGCGTTGTCCCACGCGCCACCGCTCGAGGTCATCGCGATTGCCTGGAACAGCCCGGTAATGATGGTGCCGACAAGCACACCGCCGAGTGCGATCGGCCCAAGCCCGGGAATGGCTGCCACGGCGATCACCACCACCACCGGAAGCAGCGCGGGCACGATCATTTCTCGAAGGGCGGCCTTCGTCACGATGTCAACGCACTTCCCGTATTCGGGAACGTCCTTGCCCTCGAGAATGCCGGGCTTTGCGTCGATCTGCCGGCGCACCTCGCGCACGACGGCGCCGGCCGCCTTGCCAACCGCGTCCATGCTGAATGCCGAGAACGCATAGGGCAGCAGTCCGCCGATCAACAGGCCGACAATGATCTTCGGGTCCTCCAGCGAGAACGCGATCGCCGTGACCGCGTCACCCAGATGCGTGCGCAGCTCGTAGACGTAGGATCCGAAGAGCACCAGCGCCGCAAGGCCGGCCGAGGCGATCGCATAGCCCTTCGTCACGGCCTTCATCGTGTTGCCGACCGCGTCAAGCTCGTCGGTGATCTCGCGCGTCTGCTTCGGCAGTTCGCTCATGACGGCGATGCCGCCGGCGTTGTCCGTGATCGGGCCAAACGCATCAAGTGAGATGATGATTCCCGAGAGCGAGAGCATGCTCATCACCGCGACGGCCACGCCGTAGAGGCCGGCAAAATGGAAGCTGAACAGGATGGAAATCACGATGAGGATCACAGGCAGCACCGTGGCGTGGTTTCCGACGGCGAGGCCCGCGATGATGTTCGTCGCATGTCCGGTCTCCGAGGCGCGGGCGATCTTGCGAACCGGGTGGTGCTTCGTCGACGTGTAGTAATTCGTGATAAAAACGACGGCTCCCGTCATCACCAGACCAATCACCGCCGAAGCGAAGAGTCCGACGGGATTGACTCCCGGAACGTCGTTGAAGAGTGCCATCGTGATCGGCCAATAGGCGGCAGCAGAAACCACCGCGCTTACGCCGACCGCCCCCATCAGCGAGAAGGTGGGGTTGCTGCGGTTGAGATTCACGAAAAAGATCCCGAGCAGCGAAGCGACGAGCGACGCGCCGCCAATAAGGAAGGGGTAGATGATGGCCTGCGGCACCTCCGGCATCGCGAGGAAACCGATGAGCACGGCGCCGATGAGGCTCACCGCGTAGGTCTCAAACACGTCCGCCGCCATGCCTGCGCAGTCACCGACATTGTCGCCCACGTTGTCCGCGATCGTGGCGGGATTGCGCGGATCGTCCTCGTCCAGGTTCTGCTCGATCTTGCCAACGAGGTCCGCGCCCACATCCGCCGCCTTCGTATAGATGCCACCTCCGAGACGGGCAAAGACGCTGATCAGGCTGGATCCGAGCGCCAGGCCGACGAGGCTCATGATCGCGGGTTCGTTGCCAAGCTGCGAGCGGGCGACGAGGAAATAGACACCAACGGAAAGCAGCGCGAGCGCGACAACCAGCAGGCCGGTGACCGCTCCGCCGTTGAACGCGACTTTCAACGCCGGGAAACGCCCGATCGTCGCGGCCTGCGCCGTGCGGACGTTCGCCATCACCGCGATGCGCATGCCCACGTAACCGGCGGCCATCGAGCACACCGCACCGATGAGGAAGCCGACTGCCGTCGGGGCACCGCGAGCGACAAAGAGCGCGATGACAATCGCAACGGCAATGATGCCCACCGTGACAATCTGACGATTCAGATACGCCTTCGCACCCTCCTGAACGGCTCCGGCGATCAACGCCATCTTTTCGTTGCCCGCGGAGGCGGAAAGAATGGACCGAATGAGAACAATTGCGAACAGCAGCCCCAACACCCCGCATCCCAGCGAGATCTGAATGCCTGAATCCAACAAGAAAGCCGCAGCGAACATCATACTTTGGGGAAAAAGGACGCGAGTGTATCGAAACCTTGTCCGTGCGCAACCTTCGAATCACAAACCGTCTGCCCCCAAACTCCAACGCTTCAGCGCTTCCAGACGACCATTCGGATTGCTTGAACCCCGGACGGACGCTCCCTAAAACCCGCGAATGCTGAACTACATCTGGCTCGGGCTGGTCCTCGCTTCGATCGCCCTTGCCGCCGTCACTCTCGGCGAAAATCCGGAGAGCCCGATCGTGAAGGAGATCGGGGACGCGGCCTTCGCCGCCTGCGAGACGGCGGTGATGAAGCTCGCGCTCCCGCTGGCCGGCCTGATGGCTCTGTGGCTCGGCATCATGCGACTCGCGGAGAAATCGGGACTGGTGACGATCCTCGCACGCGCGTTGCGGCCGGTGATGACGCGGCTGTTTCCCGATGTGCCCGCCGAGCATCCGGCCATGGGCGCCATGCTGATGAACATCGCCGCCAACATGCTCGGCCTCGCAAACGCCGCCACGCCGCTTGGACTGCGCGCGATGCAACAGCTCGAAAAACTGAACCCCCGTCCCGGCACAGCGACGAATGCGATGTGCACCTTCCTCGCGATCAACACGAGTTCCGTCCAGCTCGTGCCCGCCACCACGGTCGCCTACATGGTTGCGGCCGGAGCGACCACCGCGACGACCATCATCGGCCCGGCATTTCTCGCCACCCTGTGCTCAACGATCGTGGCCATCATCGTGGTGAAACTTCTCCAGCGACTTCCCGGTTATGCGTTGCCGCCGGTTTCGCCTGCGGTTCACACGGCGGCTACGGAGGACGACGAATCCGTTATCGAGGAAACCTCGACACCGCTTCCGGCGTGGGGAATCGCCGTGCTGGCCGTCTTTACTGCGACGTTCGGCTACCTTGGCTACCTCCTCGCGACCCGCAACAGCGACGCGTCGCCGCTCGTGCGGGCGGTCGAAGCCGTCTCGCTGCTGGCAGTGCCGTTCATGCTGTCGTTCTTCCCGTTGTTTGCCGCGCTCAAGCGCGTGCCCGTTTACGAGGAATTCGTCGAAGGCGCGAAGGAGGGCTTCCACGTGGCCGTGCGGATCATTCCGTTTCTCGTCGCGATCCTCGTCGCGATTGGAATGTTCCGCGCCGCGGGCGGCATCGACCTGCTCGGTCGCGCGCTCGGCCCGACCCTTTCGGCAATCGGGTTTCCGGTGGAACTGTTGCCGCTGGTCCTGATAAGGCCGCTCAGCGGCAGCGGCGCGAGTGGCATCTTCAACGAGCTCATCCGCGAGGTCGGGCCTGACAGCCTCATTGCGAAAACCGCCGCCTGCATCATGGGCAGCACGGAGACGACGTTCTTCGTGATCGCGGTGTATTTCGGATCGGTCGCCATCCGGCGCACACGCCACGCCGTGCCCGCCGGCCTCGCCGCAGATCTCGCGGGCGTCACCGCGTCGATCATCATCTGCCGGTTCTTCTTTGCCTGATCAAGGCTCCCTCCGGCGGGGCTGCGTGATGTGGACGGGCTTCAAATAGAACGGCTCGAGCAGTCCCCGTGCGGGCGGTTCACTTCCGCCGAGGCCCGCAAGAATCACGGCATCCGGCGTCGCGATCGAAATCCCGTCCGCGAGAAATACCGGGGAAAACACGGGCGCCGATTCCGCCGCCAGCCGTCGGTGCAGTTCCCCCGCAGGGATCAGCTCCACCTCCCCGACCAGCGTGCGGTTCGAAATCCTCGCCCACGAAAACGTCCCGCCGCGTGCATCCGCCACGGCGACATACTCCGGCGCGTCGCACGGCAGCGCCCGGACGGACAACACCCCCACCCGCTCCGATCCGGTTGCGAACGCCAGCCCCTCCGCGGCGGTGATCGCCGTGCGCAGGCCGTTGTAACTCCCGGGGCCGATCCCCACCACGATCCGATCCGGCCTGCCGGATTTCACTGCGCGATCGAGCGTCTCGAAGAACGCTCCGCCCCTTCCGCGAGGCGCGTCGAACGCCTCCGCGAAACACACCGCGCCATCCTCGACGACCGCGACGCTGCCGGTCGACGTCGAGCAATCAAACGCCAGCACCCTCACGACGCACTCCCCCACTGAATCACCCGCGCGCCGCCCTCGATGCGGAAGCGCATCCGCACCGCCGCGCCCGGGAGCAACTCCGGAAAGCGATCGCCCCATTCCACGAGCAACACCTCGCCGCCGTCGAGATAATCGTCCCAACCGACCCCGATGACCTCCTCCGCGTCCTCGAGTCGATACCAGTCGAAATGAACAACCGGCAGGCGCCCGTCCACGTATTCGTGGAGCAGGGTGAAGGTCGGACTGCTCACCTCGCCGCCGTGACCGATCGCCGAGACGAAGCCCTTCACGAACTCGGTCTTTCCCGCTCCCAGCGGCCCCTCGAGCGAGAGCACCAGACCGGGCACGGCCGCGGTCGCGAAGGCCGCAGCCAGCGCACGCGTTTCCTCCGCCGTCGCGCAGCGGGCCTCGCCCTCGGTCATAAGCCCCTCTCGCGGGGGAAATCCATTTGTCATGCGAGTGGGAATCTAGTTTCCTCGACCGCATGGACTCAACCTCCCTCTGGTCGCGTTTTCAGAAGACGTTCCTCCGTTACGAAGACCTCGGCGTTTCGGTCGACATCAGCCGGATGAGTTTCCCTGATGATTTCTTCGAAAAAATGCGACCGAAGGTGGAATCCGCCTTCGCGGCGATGAAGGAGCTGGAGGCCGGCGCCATTGCAAATCCCGACGAAAACCGCATGGTCGGCCACTACTGGCTGCGCGACGCCTCGCTCGCACCCACGGCCGAGTTGCAGGCCGACGTGAATACGACGCGCGACGAGATCCTCGCCTTCGCGAAGGCGGTTCACGCCGGTGAGATCGTCGCCACCAACGGCCAAAAATTCACCGACCTCCTGTCCATCGGCATCGGCGGCTCCGCGCTCGGACCGGAACTCGTCGCCGATGCGCTCTGGAGTCCGGAAAACCCGGTCGCGCTCCATTTCTTCGACAACACCGATCCTGACGGATTCCAGAAAGTCTTCGCGCAGATCGGCGACCGCCTCTCGACCACGCTCGTCGCGGTGATCTCGAAATCCGGCGGCACCAAGGAATCCCGCAACGGCATGCTCGTCGCGCAGGAGGCCATGAAGAAGGCCGGCATTCCCTTCGCGAAACAATTCGTCGCGATCACCGGCAAGGGCTCGCTCCTCGACCAGACCGCCGAAAGCGAAGGCTGGCTGCGCCGCTTTCCGATGTTCGACTGGATCGGTGGCCGCACCTCGGTGATGAGCGCCGTGGGCCTGCTGCCAATGGCCGTGCAGGGGCTCGACGTCACGGCATTCCTCGAAGGCGCAAAGGCAATGGACGCGAAGACGCGCGTTGCCGACGTGGAGAAGAATGCCGCCATGTGGCTCGCGCTGATGTGGTGGTTCGCCGGTGATGGACGCGGGAAAAAAGACATGGTCGTCCTGCCCTACAAGGACCGCCTGCTCCTCTTCAGCCGCTACCTCCAGCAGCTCGTGATGGAGTCGCTCGGCAAGCAGCTCGATCTCGACGGCAACGTCGTGAATCAGGGCATCGCCGTCTACGGCAACAAGGGCTCCACCGACCAGCACGCCTACGTCCAGCAGCTCCGCGACGGCGTGAACAACTTCTTCGTCACCTTCGTCAACGTCTCGAAGGGCAGCTCCACGCCGGAACTCGAGGTCGAGCCCGGCGTCACCAGCAGCGACTACCTCCACGGGTTCCTCCGCGGCACGCGCAGCGCGCTCCACGAAGGCGGCCGCGACACGATCACGGTCACGATTCCCGAGGTGAACGCGTTCAACCTCGGCGCGCTCATCGCCCTCTACGAGCGCGCGGTCGGCTTCTACGGCTCGCTCGTTCACATCAATGCCTACCACCAGCCCGGCGTCGAAGCCGGCAAGAAGGCCGCAGCCAGGGTGCTCGAGGTGCAGGCAAAGGTCGTCGGCGCACTCGGCTCCGAAGGCAAAACGGCCGACCAGCTCGCCGCGGAACTCGGCGAGGACGCGGAAACGATCTTCCACATCGGCCACCACCTCGCCGCGAATGGCCGCGCCACCGTCACAGCCGGCGCCACGCCGGCGGACGATCTCTTCCGCGCATGAAGCCCCGTCATCTCCTGCTGATCGCGATCCTTGCGCTCGCGGGCTGCGACAGCCCGAAGCGCACGGTCGACACCCTCCGGAAGGAAATCGCCGAATACAAGGCGGACCCCGGAGACGCCCGGCAGGAGAAGATCGAGGCGGAATTCGCACGGCTCGACGCCCAGATCGACGACCTCGAGGCGAAGGGGAAAACCGCCGAGGCCAGCGCCTTCCGGTCCAGCGCGGAAAACCTCCGCGCCGACTACCGAGCCGCGCGCATGGTGCGCAGCATGCGCCAGGCTCAGGAGGCCATCCGCGACATCGGGGACGCGTTCAAGGAGGCCGGCCAGACCATTGGTGACGTCTTCCGCAGCCCCGACGCCACACCCGAGCCGTAACCCCCTCCCTCGGTGGCCCGCTTCCTTCCCTCGCGCGCCGCGCTTTCGAAACGGGTCGCCGCCGTCGCCATCCTCCTCGCGCTCTTCCCGTTGCTCGGCGCGCTCGGCCGCCTGCACTGGATCCTCGACCTCTTCTCTCACTTCCGTCTGCAATACGCCGCCGGCCTCGCCCTCTGCGCGATCGCACTCGCAGCGCTCCGGCGGCCCCGCTCCGCCATGCTCGGCGGCCTCGGCGCGCTGGTCCTCGCCGCCACCTTCGCCGCGTGGTTCCTCCCCTCTCCCGCACGCCAAACCCCGGGGGCGATCAAGGTGATCGCATTCAATGTGAACACCGCCAACGACCGGCACGACGCCGTCGCGGACTTCCTCCTGGCCGAGTCAGCGGACATCGTCCTGCTCCAGGAAATCAGCCAGGAATGGACCCGGTCCCTCGCCCGCCTTCGCGGCGCCTATCCCCACCGGATCGAGATTCCCCGCGGAGACAACTTCGGCATCGGCGTCTACAGCAAACTCCCGCTTCTCGAGGCGGAGCGGCAGGCGTTCAGCGAATTCGAGGTGCCGTGGCTGTCGTGGACCGTGGAGCGCGACGGCATCCGATACCGGTTCGCCGGCGTGCACACCGTGCCTCCCATCTCCGCGAAAGACTCCGCCCTTCGCAACGCCCACCTCGGCGCCGTTCGCGACTGGGTTCTGCAGCAACCCGATATTCCAACGGTCGTCCTCGGCGACCTGAACGTGACCATCTTCTCTCCGTGGCTGGCCGGCTTCCTCCGGGACGCACGCCTCCACGACACGGCGAAGGGCTTCGGCCTTCGGCCCACCTGGATGGTCGCATTCCCACCCGCCGCGATCGCCATCGACCAGATCCTCGCCACGAGGCACCTCGCGGCAACCGCCCGACGCATCGGCCCTCCGCTCGGCTCCGACCATCGCGCCCTGATCGTCCAGCTCGCCCCGGCACCCGCATCATCCTCCGCGAACTGATGAGATTCCTTCCGTGGCTTTACGTGTCGTCGGCTCTTTGGATGGCCGCCGCTTTCGCGAACGCGCGGGAGGTGATCGGACGGACAGAGGGCGAACGGATCGAGTTTCCGGAATTGGGAATCTCCATCCTGCCGCCAAAAGGTTCGACGCTTCTCGGACCGTCCGGTCGTTCCGAACCCGCCAATTACCGCTGGCCATGGCTTCGCACGCCTGTCGGCGCGATCGATGTCGCGGTCGAGCCGTCGATCAAGGGGAGTTCCTTCGTCGCGTCCATGAAGCTATGGATGGAACGGACCCGTGAGAACGGCCGGTTCACCGTGAGCAGTTACACGCCGATGTCCATTTGGGGACTCGAGCTGGCCCGCGTGGAGATGGAAGTCGCGGATACAAAGTATCCCGTCGTTCGGTATTTCTTCCCGGCTCCCGACGGGACCCTGGCATTCCTCCATCTGCACGGATGGCGCGATCAGAAGGCGCTGGAACTCATCGCCAAATCCATGCTGCCTCTGCACGGGACCGCGGCCCAGCCGGCAGGCGCACCTCCCCCATGACCGCGAGCCGCTCCACGTATTCTTTGGTGGTCCGCAAGTCAGGCATCCATCCGTGACCAGCGTCCCAGAGTTCATCGAGAGTCTGCGAACTCGGAGCGGGATTTCGATCACGGATCAGCCCGAATCATGGCTCGTTCATGTTTCGAGAGGCGCCCATCTCATCGAGGTCACAGTCCCCAAGCGGGTATTGGAGTGGTTCGCCTCGATGAGGTCGAGAGACTCCGCCCATCCGATTTGGTCCGATTGGATGGACTATGAGGGTTACGACAACCGGCCCCGACGTGATCTCGAAATGGAAATGATCCGCGACATCGCGAACTTCATCGATCGTGCGCTGGAGACGGAAGACCTCGAGTCTCTTCAGATCTACCAGGAGGGTGACTGATCGGGTGCTGCGCGGTGACGGCTGGCATTTGCTTTCCACCACCAGCCTCCCCTCCGCTCCCAAAACGCCCCTTTCCAAAAGCGCGGGTTTTCCCTCATTCTCGCGCCGATGGCAGTGACCAAGGGAACCGAGCCGCTTCAGAAGGAACATCGCCCGATAAAGATGGCGACGCATTCGCACGGGGAATTCAAGCTGCGCTACGGGCATCCGCTTCCCTTCGGCGTGAGTCTCGTTCCCGGGGGAATCAATTTTTCGATCTACTCCGCACATGCGACGAGCTGCACGCTGGTGCTGTTCGAGAAGGGCGCGCCGAAACCGATGGCGGAGATTCCGTTCCCGAGAGAGTTCCGCATCGGCCACATCTGGGCGATGATCGTCTTCGATCTCGACCACACGAAAATTCAATACGGCTACCGGTTTGACGGGCCGAACGACCCGAAGAAGGGCCACCGCTTCGATCCCTCGCACATCCTGCTCGATCCGTTTGCCCGGTCGATCGGCGGACGCGACGTATGGATGCGCCCCCCCGCGCCGGACGAGGTCTGCGCGCATCGCGGGCAGATTTGCTACGAGGATTTCGACTGGGATCATGACCGTCCGCTGCGCGTGGCGACGACCGATCTCGTGATCTACGAGATGCATGTGCGTGGGTTCACGCGGCACGACACGTCGGGAGTGAAGAACCCCGGCACGTTCGACGGGATCCGCGAGAAAATTCCCTACCTGAAATCGATCGGGGTGAATTGCGTGGAGCTGATGCCGATCTTCGAGTTCGACGAATTCGAGAACACGCGCACGAATCCGACGACGGGGGAGCAGCTTTGCAACTACTGGGGCTACAGCACGGTGGGGTTCAACGCGCCGAAGGCGGGCTACGCTGCGAGCGGCGCGACGGGCGGGCAGGCCGACGAGTTCAAGCAACTCGTGAAGGACCTCCACGCGGCGGGCCTCCAGGTCGTGCTGGACGTCGTCTTCAACCACACCGCCGAAGGCGGCGAAGGCGGGCCGACGATTTCCTTCCGCGGCATCGACAACCGCGTGTTCTACATGCTGCTGCCCGACGGCAGCTACGCGAACTTCACCGGCTGCGGAAACACGGTGAATTGCAACCACCCGCTCGTGCGGACATTCATCCGCAACGCGCTCGCGTATTGGGCCGCGGAGTTCCATGTGGACGGATTCCGCTTCGACCTCGCGTCGGTGATGAGTCGCGATTCCGACGGCCACCCGCTCGCGAATCCTCCGCTCATCGAGGAACTCTCGCACGCGCCGATCCTCGCGAACTGCCACCTCATCGCCGAGGCATGGGACGCGGGCGGCCTCTACCAGGTCGGCCATTTCCCGGACTACGGACGCTGGATGGAGTGGAACGGCAAATACCGCGACGCCGCACGGCGGTTCCTCAAGGGCGACCCGGGGGTGGCCGGCGAGATGGTCCAGCGCATCCTTGGCTCACCCGATCTCTACCAGGCCGCCGGACGCAAGCCGACCGCGTCGGTGAATTTCATCACGTGCCACGACGGCTTCACGCTGCGCGACCTCTGGAGCTACAACGAGAAGCACAACCTCGAGAACGGCGAAAACAACCGCGACGGCAGCGATTGGAACGCGAGCTGGAATTGCGGCGTCGAGGGCGAGACGGACGACCACGCGATCAACACGCTGCGCCTGCGCATGCAGAAGAACGCCCTCGCCCTGCTCTTCCTCAGCCAGGGCGTGCCGATGGTCTATATGGGCGACGAATGCGGTCGCACCCAGCGCGGCAACAACAATGCCTACTGCCACGACGAGCCATGGAACTGGTTCGACTGGTCGCTCACGGAAAAGAACGCCGACCTGCTGCGCTTTTTCCGGAATCTCACCGCCTTCCGCGCCGCGCATCCGGCACTCCGGCAGGAGACGTTTCTCACGGGCCTGGACATGGTCGGCAGCGGATATCCCGACATCAGCTGGCACGGGGTGAAGCCGTGGAAGCCCGACTGGTCCTACGGCAGCCGCACGCTCGCATTCCTGCTCTGCGGCCGCCACTCGAAGGCAATCGGCGGCCCGCCGGAATTTCTCTACGCGGTGTTCAACATGTATGAGAAGCCGCTGGAGTTCGAGCTGCCGGTGCTGCCGAAAAACAATCACTGGTTTCGTGCAATCGACACCGCCCTCCCGGGGCCCGACGACATCGTGGAGTCCGGCGGCGGGAAGTTGCTCGATGAGCAGGGCGCGATTACGGTCACCGAACGCTCGGTGGTGGTTTTGCTCGGACGCTGAGGATCCCGCAGAAACCGCTTGCCACCTTGGGAAACGGCACATAGATTTGCCGCCTTTTTCCAATCCGTAACCCGTCATGGCCACCAGGAAACCCGCCAAAGCAGCGAAGGCCGCGCCGAAGCCGAAAGCTCCGGCCGCCAAGGCTGTAAAAAAGGCCACACCCCCCAGCAAGGCTGCGGCCCATGCCCCGAAGAAAGCGCCCGCTGCAAAGAAGCCGGTCGCAAAGAAAGTGACTACTCCCAAGAAATCTTCCGATACGAAAAAAGCGGCAGCGCCGGCGAAGGCTGCCGCGAAGTCCTCTTCCACCAGGACCTCGAAACCGAAGTCCGAAACCAAGTCGAAGCCCGCGGCGGCCCCCGCAAAGGCGGATCGCGTGGCGACGAAGCTCACGCCGTTTCTCGAGAAACAGCGCGAAAAATTGCTCATCCTCAAGGATACGCTCCTCGACAGCATGAACGGTGTCGCGCGCGACAGCCTGCGCTCGCAGTCGGGCGGCGATGCGTCCGCCTTTGGCATGCACCAGGCCGACGCCGGCAGCGATGCCTACGACCGCGATTTCGCACTCAGCCTCCTCTCCCAGGAGCAGGACAGCCTTTACGAGATCGACCAGGCGCTGAAGCGCATCGAGAATGGCACCTACGGCGTCTGCGAGATGTCCGGAAAGGCCATCCCGAAAGCGCGGCTTGAAGCGCTGCCCTTTACCCGCTATACCGTCGAATGCCAGGCGGAAATCGAGAAGCGCAACCGCTACACCCGACACCGTCAGCCGGTCACCTCGCTCTTCGGACTCGACAACGAGGATGAGGCCGACGACGACGACAGCACCGCCGACACGAAGGACTAAAATTCATGCCACAGGAAATCATCACTCTTGAGTGCACCGAAGCGAAGGCCGAGGGGAAACCCGCCTCCCGCTACATGAGCACCCGCAACAAGAAGAGCCCGCGCACTCCCAACCGGCTCGAAAAGAAAAAATACAACCCGTTCCTCAAGCGGCACACCCTCCACCGCGAGATCAAGTAGACCATGCAGCCGAAAAATCCCAAGCGTCGCGCAGCGTTTCGCCGTCATAATCGCGCGATGCCCCGCCGTCGCATCGACCTCGCCGTCGAGGCGATCGACCACAAGAACCCCGAGCTCCTCAAGCGCTTTGTCACCGAGAGCGGCAAGATCCTTCCCCGCCGCCTCACCGGCATGCCCGCCCATCTGCATCGGAAGATTACCCGTGAGATCAAGCGCGCCCGTGCGGCGTTGCTGATGAAGTAACGAATTCTCCCCCGAAAGACAGCCCCGGTCGTCCGAAAGGACGCCGGGGCTCTTTTCGTTTCGGGGAAAACTCGTGCGCGCCTACGCGCCGGACGCCGCGTCCGCGAGAAACTCCTTCAGCGGCTGAATCCCCTCCCCGGTCTGCGCGACCACGGGGAAGATCTGCGCCTTTCGCACCGAGCGCTTGAAGCGCTTGAGATTCTCCTCCGATGCCTCGAGGTCCATCTTGTTTGCGATGACCGCCCACGGGCGCGCGGTGAGCGTGGGATCGTAAAAATCGAGCTCCGCGCGCAGCGTCTTGAAATCCTGCACCGGGTCGCGTCCCTCGCTCCCCGCCATATCGAGCACGAAGAGGAGCAACCGGCAGCGCACAATGTGCCGCAGAAATTCGTGGCCGAGGCCCTTGTTACGGTGCGCGCCCTCGATGAGTCCCGGGATGTCGGCGACAGTGACCCGGCGGTAGTCGGGCATCTCAATCACGCCCACGGAGGGATTCAGCGTCGTGAACGGATAGGCGGCCACCTTCGGATGCGCGGACGACACCGCACCGAGCAACGTGGACTTGCCGGCGTTCGGAAATCCCACCAGCCCCGCGAAGGCGATCGTGCGCAGCTCCAGCAGGAACCAGCCTTCCTCGCCTTCCCCGCCTTCGGTGTATTGCCGCGGCGCGCGGTTCCGCGAGCTCTTGAAGTGTGGATTCCCCTTGCCCCCTTTTCCGCCTTTGCACAGCACGAATTCCTGCCCCGGCTCGATGAGATCCGCCACCACCTCGAGTTCCTCGGGGCGGATCTGCAGTTTCTCGCGCGGCTTCGGATCGTCGAAATCCTCGTCCAGCGGATCCGGCGCGCGCGGCACCAGCTCGTCCGGCAGACGATGCACGATCGTCCCCGGCGGAACCTTCACGATCGTCGGCGGCGCGGACTTGCCGTGCTTCTTGCTCCCCTGCCCGTGCGCCCCGCGCTTCGCGCGAACGATCGGCTCGTAGTAGAGCGCGACGAGATTGTCCGTGTGGACGTCCGCCCGCAGAATGATGTCACCGCCGTCGCCGCCATCACCGCCGTCCGGTCCGCCCTTTGGAACGAACTTCTCCCGGCGAAAACTCACGCAGCCGTTGCCGCCCGCGCCGGCTATCGCGTGCATACGGATCTGATCGACGAACTTCATGCGTGCATCGTTTCACACAACGGCGCAAAGGCCACGGAGAGATTTTTCGTTCTTTCAGTCCGCCGTGGAACGGCCTCCGACGAGCGTCTCGTAAAGCTCCACGGTGCGCCGCGCGATCGCGTCCCATCCAAACATCGCCTCCGCGCGCGCGCGCCCGGCTTTTCCGAACGCCTCGCATTTCGCGGGATCGGCCATGAGGTCGTTGATCGCCGCTGCGAGAGAGCGCGAGAAGGCCTCGGGGGCCAGCGCCTCGAACGGACTCTCCGTCATCTGCTCGAGCGGCACCAGCGTCCCGGTCTCACCCGAAACGACGACCTCCTTGATTCCTCCCACCGCGCTGGCGACCACGGCGGTTCCGCAGGCCATCGCCTCGAGATTGATGATTCCAAACGGCTCGTAGATCGACGGACAGACGAACACACTCGCGTTGCTGTAGAGCTCCACCTTCGTTGGCGTGTCCACCATGTTCTCGACCCAGACGACACCCTCGCGCGCGGCCTGCGCGGCGGCGACGGCGGCCTTCATTTCCCCGGCGATCTCCGGCGTATCGGGAGCCCCCGCACAAAGCACGACCTGGAACCCCGGGTCGAGATGCCGGATCGCGTTCACGAGATGAATGATGCCCTTCTGCCGCGCGATGCGTCCGACAAAAAGAATGTAGGGCTTCGCCGGATCCACACCGAGCGCGGGCAGACGATCCTTCGACGTCGTCGGCCGGTATTCGTCGAGGTCGATGCCATTGTAGATAATCGGAATCCGCTCCTCGGGAATGTCGAAGAGCCGGAGGATGTCGTCCTTCGTCCCCTGCGACACGGCGATCACGGCGTCCGCCATTTCCATCGCGGTCTTCTCCAGCCAGCAGGTGAAATCGTAGCCGCCCCCGAGCTGCTCGCGCTTCCACGGCCGCAGCGGCTCGAGGGAATGCACCGTGATCACCAGCGGAATGCCGTAGTTCTTCTTCGCGAGGATTCCGCCAAAATGGGAATACCACGTGTGGCAGTGCACGATGTCGGCATCGATGCCCGCGGTATTGAAGTCCGTGCAGCGCTGGATCGCGCCAAACACCGAACGCAGCGGCTTCGGGCACTCGAACTTCGAGGCATCCAGCGGAAAGCCGCGCGCGGTGAGGTTGCCGTCGCGAAAGTCCTGGTCCCCGAAGGCGCGCACCTCCACCTCGATCTGCTTCGCCAGACCGCGGCTGAGATACTCCACGTGCACGCCGGCTCCTCCGTAGATGTTTGGCGGATATTCGTTCGTGAGCAGGAGGGACTTCATACGACGATTCTAGTTACGGAAGTGCGCGGCCCGAGCCGAGCCGAAATCTCGGGAAATGTCCCTCCGGGTCAAAGCCGTGGATAACCATGGGATAAGAATCGGCTCACCGGGAGGTTCGCCCTCCCGATTCTACCAGGAGAGAACGTGGCATTCGCCCTGATATGGCCACTCGGAGGAATCTCCAACCAGTCCGGCTCGCACCGGATTCTGAACGACGTATTCCCACTTCGTGCTGTAACTTTCACCGCGTCGCAGGCGCGTGTCCCAATGATGAGACTGCCACCGCCAATCAGGACTGCCGCATTGTTTGCGAAACCAGCTCTTCCAATAGCGCACCCACGTTTCGAGCGAGGTTTCGAGATTGGCGGGAGAGCAGAAAAGGTGCAGGTGGTCGGGCATCAGGATGTAGCGGCCAACTCTCCACGTTTCGGCTTTCGCCCACGCATCACGTAACGTTGCATGCGCCGCCTCGCAGGCCAGCCATGGCGCGCGGTCTTTCGTGCAAACCGTGAGAAATACGATTGTGGGAGTTCCGAGGAAAATGTGAGTGCCGTGCGCCGGATGCCTGCGGCCGACATCATCCATGGGGCCGTATGTTGGCGCGTGAACGGGCCTTTTGGGAGGGCGAACCTCCCGGTGAGCCGATTTTTCTGGGATTTTCAGCTACGGCTCGAAGGGGGCGTTGTCTCGCTCCTGCGAGACCATCTCCGCTCCGGTTGCCCTCCTGCGTCAGGCGCCGAGGAGCCAGGTCAGACGGCCGTCGGTGGGGTTCACCGCGGCGCACGGGTAATTCGACTTTCCGCTGAAGACCTCGTTCAGGACGTCGTCCTTGCCGGCGCTGTTCACGAGGAAACACACGTGCCGGGCCGCATCGAGCAACGGATACGTGAACGTGATGCGCCACATCTCCAGCTTCGGCACGTAGTTCTCCACCACCAGCCGCGACCGCTCTTCGAGCGCAGGCGTGCCGGGGAAAAGCGATGCCGTGTGGCCGTCGGGGCCCATGCCGAGAAGCACGAGGTCGTGACGGAACACGTGGCCGTCCGCGAGCCGGCGCAGTTCCGCCTCGTATTCCGACGCCGCCTTCGCGGGATCGAGTTCGCCCTTCATGCGCAGGACGTTTCTCTCGGGAATGTCGATCGCGTCGAGCAGGGTGCGCCGCGCCATGAGGTAATTGCTCTGCTCGTCATCCGGAGGCACGCAACGCTCGTCGCCGAAGGTGATCACCACCTTGCTCCAGTCGATCGGGCGGCCGGCGAGCGCCTGATAGACAGGCTTCGGCGTGTTTCCTCCGCTGAGCGACAGGCTGAAGACGCCCCGGTCTGCGATTGCCTCGTTTGCCGCGCTCTCGATAAGGGCGACGGCGTCGTTCACGAAATCCTTGGAGTGAATAATGTCGGGCTTCATACCGCTCGTATAAGTCACATCAGCCTCGCGGGCACGCAAAACTCCAGCCGACCCGCACCGGCGCGCAGCCGCGGCAGGTCCACCGCCGTGAGCGAGGCCTTGCGAATATGCAGCGCATCCGGATCCGGCAGCCCCACGCATGCGGCGATCGTGTCCCCAAAATCCGGCTCGTGCCCGACGAGCATCACGGTCTCCCATTTCTGATAGGATCCGAGTTCGCGCAGGCAGACTTCCGGCGACATCCCGCATGCGAGCCACCGCTCGACGACGATCTCCCGATCCCCGAAATGTGCCGCCACCGCCCGCGCCGTCTGCTCCGCCCGGAGAACCGGACTCGAAAGCACGAGATCCGGCACCAGCCCGAAGCGCACGCAGAACTTCCCGACCTTGTCCGCCTGCGCGAGGCCCTTGGCGGTGAGCTTGCGGTCGAAGTCGGTGGTCACCGCATCCTCGGCTTCGGCGTGACGGAGAAAGTAGAGCAGCATGATGTCGACGCTATCGGAGCCGGGACCGGCCGTTCAATGCAATCACACCGGGACGTTCACCCTTGTTTCAGGCACCGTGGCGAGAAACTCGAAGGTTCTGCGCTCGATCCAGGTGAACGGTTGGAAGACCGTGTCGATGAATCCGAGGTGGCCGCCATGCCGCGGCGCTTCGAGAAAGAGATTCCCGCTGTTCCGCGCCTCGTCGAAAGGGAAGCACTCCGGCGTGAGAAACGGATCGTCGAGCGCGTTGACCAGCAGCGCGGGAACGCGAATCCGTCCCAGCAGCGGCTTCGCGCTGCATCGCGCCCAGTAATCCGCGCCGCTCGCAAATCCATGGAGCGGCGCGGTGAAACGATCGTCGAAGACCTCGAAACCGCGAACCCCCGCGAGATTGGCAAACTCCGTCCGGTCGGGAAACTGCCGCGCCTTGCCACGGATCTTCCGCATCAGGCGGACAATGAGGCGGCGCAAATACACACGATTCACCCAATGACGGTCGATCGCACGCGCACTGGACGCAAGGTCGATGGGCGCGGACACCGCCACGGCTCCGGATACGGCCGGATGCACCGCCCCCTCGCCGAGATACTTGAGCGTGAGATTTCCTCCGAGGCTGAATCCCACGAGCGCCACCACGGGGGACGCTGCGCGGGCGACCACCGCCGCGAGATCCGCCGTGTCGCCGCTGTGATAGGCACGCGGAAGCCGGTTCGGCTCGCCGCTGCATCCGCGGTAGTTCCATGCGATCACGTTCCATCCATGCTCGCGGAAGACCGCCGCCGTTCCCCGGACGCACGCATCCCGCGTCGATCCCTCCAGGCCATGCGAAATCACGACCGTGCGATCGGAGCCTGCATCGATCCGGTCGAGATCGAGAAAGTCCCCGTCGGGGAGTTCCATCCGTTCCCGCTCGAAGGTCACCACGGTCCTCCGCGGCATCACTCCCGCGAGGATCGTCTGCACATGCCCGTTCCGAAGAAGAGGCGGCGGCGGCGCAAACGTCGGGGGAAGGATCGGCATCGCCGCGAAGCATAGCCCGGCCGCGGACCGCCGCAACGCGCCGTCGACGGATCAACTGTTCCGCGAGCGATACGCCCGCTCGAGAATGCCGGCGAGCTGCGCCAGTTTCACCGGTTTGTTGAGGTAGTCGTCCATCCCCGCCGCCACGCATCGCTGGCGATCCGCGGGAAAGATATTTGCGGTCAATGCGGAGATGAACACCGGCACTCCATTGCCGTTTTGACGCTCCATCGCGCGGATACTTTCGGTGGCCTCGATGCCGTCCATCTCGGGCATCTGCAGGTCCATCAACACGCAATCGGGCCGCTCCCCGCGGACGATCTCGACCGCCTCCCTGCCATTCACCGCCGTCAGCGGTTCGTATCCCAGCCGGCGGATCAGGGTGCCGATGAGCTTGAGGTTCACCTTGTCGTCCTCGACGACGAGCACCTTCAGCGGATGGTGGGCGGCAAACCCGGCGTCGAGCTGCGCGGAAACCGGCGCGGGAGCGGAGGCATCCTCGACGATCTCGAGTGGGATTCGCAGAGTGAACGTCGCCCCCTCGCCGGGCTTGCTCCGCACCTCCAGGCTGCCGCCGAGCAGCGTCATCAACCGCCGGGAGATCGCGAGCCCAAGACCGGTTCCGCCATAGCGGCGGGCAATCCCCTTGTCCGCCTGCACGAATGGCTCGAAAATCTCCTCCTGCTTTTCCGGGGCAATTCCCGGTCCGGTGTCCCGCACGACGAACTCGAACAATCCGTCGCCGAGATGGCGGAACTCCACGTCCACACGCCCCGCGGCGGTGAACTTGATCGCGTTGCCGACGAGATTGATCAGCACCTGGCGCAGGCGCCCGACATCCCCGACCAGACATTCCGGCGCGGAGGGATCCGCGATCATTTCCAGCTCGAGCCGCTTCTCCGTCGCACGCTGGGAGAACAGCATCCGGACGTCCTCGAGGACCTCGCGCGGGGAAAACTCCTTCTTCTCGACCTCCAGACGCCCCGTCTCGAGGCGGCTGAATTGCAACACATCATCAAGGATGCGCAGCAACGCCTCGCCGCTGCTCGCAATCGTCCGCGCATAGTCCCGCGACACCTCCGAGAGTTCCGGCGCCTGGCAGAGCAGCTCCGCGAAACCGAGGATGCCGTTCATCGGCGTGCGGATCTCGTGACTCATCACCGCAAGGAATTCCCCCTTCGCTCGCTCGCCGGCCTGCGCCTTCTGCAGCAGGGCCTTTTTCTGCGCGAGCGCCTTGGCGAGGCCCTCCTCGCGCGCGCGATCCGCGGTGATGTCGCGGTTGCTGCCGATCATGCGAATCGGATCCCCGTCCGCATCCCGTTCCACGATTCCCTTCGACTGGATGAGACGGTGCGATCCGTCGTCGCCGCGCCGGATCGTAAACTCCAGCTCGAAGCGATCCAGCCCGGCGTGAATCGCCTGATCCATCACCCCGCGGCATCTTTCGATGTCGGGTTCCGACATCGCCTGGAACCACCGCTCCACTCCTCCGATCGGGTCTCCGACCGGCTCGCCAAACAGCGCAAACATCTGCTCATCCCATGTCGCCACGCCGGTCCGGATGTCGAGTTCCCAGATCCCCACGCCGGAGGCCGAGGCGGCCACGCGCACGCGCTCGACCGTGCGCCGCAGCGCGTCCTCCCCGCGGATTCTTTCCGTGATGTCGCGGAGGATTCCGATGTAGCGCAAGCCTCCGTCGGGCTCTTCGATCGGGGAAATCGAAAGTTCGTTCCAGAAGGTCGTGCCGTCCTTGCGGTAGTTCAGGATCACCCCCTCGAACGGACGCCGCGCTTCCAATGCCTCGCGGATTCGCGCAATGACCGCCCGATCCGTCCCCGGTCCCTGCAGGATCGCGCTTGTGCGCGAGAAGACCTCGGCCCGCGAGTAGCCGGTGATCTTCGTGAATGCGTCGTTGGCATAGATGATCCGCCGTGCCCGGTCGGTGATGACCACGCCCTGGGAAACCTCCGCCAGCGCGCGGTCGCGCAACAGCAGCTCCTGCTCGCGCATCTTGCGGCTGGAAATGTCACGGGCGGTTCCGATGAAACCCGCATGTCTGCCATCGTCATCCCGCAGGGAGCTGATCCGCAGTTCCGCCCAGATTGGATCGGCATCCTTCCGACGGACCCGCGCCTCCCCCTGGTAGCTGGAGTCCATCGCCGCCGCGCGAAGCGCCTGCTTCGTATCGAACTCCGAGCTGTCGACGAGCAGGTCCGCGACCGGACGCCCAAGCACCTCGGCCGCCGACCAGCCATGAAGCTTTTCCGCACCGGAACTCCAGAAGATGACGCGGCCTTCGCGATCCGCACAGACGACCGACTCCCGAAGCTGAGCGAGAATCTGCGCGTTGCGGCGAAGCTCGAGCGATACATCGCTCCCCTGCCGGCGTCCCTCCCTCTCCCGGAGCGCCTGTTCGACCGCCCGCGCGAGATGGGCCCGGTTCTCCAGATGGATCTTCATCGGAGAGATCCGGACCGGCTCCCTGTCCGACACGACAATCACCGGCACCCCCGGGGAAATCTCCGCATGCACCCGGATCGCGGCGGGAACGTCGATGGATGTCGGGGAGTCCACCAGCACGAGATCCCATGCTTCCGACTCCAGCGCCGCCCGCATCTCCTCCACCGTCGCCACCTTGGAAATCCCTGCCCCCGCCGGCGCACCTCCCGCCGCCTTCAATGCGGCGACAAGCTGGTCCGCTTCCTCGGAACTGCCCGCAACGATGAGAATCCGATACGTCGCGCTCACGAAGGCCGGCCCTCCCTTGTTTTCCGCGCCGGCCCGGCGGCAGACGTCCACCTGCCCGTGCGTGATCCTTTGCGACGGTCGGCAGGGCGCAATGCATTCGCCTCGAAAAACGGATCGGCCGCCGCGCCGTGATCACCAGCCACCCTCACCAGAAACGATCCCGACATGGCCGCGAGGGGAGCGACATCTGCCATGCGGGCATTCTGGCAAAGCGGGCCCAGGGTGCCCAGCTCAAAGCGACATTGCCCCAGCCGGACCTTGCCGGCGATCAACCGCCCGCAGCCTTCTCCGTCCGCGCGAGGAACCGCTCGGCCAGCGCCTCGTAGAGCGCCGTCGGGCACACGCGGCGCGACGCCTCGTAGGCCACGATCGCCGCAGCCGCCAGCGGCAGCGTGAACGCGACGCACCCCGTCATCTCCACGAGAATGATGAACGACGTCATCGGGCTCTGCACGACGCCGGAAAAATACGCGACAACGAAGAGCAGCACGATCGTTTGCGGCGAGGCGCCCGTCCACTCGAGGAATGGCGTGAGCACCTTCCCGAGTCCGGCCCCCACGGAAAACGACGGGTCAAACAACCCGCCCGGGATTCCGGTCAGCAACGCGAGCATCGACGCCGCCGCACGCTGAACCGGATACCACACACCGATCTGCGCGCGCACCTCTTCGATCCGCTCGCGGTCCGACTCCGCCAGCGTCGCGACATATTCCGGACTGCCCTCCAGAACGAGCGCGCGCGACTGTTCGTAGCCGCTGCCGAGCGTCATTCCATCGGACCACACCGCCAGCCCCGCCGAGAGCAGGCCGAACACCAGCGCCACCGCCCAGAACCGCGCGCGGATCGCGCGCGACACCGCCGGCATCAGCCGCAGCAGCAGCGTGGAAAATCCCCCGCCGAGCAGGCCGCCCACCGCGCCGATGAGAAGCACCGCGATCCACGGTCCCGGCGTCACGAACTCGACCGGCATCGCCATTCCCTCGTCCAGCCGGCCGTAGAAGAAATAATTCCCAAGCACCGCCATGCACACGACGCACGCCACGATCACCGTGCGCACGATCGTTCCCAGGTTCGCCTTGTCGAACGACCGCCCGATTTCCTCGAACGTGAACACGATGCCCGCAATCGGCGCGTTGAACGCCGCCGCGATGCCCGCCGCGCCGCCGCCGAGGATGAGGCCCCGCTGCACGAGATGCGCGGGGAACTTCGCCCACTTGCTCACCTGGTGCATGAAGCACGCGCCGAGCTGCACCGACGGTCCCTCGCGTCCGATGGACAGGAAGGAAAACAACCCCAGCGTCGTGAGGATGAGCTTGCCGATCGCCACCCGGATCGAGAGCAGCCGGTCGCGCGCCTCGCCCGGCCCCATCGCCAGCGACGCGATCGTCTGCGGGATGCCCGTGCCATCGGTGCCCTGAAAGAAATGGTCGCGCAGATAGAGAATGATCCCGAGGCCCACCGGCATGATCACGAACATCCACCACCTCGACGCCTCCCACACCCGCGCCGACACCTCGCCCGCGACGGCCTCCGCCTCCGCGAAATACAACGCGCCAAGCCCGGCCAGCACCGCGCCAGCCAGCGCGAGCATCAACGCAAGGAAACCGGACTTCTTCGACACCGGGGGAGCATCCATCGCGACGCATGGTTCCCTCCACGGCGCGACTTGGCAAGAACGAGCCCGCCAGCGGGCGAACTCGCGCGAGTCGACTCTCCGAGGCTAGCCGCTGTCGTGCTTCTCGAGAATTCCGACAATGTCGGAGATCAGTGGTCTCGGGTCCGCGTGGCCCTGGATGTTCATATTCACGGTGTAAGTGGACACCTGGAAGCTGACGGAACCTCCCTCCCAATCCATGACCTCGATCTCCCCCACGTTGAACTTTTCGGATGGAAAGACCGCTCTGCCGGACATCCCTTCCAAGTCCCTCCGGGCCTCCTCTGTCGCCGGAAATTTTTGAATCTTTAGGTAGATGGAAACATCGCGGAAGCCGCTCCGAGGTTCGGCGACTCTCCTGAGAGTGAACGCAACTACGTCGACTGTCGCCTCATGTGCGACCCTCGTCGTGTAACCGCCGATACCGCGCGAACGGATCTCCCGCTCCAATTCGGCAAGATCTTCACCAACCCCCGCACGGACGAGAACCAGCAGTAGACATGCTGCGCTGCCGGCAGCTTTCATGGGAGCTCGCATGGATTCTTCATAGCGCGACCTGGCGGGAACGAGCCAGCCAGCGGCGCCTCCGCCTACGAAATCCCGAGCGACTTCAACAGCGCCTGCGTGATCGTCCCCGTCACCGCGAGGCCCTCCGCCGCCTGATACTTGCTGATCGCCGCCGACGTCATCGGCCCGTGGTCGCCGTCGATCGGGCCGCCGTAATAGCCGAGCTGCTTGAGTTGCACCTGCACCGCGACCTCCACCGGATACGTGGCAAACTGCGGATACACCACGTAGGCCGGCCGCGCGATCACCGTCCATCCCGCATACACGCCCACCGGCGCGACATACGCCGTGTTCACCACGACGTTCGCCGGCTGGTAAATCCCGTCGCGATAGACGTAGCCCGCACGATAGCCGGTCCACGTCGTCGTCGTCCGGCTCACCGATCCGCCGTTCACGCCCTCGGCATTCACATCCGTCTGCCGATACCGCCCGGCCCGTGTCGCCGAGGCATCATAGCTCGCGCCATTCGGTCCCTCCGCATTCACGCTGCCCGTTCCAAACCGCCCAACCCGCGTGCCCGACGCATCGTAGGTCCCACCCCGCGGTCCCTCGGCATCCACGCTGCCCGTTCCGAACCGGCCAAAGCGCGAGCCCTCCGCATCGATCGAACCTCCTCGCGGCCCCTGCCGGGAAACATCGAACGACCCCGCACCCCTCGCCCACGGCCGGGCGGCGGCGGAATCCGCAAACAAACACACGAGCGCGACAACGACGGCGGGGGAGAGCGTCTTCATGCGCCAGTCATAGCCTCCGCCCACCGCCCCGTCCAGCAGGGCGCAGGTGTCCGTTCCGGAAATTCGCTACGGACGTATGGAGCGAATCAGGAAAAAGAAGAAGAGGATCCAGAACGGAACAGATCCGATCAGGAAGAACATCCCGTAGAGCGGGATCGCACCGAGAAGCGACGAGATCAGGGCGAGGACGCCGAACAGGATTGCTCCAAAGGATTTCATCTCACGTCGGCGGAAGGTTCCATGGCGGATCGTCCCCTCCACGACGCGCTCTGGCGAGAACGCGCCGTGCCCCGGAAGACGCCATGCGGCTCACGATCCGGCCTGCGCCTTGTCCTGCGCCGGAGCGTCCTTGTCCTGCGCCGGAGCGTCCTTGTCCTGCGCCGGAGCGTCCTTGTCCTGCGCCGGAGCGTCCTTGTCCTGCGCCGGAGCGTCCTTGTCCTGCGCCGGAGCATCCTTGTCCTGTGCCGGGGCATCCTTCTCCCGTGGCGGGGCGTCTTTCACGTAGCGCTCCAGCCACGTGGAGGTTTCCCACAGCACGTGCAGGAGCGATTCACGGGCGCGGTAGCCGTGGCCTTCGTAGGGGAGCTGCACATAGCGCGCCGTGGCGCCAAGCCCGCGCAGCGCTTGATACATGCGCTCGCTCTGGATCGGGAACGTGCCCTGGTTTTCGTCGGCCTGGCCGTGGATCAGCAGGATCGGATCCTTGATCTTGTCGGCGTGATTGAAGGGCGCCATGGCCGCGTAAACGTCCGGGGCTTTCCAGAAATGGCGCACCTCCGACTGAAAACCGAACGGCGTGAGCGTGCGGTTGTAGGCGCCGCTTCGCGCGATGCCGGCGCGGAAGAGATCCGAGTGCGCGAGGAGGTTCGCCGTCATGAACGCGCCGTAGCTGTGGCCACCCACCGCGACGCGATCCGGATCGGTCACGCCACGCCGCGCGAGTTCATCGATCGCGGCCTTCGCGCTCGAGACCAATTGCGGGATGTAGGTGTCGTTGGGCTCCTTTTTCCCCTCGCCGATGATTGGCATGGCGGGATCGTCGAGCACAGCGAAACCGAGCAGCAGATACGGCAGCGGGCCCGTCGGGCTGACGCGCACGAAGCGATACGGCGAGCTGCGCACCTGCGCGGCGGCATCGGCGCTCTTGAACTCGCGCGGATACGCCCAGAGCAACGTCGGCAGCGGACCGTCGCCGGGCGTCCACCCCGCCGGCAGGTAGAGCGTGCCGGTGAGCGTGATGCCGTCCTCGCGCGGGTATTTGATCAACTCCTTCTGCACGCCGGCGAACTGCGGATAGGGATTCGGAAACGCCGTGAACGCCGCCAGCGTGCCGCTCGCGAGATCGCGCACGTAGTAATTCGGCGATTCCGTCACCGACTCGCGACGCGTCAGCACGCGCCGGCCCGAAGGATCGAGCATCGTGATGACCTCCTCGTAGTAGGGCGCTTCGCTTTGCCACAGGCGCTCGCTCTCGCGCGTGGCGAGATCGAAGCGATCGAGAAACGGCCGGTTGCCCTCGGGCGAAGCGCCCTCGCCTCGCAGGTAAAGCCCGGCACCGTCCGGCGTGAAGAGCGCGACCTGGCGTCCGTATTCGTTGCGGCGCAGGGCGGGCGTGCCGGGGTCGCTGTAACGATCTTCGCTCGAGCGGTCGAAAATGACCTGCGGCTTCCCGTCCGGCTGCGACGGATTGAACTGCCACAGGCGCGTCTTGCGCGTGCGCCACCAGCTTTCGCTGACGAATGCGCGCGTGTCGTCGCCCCACGTGATCGAGCCCGCGCGCAAGGCGAACTTCATCACCGAAACCGGGTCGCCGGTGAACGGCGCGACAAGCATCTTCAATTCGTCGCGCACGCGCGCCTCGCGACCCGCGTCTCCGCCATCCAGCGCCTCGAACCACGCGAGCGTGGCCGGCGCGTCTGCCCGCCAGGTGACGTCGCGCGGACCGCGACGCACGGAATTGAACTCCGTGGGCACGTCGTCCGCGAGCGGCAGATCGGCGATGAGGCGCACGGGCTTGCCGCCGGCATCGAGGACCTCGATGCGCTGCGGGAAACGGGAAAACGGCACCGCGTAGGAAAACGGCCGTTGCACGGAGGCAACGAGGATGTAGCGCGCGTCCGGCGACGGCGTGGCGCTGAACATGCCGCGGAAGCCCAGGGGCGAAACCTCGCCGTCGAGCGTCACGCGCGAGAGATCGGCCGTGGCATAGTATTCAAACTCCGCTTCGTCCTGCGGACCGTTGAGCAGATCCGAAAACGTGCGGGCGGCGGCGCGGCGGCCACTCGATTCCTGCGCGATCGGCGTGATCTGTTCCGCCGTGCGTTTGGGCGGAGCTCCGCGATCGGCGGGAATGATTTTTACCAGCAGCGCGTCGGGACCGAACCAATCGAAAGGATCGCCGAGCACGCTGTTCAGGATCGGCCCGGTGAGCGCCCGCGCCTGCCCCGTGGCGGCATCGATCACGTAGAGCGCACCGGGCGCCGTGCCGGCCTGCGCCACCACCGCCACGTGCCGCCCGTCGGGCGACCACGACGCTCCGAAAAGACGGGCACCCTCAGGCAGACCGGTCACGGGCTTCTCGCTCCCATCCGCGAGCCGCTTGAGCGTGAACTGGCTGTAGCCGGCGTAGCGGTTGGCCGCGTGCGTTTGCGGATTAAACCGAATGCCGGCGAGCCGCAGTTCCGGCGCAGCGAGATCCGCGATCGACAACGCGTCCGTCCGGGTGAGCAGCAGGGCCATCGAGCGATCCGGACTCAGCTTGAGGTCCGGCGGCAGGGGCGCATCGACAATCGCCGCGAGGTCGGCGCGCGGCTGCTGGTAGCCGTCCTGCGCATACAAAAACGCGGAAACGCAAAAGACGCATGCGACGGCGAAAACAAATCGGAGGGGCAAACGCATTGGCGGAAGTTAGGGAATCCCCGCCGCCATTGGCAACGACGGGACCTGCGGAATCCACACCGGCAGCAGAGACGAAGACCGACCTGCTGCAATCGCACAGTTTTTACCCTACCTCCACGAGACGATCTGGTATCCGCGGGGAAAGTGGAATGGACCTCGAGCAACCGTTTTGATCCTGCCTCCAACGAGGCGATCTGATATCTTTATCGACGAGCGCCCCTACATCCGCGAGGCGTTTTGATCCTGCCTCCAACGAGGCGATCTGATATCCAGACGGCGCTGAATCACGCGTTGCTTCATTCGTTTTGATCCTGCCTCCAACGAGGCGATCTGATATCCTATCGCTCGCGCCACTCGCACCGCGTCTCTCGTTTTGATCCTGCCTCCAACGAGGCGATCTGATATCGGCAGACTCGACGTGATGACGTGCACGTTCATGTTTTGATCCTGCCTCCAACGAGGCGATCTGATATCATGATGTCCCATGCCGCGACCGCCGACAGGACGTTTTGATCCTGCCTCCAACGAGGCGATCTGATATCGCGAACGACGGCCTCAAGCGCGTGCTGATCTTGTTTTGATCCTGCCTCCAACGAGGCGATCTGATATCTCGCGCGCTTCACGGGATCGCCGAGGAGCCGCGTTTTGATCCTGCCTCCAACGAGGCGATCTGATATCGCTGCTCGCGGATGATGTCGCGCTCGAAACGTGTTTTGATCCTGCCTCCAACGAGGCGATCTGATATCATCGGGGATCCGCACCGAGCGGTCCTCGAACGGTTTTGATCCTGCCTCCAACGAGGCGATCTGATATCTGCGGAAGTGGTGCGGTGCGGAAGTGCGGTGGGTTTTGATCCTGCCTCCAACGAGGCGATCTGATATCATCGGCGAGGGCCTGCATCGTCTCGACGCGCTGTTTTGATCCTGCCTCCAACGAGGCGATCTGATATCGAAATCAAATGTAGGTATCCGCTGCCGGTCGAGTTTTGATCCTGCCTCCAACGAGGCGATCTGATATCTTGGCTTCGGAAAAAGTCCGACTCGACGAGCTGTTTTGATCCTGCCTCCAACGAGGCGATCTGATATCTCGATTTCCGCTTCGAGGTAGGATGGAGGCATGTTTTGATCCTGCCTCCAACGAGGCGATCTGATATCGCTCCCCCTCGCACCGCTCATCAACGGTCTAAGTTTTGATCCTGCCTCCAACGAGGCGATCTGATATCCTGCATCGACCTTCTTCATGGATGGCGAGGGTGTTTTGATCCTGCCTCCAACGAGGCGATCTGATATCAGCGCAGATCCGGTCGTGCTGATTTCAGGCGTGTTTTGATCCTGCCTCCAACGAGGCGATCTGATATCAGGATGAGGCGATTGCGGAGGCGCTGAAGATGTTTTGATCCTGCCTCCAACGAGGCGATCTGATATCAGAAGTTCGTCGAAGACGCGGCACTTCACGCGGTTTTGATCCTGCCTCCAACGAGGCGATCTGATATCGCTGATGCAGCAAATACCGCCGCAGCAATGAGGTTTTGATCCTGCCTCCAACGAGGCGATCTGATATCACGGTAAAAACGTGGGATACCTCGAAAACTCCGTTTTGATCCTGCCTCCAACGAGGCGATCTGATATCCGCACAGGGTTTTGCGGCGCATCTATCGTGCTGTTTTGATCCTGCCTCCAACGAGGCGATCTGATATCGCGGTGGGAGGTAAGCCGGTGTCGTAGGTGGTGTTTTGATCCTGCCTCCAACGAGGCGATCTGATATCGAGTGAGGAGAATCGCCCCAAATAGCGCCGAAGTTTTGATCCTGCCTCCAACGAGGCGATCTGATATCCCTGTTCCCTCAACCGCTCGATGATCGAACATGTTTTGATCCTGCCTCCAACGAGGCGATCTGATATCACACGCGGATAATCCGCCGAACGCCTAAGTGCGTTTTGATCCTGCCTCCAACGAGGCGATCTGATATCCGAGGCGCGAAATGGTGCGGCGCGGGTGGTTAGTTTTGATCCTGCCTCCAACGAGGCGATCTGATATCACCGAGCCCTCGCTCGATCCGCTCACGATCATGTTTTGATCCTGCCTCCAACGAGGCGATCTGATATCCCGGGCAATTCGACGATACCTGCCCCGTTCGCGTTTTGATCCTGCCTCCAACGAGGCGATCTGATATCTGCAAGGTCCCAAGCCGCTCTTGGACAGCGGCTTGGGCCTTACCAGAATTTCACGAACTTCGGAAATGGCGTCCCTTCGTGGGTTTCAGAAAAGATTTCGGAAATGATGATTTGCGAGTCCCAGACGCTTCGCTCCATGGGAAGCAGTCGAATATCCCCGGGAATTTGAGCGGCCACGCGGCGCATATACCGAATGACCCGTTCACATTCGTGGGGCTCACCTTCGAAAAGGTAAATCGAATACTGCACACGGAATCCGCCCATGCGCTCGAACTCCTTTCGCAGAAACGTTTGATGCTTCTGCTCCGGAGTGTCGTAAGCAAGCATCAGCAGCATGGCTAAATACAGGCGTCACGCGGGTGCAGCGTAAATGGAACAAAACGCTCGTTCTTGCAGACCGCCCGAACAAACGACTCCACGGATAATCGAATAATACTGCGCAGGCGAAACGCGGTTCCCCGATAAATCCACTTTTCTTCGAGCATCTCGGCAAAGCGGCCGGCCATTGCCTTCTTTTCATCCATTTCGTGAAGGTGCCGAACGATCGTCAGTTCCACACAACATCGGAACGGCTCGATGAGGTCACATACGAGGCTCGGTCGCTGTCGTCTCAGCTTGTGGATAATTCCAATGCCGGGATCGAGGCCACGGGCGATGCACTGCCACTCCAACGCGTGATAAAGAAAACCATACCCATAATTGAGAGCCACATTCAGCGGTGCCTTGGCCTTTCGCTTCTCGCGTTCGAAGAGGTCCGCACTGACCGCTCCAAAATAACGAGCCCAGAAGAACCGCGCGTAACGCGCTTCCAGTCGGAGAATCCGGGAAAAGGAGTTGTCCGCCAGTTTAGGTAGATCTTCCACCCACGGGTCGAAGACTCGCAGCATCGTGTGCTGGTTTCGAACCTTGGCGTAGAGCAGGTCACTCGCGATGGCTGTCGCCCGACGTTCGCTCAAGCGGCAGACATGCCAGAGGGCTTCCGGGTTCACATGCCGCGCCTTCTGCGCCAGCGAATAGGTGCTCCACTTGCCCGACGATTTGTTCCAACGCGCCATGACAACCGGGCATTGCGTCACCAAGGAATCCAACGCCGTCTGCGTCCAGCGTGCCTGGCTGGCAAAACACTGGACACTCCCAAGCGTGTCGACCGCGATCTTATTCGAGCCGGAAATCAGTTTTCCCGCTTGAACGTGGAGCTCCGGGTTTTCGCTGATCAGGATAAGATGATGAATCATCAGCGGGGGGTAATCCTGCGACAAAGGCGAGATCATCAACGGCCATAGGCTCCGCCTTCCACGCCTCGTTGCTAAGAAGCTTCAAAAACCGAATCCTTCCACCACCTTCAGCCATCACCGCACTCACCTTGATCCATTCTCTCTTCGCGACCGCTTCCCCACGCTTCGCGAGTTTGCCGGAAGCAGTAAACCCCGCGAGAAAGGCGTCGCCGGTTTGAATCACGATCGGCTCGCCGGTCGCCGGATGCACCGCACGACGTGCGAAGGGAGGCAGCTTTCCTCCGAGCACTTTTTTCAACGGTTCCGTGAGCATTGGCGCCCCCTCACGCCACGGACGTTTGCTTTTCTTTTCCCAAGAGTAACCGAGCGCGCGCAGGGCACGCCGCAAATTTCGGGAAGGAATCAGGCGCTTGAAATATTCCCAGCGCTCTTTCTTTTCGTTCCAGCCCCGCCAGATTTCCAGACGCTCCCAGCGTCCGCCGATGACGGATTTCACATTTTGAAGGCACCCCTTTTCGTTCCAGCTCGCGTGAAAGCCGGAGGGATCCTTTTTCAAATCCCCTTTCTGGGCCTTCTTCCAGATGGCGCGGACGGGTGTTCCATTCAGCAAACGGAAGGGAGCTCCATCCTTGGCATCAAGCCACGCGTTCAACGCGTGGTCCGGCGGAATCAGCGCCAACGGAATCTTCGTATCCAGCAACATCTGTCTTAGTTTCGCCGCACTTTCGATTTCTTCGCGGGGCGGAAATTCCACGCGATAGGCAAGAGAGCCATCGGGGAGCACGCGATAATGGGTTTTGTCGTGAATGCTGCGGGCCTTGCTGGACGACCGGTGTTCCACGAGCGGACAGTCCTCACTATCGTGCCCCGCCAGATTCGCAACGGCGTCAGGGACCGGCCCAAGCGGCAGCGCCGAGAGGATACTCCACTCGCCTTTGTCATCAGGCATCGGAAAGAAAATCCCTCCCGAATGAACGTAATTCTGGCCCTCGCGCGGTGGGATATGAGCGAGGATGACCGCATCGACCAGATGGTGGGTGAGATCGGCGCGATCCTTCTTTACAAGATTCCACGCCCGACGGCAGGCGGAGGTTTGCAATCCGCTTGGGCATCCAATGCGAGCCGCAATAACATCCGCATCTCCACGGCATCCCATCCACGCTGCCATTTCAGCGACCAACTGACGGGCAAGTTGAGCCAGTCGTGTGGTGTTTCCAAAATTGGGAATCTTGTTGCCGTCCTCCCATTCGAAAACCTCACGTTTCAATGCGCCCCAGCGCATTTCCTCCGTGTGGCTCTTCATCACCTCGAAGCTTTGCCCAAGATGTGCTGCAAACTCCCGTGGCGTCCTGTTGTCTTTGGCTTTGTTGATACGTCGGAACGTGAGCACAAGATTCTCGTTCACCGAGAGTCCGCCGCGCGTCGCGGGAAATAGGTGCTCGATCTCCAAGTTGGCATCGAGCGGATCGTCTCCCAACTCCTCGCCCGTGAACGGGCAGATACCATTCTGCTGGTCATGCAGCTCGATGCGACGGCGAGCCGATCGTTTCAGCTTCTCGGCGTCGTGGTAGCCATATTTCGCATAGAGCCTTTTTCGACGCGCTTCGTTTTCGAGAATTTCCTTCTCCCGTTCCCGCTTCGCCTTCAAATTGCGCGGCAGATCCCGGGCGACTTCCACGACGGCATACTCCGGAGCCGAGACACCATCCAGCAACGGAGCCAACTCTTCCTCGAACAATCGCCGCAAGCGCCCCTTCACCGCCAGATCGCCGCGCTTGTGTTTGCGCGTGCGATCTTTCTTCACCCGCTGTCCAAGCAGGAACTCGACCTGCGGGTAAACGCCGTAAAGGTCGACAGCGGAGGCACGACGGAAATCGTAGAGACTCGACGGAACATTGGGCTCTTCCGGCCTGCAGGTTTTCAAGCAGGCGTTGATTGCTTCCCGTTCGAAACCCTTCGCGGTGGCGATGGCGAAGAGCTTCTCCGCAGCGGCGACACACATCGGTGCATTCTCTTCCCGCTTCGCTGCCGTGGGAGCAAGGAGGTCGCGGAAGGTCTTCCAAAATCGAACGTTCAGCTCCGATCCGTTCTTTCCGCTAGTTGGAGCGAGCTTTGTCCCGTGACGCTCCTTGAGCGTCGTCTCCACGAGCTTCTTGATTTCACCGAGTGAGGCGGCAGTCTTCGCATCAGGATTTTGCTCCAGCCACTCAATCAATTTTTTGACGAGGTCCCCTCCCAGCCCGACCCGCCAGCGCATCGTTTTCGACTGCACTTCCACATCGCGGTTCGCCGCAAACTCCAGTAACGCCCAACGGCGAATGGCGAGATGCCCGCGCTTGTCCACCTGAGCAGACGGAAGTCCCAGCCACTCCGCGTAACCACATCGCGCACGCTTGCGTTCGAAATGCTCGCGCATCTCGCCGGGCGTCTTTCGATGATAATAGAAGATCGCCTTCTCTTTCTTCTCGGGAGTCGTTGGTTTGACGGCGAGTTTTTCGAGAAACCCGTCCACGTCATGTATTAGCTGGGCATGACGCCTGATGATTTTCTCCAAGTGCGCCCAAACGAGCTTTTGCGGAAACGCCTGCCCCTTCGCCCGCTCTCGCACGTGATTCTTCGACCCCTTTGCGTGCTTCGCCAGGTGCTGCTCGATGATATCCGCAGTCGCGATGCGCTGGGGCACCAGTTCACGAAACTCCGCCACCTCGGAATCCTTCCATTCGAATAACTCGACATCGTCCAATACCCGGCGAGCCTCTTCAGGCGAGAGCCACAGCTTCTCGAGCTCCTGTTTCACCTTCTTGAAGTCTATCGCTTCGCCCCACGGATACGCCCCTTCGTCGTTGAAGTAATGGTAGTCGTGCCCGCGATGCGCGACGCAGTGGCGAATGGCAATGCTTAGAGCCTCCTTCGAAGCGAGCGGGTTCTCTCCATTCACCGCCCGATGTCGCAGCAAAAACGGATCTGTCTTTCGCAGCGCTTCGGAGTCCTCCGCAAACCATGGCAGACCATGCTCCTCGAAGAGCTTCCGAAGCCGGTGCATCCTAGTCTTCCGATTCGCACGGCAATGCCGCGCAGAGCGCAGAAGTCGTCGAGCCTCAAGTCGCGATGCCTCCGGCACATCGTATTTCCATGTCTTCGCGTAGAGAATCTCCGGTCCCCGTCGCACGCAAACGCCGATGCCCTCCAATCCGACATCGAGTCCCAACACGACCGCCGTGCGATAAAACGGGTCTGTGAGCCATTTCTGATGCAAAGGCACGAATTGATTCGGCAAACTGTTCATAAGGAGATTGACAGATAATGCGGTCCTTCGCACCATTGCTCCAGATCAAAACCAGCCGACCTGCTAGCGTAGAAGAGCGCATTTGATGCAGGAGAAATCGGTGACTTCAACCTGGGCGCCTTAAACCAGCGCCCTTTTTTTGTCTGCATACCGGTTCCGCCTCCATCCCCAAAACCCGCCCGGTGTAGTGCCGGCCGGGCGGAGTTCGTCCCGGTGAGGCGCGGCTCTGCCCCTCCGGAGCGGGGCTTTGGGTGCCGCCGTCGGGTTCGTTGCGGTCGCGGGTTGGGAATTCGTCGAGGAGGAAGCGGGCGCGCTCGGTGACGTCGGCGGGTTGCCGCGAAGAGGCGCAGGGAAACAGGGGTCGAGCGTCGAGGGCGGTGGGCGGCGGCGGGAGTGTTGAAGCACGCTGTTCCCTCCGCTTTGCACGCTGTTCCCTCCGCTTTGCACGCCGTTCCCTCCGCTTTGCACGCCGTTCCCTCCGCGTTGCACGCCGTATCCTCCGCCTGGCACGCCGTTCCCTCCGCGTTGCACGCCGTATCCTCCGCCTGGCACGCCGTATCCTCCGCCTGGCACGCCGTATCCTCCGCCTTTGCACGCCGTATCCTCCGCCTGGCACGCCGTATCCACCGCTTGGCACGCCGTATCCTTCGCTTTGCACGCCGTATCCACCGCTTGGCACGCTGTTCCCTCCGCTTGGCACGCTGTTCCCTCCGCTTGGCACGCTGTTCCCTCCGCTTGGCACGCTGTTCCCTCCGCCTGGCACGCCGTATCCTTCGCCTGGCACGCCGTATCCTCCGCCTGGCACGCCGTATCTTCCGTTGGACGGCGTGCCCTTACGAGGAAAGGCAGGGAATCGTCGATGGCATGGAAGCGCTCTGCCAGTGGGGAAAGTGAGCCGGACGTCGAGGGTTTCCCTTCGGAGGACAACGGGATTT
>Ga0065721_10049305_pt1 | contig 38094 bp, 33 predicted proteins | sample Mesricmetagenome_FD_59108 | JGI IMG/M metagenome (GOLD analysis project Ga0065721, IMG submission 59108) | Mesophilic microbial community from rice straw/compost enrichment Sample: eDNA_1 v2 (version 2) | ecosystem: Engineered > Solid waste > Grass > Composting > Bioreactor | place: USA: Davis... | reverse complement strand
CGAGCCCCGCCGCAGCCACTTCGTGCTCGTGGTGCCACTGCGCGGAACCATGCTCATGCATTCACGGGAGCGCAGCTGGGACCTGAGCGCCGGCACGTTGATGCTGATGAGCCCGCATGTCGGCTACCGGTTCACTCACTTCGAGACGGACGCGCATCTGGCGGTGGGCATTCCCCGGCATCGGATGGAAACATCCGACGCCAGCTGCAACGAGCGACTGGCGCAGGGACTGGATCCGGTGAGCATCGACGAGAGCAGCCAGAGCGTGCTCGACTACATCGGCTTCATCTGCAACGAATTCAATCGTGGCAGCACGCTGCTGCGTTCCGATGGCGTGCGCGCGGGGGTCGAGAACACGTTCATCACCCTGCTGCGGGCGATGCTGTTTCCGGACAAGGTCGGCAGCGAGCCGAACTCGAGCATCGTGCCGGGCTTCGTGCACCGCGCAGAACGTTTCATTCAGCAGCATCTGACCGAGGACATTCGACTCGACGACATCGTCAAGGCGGCTGGCGTCCCGGCCCGCACGCTGCATCATGGATTCCGCCGGTTTCGCAGCAGCACGCCCATGCGCTGGCTGCGGCAGAAAAGATTCGAGCAGGCCCGCCAGGATCTGCTGGCGGGGGCTCGGGATGGATTGCAGGTCATCGACGTCGCGCATCGCTACTGGATGCATCACGGCGGGCGCTTCGCGATCAACTATCAGAAGCTGTTCGGCGAAACGCCCTCGGCGACGTTGCGATCCGCGCTCAAGGGATCCTGAGCGCGACAGCTCGCTCAGGCGTTTTCGACTTCCAGCTTGTCGACCTTCCGCCAGCCGCGCGGCAACACCGCGCCGCGCTGCGCGCGCTCGCCTTTGTATTCCTTCAGGTCCGCATACTTGATGGTCATTTTGCGATCGCCGGAGCGGACCACCAGGTTCTGCGTCGAGGTGATGACCGCGATGGCGGTCATGGTCTCCTCGCCCTTGGAGGACACGCCGAAGATCTTGTTGCCCTTGCCCTTCGGCAGCTCCGGCAGATCCTTCACCGGGAACACCAGCATCTTGCCTTCGCTGCTGGTCGCACAGATCAATGCATCTTCGGACGGCACGAGTGCCGGCGCGAGCGATTTGCTGCCCTCGGGCACCTTGAGCACGGCCTTACCCGCTTTGTTACGAGAGTGCAGCTCGCCGATGGGCACGACGAAGCCGTAACCGGCATCCGAGGCGAGCACACACTTCTCGGTCGGCTCGCCGATCAGCACGCCGGAGAACGTGGCGCCTTCCGGCGGATCGAGGCGGCCCGAGAGCGGCTCGCCGTTACCACGCGCCGACGGCAACGAGTGCGCGATCAACGTGTAGGTGCGACCGGTGCTGTCCAGGAACACCGCTTGTTGCGTGCTCTTGCCCTTCGCGGCGGCGAGGAATGCGTCGCCGGTCTTGTAGGAGATCGAGGTCGGATCGATTTCGTGGCCCTTCGCGGCGCGCACCCAGCCGCGCTCGGAAAGAATCACGGTGACCGGCTCGCTCGTGACCAGCTCGGTCTCGTCGATGGCAACGGCGGCGGCGCGCTCGATGATCTTGGTGCGGCGGTCGTCGCCGAATTCCTTCGCAGCCGCTTCCAGCTCGTCGCGCACCAGCTTCTTCAGCTTGGCCTTGCTGCCGAGCAGCTTGTCGAGCCGCTCCTGCTCCGCCGCCAGCTCGTCCTGCTCGCCGCGGATCTTCATTTCTTCCAGCTTGGCGAGGTGGCGCAGGCGCGTGTCCAGAATCGCGTCGGCCTGGATCTCGGTGATCTTGAAGCGCTTCATCAGCACCGGCTTGGGCTCGTCCTCGCGCCGGATGATGCGGATCACTTCGTCCAGATTCAGATACGCGACCAGCAAGCCTTCCAGGATGTGCAGGCGCGACTTCACTTTCTCCAGTCGCCACTGCAGCCGGCGCGTGACCGTGTCGATGCGGTACTTGAGCCACTCTTCGAGCAGCTCCTTCAAGCCCATGACGCGCGGCCGGCCGTCCAGGCCGATGATGTTCAAGTTGACGCGGTAGGTGCGCTCGAGATCGGTGGTCGCGAACAGATGGTTCATCACCTGCACCAGGTCGACCCGATTGTTCTTCGGCACGATCACGATGCGCGTCGGATGCTCGTGATCGGACTCGTCGCGGATGTTCTCAACCATCGGCAGCTTCTTGGCGTTGATCTGCGCCGCGACCTGCTCCTGGATCTTCGCGCCCGAGACCTGATACGGCAGCTCGGTGATGACGATCTCGCCGTCTTCCAGCTCGTATGTCGCACGCGCGCGGAACGTGCCGTTGCCGGTCTCGTACAGCTGCTTGATATCGGCCTTGGGCGAAATGATTTCGCCGCCGGTCGGAAAGTCCGGGCCCTTCACGTCCTTCATCAGCTCGCGCAGCGGCGTGTCCGGATCTTCGAGCAGACGGATGCAGGCGTTCACGACTTCGCGCAGGTTGTGCGGCGGAATGTCGGTGGCCATGCCGACGGCGATACCGGTCGCACCGTTCAACAGGATGTTCGGCACTCGTGCCGGCAGCAGCCGCGGCTCTTCCATGGTGCCGTCGAAGTTCGGAATCCATTCCACCGTGCCCTGCCCCAGCTCGGACAGCAGCAGCTCCGAATAGCGGGTCAGGCGCGCTTCGGTGTAACGATAGGCGGCGAACGACTTCGGATCGTCGGAGGAGCCGAAGTTGCCCTGGCCGTCGACCAGCGGATAGCGGTACGAGAACGGCTGCGCCATCAGCACCATGGCTTCATAACAAGCCGAGTCGCCGTGCGGATGGTATTTACCGATCACATCGCCGATGGCACGCGCGGCTTTCTTGTGCTTGGCGTTCTGCCACGAGCCTTGCTCGCTCATGACGTAAACGATGCGACGTTGCACCGGCTTCAGGCCGTCGCCGATGTGGGGCAGCGCGCGATCGAGGATGACGTACATCGAGTAATCGAGATACGCCTTCTCGGTGAACGCGCGCAGCGGTTGCTGTTCGACACCTTCGAAGTTCAAGACAGGTTGCGTGGGCATAGGTCCAGGAAATGTTTATTGAATGAGGGCGAGTCGCGCAGGCTCAGGGGACCACTTCGGCAAGATTGCCCTTGGTCTCCAGCCATTCGCGGCGATCGCTCGCACGCTTCTTCGCCAGCAGCATGTCCATCGTTGCATCGGCCTCGTCCTTGGCGTCGACGGTGAGCCGCACCAGCCGGCGCGTCTCGGGCGCCATGGTCGTCTCGCGCAGCTGCAGAGCGCTCATTTCGCCGAGACCTTTGAATCGGGTGACCGTCGGCTTGCCGCGAGGATGCTCGGCCGCGAGCCGATCGAGCACGCCCTGACGCTCGGCATCGTCGAGCGCGTAGAACACCTGTTTGCCCAGATCGATGCGATACAACGGCGGCATCGCAACGTACACGTGCCCCGCCAGCACCAGCGGACGGAAGTGACGCAGGAACAGCGCGCACAGCAGGGTCGCGATGTGCTGACCGTCGGAGTCCGCGTCGGCGAGGATACAAACCTTGTGATAGCGCAGACCGTCGAGCTTGTCCGAGCCCGGATCGACGCCGAGCGCGATGGCGATATGGTGCACTTCCTGGGACGAGAGCACCTCGCTGGCATCGACTTCCCAGGTGTTCAGGATCTTGCCGCGCAACGGCATGACGGCCTGAAACTCACGATCGCGCGCCTGCTTGGCCGAGCCGCCGGCGGAATCGCCTTCCACCAGAAACAACTCGCCACGCTCGGGCTGCTCGGAAGAACAGTCCGCCAGCTTGCCCGGCAACGCCGGCCCGGCGGTCAGGCGCTTGCGAGTAACCGCCTTGGACGCTTTCAGACGCGTCTGAGCGCTCTGGATCGCCAGCTGCGCAATCTTCTCGCCCGACTCCGGATGCTGGTTCAGCCAATGGCCGAACTGATCCTTGACGATGCCGGACACGAACGCAGCGGCTTCGCGCGAGGACAGACGTTCCTTGGTCTGACCGGCGAACTGCGCCTCTTTCATCTTCATCGACAGCACGTAAGTGACGCCGTCCCAGACGTCTTCGGGCGCGAGCTTCAAGCCCTTGGGCAGCAGGCTGCGGAACTCGCAGAACTCACGGATGGCATCGGTGAGACCGACGCGCAGACCGTTGACGTGCGTGCCGCCCTGCTCGGTCGGAATCAGGTTGACGTAGCTTTCCTCGACGCGCGGACCATCATCGACGCGCCACGCCAGCGCCCAGTCGACGGCTTCCTTGTCGCCTTCGATCGCGCCGGTGAACAATTCCTGCGGCAGCCACTCGCCTTGTCCGAGCGACTCGCTCAGGTATTCCTTCAGGCCACCGGAGTACTGCCACTCTTCCTTTTCGCCGCCTTCGACTTCCAGCGTGACATGCAGGCCGGGGCACAACACCGCCTTGGCCTTGAGCACGTGCTTCAGCTTCGGAATGGAGAACGCCGCCGAATCGAAATAGCTCGCGTCCGGCCAGAAGCGCACGCGCGTGCCGGTGTTGCGACCGCCGACATCGCCGACCACTTTGAGCTTGGAGGTGGCCTTACCGGCGGCGAAAGCGATGTGGTACTCCTTGCCGCCGCGCTTGACCCAGGTCTCCAGCTTCTTCGAGAGCGCGTTCACCACCGACACGCCGACGCCGTGCAAGCCGCCGGCGAACTTGTAGTTCTGGTCGTTGAACTTGCCGCCGGCGTGCAGCTTGGTGAGGATCAGCTCGACGCCGCTGACCTTCTCCTTGGGATGGATGTCCACCGGCATACCGCGGCCGTCGTCGGCGACTTCCAGCGAGCCGTCCTTGTACACCTTGACGTCGATGCGCCTGGCGTGACCGGACATGGCCTCGTCGACGGAGTTGTCGATGACTTCATGGGCGAGATGGTTGGGGCGACTCGTGTCCGTGTACATGCCGGGGCGCCGGCGCACGGGGTCGAGACCGCTGAGAACTTCAATGTCGGACGCGTTATACGATTGAGCCATCGGGTAACGAGCTGATTTCGTTAGGGGCAGAATTGGGCGGCGCGGATTCTAGCACGCGCTTTCGCCTGTACATCCACCCAGGCTCAAACCGCTTCAGCTCAGGTCTTTGGCGAGCGAGTCCCGCTGAGCCTGCGAAAGCTGCACCTCGTAACGGTAGCTCGGATGATCGATGCCCACCTTCACGGGCGCGCCCGACCTGGCCTTGGCCGCCATCTCCGCGCTCAGCTCGAAGCGCAGGAAGTGCACCGAGGACGTCTTCTCCTCGTTCTCCCGCTCCAGGTCCTCGTCCGCGATCGCAAACGAGCGCTCCAGACCTTCGACCTGAACCCAGCAGCGGTCTTCGATGCCCTTCATGGTCGCCAGGCGCCGCTTGCGCTCCTCGGGATCGGGGAACTCGATCAGGAATGTCACCTTCCAGTTCGAGCCGTCGGGGATCAGCGGGTTGTACGCGTCCAGCTCATCCTGAATGCCGGCTGACTCGAAGATGCGCTCGACCCGCAGCATCTCCTGCACCTGGTACTGGATGGTCAGACGATCCTCGAACGCCCAGGTCGCATTCGGACCGATGGCAACCAGACGATTGCGCTTGTGCTCGAGCACGCGGGCGCGGAATTCCTTGCGAGCCGTCGAATACTGCTCGAGGCTCATCAAATCGGCGCGGCTCAAGCGGCCGCGCTGAACGGGATCAGATGCCATAGGCCCTCCGCAACAAAGTGAGGGGATGCACCGGCGGGGTCGCCGTGCCTGTGTCCGCGCCGGCCAGACCGGACTCGATCTGATGACCCGCCATCGGACAGTCGCTGGAGTAATGATCGGCACCGGAGTCGCTGACGCGCCGGATCACCGGCCTGCCGATCTTCATCGACACGTCCCGATACTCCTTCTTCACGCCATAGGTTCCGTTGTGCCCGGAGCAGCGCTCGATCGCATCGACCTGCGTCTCCGGCACGAGCATCAGCACGTCGCGCGTCTTCAGGCCGAGATTCTGCACACGCAGGTGACAGGGGACGTGATAACTGATCTTGCCCAGCTTGTGCGGGAAGTCGGTGCTCAGCAGGCCCGCCTTGTGACGCGCCCAGAGATATTCGAACGGATCGAACATCGCATCGCGCACTTTGCCGACCTGCGGGTCCTCGGGAAACATCAGCGGCAGCTCCTGCTTGAACATGAGCGTGCAGGAGGGCACCGGCGTGACGATGTCCCAGCCCTGGTCGACCCACTTCGCCAGCTCCGGAATGTTTTCATTCTTCAGCTGCTCGATGGCCTCCAGATCGCCCAGCTCCAGCTTCGGCATGCCACAGCATTTCTCGCTACCGGCGAGAGTCACCTCGATGCCGTTGTGCTCGAAGACCGCGGTGAGATCTTCGCTGAGCTGCGGCTCGTTGCGATTGCCGTAACAGGTCGCGAACAGCACCACTTTGCCGCGCGTGTCACCGGCCGGCCTGGCATCGAAGTGCGGATGCTTCCTGGCGGCATGACGCTTGCGGTAGGTGTTGCTGTGATATTCCGGCACCGGCGCCTTCGGATGCACGCCGAGCGTCTTGTCCAGCAGCTTGCGACCGAAGCCGGTCTTGTTGATGGCGTTGACTGCTTCGGCAACCACCGGAATGCCGGCGATGCTGCCCACCAGATCGGTCGAGCTGAGAATCCTGTCGCGCGCGGTGACTGGCCTCGCGCCCTCGGGCGCGTGCTTGAACTTGTATGCCTTGGCTCTGAGCATCAAGTGCGGAAAGTCGACGTTCCAGGGATGCGGCGGCACGTACGGACACTTGGTCATGTAGCACATGTCGCACAGGTAACAATGGTCGACCACGTCCCAGTAGACCTTCTTGTCGACAGCCTCGACTTCACCGCTGGAGGACTCGTCGACCGCGTCGAACAAGGTTGGGAAGGAGTTGCACAGGCTGAAGCAGCGGCGACAGCCATGGCAGATATCGAAGACGCGCTCGAGCTCCTTGAAGAGCGACGCCTCGTTGCCGTAGTCGGGATCTTTCCAGGCGATCGGATGACGCGTCGGCGCTTCGAGACTGCCTTCACGCGCCGCAGCGCCGGGGCTGGCTACTTTTCGTTCGGACACGCAGTTACCTGGCGAATGGCTGGGACTGAGGGAAACGCAAACAACGGTCCGCAACCAAGGGCCGGCAAAGCGGGCTCTGCCGGCCGGTCGTCAGATGGACCGCGCTCGCGCATGACGCGCGAACGGACGATTAGAGCGTGTCGAGCGCCTTCTGGAAGCGATTGGCGTGCGAGCGCTCGGCCTTGGCCAGCGTCTCGAACCAGTCGGCGATCTCCTCGAAGCCTTCATCGCGGGCCTGCTTGGCCATGCCCGGGTACATGTCGGTGTACTCGTGCGTCTCACCGGCGATGGCCGCCTTCAGATTCGCACCGGTTGGACCGATCGGCAGGCCGGTCGCCGGATCGCCTACGGCCTCCAGGTACTCGAGGTGGCCGTGCGCATGGCCGGTCTCACCCTCGGCAGTGGAGCGGAATACCGCGGCGACATCGTTGAAGCCTTCGACGTCCGCCTTGGCTGCGAAGTAAAGATACCGACGATTTGCCTGGGATTCGCCTGCAAAGGCGTCCTTCAAATTCTTTTCGGTGTTCGTACCTTTCAGAGTCTTCATTGCAGCTCACCTCAATTGCCGGCGGGTAGGAAGTGGCGAAACGGGTGATCAGATCGGTTCGGCCCGATCGTCAGACCCGTCGATCATTGGACCCATGCATCAGACTCGGCCATCAGACCTCATCATTAGACCTAGTCTAATCAAGCGGAATCTAGTCCTGGCTGCTCGCGGAGTCAACGCCGCAAGCGTGGTTGGCAGCAACTGTCGCCGCCGACCAAGAAGCTATAAGCTTGCCGCGCCGCCATTGACGCCCACGCCTATTGTGACCAGCAAAACCACCCCCACCGAAACCGCCGTCGAGCCCACCGCCGACTTCGAACGCTCGCTCGCCGAGCTCGAAGCCATCGTCGATAAGCTCGAGCATGGCGACCTGTCGCTGGATGATTCGCTGCGTCACTTCGAGCGCGGCGTACAACTGACGCGCTCCTGCCAGAGTGCGCTCAAGCAGGCCGAGCAGAAAGTGGAGATTCTCCTTCGGCGCAGTGCCGCCGAGGGCGATTTCGCCGCGGCACCGTTCGACACGGACGCGGACGACGAGCGCTAACCGCATGGCGGTCCAATTCAGCGCAGCTCAGCCCTCGCCCGCCGCGGGCGGGCATACCGATTTCGAGCCTCGACTCAAACAATGGCAGACCCGCATCGAGCGGGAGTTGTCGGCGCGACTGCCCGCCGTCGAGAGCCCACCCAGCCGGCTGCACGAAGCGATCCGCTACAGCGTGCTCAGCGGCGGCAAACGCGTGCGACCGGTGCTCGTCTATGCGACCGGCGCGGCGATCGGCGTTCCCGAAGCGATGCTCGATGGCGCCGCGTGCGCGGTCGAATTGATTCACGCCTATTCGCTGGTGCATGACGATCTGCCGGCCATGGACGATGACGACCTGCGTCGCGGCCGGCCGACCTGTCACAAGGCCTACGATGAAGCGACTGCGATTCTGGTCGGCGACTCGTTGCAATGCCTGGCGTTCGAGCTGCTCGCCGAGGGCCCGGGCCTGCCGAGCGATCCGAGCGTGCGACTCAAGCTCGTTCGTTTGCTCGCCATTGCCAGCGGCACCAGCGGCATGGCCGGTGGACAGGCGCTCGATCTGGCGGCCATCGGTCGCAAGCTGACTCTGGCGGAAGTCGAAGAAATGCACGTCCGCAAGACCGGCGCGCTGATTCATGCCTGCGTGATGATGGCGGCAGCCTGTGCTCCGCAATTGTCTGCTCACATCTCGCGCGCCCTGGATGAATACGCCCGCGCCACCGGTCTGGCTTTTCAGATTCAGGACGACCTGCTCGACGTCGAAGGCGACGTCGCCGTGATCGGCAAAGCCACCGGCGCGGATCGCGCGCTCGACAAACCCACCTATCCGTCTGTCGCCGGCATCGAACCGGCTCATCAGCGCGTGCAGCAGTTGCACGCACAGGCCCTCTCGGCGCTGGCGAAGCTGGATGCAGCAGGTCTGCAAAGCGCACCGCTGGCGGCGATCTCGGACTGGCTGGTCCTGAGGAAACACTGATCTTGGGCGCCAGAATTCATCCCTTGCCTGCCCCGACTGCGCCAGTAATCGCCTGCCCGCTTTCCTGTAGACTTCGCCGGTCATGAATTCCGCTACGCCTCATCCGCTGCTGGCAGGGATCAGCTCACCAGCTGATCTGCGCAAGCTTTCGGCCAGCGAGTTGCCGCAAGTCGCCACGGAACTGCGCCAATACCTGATCGACACTGTCAGCCAGATGGGCGGTCACTTCGCCGCCGGGCTCGGCACGGTCGAGCTGACCGTCGCGTTGCATTATGTATTCGACACTCCGCACGACCGGCTCGTCTGGGACGTGGGACACCAGGCATATCCGCACAAGGTGCTCACCGGCCGTCGCGACCGGTTGCACACCATCAAACAGAAAGATGGGCTGGCGCCGTTTCCGACTCGCAGCGAAAGCGACTACGATACCTTCGGCGTCGGTCATTCCAGCACATCGATCAGCGCCGCGCTCGGCATGGCCATCGGCGCCGCCGCCAACAAGGAAGATCGCCGTGTCGTCGCCGTGATCGGCGATGGCGCCATGAGCGCCGGCATGGCGTTCGAAGCGCTGAACCATGCCGGCAGCCTCGATGTCGACATGCTGGTCATCCTCAACGACAACGACATGTCGATTTCGGAGAACGTGGGCGCGTTCTCGAATTACTTCGCGCGCGTGCTGTCCGGCAAGTTGTATGCAACGCTGCGCGAAGGCAGCAAGAAAGTATTGAGCCGCATGCCCACGGTGTGGGAGCTGGCACGCCGCTCCGAAGAACACATGAAGGGCATGGTGTTGCCGGGTACCATCTTCGAGGAGATGGGCTTCAACTACATCGGGCCCATCGATGGCCACGACGTGAACGCGCTGGTCGCGACCCTGCGCAACGTGCGGGATCTGAAGGGCCCGCAATTCCTGCATGTGATCACGCGCAAAGGCAAAGGCTATGCGCCCGCCGAAGCCGATCCGATCAAATGGCACGGCCCCGGTCCGTTCGATCCCAAGAGCGGCGTGATCTTCAAGGAGAAAGCCAGCGGCCCGAGCTACTCGCAGGTGTTCGGCCAATGGCTGTGCGACATGGCGGCGGCCGATCCCAAAGTGGTCGCGATTACGCCGGCGATGCGCGAAGGCTCCGGTCTGGTCGAATATTCCAAACGTTTCGCCACCCGTTACTTCGACGTGGCCATTGCCGAACAGCATGCCGTGACGCTGGCGGCCGGCATGGCGTGCGAAGGCCTGCGGCCGGTGGTCGCGATCTATTCGACGTTTCTGCAGCGTGCGTACGATCAGTTGATTCACGACGTCGCGATTCAGAACCTGCCCGTGACATTCGCGATCGATCGCGCCGGCCTGGTCGGCGGCGACGGCGCCACGCACCAGGGCAGTTATGACCTGTCGTTCATGCGCTGTATTCCGAATCTGATCGTGATGGCGCCGGCCGACGAGAACGAGTGCCGTCAGATGCTGTACACCGCCGTGCAGTCGAACCTGCCGGCCGCTGTGCGCTATCCGCGCGGCCAGGGGCCTGGTACCGCGATCGAGCCGACCATGCGCGCGCTGCCCATCGGCAAAGCTCAGATCCGCCGCGAGGGCCGCAGCGGGCTGGCGATCTTCGCCGTCGGCGCGATGGTTCCGATGTGCGAGCGGATCGCCGAAAAGATCGACGCGACCGTCGTGAACCTGCGCTTCATCAAGCCGCTGGACGAAGAGCTGATCGTGCGCGTGGCGGCCAATCACCGCGCGATCGTGACCGTGGAGGAGAATGTCGTGGCCGGCGGCGCCGGCTCGGCCATCACGGAATGTCTGGCTGCGCATGGGCACATTCCGCCCACCCTGAACCTCGGCATCCCCGACCGCTTCATGGAGCACGGCTCCCGCGAGGACTGCCTGGCAGCCGCGGGGCTGGATCTGGCCTCGCTGGAAAGCGCCATCAGCCGCTGGTGGCAGGGCGAAAAACGGCTCGCCGTCGGCGGTTGAGCCCGCTCATAGCCCGGTTTTCGGGCATTTCAGTATTTCCAGGGCGGGGGAACGGCCTTCGCGCCCCTTGATCTATACTGACCCGACCAAATCGATGAGCCCTTCAGGCCGGCGCTCCGGCCGGTCCGGAAATTCCGTATGTCGACATTGCCGAAAAGCGTGGCCTCCCCGACCTCCATCGAGGACGTGCAGGCGCGCGCCGATTCCCGCCGCATTCCGATCAACAAGGTCGGCATCAAGGACGTCTATCACCCGGTGCGCGTCAAGGACCGCTCCAGCGGCGAGCAGCACACCATCGCCAATTTCAACATGTACGTGGCCCTGCCCCACAACTTCAAGGGCACGCACATGTCGCGCTTCGTCGAGCTGCTCCATGGCAACGAACGTGAGATCTCGGTCGAATCGTTCCGTGACATCCTGGCCCAGATGACCGAAAAGCTGGACGCGCAGACCGGTCACATCGAAATGGAATTTCCGTTCTTCGTGATGAAGCAGGCGCCCGTCACCAAGGTGGAGAGCCTGATGAACTATCAGGCCTCATTGATCGGCGAGCTGCACAATGGCCAGTCCGAGCTGTGGCTCAAGGTCGTGGTCGCGGCCACCAGCCTGTGCCCCTGCTCCAAGGACATCTCCAAGTACGGCGCCCACAACCAGCGCTCGCACATCACCATCAAGGCCAAGGTCGCCGGCCACATGTGGCTGGAGGAACTGATCGAGATCGCCGAATCCGAAGCCTCCTGCGAGGTCTACGGCATCCTCAAGCGCGCCGACGAAAAACACGTCACCGAACGCGCCTACGAAAACCCCAAGTTCGTCGAAGACATCGTCCGCGACGTCGCCGTTCGCCTGAACAACGAAGACCGCGTGCGCGCGTATGTGGTCGAAGCGGAAAACTTCGAGTCCATCCACAACCATTCGGCGTATGCGCTGATCGAGAAGGACAAGGACGAGGCGGTCGGATCCTGATCGGCCCCGGGGCATCTTGTAAGGGTTTTCACGCCAGGGCATAAAGGCCCTGCATGGATATCTCAGCCCTTCAGAACAGACTTCCAGCGATTCGCCGGTGGATCGACACCACCGTGGCGGAGCATCGCCCCGTGGCGCGGCCGGTGACGTCGCTGGGGTTCGCGCGCCTGGCGCACTACTTCGATAGTGAAACGCTGAGCCGCGCTTACGTGGTCGAGGTCGATGTGGTTCCGAAGCCGCCGCTCACGGCGCTCGGGCTGCATCGGTTTTCCGATTTCGAACAGATGAATGCGGCCGGCATCACGTATGGAAACGTTTATTTCGTCGCCCGCGCGCGAGCGGCGGACGAGTCGCTGCATTTCCATGAGCTGGTGCATACCCTCCAGTGGCACAACCTCGGCGCGGATCGTTTCGTGCTCGCGTATGCGCTCGGGCATCTGGCGAGCGGCGGCTATGCGAACAATCCATTCGAAGAGATAGCGCACGAGCTCGAGGAAATGTTCGTGCGTCAGCCCCGGCTATTCAGAGTGGAGCCGATCGTGAGCCAGCATCTGGAACGGGTCGTGCCGCCGCTGATGAAACTGGCGGGACAATAGCAACGATCGCGTGCTGTCAGCTGGCGCTCTGCAGCCGGCTGATCAAGCTTCTCAAGAACACCTTGTTGAAGCGCAGCTGACACGCCGCCGAGCTCTGCTCCAGCAGCGTCGAGCTGACCTTCATCAGCGTCACGCCGCTGAGCGCCTTGATCGTCGCCAGACGCTTGGCGCCGCGAACGTAACTGGTCTCGCCGAAACACTCGCCAGCTTCGAGCTGACCGACGTGATTGCCGGCGCGCATGACGGCGACGCTGCCGGAGACGATGACGTAGAAGCGATCGTCCATTTCGCCTTCCTTGACGATCTCCTCGCCCTCATCGTAGTCCTGCCACGTGCTCGCGCGCAGCACTTCGAGGATCTCCGACTGCGAGAAGTCGTGGAAGAACTTCAGCGTTCGCAGAATGGAGAACTGTTCCTGACGATCGAGCTTGGAGGTGCCGTCGCGCAGCGCCTGATGCACGCGCGTCAGATCCGCGGCCAGCTCCAGACCGTTGCGATAACGCTTGGCCGGATCCTTCTGCAGCGCCTTGGCGACGGAAGTCTCCAGCACTTCCGGAATATCAGGACGCAGCGCATGAATCGGCTGCGCGGTGGCGTAAACGATCTGATGCAGCAGCTTGGAAAGATTGCCGCCGCGGAACGGGCGGAAGCCGGTGAGCATCTCGTAGAGCACCGCACCGAGCGAATAAAGATCGGAACGATTGGTGATCTCGAGCGACTGCACCTGCTCCGGCGACATATACGACGGGCTGCCCGCAATGCCTTCGATGCGCGAGATATCCGAGTCGGCGACCAGCGCGATGCCAAAGTCGATGATGCGCACGTCATTCGCCTGCGTGAGCATGATGTTCGACGGCTTGATGTCGCGATGAATGACGCCGCGGCTGTGCGCGTAATGCAGCGCCTTGGCGCACTTGTACATGATCTCCACCACGTCATCGACGGGCAGCAGATTGTCGGGCTTGCAATACGCCGACAGCGTGCGGGCGCCGTGCACGTGCTCGGTGACGATGTAGTAGTGCCCGTTCTCCTCGCCGGCATCGAAGATCGGCAGGATGTTCGGATGCTGGAGCATGCCGACCATGTGCGCTTCGGAAAGGAACATCTTGCGCGTCACGCGCGCGCGGTCTTCGTCGTGCGACTCGAGGTTGTAGACCTTGATCGCCACGTCGCGGCGGTAATAGGGATCGTGAGAAAGATAAACGACGCCGGTGCTGCCGCGACCGACTTCCTTGACGATGACATATTTCCCGATCTTCTCGGGAATGCGCTGTTCGCGTGTGGCGCTGCGCTGTGCCATCAGACCGCCCATCTCACTGCTCGGGCTCACTACTGGCTCACTGGACTGCACTAGAGGATGTGTCGTACTCCGAGCAGGATCGCTGCCGCGAAAATGCCCGCAATAACGTCATCAAGCATAATTCCCAGTCCGCCGGGGAGACTGTGATCAGCCTCCCGGATCGGCCAGGGCTTCCAGATGTCGAACAGCCGGAACAGCGCGAAGCCGGCGAGCACCCAATAAACATTCGCCGGCACCGTCAACATCGTGACGGCAAAGCCGGTGATCTCGTCCCAGACGATACCGGGATGGTCGTGCACGCCCAGCCGCCTGGCACTCTCCCCGCAGACGTAGATGCCGAACAGGGTCGCGAAAATCGCGAAACCCAGATGTGCGGCAAAGCCGAACTGCATCACAAAAATCGTGATCGGGATTGCGATGAGGGTCCCGAACGTGCCCGGCGCCCAGGGGCTCAGGCCGCTGCCGAAGCCAAATGCGACCAGATGCACGGGATCGCGCATCAGCGCGGGATCCGCCGTCCACTTCATGGCTCACCGGCCGCGAAATGATCGTAACCGGCGCGCTTGATCCTGAACGGCTGGCCGTCGCGCAGGCACACCACATCGGTATCCGCCGTAATGACGCCGATTTGCGTCACTCGCTGCTGACGCTGCAGCGTGCTCAGCACGGCGGGCGCCCGATCGGCCGGCAGCGTGAACAGCAACTCGTAGTCGTCGCCTCCGGCCAGCGCATACTGCAAATTATCGTCTGCATCGAACAGCTCCCGCATTGCGGCGGACTCGGGCAACAGATCGACATTCAACTGCGCCCCCACGCCGCTCGCCGCGCAAAGTTTCTTCAGGTCGGTGAGCACGCCATCGGAAACATCCATGGCTGCTGTCGCTACCGTTCGCAGTTGCCGGCCCAATTCGATTCGAGGGCGCGGCCGGAGGAAACGATGGGTGAGAAAGGCAGCGGACTCGCCGCCGAGAATGCGACGTTGAATCACCGCCAGACCGGCAGCCGCCTCGCCAGCAATGCCAGAAACAAACAAGAGGTCGCCCGCCCTGGCGCCGGAGCGCGTGAGCCAGGCGTCGGATTCGACCCAGCCGGCGATCTGCACGCTGATCACCAACGGCCCGCGCACGGTGTCGCCGCCAACGAGTGCGACGTTGTATTCGTCCGCCAGCTCGAACAGACCTCTCGCAAAACCGTCGAGCCATTGCTCGTTGGCCCGCGACAGCGACAGTGACAAAGTCATCCACGCCGGCTCGGCGCCCATTGCGGCGAGATCACTGAGATTCACTGCGAGCGCGCGGTAACCGACATCGGCTGCGTCGCTGTCGGCCAGGAAATGAACGCCTTCGACGAGGGTGTCCATTGCGACCACGAGCTTGCGGCCCGCTTGCGTATCGAGCACGGCCGCATCGTCGCCGACGCCGAGCAGCACGTCGCGACGCGCGCTCTGACGGGCGAAATAACGGGCGATGATGTCGAACTCTCCGAGGCTCATACGCGAAGAGTAGCTGCGATTTGCGCCAATGTCCCTGGCTGACTCGGCAGGCCGCCCACGCGTCTGCCGGGCGGCAGCGTTGTTACTGGCGCTCGGCGGCGCGGATCTCGCGGGCGGCGCGGTCGAGCACGGCGTTGATGTACTTGTGCGCGTCGGTGGCACCGAAGCGCTTGCACAGGTCGACGCCCTCGTTGATCACGACACGGTACGGAATATCCAGGCGCTGCTGCAGCTCGTACATGCCGATCATCAGGATGGCCGCTTCGACCGGATCGAGCTGCTCGAGCGGACGATCGACGAACGGCTTCAGCGCCGTCGTGATCGCGTCATTGCGCGCGATGACGCGGCTGACCAGCTCGATGAAATGTTCCTCGTCGACGCCGGCCGAGTCTTCGCTTTCCAGGTACTGCTGCTGGATCTCTTCGGCGCTCTGCTGGGTCAGCTGCCATTGATACAAAGCCTGCATCGCCAGCTTGCGGGCGAGCGAGCGCGCGCGCGAGCCGGTGCCACGAGCGATCGGTTTGGGAGCCTCGTCAGTCATCAAGCTTCGATCTTGCGCAACAGGTTGGCGAGCTCGATCGCGGTCACGGCCGCGTCGCTTCCCTTGTTACCCGCCTTGGTGCCGGCGCGCTCCACCGCCTGCTCGATCGTGTCCGTGGTGAGCACGCCGAACGAGACGGGAACGCCGGTGTCGTTGGCCACCCTGGCCAGGCCGCCGGCGCATTCACCGGCGACATAATCGAAATGTGCGGTGGCGCCCTTGATCACGGCGCCGAGCGCGATGATGGCGTCATAACGCTTGCTCAACGCGAGCTTGCGGGCCACCACCGGCAGGTCGAATGCCCCCGGCGCGCGCACGATCTCGATCTGCTTGTCGCTCGCACCATGGCGACGCAGCGAGTCGACCGCGCCTTTCACCAGCTGATCGACGATGAATTCATTGAAGCGCGCCGCCAGGATGGCAAAGCGCAGCTCGCGACACTGCAGGTCGCCTTCGAGGGTCTTGATGGATTCCATGGGGATTCGCAGGCAACGGCCGCTGGATGGGGGGCGAAGTATACGGAAATAGGCCAAGCGGGCCTAGAACGCGCCCGGCCCCTCTTTCCGCAAGGCGCGCCGCTTCCGCTCAGCCGTGGACGTACTCGACCACTTCCAGGTCGAAACCCGACAGGCCGTGCATCTGCTTCGGAGCCGACAGCACCCGCATCCGGCTGACGCCCAGATCGCGCAGGATCTGCGCACCGATGCCGTAGGTTCGCAGCACTTCGGGGCCGACATGGCGCGGCGTATGGGCCGTCTCCGTGTGGCTGATGGCCTGCACGGCGTCCATCAGATCGCGGCCGGTTTCCTCTGGCCGCAGGATCACGATCACACCGTTGCCTTCCTTCGCGACGCGGGCCATGGCCGAACGCAGCGGCCAGCCGAGCGCGGGCTCGTGGATGCCGACCACGTCGCTCAAGGTGTTCTTCAGATGGACGCGCACCAGCGGCGGCTTCGAATCGGAAAGCTCGCCGGCCACCAGTGCCAGGTGCACGGTGCGGTTCACATGATCTTCGTAGCAGAACATGCGGAACGCGCCGAACTCGGTCTGCACCTGCTGCTCGGCGATGCGTTCCACGGAACGTTCCTTTTCCAGGCGATAGCGGATCAGGTCGGCGATGGTGCCGATCTTCAGACCGTGCTGCTGGGCGAACTTCTCCAGGTCCGGACGCCGCGCCATGGTGCCGTCGTCGTTCAAAATTTCGACGATGGCGGCCGCCGGCTCGAGGCCCGCCAGACGCGTCAGGTCACAACCGGCTTCGGTGTGACCGGCGCGCGTGAGCACGCCGCCCAGCTGCGCCATGATGGGAAAGATGTGGCCGGGCTGGCGCAGATCTTCCGGCTTGGCATCGCGCTTCACGGCGGCGCGAATCGTGGCCGCGCGATCGTGTGCGGAAATACCCGTGGTCACGCCTTCCGCCGCTTCGATGGACAGCGTGAAGTTGGTGCGATGGTCGATATTGGTGTCGCTCACCATCAGCGGCAGACGCAATTGTTTGCAGCGCTCGCGAGTCAAGGTGAGACAGATCAGGCCGCGCGCGTAGCGCACCATGAAATTCACATCTTCGGGCCGCACGAACTCGGCCGCCATCACCAGGTCGCCTTCGTTCTCACGATCCTCATCGTCCATGATGATGACCATCTTGCCGGCGCGGATGTCGGCCAGAATCTCATCGATAGTATTCAGCTTCATGCGAGTCTCGAACCAATCAGGCGGGAGCGTTCAGGCGCTCGAGGTAGCGCGCGATGATATCCACTTCGAAATTGACGCGCGTGCCGACGCGGTACTCGTTCAAGGTGGTCACTTCGAGCGTATGAGGAATCAGGTTGACGGAAAATCGGGCGCCCTCCACCTCGTTCACGGTGAGGCTGACGCCGTCGATGCAGACGGAGCCCTTGCGAGCGATGTAGCGGGCGAGCGGCGCCGGCACTTCGAACTGCACGCGAATCGAGCGCGCATCGTTGACTCGTTCGGTCACGGTGGCGATGCCATCGACGTGGCCCGTCACATAGTGGCCGCCGAGCGGCTGGCCGGCGCACAGCGCCTTTTCCAGGTTGAGCTTCTGGCCGACGCGCCACTGCCCGAGCGTCGTGACGTTCAATGTTTCCAGAGAGGCGTCCGCGGCGAACGCGTCGCCTTCGATGCGCGTCACCGTCAGACAGCAGCCGCTGCAGCTGATGCTGTCGCCGATGGCGACCGATTTCAGATCCAGCCCCGGCGCGCCGATGAGCAGCTCGACATCGCCACCGCGCGACGTGATCGCACGCACCTCGCCAACCGACTGCACTATTCCGGTAAACATTTCGCGAATCGCTAATCAACTCTCAGGCGCGCACTTTGCCAGCATTTCGAGCGGCGGCTGATAAAAAAAGGCTATCAGGCAGCTGCCGGGCGGCGCCGCAGTGTCAAGCGCACGTCGTCGCCGATCCGGTCGACGGCGTGCATTGTATATCGTTGCGCCTGATCCAGCGTCTGTAGCGCCGGCAGGCTGGCCATGGCCCGCGCGTCCGGCCCCAGCAGCACGGGCGCCACGTAGGCGATTATCTCGTCGGCCAGGCCGAGCTGCAGAATCCGGCCGACCAGCGTCGGGCCGGCCTCGACCAGCACGTCGTTGCACATCCGCCGCCCGAGCTCGTCGAAGACGAAATCGAGGTCGATGCGACCGTCGGCGTCCAACTGCGCCGCGACCAGTTCGGCGCCGGCCAGACCGCCTGGCACGGCCCGCGCGAGGGCGGCGGAAAACACCAGCGTTTCGCCCGTCAGCTTCAACATTGTCGCGGTCGGCGGCATCCGCAGCTTGGTGTCGAGCACGACACGCAGCGGCTGACGGCCGAGCATGTCGATCGACGGATCCCGCACGTTCAATTGCGGATCATCCGCCAGCACCGTGTCGATGCCCGTCAACACCGCACTCATGCGCGATCGCAGACGCTGCACGTCCGCCCGCGCGGCTTCGCCAGTGATCCATTTGCTCTGCCCGTTCGCGAGCGCGATGCGCCCGTCCAGGCTGATCGCGGATTTCACGATCACGCGCGGCCGGCCGGTGAGCATGCGTTTCTCGAAACCCAGATTCAGCTCGCGAGCCGCGTCGGCAAGAACTCCCACTTGCACATCGATACCCGCGGCCTGCAGCTGGCGAACGCCATCGCCGCTGACTTTCGGATTTGCATCGAGCACCCCGATCACGACGCGACGCACGCCTGCACGAATCAATGCTTCGGTGCATGGCGGGGTGCGGCCCTGATACGAATGGGGTTCGAGCGTGACATATACCGTCGCACCCTTCGCCTCCGCGCCCGCCGCCTGCAATGCCAGCGGCTCGGCGTGCGGCTCGCCCCATTTGCGATGCCAGCCTTCGCCGAGGATTCGCTCACCGCGAGCGACGATGCAGCCGACGCTGGGATTGGGTGGAGTCGTGTGACGACCGAGCGCCGCGAGCTCGATCGCACGCTGCATCATTCGCTCGTCGACACTCGACTCCATCACTACTTCTTCTTGTCGCCGCCGGTCCACAACGGCAACTGACCTTCGGTATCGCGCACGCGAGCGCGCATGCGCTCGATCTCTTCGCGGAACGCATCCACGTCCTGGAAGCTGCGATACACCGATGCAAATCTCACGTACGCGACTTCGTCCAGCGAGTGCAGCTCTTCCATGGCCATCTCGCCCAACAACCGTGAGGCTACTTCACGCTCGCCGAGCGCGCGCAGCTTGTGACAGATGTGCGCGACAGCGGCATCCAGCTTGTCGCTCGCCACCGGCCGCTTTTCCAGTGCCTTGAGCAGACTGCCCCGCAGCTTCTGCTCGTTGAACGGCTCGCGGCTGGCGTCGCTCTTGATGATGCGAGGCATGACCAGCTCGGCGGTCTCGAAGGTCGTGAAGCGCTCGCCGCACTGCAGACATTCGCGGCGGCGACGAATCTGCTGTCCTTCGCCCGCCAGCCGCGAATCGATGACCTTCGTTTCTTCGTGATTACAGAAAGGGCAATGCATGTGCCGAAGAAACCGCCGAGCCGTTGCTTGAGTTACCTGGCCTGCGCGTAGACCGGGAACTTGCGGCAGATCTCTTCCACCTTCGCCCGCGTCCGGTTCACGGCGGCCTCGCTGCCGTTCTCGTCGAGGATGTCGGCGATCCAGTTCGCCACTTCCGTGACTTCCGCTTCCTTGAAGCCGCGAGTGGTCGACGCCGGCGTGCCGATGCGCAGACCGCTGGTCACGAACGGCGAGCGGGGATCGTTCGGCACGGCGTTCTTGTTGACCGTGATGTGCGCACGGCCCAGCGCCGCATCCGCATCCTTACCCGTGATTTCGCGACCGATCAGATCCAGCAGGAACAAATGATTGTCCGTGCCGCCGGACACCACTTTGTAATTGCGCTTGATGAACGCAGCCGCCATGGCGCGCGCGTTGGCGACGACCTGCTTCTGATAGCTGACGAACTCGGGCTGCAGCGCTTCGAGCAGCGCCACCGCCTTGGCGGCGATCACGTGCATCAGCGGGCCGCCCTGGGTGCCCGGGAACACCAGCGAGTTCAGCTTCTTCTGAACCTCTTCGTTCTCGCGAGCGAGGATCAAGCCGCCACGCGGGCCGCGCAGCGTCTTGTGCGTCGTCGTGGTCGTCACGTCGGCAATACCGACCGGGCTCGGATACACACCGGCCGCGACCAGACCGGCGACGTGCGCCATGTCGACCAGGAAATAAGCGCCGACGCTGTCGGCGATCTTGCGGAAACGTTCCCAATCCACGACTCGGGAGTACGCCGAGAAGCCGGCGATGACCAGCCGCGGGCGATGCTCCTGCGCCAGCCGCTCGACCTGGTCGTAGTCGATTTCACCAGTGTCGGGGTTCAGACCGTACTGCACGGCCTTGAACAGCTTGCCCGAGAAATTCACCTTGGCGCCGTGCGTCAGGTGACCGCCGTGGTCCAGGCTCATGCCCAAGATGGTGTCGCCCGGGTTGATCAGCGCCAGGTAGGCGGCGGCATTGGCCTGCGAGCCGGAATGCGGCTGCACGTTGGCGTAAGCGGCGCCGAACAGTTTCTTGGCGCGATCGATGGCCAGCTGCTCGGCCACGTCGACATGCTCGCAACCGCCGTAATAACGCTTGCCCGGATAGCCTTCCGCGTACTTGTTCGTCAGCACCGAACCCTGCGCCTCGAGCACGCGCGGGCTGGCGTAGTTCTCGGAAGCGATCAGCTCGATGTGGGCTTCCTGACGGCGACGCTCGGCGTCGAGCGCGGCCTGCAATTCCGGGTCGAAGCCGGCAATGGTGGCGTTGGCGGGGAACATGGATACCTCGGCAGTAGGGGCGCCGATTGTACGGGAAAGCGGCTGCGCTGTCGGAGGCAGCTGTGGAGTCAGCAGGCCTCCCGGTGCTCCGTCGCCTGCTCCTCGCTGTCCAGGAAGGACTCGACCACCCGGGTCCAGGCCCGGGCCAGATTGCGGCGGTTGTAGCCCCCGCCGCCCATGGCGACGACGCGGCCATGGCCGAGCTGGTCGGCGATGGCGCACAAGCGGGCGGCCGCATGCGCGTGCGCCGCCTCGCTGAAACGCAGATGGGTAATTGGATCCCCGGCCAGGCTGTCCGCGCCGCACTGGAGCAGGATGAATTCGGGCCGGCCGGCCAGCAGATACTGTTCCACGCGCGCCCAGCCCTGGTGATATTCGTCGTCGTCCGCGCCCGGCGGCAGCGGAATGTTGAGCTTGGTGCCCCGGGCCAGCCCTGCGCCGGTCTCGTTCGCATGGCCCGTGCCGGGATAGAGATAGCGGCCGTCCTCGTGCAGGTCGGCGAACAGCAGGTCCGGGTCGTCCTCGAAGGCATAGAACACGCCGTCGCCGTGGTGGGCATCGATATCCACGTAGGCGACGCGTTTGAGCTGATGGCGGTGCCGGAGATAGTGGACGGCGATACCGCAGTCGTTGAAGACACAGAAACCGGCGGCCCGCCCGGGCGCCGCATGATGCAGGCCGGCGATGGGAATGAAGGCTCGCCGGGCTTTGCCGGTCATGACGGCTTCGACCGCCGTCAGGGTGCCGCCGACGACACTGCTGGCGGCTTCGTAAACGCCGCGGAATGCCGGGGTATCGCCCGCGTCCAGATAACCGTGGCCGGTCACCGAGCGCTCACGGACCAAATCGATATACGCAGGAGTGTGAAACCACTCCAGTTCCTCACGGGTGGCGAGCCGCGCGCTGGCCCGCAGGACCCGGCCGTCCATGCCGCAGTTGTGCAGCTCGCGCATGAACGCTTCGTGCCGATCGATTCCGAAGGGATGGCCGTCGCCAAACCCATAGCGGGCGATTTCGTCGCCGGAGACGAGTAACACGCTGCGGCTGGCCTCAGACACGGCGAAATTCCCCGGCTGCGAACATCGATTCCACGCAAAAATTCCGATGCCGCACTCTACCCGGAAGCTCGCCGGCCTGGCCAGAGGCCGGCGATTCCGGGGCCGATCAGCGCCGTGGCGGTTTGGTTCTTCGGATCGCGGCCTGCATCAGCACGATGGCGGTGATGGGCGCGGTGAATACCACGAACAGGGTAATCAGCAGCTCATGAACGACCGGGCGCTCCGCCACGGCTGAAGCGATCAGCATCGAGGCCACCAGCACGCAGCCGACGCCGAGGGTGTTGCCCATCGAAACACTGTGGATGCGCATGAAAAAATTCGGCAGCCGCAGCAGCCCGATCGAGCCCACCAGCGTCAGCAATCCGCCGATGATGAGCAGCAAGGTGGCCGGCAGCGCCGCCCAGGCAGGAATCTCCGGGATCATGGCTCGATCACCTCGCCTCGATACAGAAACATTGCCAGCGACGCCGAGCCGACGAAGCCGAACAGCGCGATCAGCATGGCGACCTCGAAATGCACGAACGAGGTCCAGCGCACACCGAACAACAGCAGCGTCAGCATGCCATTGATATACAGAGTGTCGAACGCCAGCACGCGATCCTGCGCGGTCGGTCCCCGCATCATGGCGATCGCGGCATTCACCATCGCCAACGCAAAGCACAACTGCGCAAACCACACCGACGCATCCAGTACGGCGTTCATTCGAAGATCTCCCGCAGCGGCCGCTCGTAGCGTGTTTTGATGGTGCGGATCCACTCCTCCGGATCCTGCAGATCCAGCACGTGCAGCCTGAGCACCGATGAATCGTCGGTCAGTCCCGACCAGACCGTGCCGGGCGTGGCGGTCACGATCATGGCGAGCACCGCCAGCCCGTGCGGATCGCGCAGATCCAGCGGAATGTCGAGGAAGTCGCTTCTCACCTCGCGTCCGCCCGTCAGGCCGAGCACGATCCGACCCACCGCGATGTTGGACTTGATGATGTCCTTGAGCACCACGAACAGCAGGATGAAACCGACGTGCACCTGCCGCAGGCGCGGTCGGACCGGCCGCAGCTTCTGAAAGCTGAGCACCATGCCGAATGCGACCACCAGTCCCAGCAGGACGTTGCCCAGCGTCATCGACTCCGTGAGCACCAGCCACAGCACGGTCAATCCGAGGGGAAACAGCACGGGAATGCGCCTCATAGCGCCACCTCCGCACTGGGGATGACCGCCTGGATATACGCAGCCGGATCCTGCAGCCACTGCACCGTACCCTCCAGATATTCCATGACCGGGCCGGCGAGGATGGTGATGGTCACGCACAGCACGATCAGGACGGCGACCGGTGCCGCTTCGATGAAGCTCAGCCGCGGCGTGGCCCGTCCGGTCGACCAGAAGGTCCGCATGCCGCGATTGGTCAGCGCGAACAGGCCCGCGAACCCGGCCACCAGCAACGAGACGATCAGCAACCATGCATCCGCCGACGACTCGTTCAGCGCCGGCCCCAGCAGGGCCGAGATCATCGAAAACTTGGCGAGGAAGCCGACCAGCGGCGGCAGGCCGGTGGTGAGAATCACGCAGCTGACGAACGCCAGGCCCAGGAAAGCCAGCGCTGCCGGAATGGCGACACCGACTTCGTCGACCTCGTTCTCGGCGACCTCGGCCGGCTCGCCCGCCATGAATGCGGTGTACGTGGTCGGCTGCGGCGCCATCGTTTCAGCCATCGAGTTGACGCGCATGCGCTCGCTCATGCCGGCAATCAGGAAGAAGGCCGCGCCGGCGGGAACGGAGGCGATCAGATACAACAGCATCGGCGCGAGAGCCGGAGTGACGCGCAGCGCGATGACAGCGAGCAGCGTGCCGGAAGAAACGATGACCGAGAACGCCACCAATCGCGTCAGCTGTCGTGCCGCAAGCATGCCGACGATGCCGAACCAGATCGTCGCGACCGTGCCATAGAACAGCCAGGGCCCGCCGAAGGGCACCGGCGCGTCGGGTTGCGCCAGCAGCGAGCCGATGCGCAACAGCGAGTACACGCCGACCTTGGTCATGATCGCGAACAACGCGGCCGCCGGCGGACTGGCCGCGCTGTACGTCCGCGGCAGCCAGAAATTGAGCGGCCAGACGCCCGACTTGATCAGGAACGCGATGCCGAGAATGCCCACGCCCGCTTCGAACAGACCGCGGTCCGCCTCCGCCAGCGCTGCCCAACGCACGCCCAGCTCCGCCATGTTCAGCGTCCCGGCGACGCCGTAGATGAGGGAAACGCCCGTGAGGAAGATCAGCGACCCGACCAGATTCACCGCGACGTAATGCAGACCCGCGGTCACGCGCACCGCATTCGAGCCGTGCATCAGCAGGCCATACGAGGCGGCCAGCAGGATCTCGAAGAACACGAACAGATTGAACAGATCGCCGGTGAGGAACGCACCGTTCAATCCCATCAGCAGGAACAGCACCATCGAGTGATAGTGGACGCCGATGCGGTCCCAGCGCGCCAGCGAATAGAAATGCACGGGCAAAGCGATGGCCGCGTTCAACGCCAGCATCAATGCCGCCAGCCGGTCGACGACCAGCACGATGCCATACGGCGCCACCCAGCCGCCCAGCAGGTAGACCTCGACACCGTGCTCGAGCAGTCCGGGTTGCGGCTTGATCAAGCGGTACAGCAGGTAGGCGGCAATCACCGCTTGGGCGAGTATGGTCAGCACCGCAATCGACGACCGCAACACGGTGCGCGACTGCGGTAGAAACAACAGCAGCGCGCCGCTCACGAGCGGCAGCAGGATGGGCATGACCGGCAGGTGTTGCAACAGCGCGCTCAATCGCCCTTCTCCACGCCGTCGACATGATCGGTGCCGGTGAAGCCGCGCGCCGCGATCAACATGACCAGGAACAGCGCCGTGGTCGCGAAACCGATCACGATGGCGGTGAGCACCAGCGCCTGCGGGATCGGATCGTCAAAGAGCGACGGATCGGGTACCACGTTGGGATCGATCAGCGGCGGACGGTCGAGCGTCAGGCGCCCCATCGCGAAAATGAACAAGTTGGTCGCGTACGACAGCAGCGCCAGCCCGAGAATCACCTGGAAGGTACGCGGCCGTAACACCAGCCACACGCCGCAGGCGCAGAAGATGCCGACAGCCAGGGAGTAGATCAGCTCCATCAGCGCACCATCCTGACGCTGGTCATCGCGTCGTGCTCGGCCGGGCGCCGATGGCTGCGCAGCGACTGGTGCGCCAGCGCGATCAACATCAGGGTGGTCGTGCCGACCACGAGGAAATAGACGCCGAGATCGAACAGCAGCACGCTCGACAGATGCAACTTGCCTATCAATGGCAATTTGGGCTCCCACACGATTGCAGATAAGAAGGGTTTGGACGCGAACCACGCGAGCGCGCCCGCACCGGCCGCGCACAGCAGCCCGCCGCCAATCCAGTATTGCGGATGGATGCGCATGCGCGACTCGACCCACAACGTGCCGTTCACCAGGTACTGCGCGATGAAGCCCGTGGCCATCACCAGGCCACCGACGAAGCCGCCGCCGGGCGCGTTGTGACCGCGCAGCAGGAAGAATACGGAGACCACGCCGGCCATCGGCAACAACAAACGCCCGAGAATGGCGGGCACGAGCAACGCACCGCGAGGCACCGGATCGCGCGGATCGGGAAGCTCGCGCGACGGATCGCGCTTCTCCGACGAGGTGGTCATGACTTCGGGCGCCGGCCGGAATCGTCGCAGCAGTTTGTAGATCGTCAGCGCGACGATGCCGAGCACCGTGATCTCGCCGAAGGTATCGAAGCCACGGAAATCGACCAGGATGACATTGACGATGTTCTGACCGCCGCCCCGGGGCAACGCATTCTCGACGATGAAGTCTCTGATGCTCGGGCCCGCGGGCTGCGTGAGCACCGCGTACGCCAACACTGCCATTCCCAAGCCGGCGACGATCGCCAACGTCGCGTCACGCAGCCGTCGGGCACGTGCGCGGGTGGTGTCCCGATTCGGCAAGTCCATCGGCAGACGTTTCGGCATCCACCGCAATCCGAGCAGCAGCAACACGGTCGTCACGGCTTCCACGCTCACTTGCGTCAGCGCCAGATCCGGTGCGGAGAACCAGGCAAACGTGAGCGATGTGACCAGACCGGCACAGCCCACCATGATCAGCGCCGCGAGGCGATGGAACTTCGCTTGCAACGCCGCGCCGATGGCGCAAGCGCCGCCCACGAGCCACAGCAGCGCGAAGGCAGGATCGATGGTCGCCAGATGGGTGCTGACGTCGATGCCCAGATGACCCGTCGTCGCCACCGCCGCCAGGGCGATGATGAAGAACACGATCAGCGCCAGCTGAGTCTGCAGTCGCGTCGAGGACATGATGCGCGCCAGCGTGGTCGCGGCCCGGACCAGCGTGACGCGCGTGACCGCGAAGGCGCGCTTGCCATCGAAGCGCCGGAACAACGGCGTCAACACGCCGACCGGATGTCCCTGGCGCGTCAGGAACAGATGAATCGCGATGCCGCCGATGAACGCCGCCGCGCTCATCATCAGCGGCGTGTTCAGGCCATGCCATACCGCCAGGCTGTATTTGGGCATGCGGCCATCGACCAGGATGGAGCGCGTCGCCAGTTCGAGCACCGGGCCGACGGTGATCGCCGGCAGCGTTCCCACGAGCAAACAGGCCAGCACCAGGGTCGCGCTCGGCAACAACATCCAGCGCGTCGGCTCGTGGGGTTCGCGCGGCAACTCGCCGGGCGCCTTGCCGAAGAACACCTGGCGGATGAAACGCGCCGAGTACGCTACGCTGAACATGCCTGCCACCGTGGCCACGGCCGGCAAGGCAATCCGCACCCACAGCTCTTCGCCCGCGAAGATGGTCTCGGCGAAGAACATCTCCTTGGACAAGAACCCGTTCAGCAGCGGCACGCCCGCCATGGCCGCGGCCGCGACGATGGCCAGCGTCGCTGTGATGGGCATGGCGTGATACAGGCCGCCGAGACGTTGCAGATCACGCGTACCTGTCTCGTGGTCCACGATGCCAGCCGCCATGAACAGCGACGCCTTGAAGGTGGCGTGATTGAGCATGTGGAACACGGCGGCGACCAGCGCGAGCGGGCTGTTCATGCCCAGCAGCAGCGTGATCAGCCCGAGATGACTGATGGTGGAATAAGCCAGCACTCCTTTCATGTCGCGCTGGAAGGTGGCCGCATAGGCACCGAGCAGCAGCGACGCGAGCCCGGCGCTGCACACGATCGCGAACCACACATCGGTGCCCGACAGCACCGGCCACATGCGCGCCAGCAGAAACACGCCGGCTTTGACCATGGTCGCCGAGTGCAGATACGCCGACACCGGCGTCGGCGCGGCCATGGCCCGGGGCAGCCAGAAATGGAACGGGAACTGCGCGCTCTTGGTGAATGCGCCGAGCAGAACCAGGACGACGATCCAGGGATAGAACTCGTGCGCACGGATCGCCTGCGTCGCCGCGAGCACATCATCCAGCTCGTAGCCGCCCGCGATGTGACCGAGCATCAGTACCGCCGCAAGCAAGCACGTGCCACCGGCCGCGGTCACTGTCAGCGCCATGCGCGCTCCAGCTCGTGCATCGGCGCGGTGATACCAATAGGCGATCAGCACGAACGAGGTGAAGCTGGTCAGCTCCCAGAACACCACCAGCTGGATGAGATTGCCCGACAGCACCACGCCGAGCATCGAGCCCATGAATGCCAGCAGGAAGGAGAAGAAGCGCGGCACGGGATCGGCGGGGGACATGTAGTAGCGCGCGTAGACCACCACCAGCGCGCCGATCACCGTCACCATCATCGCGAACATCCACGCGAAGCCGTCGAGGCGCAGGCCGAACGACAGCCCATATTGGGGCATCCAGTCGACCGAGACGCGCAGCACCTCGCCCGCCGCCATTTCCGGGTAGAGCCTGCCGAGCAGGATGGCACAGGAAATGGCCACTGCAGCCGCGAGCCACGCCTCCACGTTGCGAGCGTTGGCGCGGAACAGGCCGGCGCCCAGAGCGCCGAGGAACGGTAGCAGCAGTACGAGATAGAGAGTCATCAGGCGCAATGCTGCATGACTCAGCCCCGCGTGGGTAGTCACTCGGAGCAATTCATCGAAAATCCCCGCTCAGTGGGACGGCACGATGGCGACGTCGCACCGGGCCAGCTCGATGGTCCGCCGCGCGAGGCTGCCGAGCAGGAACTCCGACCACCACGACCGACCCTGCTTGCCCATGACGATCAGATTACTGCCCAGTTCCTCGGCCTTGCCGGCGATCATCGTGCGCGCATCGCCCACCTCGATGCGCACGTGGATGTCTTTCACATCGGGCGCGCGTGCCAGGAACTCTCGCATCTCGGCCTCGACTTCGAGCCGCATGGAATGGCGATAGTGCGCAATCGCTTCTTCGGACACTCCGGCCGAGGTCAAGCGTCCCGCGAACGGCGGGTCATACACGTGCAACACGTGTAACACGGCCCCAGGCGCCAGCACTCGCGCATAGCGGAGCGCTCGCAGCGAATGATCCGAAAAATCCACCGGCACGAGCACCGACTCATACTTGATGCGCGAGTCCTGCTTGGACACCAGCAGCGGGCACTGAACCCGCCGCGCGATGCGCTCCGCGGTGGCACCGAGGAGCAGATCCTTCGCGGGATTCAGTCCGCGGGCACCCAATACGAGCAGATCCGATCTCGCCGCCATCGCCAGTACCGCATCGTTGACCTCGCCGATCTCCACGATGCATTCGCCCGACGCGCCACTGGCCGCGACCACATCACCCGCCAGCGCTTCGAGCCTTTGCCGGGCCTCGGCCACGAGCACGGCATCATCGCTCGATTCGGATGGCGAGAACCGCTGCAGGGCCTTCACCGATGCTCTGTCCAGGACATGCAGCAGTTGCAGGGCCGCCCCATGCTCCCGCGCAAGCGCACCGGCGCGGAGCACGGCACGATGCGAGTACATCGAGAAATCGGTGGCCACGACGATTTTTCCGATCGATGTGCTCATAGGCTTTCTCCTCGTAGTTCCTGCGGCGCGCCCCACCGATGGTACTGCTCACGGCGCCCGCGCGAGCGCTGAATCAACTTTTCAACCTCGGCCACGACGAACACGAACACGCCCGCCAGGAGCACCCGCCCCCATTCCGCCGCGGACAAACCGGTGGTGCCGAATACGGTCTGGAAGGGCGCCCAGTACGTAAACGCGAGCTGCAGCAGCGCGCATACGGCAATCGCCATCAGGACGTAGGGATTGCCCAGTAAACCACGGCGCGACAGCACCGTTGCGTGGATGAAGCGGCTGTTCACCAGATAGAACATCTCGCTCACCACGATGGCGTTCACAGCCATGGTGCGCGCCGCTTCCAGCGCCGCGCCACGCTGCATTTCCCACATGAACAACCCGAGCGCGGCCACCATCATCAACGCCGATACCATCAGGATGCGCCAGACGAAGAAACCGCTCAGCAGACGCTCGTCTGGAGCACGCGGCCGCCGTCGCATGACATCGTCCTCGGCGGCCTCGAACGCGAGCGCGAGACCGAGCGTGCTGGAAGTGACCATGTTGATCCACAAAATCTGCGCGGGCGTCATCGGCAATGTCAGCTCGAACAGGATCGCGACTACGACCACCAGCGCTTCGCCGCCATTGGTGGGCAACATGAAGAGAATGAACTTCTTGATGTTGTCGTAAACCGCGCGCCCCTCGCGGATCGCGTTGCCGATGGTCGCGAAGTTATCGTCCGCGAGGACCATGTCCGCTGCTTCCTTCGCGGCATCCGTGCCCTTGCGCCCCATCGCGACGCCAATGTCAGCGCGCTTCAGCGCAGGCGCGTCGTTGACGCCGTCGCCGGTCATCGCGACGACATCGCCGTTCGCTTGCAGCGCTTGTACGAGCCGCAGCTTGTGTTCGGGACTCGCGCGCGCGTACACGTCGATGCTCTCCACCGTGGCACGCAGCGCCTCATCGTCCAGCACTTCTACTTCGGCGCCTGTCAGAGCCGGACTGCCACGACCGATACCGAGTTGAGCGCCGATTGCTCGCGCAGTATCGGCGTGATCACCCGTGATCATCTTCACTCGCACGCCCGCCGCGTGACACTGAGCCACGGCGGCAATCGCTTCCTCACGCGGCGGATCGATCATTCCGAGCAGCGCGACCAGTGTGCAGCCATGCTCGACGTCATCGGGCGCGAGCTGACGTTGCGATCGATCGAGGGATTTGCAGGCCAGCGCGAGGATGCGCATGCCGCGACCGGCGAGATCGGAGATCCCGCGGCGCCAGTAATCGACATCGATCTCCCCGGGCCCCGTGCGATCCATCTGCGACGCGCATTTGCTCATGATCACTTCGGGCGCGCCTTTCAGATAGACGATTGCGGCGCCGCGCGGGTCGGCATGCAACGTGGCCATGAAGCGATGCTCGGACTCGAACGGAATCACATCCGTGCGCGGCATTCCGCTGCGCGCAGCCTCCAGATCGATGCCGGCTTTCACACCGAATGTGAGTAACGCGCCCTCGGTCGGATCGCCCGCGATGGTCCATCCGGCTTGCGACGGATGCAGCGCGGCGTCGTTACACAACACGGCGCAACGAGCAGCTTCGAGCAAGACAGGATCCTGCTGAACCGCTACCTCCTGGCGAGCAAACAGGATGGCCCCGCTCGGCTCGTAGCCCACGCCGTCGACCTCGAACACACCGGGCGCGGCGACGACTCGCTGCACTGTCATTTCATTCTTGGTCAGCGTGCCGGTCTTGTCGGAGCAGACCACAGTGACGGCGCCCAATGTTTCCACCGCGGGCAACTTGCGCACGATCGCATTTCTGCGTGCCATCCGCTGCACGCCCAAGGCAAGTGTCACCGTCATGATCGCCGGCAATCCTTCCGGAATCGCCGACGCCGCCAGCGCGACGACCATCATGAACATGTCGCTGGCGCCGTGGCCGCGCCACCAGACACCCACCAGGAATGTCGCCGCCGACAGCACCAGAATCGCCACGGCCAGCCAACGGCTGAACTGAGCGATCTGACGCACCAGCGGCGTGGACACCTCCTCGACCGCGGCGATCATCGCGCCGATGCCGCCCAATTCGGTGCGGACACCCGTCGCGACCACTATTCCCGTCGCACTCCCCGACGCGACCACTGAGCCGGAGTACAGCATGCATCGCCGTTCCGCGAGCACCGCCGAGCCATCGACGGGCGCGGCCGATTTGGCCACCGTGACCGATTCACCGGTCAGCAGCGACTCGTCCACGCGGACATTCCTGGCGCTGACGATGCGAAGATCGGCCGGAATCCGGTCGCCCGACGCGACCGCAACGACGTCGCCCGGAACGAGCTCCTCGGCGAACACCTCCACGCGCTTGCCGTCACGAACCGCCAGCGCATGCAGCGAGAGCATCTGCCGAATGGCATCGAGCGCGGTTTCCGCCTTGCCTTCCTGGATGAATCCGATGATCGCGTTGACCACCACCGCCGCCAGCAGCACGCCCGTGTCGAGCCAGTGACGAAGCGTCAGCGTGATGACCGCCGCGGCGAGCATCACGTAGATCAGGACATTGTGAAATTGGCGCAGCAGCCGCAGCCAGGCCGGGCGCCGGTGGCGAGCGGGCAATTTGTTGGGGCCGAACCGCCGCAGCCGTTCGGTGGCCGCGTGCGCGGACAACCCGCCGTCTGCATCGGTGCCGAGGCGTTGCACTACCTCGGAAATCTGCATGGCGTGCCATGCCTGGTTCGATTCGTGGTTCACCCCATCACAGACGTTCCCGAAGCTCCTGACCTGCTGGCGCGCACAGTGCCGACATCGGGGCCCTTGCAACCATGCGGGGAAGGCGCTAGCAAGTACGGGATTCCAGGCAGAGCGTGAAAAATCGGCCCATCCCGGAGCGCGCCGATGGCTGTATCATTCCGCTCCTTGCGCGCGTCCGCGCCCGTTCGACAAGCCTAGAGGAAGAGCCACGTAAGCCCATGGCCCAATTCATCTACACCATGAACCGCGTCTCCAAGGTGGTGCCGCCCAAGCGCATCATCCTGCGGGACATCTCCCTGTCGTTTTTCCCGGGCGCCAAGATCGGCGTGCTGGGCCTGAACGGCTCGGGCAAATCCTCGCTCCTGCGCATCATGGCGGGCGAGGACAAGGAGATCGACGGCGAGGCCCGCCCGCAGCCCGGCATCAAGATCGGCTTCCTGAAACAGGAGCCCGGCCTGGATCCGAACAAGGACGTGCGCGGCAACGTGCTCGAAGGCGTCGGCGACGTGCAGTCGCTGATCGACCGTTTCAACGCGGTCAGCGACAAGTTCGCCGATCCGGACCTGGATCCGGACGAAATGAACAAGCTGCTCGAAGAGCAGGCCAAGCTGCAGGACGCCATCGACGCCAAGGGCGGCTGGGAGCTGGAGCGCACGCTGGAAGTGGCCGCCGACGCGCTGCGTCTGCCGCCCTGGGACGCGGATGTGACCAAGATCTCCGGCGGCGAGCGCCGCCGTGTCGCGCTGTGTCGCCTGCTGCTGTCCAAGCCGGACATGCTGCTGCTGGACGAGCCCACCAACCACCTGGACGCCGAGTCGGTCGCCTGGCTGGAACGTTTCCTCGAGCAGTATCCCGGCACCGTCATCGCGGTCACGCACGATCGTTACTTCCTCGACAACGTCGCCGGCTGGATCCTGGAGCTGGACCGCGGCCACGGCATTCCCTGGCAGGGCAACTATTCCTCCTGGCTCGAGCAGAAGGAAAAGCGCCTCGCCATGGAAGAGAAACAACAGGAAGGGCTGCGCAAGACGCTGGAACGCGAACTGGAGTGGGTGCGCTCGAATCCCAAGGCGCGCCAGGCCAAGAGCAAGGCCCGCATGCAGCGCTACGAAGAGCTGGCTTCGCAGGAATTCCAGAAGCGCAACGAGACCAACGAAATCTATATTCCGCCCGGCCCGCGCCTGGGCGAGCTGGTGATCGAAGCGAAGAACCTGAAGAAGGGCTTCGGCGAGCGCCTGTTGTTCGACAACCTGAGCTTCAACCTGCCGGCCGGCGGCATCGTCGGCGTGATCGGCCCGAACGGCGCCGGCAAGACCACGCTGTTCCGCATGCTCACCGGCCAGGAGAAACCGGATAGCGGCGAGATCCGGATCGGTCCGTCGGTGCAGCTGGCCTACGTCGATCAATCGCGCCAGTCGCTGTCCGACAGCAACACGGTGTGGCAGGAGATCTCCGGCGGGCTCGACATGATCAAGGTCGGCAACTACGAAACGTCCTCGCGCGGCTACGTCGGTCGGTTCAACTTCCGCGGCACGCAGCAACAGCAGCTGATCGGCGAGCTGTCGGGCGGTGAGCGCAATCGCGTGCATCTGGCGAAGGTGCTCAAGAGCGGCGGCAACGTGCTGATGCTCGACGAGCCCACCAACGACCTGGACGTGGAAACCTTGCGCGCGCTGGAAGAAGCGTTGCTGGGCTTCCCGGGCTGCGCCATCGTGATCTCGCACGATCGCTGGTTCCTGGATCGCATCGCGACCCACATCCTGGCGTTCGAAGGCAATTCCGAAGTGGTCTGGTTCGAAGGCAATTACGCCGAATACGTCGAAGACTTCAAGCGTCGCAAGGGCGACGATGCGGATCGCCCGCATCGCATTCGTTACAAGAAGCTCGACGCGTGAGGAACCGGCCAATGAGGGCGCTGACAGGGACGGCTTGAGGCGTGATCTCGAACGCAGTCATTCTGATCATCGCCCTGTTCGGACTGTTGCTGCTGATACTCGCGTGTCAGCGGCTGTTCCGCGCCCGCCTGCTCGCGGCCGGCGGCAGTGCCCTCACAGGGTCGCTGCTGCTGGCCGTCGCTGCATTGCTGTTCCTGGTCTCCTCGAATCTGCACACGTACGCTCGCCTGACTCTGGAGCGGCCGGTCGCCGAGATCGTGTTCGAACAACGCGCCCCGCAGACGTTCAACGCCACGCTCACGCAGGTGCCGAACGGCGAGATCCAGATGTTCGTTCTGTCCGGCGACGAGTGGCAGCTCGATGCGCGCGTGCTGAAGTGGAAAGGCTGGGCGAACCTGTTCGGCCTCGACGCCCAGTACCGCCTGGAACGGGTCAGCGGCCGGTATCGCGACATCACTCAGGAACGTACCGCTGCGCGCACGGTATATCCGCTCGCCGAAAACCCCGGCCTGGATTTGTGGCAGATCACGCTGGACAAGCCCGATCGGCTGCCCTTCGTGGACGCCGTCTATGGCAATGCCGCTTATATGCCGATGTCCGACGGCGCCCGTTACGAGATTTCGATCACCCAGACGGGCCTGATCGCCCGTCCGGTGAATACCGCGGCTCAGCAGGCCGCCGGCAGCTGGAAATAAACTCGAATCAGCCGAGCAGTTTTCCCAACGACGACAGCGCCGAGCCCAGGTCGGCCTGCGACGGCAGCTTGCCGCCGGAACTGAGCTTGTCGATCACCGAGGGCAACAAGCTCGCAAGGACGTTGGAAGCGTCGCCTTCGCTCAGCCCGGCTCGCGTCCCCAGGTCCGCGACGGTGCCCGAGCCGAGCACCTGCTTCACCTGTTCGCCGGAGATCGGCAGGTTCTGGCCGTTACCGAGCCAGGACTGCAGCACATTGCCGAGTCCTGCGCTCTGGAAAGCGTTGGTGAGATTGCTCAGCGCGCCGGGCTGGCTGAGCATACCGATCAACTGCTGTAACAGAACCGCGCTGGCGCCAGCGCCCTGGCCGCCAGCCTGGCCCGAGCCGAGCATACCCCCGACCGCGCCGCCGATTTGATCAAGCAACCCCATGCCAAGTCCTCCGCGTAAGACAAACACGCTGGAGTATATGTGCCCGGGGCCTACCCGCCACATCCGCACATGGCGCGGCTCGTTCGCTCGGGGATCGTCGATGTGCAAATCGGCGCGTCGAACCCAGCCAGGTGGCGCGATGGCCGGCAGCTGGGAACGGCGTCGCTCAGTGGAACAGTTTTCCCAGCGACGACAGCGACGAGCTCAGATCGCTCTGTGACGGCAGCTTGCCGTCCGGCGTCAGCTTGTCGACCACTTGCGGCAACATGCCGGCGAGCGCATTCGACGCGTCCGATTCGTTCATGCCGGCGCGTGCGCCCAGGTCGGCCACCGTGCCCGATCCCAGCGCCTGTTTCACCTGCTCGCCGGAGATGGGCAGGTTCTGACCCTTGCCTATCCACGACTGCACCACGTTGCCCAGGCCAGCGCTCTGGAAGGAATTGGTGAGATTGCTCAGCGCGCCGGGTGCGCCGAGCATGCCGATGACCTGTTGCAAGAGTCCCTTGTTCGCGCCCTCGCTCTGGCCGCTGGCCTGCCCGTGTCCTCCGAGCATGCCGCCGATTTGATCGAGCAGTCCCATGGGGTGCCCTCCACGTCAGTCGAAGAGGGCGCGACTATATGCCCCTGATGCGAGGCGCCCGCATCCGCAGTTGGTGCAGCATCAGCCCACCCAGACGCGGGCGTTCCGGAAGATTCGCATCCACGGGCTGTCCTCGCCCCACCCATCCGGATGCCACGAGTTCTGGAACGTGCGATACACGCGCTCCGGGTGCGGCATCAGCAATGTCACGCGGCCGTCCGGCGTCGTGATGCCGGTGAGACCGCGAGGCGAGCCGTTGGGATTCGCGGGATAGCGTTCGGTCGCGTTGCCGTAGTTGTCGACGAAGCGCAGCGACATGAGGTTCGCGCCGATCAGCGCGTCGATGTTGCCGCGACCCGCGAAGTCCGCATAACCCTCACCGTGCGCGACGGCGATCGGCATGCGCGAGCCTTCCATGCCGGCGAAGAACAGCGACGGCGATTTCACCACTTCGACCAGGCTCAAGCGACCCTCGAACTGTTCGGAACGATTGCGCACGAACTTCGGCCAATGTTCCGTGCCCGGAATCAGCTCGCGCAGCGCCGCCATCATCTGACAGCCGTTGCAAACGCCGAGCGAGAACGTTTCGAAGCGCTGGAAGAACTTCGTGAACGAATCGCGGAGTCGAGAATGGAACAGAATCGATTTCGCCCAGCCCTCGCCCGCCCCGAGCACGTCGCCATACGAGAAGCCGCCGCAAATCACCATGCCGCGGAATTCGTTCAGGTCGAAGCGGCCCGCGACCAGGTCGGTCATGTGCACATCGAACGGCGCGAAGCCGGCGCGATGGAACGCCGCCGCCATTTCGACATGGCTGTTCACGCCCTGCTCGCGCAGGATCGCCACCTTCGGCCGTGCGCCCTTGGCGATGAACGGCGCGGCGATGTCCTGATTCAGATCGAAGCTGAGCTTGACGTTCAGACCCGGATTGTTCGGATCGGTGACCGTCTCGAACTGTTCCTGCGCGCCGCGCGGATTATCGCGCAGCTGCGTCATGCGGAAGCTGGTCTCCGACCACGCGCGATGCAGCTCGGTGCGCGACTCGTCCAACAGCGACTCGCCGCCGGAACGAACGCGCACGCGATCCTCTTTCGTCACGACGCCGATGACCCGACTCATCGTGCCGAGCCCGTGCTTGTTCAGGGTCGCCATCACCCGCGCCAGATCATCCCTGCGAACCTGCAGCACCGCTCCCAGCTCTTCGCTGAACAGCGCGGCGACGCAATCGCGCACTTCGATGCCCAGATCGATGTCGACGCCGCAGTGTCCGGCGAACGCCATCTCGGCGAGCGTTGCAAACAAACCGCCGTCGGAACGATCGTGATACGCGACGATGGAGCCGGCCTCGCGCAATTCGACGATCGCCGCGAAGAAGCTCGCGAGCACTTTCGGGTCGTCACAATCGGGCGCTTCGTGTCCGAGCTTGCCGAACACCTGCGCGAGACAGGATCCGCCGAGGCGGTCGCGTCCCGCACCCAGATCGATCAGCACCAGATCGCTGTCGATTTCCGGGCGCAGTTGCGGCGTGAGCGTGCGACTCACATCGCGCACCGGCGCGAACGCCGAAACGATCAACGACAGCGGCGCGACCATCCGGCGAGGACCGTTGTCACTCTGCCAGGTCGTCTTCATCGACAACGAGTCCTTGCCGACCGGGATGGTGATCCCCAATGCCGGACAGAACTCCTCGCCGACGGCCTTCACCGTCGCATACAGATCCGCGTCTTCGCCGGGCTCGCCGCAAGCGGCCATCCAGTTCGCGGACAAGCGCACCTGATCGAGCGCGGCAACGTCCGCAGCAGCAATGTTTGTGACCGCTTCGGCCACCGCCATGCGACCGGAGGCCGGCGCATTCAGCAGCGCGAGCGGAGTGCGCTCGCCCATTGCCATCGCTTCACCCGTGGCCGACGTGTAATCACTGATCGTCACCGCGACGTCGCTGACCGGCACCTGCCACGGACCCACCATCGGATCGCGGCTGATCAAACCACCGACGGTGCGATCGCCAATCGTGATGAGGAAGGTCTTGTCCGCGATGGCCGGGAAGCGCAGCAGGCGATAGGCCGCGTCGCGCACATCGAGCCTGGCGCTCGTGAAGTCGTCGCCGAGCATCGGCAGGCGCTTCACGTCGCGCGTCATCTTCGGCGGCTTGCCGAGCATGACATCGAGCGGCAGATCCACCGGCGGATCTTTGAGCAGAGGGTCGCCGACCTTCAGCCAGCCATCGTCGGTGATATCGCCGACCACCGCGAACGGACACCGCTCGCGCTCGCACAGATCGGCGAAACGCTTCACGTCCTTGGCGTCGATCAACAGCACGTAGCGCTCCTGCGCTTCGTTACACCAGATCTCGACTGGCGACATGCCCGGCTCGACCGACGGCACGGTGCGCAGATCGATACGACCCCCGCGGTTGTCGGTATGCGCCACCGATTCGGGAATCGCATTCGACAAGCCACCCGCGCC
>Ga0065721_10049304_pt1 | contig 38192 bp, 44 predicted proteins | sample Mesricmetagenome_FD_59108 | JGI IMG/M metagenome (GOLD analysis project Ga0065721, IMG submission 59108) | Mesophilic microbial community from rice straw/compost enrichment Sample: eDNA_1 v2 (version 2) | ecosystem: Engineered > Solid waste > Grass > Composting > Bioreactor | place: USA: Davis... | reverse complement strand
GGCGCCCCGAGCTTGCAGGCCAATCCTTCGCGCGGAGCGTCGGACTTCGTCGAAACGGTAATTCTCATCTGCTTCCGGGCGAAGGCCCGGCGCTCCGCCTAAGCCCTCCAAACTCCGCAGCGAAAGCGCGGGGACGAACCCGCGCGCCTATCCCTTCGCCACCCGCCCGCCGCCGTTCTCGATGGCGTCGAGCAGGTCCATGACATCGTCGATCGTATTGGCCTCGCGCGCCGGCTTGTCCCAGCGGATGCGGCTGACGCGCGGAAAGCGCATCGCCACGCCCGACTTGTGCCGGCTGGACCGCTGCAGCCCCTCGAAGGCGATCTCCAGCACCAGGCCGAAGTCCCGCTCGGCCCGAACCGAGCGCACCGGCCCGAACCGCTCGACCGTGTGGTCGCGCACGAACTTGTCCAGCTGTTTCAGCTCCTCGTCGGTAAAGCCGAAATAGGCCTTGCCCACCGGCGTCAGCGCTCCCTCCTCCGTCCAGACGCCGAAGGTGTAGTCGGAATAGAAGCTCGACCGCTTGCCGTGCCCCCGCTGGGCGTACATCAGGACCGCGTCGATGACGTGGGGGTCGCGCTTCCACTTGAACCACGGCCCCTTGGGCCGCCCCGCCAGATAGGGGCTGTCCCAGCGTTTCAGCATCAGCCCCTCGGCCGCCGCCCCCACAGGCGGATCGGCCCGGAGACGCCCCAGCGCCTCCCAGTCCGAATAGTCGACCAGCGGCGACAGCATCAGCCGCTCGCCGGAATGTCCCGCCACCAGCGCCTCCAGCCGCGCCCGCCGCTCCCGCAGCGGCAGGGCCCGCAGATCCTCGCCGCCCTCGGCCAGCACGTCATAGGCCAGGACGCCCGCCGGATGCGCGGCCATCAGCTTGGCGTCCACCGTCTTGCGGTTCAGCCGCTGCTGCAGGTCGCCGAACGGCGCCGGACGCCCGTCGCGCAGCACCAGCAGCTCCCCGTCGATCGCCCCCTCGAACGACAGAGCCTCCATCACATCGGGAAAGGCGCCGGAAATCTCGTCGCCGGTGCGCGAATAGAGCTTGGCCACGCCGCCCTCGCGCACCGCCTGCACCCGGATGCCGTCCCACTTCCATTCGGCGGCGTAGTCGGCCGGGTCCAGCTTCTGGAAATCCACCGCCTCGTCGATGGCGACGGCCAGCATCACCGGCCGGAACCGGCCCGGCGCGTCCGGACTGGGCCGCTCGGCTCGCCCCTCAAGCCAGGCGAACAGATCGGCGTAGGGCGGATCGACCGCGTGCCACACCTCCTCGATGTCGGAGACATCCACCGGCTCCAGCGCGGTCTCCGCCTCGCCGCCCTCGGGATCGGGCGGCTCGACCGCCGTCGCCGGCCGGATCATCGCCGCCGCCGTCTTGGCCAGCCGCGCCGACAGGCCGATCCGCAAGCCTCCGGTTACCAGCTTCAGCAGCGCCCAGCGCCCCTTGGGCTCCAGCGCGTCCAGCCAACCCTCGATCAGCGGCTGGACCTCCCCCCGCCCCGCCCGCTGCAGCGCATCGATCACCTCGGCCAGCTCCGGCTCGCGATTGGGCCGATAGTCGGCCGGCGGCGGCCAGATCAGCGCCACCGTCTCCGCCAGGTCCCCGACGTAATCGTAGCTCCAGCCGAACAGCACCGGATCGACCCGCGCTTCCACCGCCTTGCGGATCATCGCCGGCTTGGCCGCCGAAAAGGTCAGGTCGCCGGTCAGCGCCGCCAGCGCCCATCCCCGATCCGGGTCGGGCGTCGCCTTCAGATAGTCGCGCACTATCACCAGCTTGGCGTTGCGCGACGCGGTCAGCGACAGGCGGTCCAGAAGCTCGGCGAAGGCGCGCATGGTCATCCATCTGGGGCGGCCGAAGCGTCGCCGGTAGGGACAACGGAAAACGCCCCGGAGGTTTCCCTCCGGGGCGCGCGTCCGATCTTCTCGGGATCAGTTGAACAGGCCGGCGATGACCGCGGTGATCAGGCCGCCGGCGACCGCGGCCAGCACCACGTCGTTGCCGCTGCGGACGTACTGATAGCCGCGCGGCGGGGCCCGCAGGCCGTAACGGCCGTAGTCGTGCACCACATAGGCGTTGGTGCGGTAATAGGCCGGCATCCGCTGGCCGTAGCTCCAGCTGCGGACGGCGTAGCCGCGCGGCGCGACGTAGCGGGGCGCGTTATAGCGGCGCTGGGCCTGCTGCCAGCGGGCGAACTGGCGCTGGTCCTGGCGGAACTCGCGGCGGTCCTGCCGCTGCTCGCGGCGGAAGTCACGACGGTCGTGACGCTGCTCGTAGCGGTGATCGCCGCGCGATTGGGCCGAGGCGGCGCCGGCGGCGCCCAGCGCGCTGGTCGCGATCACGGCGGCCACGGCGGCGGTGAGGAACTTCTTCATGACGATGTCTCCATCTGCGGTCGAACCGTTTCGACTTGCCCGCAGAATGGAGCATGGCCGCTGAGGGCGGCCTGAACCCCGCGTGTCGCCCCCCGTTCAGCGGAGGACCAAGTTCCCGCCGCAATCAGGCGGCGACGGAATGCGCCTCGGCGGCCCCCTGCGCCTGGGCCACCGCCGCCCGGCCGCCGGGCACGCGTCCCATCAGCTCGGCCAGCGCCCCGAAGTCGATCGGCTTGTTCAGATAGGCGTCGGCGCCGGCGTCCAGGCCCGCCTGGTGGTCCTCGCTGCGGGCCGAGGCCGACAGCACCACGATCGGCGTCTCGGCGTTGGCGCCGCCCTCCCGGATCAGCCGCGTCGCCGTCAGCCCGTCCATGACCGGCATGTTGACGTCCATGATGATCAGGTCGAACGGCTGCTCCCGCGCCGCGGTCACGGCCAGCTCGCCGTTCTCCGCCGTGGCGGTGACGTGCGCCGCCGAGCTCATCCAGGCCTCCAGGATCATGCGATTGACCGGATGGTCCTCGACCACCAGGACACGCAGGGATTCCCCGCCCTCGATCTCGGCGTGGATCTCTTCGGCCAGGACCGGCTTGGCCCATTCCACCACCTCGGCCTCTACCGAGAAGGTGAAGCACGAGCCTTCGCCCAGGCGCGAGGTCACAGTGATGTCGCCGCCCATGATGTTGGCCATCCGCCGCGAGATGGTCAGGCCCAGCCCTGTGCCGCCGAACCGGCGGGTGGACGAGGCGTCCACCTGGGTGAACGGCTGGAACAGCCGCTCCAGGTCCGCCGGCGCGATGCCCGTACCGCTGTCGGTGACCGAGAAGTCGAACCGGACCCGCTGGTCCGAGATGCGCTCGCCCCGCACGACATAGCGGATTTCGCCCTCATCGGTGAACTTCACGGCGTTGGACAACAGGTTCTGCACCACCTGACAGACCCGCAGCGGGTCGCCCCGCACCACCGTCGGCGTCTCGCCCTCGATCGAGGAGACGAAGATCAGCCCCTTGGACTCGGCCTGGGCCTCGAACGGCCCGGTGATCCGCTTGTGCAGGTCCTCGATCACGACATCGACGACCTCGAAGGTCATCTTGCCCGCCTCGATCTTGGTCATGTCCAGGATGTCGTTGAGCAGGCTCAGCAGGTTGTCGCCGGAATTGCGGATGATCGACAGATACTCGCGCTGCGTCGCCTCCAGCCGCGTGGCGCTCAGCAGCTGGGCCGCGCCCAGCACGCCGTTCATCGGCGTGCGCAGCTCGTGCGAGATGACGCCCAGGAAGTTCGACTTGGCGTCGTTGGCGGCGTTGGCCTTGTCCCGCGCCGTCTCCAGCTCCTCGATCAGATGCGCCTGGTGCGCCTGGAAGGCCCGGATGCGCTCCTCCCGCAGCATGGTCATCGTCACCAGCACGAACAGCCCCGCCGCCGTGAACGGCAGGACGGCCAGCAGGGACCAGAACTCGGCCTGGCCGATCAGGCTCAGCAGCATGATGGTGGAGGCGGCGCCGTACGGCGACGAGATGATGATGGCTTGCCTGGGCGAACTGCGAAGCTGGGCGAACACCAGCACATAGCCCGAGATCACCAGGGCGACCGCCAGCGGCTGGCCGAACGGCGCGCCGGAGAACCACGCCAGCAGCGGCGCGACGGCCCAGGCGCCCGTCGTGACGGTGGCCACGGTCGGGAAGACGAAACCCCAGTCCGCGCCGACGCGATCGGCCATGCGCCGCTCGAAGGCGCCGCGCACCGCGCCGGCCGCGACCGTGCCGCCGAACCACAGCAGGGCCTCCCACCACGGCACCACGCCCAGCAGTCCGAAGGCCCAGCTGGCGATGATCAGGTAGCGCAGATACTGCGTCTGCAGGATCGCCGTCAGCGCCTGGGTCGCATCGCCCGCGCGCTGGTCGGCCGGAATCGCCTTTGCGACGCCGTCGGATTCCACCATGCCGCGTCCCCCACGTTCTGACTGGTTGCGCGACGCTAGGGCGAAGATTCTAAGACGAAGTGAACACTGATTTCCCGACACTCATCCCGCGACGGCCTCGGCGGGCGTCAGGGCGCGGATGGACAGGGCGTGGACCGGCCCCGCCATCTCGGCCTTCAGCAGCCCGTTGACCAGCCTTTGACGCTCGACGCGCGACCGCCCCTCGAATTCCGCCGAAACGATCACCAGATTGAAGTGGCTTTCGCCGCCGGGCTGCGCGTCCATGCCGCCTTCGTGGTGGTGGCCGGCGTGGCGCCAGCTGTCGTCCTCCAGTTCCAGCCGCTCCGGCGACAGGGCCGCCGTCAGCTTTTCCCGGATTTTCGCGGCGACGGGGCCGTCCGACATGATCGTTTCCTTGATAGCGTCCAATTCCAGCCTACACTTCGGGTGATGTCCGCTTCCTTTCAATACAAGCCGCGCTTCACCGACATCCGCGTGAAGCCGCCCAAGCCCGAGGAAGAGGCGGCGCAGGCCGACGTCCTGCACCTGAAACCCGGCGAGACGCCGTGCCAGTGGCCCGACTGCCGAAAGGCCGCGACCGCCAAGGCGCCCAAGTCGCGCGAACGGCTGAACGACTTCTATCACTTCTGTCAGGCCCACGCGGGCGAGTACAACAAGGGCTGGAACTTCTACGCCGGCATGAGCGAGGGCGAGGTCCGCGCCGCCCAGGAGAACGAGGCCATGACCGGCGGCCGTCCGACCTGGGAGATGAAGGCGGGCAAGTTCAGCCGGGAAGCCGCCGCCTTCGCCGCCAAGATGGGCACGGGCCAGACCACCGGCGCCGGCTCCTGGCGCGACAGCTTCGGCCTGTTCGGCCGGCGCGGCGAGCAGGCGCCGCGCGCGCCGGCCGAGGACCGCCGCGTGGGCAAGCTGGAGCGGACAGCCCTGGCGGATCTGGACCTGGAGCCGGGCGCCGACAAGGCGGCGATCAAGGGGCGCTACCACGAGCTGCTGAAGCGTTTCCATCCCGACACCAACGGCGGCGACCGCGGCGCGGAGGCCAAGCTGCAGCGGGTCATCAAGGCCTGGAAGACGCTGCGGAAGGCCGGACTGGCCTGAAACGGCGTCGCGAACGTCCGGTCGCGGTTGATCCTTCGCCTGCGAACGCCTATGCCGCCGCGCGAAAGCTCCCCCTGCAAGGAACGCCGTCCATGGCCGAAGCCCAAGAGACTCCGCAACTGCTCCACCTCGTGATCGGCGGCGAACTGCGCGACATCGACAAGCCCGTGTTCCGCGACCTGTCCAAGGTCGAGTTCGTCGGCGCCTTCGGCAGCTACGACGAGGCCAAGAAGGCCTGGAAGGCCCGCGCCCAAGCCACCGTGGACAACGCCCACATGCGCTACTTCATCCTGCACGCCCACCGGCTGATCGACCCCGCCGTCACCGCCTGATCCACGGGCCGGAACCCTCCCGACGGCTGACGCGCTCTGGTTACGGAGCATCTGGAAGGAGGCGAGGATGGAGACCCTTCTCATCGTGGCCGTCCTCCTGGCCGTGGTCGTCGGCGTGACGGTCTGGGCCCGGCGGCGCGGCAGGCGGGCGACGACGCCCGACCAGGAACAGGACACGGCCTGGAACGACCGGCTGGACCCGCAGGACGGGCCCCGCCGATGATGCTGGAAGGCCAGCAGATCTTTCAGCTGGTCAGCCTGTTGGCCGTGCTGGCGCTGTTCGTCGTCTCGTTGCGCGGCCACATGGCCTATCGCAGCTGGTTCCGGCGCTGGGAAGCCGAGAGAAAGGCCCGTCGCGACGCCGAGATCGGGCGAGACGCGCCGCCGGCGGCGGACACGCCCCGAAAAGGCCCATGGGGCTGAGCCCCTATTCCCGACGCAGCAGCTTCTCGGTCAGCAGCGTGCCCCACCAGCCGGCCTTGAACTCCGCGCGGATGGCCTTGGGATCGTAATCGGCGCTTTCGACCCATTCCAGAAAGCCGATGCCCTTCGGCTCGATGTCGCGAACGTACTTCTCCAGCGTGAAGTCCAGCACGCCAGTCAGACCCTCGCGGTGATGAAGATACTTCTTCGACAGCTCCCGCATCGCCACCGCGACCGCCTCGCCCAGATGGAAGTGGCGATAGAAGACGGCCATCAGTCCGGCCCGGTCCGCGCCTGACTTGCAATGGATCAGCGCCGGATACTCGATCGTCCGGAACAGGTCGCGGGCCCGGCGCACCCGGTCGGCGCCCGGCGCGTCACGCGAATCCAGCGGCGCGTCGATCAGCGTCAGGCCCAGCCGTTCGCAGGCCTGCCGCTCCAGCCAGTAATAGCCCTCGTCCCTCTGGCCGCGCAGGTTGATGACGGTGCGGACGCCCTTCCGCTTCCAATAGGCCAACTGCCGCGGCGACGGCTGGTTGGTGCGCACCAGGTCGGGCCCCAGCCAGTGGGCGTTGGAAAAGGCCAGCCGCAGGAAGGCGTGGTCCGCCCAGAAATAGTGCCAGTGGGCCTTGAAACGACCCATCGGCGTGGTGAGATCAAAACGCGCCATGGGGTGAGCACATAATCGCTGCTCCGGCCCGCGTCATCCCGCCGTCCCCGTTCCAGTAACCGCAGAGAGGTCGACATGATCCGCCATTGGAGTGCGTCGCTGATCCTTCTGGCGCTGGCGGGGTGCGCGGACAGCGCCGCATCGACACCGGCAGCCCTGTCGCAGACTCGCCCGGCGCCCGAAGCGGACGCCGCCTTGACGGCCTATCTCCGCGACCGAACCCGAGAGTCCGACCCGCCGACCCGCTATGTCGCGGCGACCACGGGGATGGGCGACGAGGCGATGACCCTGGTCTATCTGAGCGGCCCGTACTGGTGCGGCTCGGGTGGCTGTCCGCTGCTGATCCTGCGGCGCGTGGGCGACGGCTTCGAATCCCTGGGCGAGCTCAGCGTGGCGCGGATGCCTGTCCGCATCCTCGAGAGCCGCACCAACGGCCGGCCCGATCTGGGCGTAAGGGTCGCAGGCGGAGGCGTCGTCGACGGCTATGAAGCCCTGGTCCCCTTCGACGGCCGAGCATACGCCTCCAACCCCACCGTCCCGCCCGCGCGGAGGGTGGAGAACGCCCCGGGCGTGACGGTCATCGCCACCGACGACCCCGGCGTCCTGCTGGCCCCGCCGTCCGAAGCGCCTTGACTTGGCTCGCCCGCCGGACGACCGAGGGCCGATGAACGACGCCACCGACACCCTGCCGCTGCGCGCCCTGCTGGCGCGGATCTGGCGCGACTATCTGAGCCGCCACAAGGTCGCGTTGGGACTGTCGATCCTGTGCGCGGCCGCGACGGGCCTCCTGACGGCGGCGCTTCTGAAGCTGCTGGAGCCGGCGGTGAACGGGCTGTTCACGCCCGGCGCCGGGCCGATCACCCTGTTCGACGTCTTCAACTTTCCCGCCTCACAGGCCCTGGTCGTGATACCGGCCGCCATCCTGGCGGTGGCGGTGCTCAGGACGCTGGCGGCCATCGGCCAGGCGGCCCTGGTCAATCGGCTGGGCCACGGCATCGTCGGCGACATCCAGGTGCGGCTGTTCGCCTCCATGATCCGGGCGGACCTGGCGCGGCTGAGAAGTCAGCACTCGGGCGGCTTCGTCTCCTCGGTCCTGTTCGACGCCAATCTGGTGCGCGAGGCCTTCACCTCGGGCGTGGTCAACTACACCCAGAACGCCCTGACCCTGGTCGCGGTCCTGCTCTACATGGCCTGGATCGACTGGAGCCTGACGCTGGTGGTCCTGCTGGGCGTGCCGCTGGTGGCCCTGGTCCTGCGTCGCTTCGGCCGCAAGACCCGCAAGGCCGCCCGGGGGGCCATGGAGGAGACCGAGAACCTGTCCACGGCCCTGATGGAGAACCTGGACGGCGTGCGCCTGATCAAGATCGAGAACCGCGAGGCGGCCGAGGAAGCCCGCGTGGCCGAGGTCGTCGCCCGCCGCCAGCGCCACGTCATCAAGGGCGCCAACGCCCGTGCCTTCGCCGGCCCGTCCAGCGATCTGGTCGCCTATGTCGTGGTCGCGGCGGTGATGGCCTACGCCGGCTGGCGCGCCCAGTCGGGCGAAATGACCGTCGGCGGCTTCGCGGCCTTCATCGGCCTGCTGCTGGCGGCGGGCCAGTCGCTGCGGCAGGTGACCAACCTGGCCACGGTGATGAGCGAGGGCTTCACCGCCGCTCGCCGCCTGTTCGGCGCCCTGGACATCCAGCCCGAGATCCGCGAGGCGGCCGAGGCCCAGCGCCTGCCCGAAGGCCCGGCCGAGGTGGTGCTTGACCGCGTGGCCTTCGCCTACGCCGGCAACGACGCCCCCACGCTGGAGGACGTGTCCCTGAGCGTCGCGCCCGGCGAGACCGTGGCCCTGGTCGGGCCGTCCGGCGGCGGCAAGAGCACCATCCTCAGCCTGCTGCCGCGTTTCTACGACGTGACGGCGGGCGCGGTGCGGATCAACGGCCGGGACGTGCGGGACCTGGGCCTGGCCGACCTGCGCGACTACATCGCCCTGGTGACGCAGGAGCCCTTCCTGTTCGACGACACCATCGCGGCCAACATCGCCTACGGCCGCGCCGACGCCACCGCCGAGAGCATCGTCGAGGCCGCCAGGGCCGCGGCCGCGCACGACTTCATCGCCGCCCTGCCCGACGGCTACGCCACGCGCGCCGGCGAGGCGGGCCTGCGTCTGTCGGGCGGCCAGCGCCAGCGCATCGCCATCGCCCGCGCCTTCCTGAAGAACGCGCCGATCCTGCTGCTGGACGAGGCGACCAGCGCGCTGGACACCGAGAGCGAGGCCCTGGTGCAGGCGGCGCTGGAGCGGCTGATGCAGGGTCGCGCCACCCTGATGATCGCCCACCGCCTGTCCACCGTCCGCAACGCCGACCGCATCTATGTGATCGAGGCCGGACGGGTGGTCGAGGAGGGGACGCACGAGGCCCTGGTCGCCCGGGGCGGTCTCTACGCCCGCCTGGCGCGCCAGCAGTCCCTGGACGGAACGCCCAGCGTCGAGACCGTCGCGTGAGGCCGCTCAGGAACCCCGCCGTCCAGTCCGTCCTGGCCTGGGCGCTGGCGGCGTGGATGCGCTTCTGTTTCGCCACCATCCGCTGGACGCGAGAGAACGAGGCCGTGGCCGAAGAGGTTTGGGCCAAGGGCGGCGGCGTGCTTTGCCTGTTCTGGCATTCGCGCATCGGCCTGTCGCCGTCGTGCTGGCCGCTGGGCCGGGCGCAGCCGGCCAAGGCGCTGATCTCCCTGTCGGCGGACGGCGAGTTCATCGCCAAGGCGGTGGCGCGCCAGGGCTTTCCGGCCGTGCGCGGCTCTTCGGCCAACAAGGACAAGGCGGATCGGGCCAAGGGCGGGACCCAGGCCCTGCGCGACGGGCTGAAGCAGCTGAAGCTCGGCGCCCTGGCGGTCACGCCCGACGGGCCGCGCGGCCCGGCCCGGGTCATGGCCGAGGGCGCGCCGCTGATGGGCCGGCTGTCGGGCGCGCCGACCCTGTTCATCGGCCTGAGCTGCCATCCGGCCATCCGGCTGAACAGCTGGGACCGCGCCGTCCTGCCCCTGCCGTTCGGGCGGGGCGCCATCGTCTGGGACCGCGCCGACTATCCCGAAGGCGCGCCGATCGAGGCGGTGACCGCTGACTGGACCGCGCGCCTGAACGCCGTCGAGGCGCGGGCCGACGCCCTGACCGGCCTGGCGACGTGAGGGCCGCGCGGTGACGACCCTGCCCCTGACCCTCTATCGCCTGGCGACGCGCGTGCTGGAGCCGTTCGCACCGCGCCTGCTGGACGCCCGGGCCGCCCGCGGCAAGGAGGACCCGGCCCGCGTCGATGAACGGCTGGGCGTCCCTGGCATGCGGCGGCCGGACGGGCCGCTGGTCTGGCTGCACGGCGTCAGCGTGGGCGAGACCCTGTCGTTGTTGCCGCTGGTCGCGCGGTTCCGGGCCGGACGGCCGGACGTGACGGTGCTGGTCACCTCGGGCACCACGACCTCGGCCCGCATCCTGACCGAACGCCTGCCGCCGGGCGTCATCCACCAATATGCGCCGGTGGACGGCCCGGGCGCGGTCGAGCGGTTCCTGGACCACTGGCGGCCCGACCTGGCGGTCTTCGTCGAGAGCGAGCTGTGGCCCAACCTGCTGCTGGAGGCCGACCGCCGCGGCGTGAAGCTGGCCCTGGTCAGCGCGCGGCTGACGGAGGCGACCGTCGAGCGCTGGGCGCGGTTCCCCGCCTCGGCGCGACGGATCATGCGGACCTTCGACCTGGTGCTGCCTCAGGACGAGGCCTCAGCGGCGCGGCTGGAGCGGATGGGCGCGTCGGTCGACGGGCTGGCGAACCTGAAGCTGGCCGGCGATCCCCTACCCTTAGACAAGGCCGCCTTCAGCCGGTTGAGCGCCATCGTCGGCGACCGGCCGGTCATCGTCGCGGCCAGCACCCACGAGGGCGAGGAGCCCGCCATCGCCCGCGCGCTGGACGCCCTGCCTGGCCGGAATTGTCTGATCCTCCTGCCTCGCCACCCCGAGCGTGGGCCGGCCATCGAGGCGGCGCTGCGGCGCGAGGGCTATCGCCTGGCGGTGCGGTCGCGCGGCGAGCAGCCGGACGGCGACACCGACCTGTATCTGGCCGACACCCTGAACGAGATGGGCCTGTTTCTGCGCCTGGCCGACGTGGTCGTCATGGGCGGCTCCTTCTCGCCGTCGCTGGGCCTGGCGCCGGTCGGCGGGCACAATCCGCTGGAGCCGGCGCGTCTGGGCAAGCCGGCCGTCACCGGCCCGGACGCCTCAAACTGGGCGGCGGTGACCTCGGCCCTGGTCCAGGCAGGCGGCTTGGCGTCGGTGGAGGCGCCGTCCGAGCTGGCGGCGGTCGTCGAACCGCTGCTGGCCTCGCCCGAAGCCGCCCGCGCCATGGGCGAGCGCGCGCGCCGCGCCGCCGCCGAGGCGAACGGCGGCCTGGACCTGCTGTGGAGCCGGCTCGCGGCTCTTTTGCCGGCGCCGGAGGTCCGTCGATGAAGCTGGCTACGCCGCGCTGGTGGTATCGTCGCGAGCCCGACCACGCGCGAGTGGCGCGCCTGCTGCTGAAGCCGCTGGGCTGGATCTGGGCCAGGGTCACGGCGCGCCGCATCGCCCGCGCGGCGCCGGTCGATCCGGGCTGCGCCGTCGTCTCGGTCGGCAACCTGACGGTCGGCGGATCCGGCAAGACGCCGGTGGCGCGCGAGATCCTGCGGCTGCTGCGCCAGGCGGGCGTGGACGCCCAGGCCCTATCGCGCGGCTATGGCGGGCGGCTGGAGGGGCCGGTCCGGGTCGATCCCGCCCGGCACGACGCCGCCGACGTGGGCGACGAGCCCCTGATGCTGGCGCAAGGCGCCCCCGCCTGGATCGCCCGCGACCGGGTGGCCGGTGCGCGCGCCGCCGTCGCCGAGGGGGCGCAGGTCCTGGTGCTGGACGACGGACACCAGAACCCCGCCCTGAGGAAGACCGTCAGCCTCGTGGTCGTGGACGGCGAGACGCGCGGCGACGAATGGCCGTTCGGCGACGGCTCCGTCTTCCCCGCCGGGCCGATGCGGGAGCCGCTGAAGGCCGGCCTGGCGCGGGCCCACGCCGTCGTGGTCCTGCTGCCCACCGACCTGGAGACGGCCGATCCAGACCTTCTGGCCCTGTTCGACGACCTGCCGGTCTTCGTCGCTCGCCTGACGCCCGAAGGCCCGCCGCCGCCCGGCCCGCAGGTCGGCTTCGCCGGCATCGCCAAGCCCTGGAAGGTCGAGCGGTCGCTGAAGGCGGCGGGCTGCGACCTGGTCGACTTCGCGCCCTTCCCCGACCACGCCGCCTATCGGCCCGAGCAACTGCGCTTCCTGGAGGAGCGCGCGGCCGTCTATGGTGCGGGCCTGGTCACCACCGAGAAGGACTGGGTGCGGCTGCCCGCCGGCTGGCGAGAGAAGGCGACGGCCTGGCCGGTCGTCGCCCGCTTCCAGGACGAGCCGGCCTTCGCCGCCTTCCTGACCGGTCGGATTCAGTCGGCGCGATAGACGACGCCGCCCTTCATCACGAACCGCATCCGCTCCAGCTCGGTCACGTCCGTCAGGGGATCGCCTGCGACGGCGACGAGGTCGGCCGGCCGGCCCGGCGCGATGCGGCCCGCCTCGCCGGAGATGCGCAGATGCTCGGCCGCGCCCACGGTCGCCGCCTGGATCGCCTCCAGCGGGGTCAGACCGGCGCGGACCAGAAGCGCGAACTCCTGGGCGTTGTCGCCGTGGGCCGAGACGCCGGTGTCGGTTCCGAAGGCGATCTTCACCCCGCCCTCATGCGCGCGTCGCGCCATGTCCAGCATCTTGGGGCCCGCCTCCAGCGCCTTGGCGGTCTGGGCCGGGGTGAAGAAGTTGTCCGGCCCCGAGGCGATGCGCGCCACGAAGTCGCCCGCCAGCAGCGTCGGCACCAGCCAGGCGCCGCGCTGCTTGAACAGGCGGATGGACTCGTCGTCCAGATAGGTGCCGTGCTCGATGGAATCGCCGCCGGCGCGCAGGAAGGCGTTGATGCCGTCCTCTCCGTGGGCGTGGGCCGTCACCTGCCGGCCCATGCGGTGCGCCGTTTCGACGATGGCGGCCAGTTCCGAATCGGTGAACTGCTGCGCAAGGCCCGCGGCGGTGTTCGACAGCACCCCGCCCGTCGCCGTGATCTTGATGATGTCCGCACCGGAGCGGACCTGGGTGCGGACCGCCCGCATGCAGTCCTCGGGGCCGGAGCAGACGCTCTCGGACGACAGCAGGTGCATGATGTCGTCGCGAAAGCCGTTGATGTCGCCATGGCCGCCGTGGATCGACACGGCCGAGCCGGCGGCGATGATGCGCGGTCCGGGCACGTCGCCGCGCCGGACGGCGTCACGCAGGGCGAAGATCGCCTCGTTCGACGCCCCCAGGTCGGCCACGGTGGTGAAGCCCGCCATCAGGGTGCGCCGCGCATGGCCCGCGCCCACCATGGCCTGCGTCGCGTCGGACTGGGTCACCTCTTCCAGTCGCGAGTTCGGATTCTGCTGCCCGGTCAGGTGGACGTGGCTGTCGATCAAGCCCGGCAGGACGAAGCGGTCGCGCAGGTCCACGATTTGCCCCTCTGCGGGGTCGCCGACGAATCCGTCGCGCACTTCCGCGATTTGGTTCCCCCTGATCACGAGAGTTTTATCGCGCTGCACAACGCCGTTCGCGGGGTCGGCCAGAAGCCGCCCCACTTGCACGAACGTGGTCGTTTCAATGCCGGAAACTGCTGGCGCCGCCGGGGCTTGGCGGGCGTCCGCCGGATACGCCATCGCCACAATCGCCGCCGCAAACAAGCCGAGCCGTTTCATGAATCCCCTCCGAATCAACAGCTTCACCGCGCTCCCGCGCCGCGAAACCTAAAAGGCTCAGGTTGCCTGAGCCGAAACCTTTTGAAACAAACACGGTCCAAGAACAAACCGCAACGAGGGCGTCGCATGCGGCTATCGAGACGTGGGCTGATCCTGGGCGGATCGGCCATGCTGGCCGGTTGCGCCAGCGCCAGAGCCACCCCGATCGTGACGGCGACCGCCGCCGCTCCCCTGCCGGCGCCGCCCGCCGTTCCGCCGGCTCCCGTCGTCGCCACCGCCGCGCTGACGCCGCCCCCGCTAGATCCGCGCGGTCATGTCCGCAAGGAGCTGATGGAGCGCGCCATGGCCGCTCTGGACGTCCACCACCGCAGGATTCCGCTGCGCGACCGCATGTACCTGGTCGACTTCAAGAAGTTCTCGGGCGACGAGCGCCTTTACGAAGTCGATCTGGAAGGCGGCCAGGTCACGGTGCTGCGCACCTGCCACGGCCGGGGCTCCGACCCGTCGCACACCGGCTACGCCCAGCGCTTCTCGAACACGCCGGATTCCAACATGTCCTCGGTCGGCGCCTACGCCACGGCGGGCGCCAGCTGGGGATCGCAGCAGGGGCCGAACGTCCTGCTGGACGGCCTGGAATACACCAACGACAAGGCGCGCGAGCGGGCCATCATCATCCACGGCGCCGACTACGCCGACCCGGACTTCCTGGCACGCGAGGGCAAGCTGGGCCGCAGCTACGGCTGCTTCTCGGTCGCCCACGCCGACCTGCCCTCCCTGCGCGACCGCATGGGCGAGGGCCGTCTGCTGTTCGCCTGGGCCTGAGTCAGCCCCGCTCCAGCGCGCGCCAGCCGATGTCGGTGCGGTGGAAGCCGCCGGGCCAGTCGATCTTGCGAATGGCGTCATAGGCGCGCTCGCGGGCCTGGGCGATGTCGTCGCCCTCGGCGCAGACGTTCAGCACCCGGCCCCCGGCGGCGCACAGCTGGCCGTCGTCGCGACGCCGGGTGCCGGCGTGGAAGACCTGGACGTGCGGGCCGAAGTCCTGGTCCGCGCCCCGGATGATCGAGCCTTCCAGCGGGCTGTCCGGATAGCCCTTGGCCGCCAGAACCACGCAGATCACCGTCTGCGGCTTGAACGCCGGCGCCTTCAGGCCCGAAACGTCGCCCCGGGCGCAAGCCAGCAGATAGGGCACGATGTCGCCGGCGAAGCGCATCATCAGCACCTGGCATTCCGGGTCGCCGAAGCGGGCGTTGAACTCCACCACCTTCGGACCGTCGCTGGTCGCCATCAGGCCGGCGTAGAGGACACCGCGATAGGGCGCGCCTTCCTCGGCCATCTTGCGGATGGTCGGCTGGACGATGCGTTCGTCGGCCTGCTGGACCAGGTCGGGCGTGAAGACGGGCGCGGGCGAATAGGAGCCCATGCCGCCGGTGTTCGGCCCCATGTCGCCGTCGAAGGCGCGCTTGTGATCCTGGGCGCCGCCGAACAGCAGGGCCTGCTTGCCGTCGCACAGGGCGAAGAGGGATCCCTCCTCGCCGTCCATGAACTCCTCGATGACCACGCGCGCGCCGGCGGCGCCGAAGCGGCCGCCCAGCATGCGTTCGATCTCGGCCTCGGCGTCGGCCTTGTCGGGGCTGATGGCGACGCCCTTGCCGGCGGCCAGACCATCGGCCTTGATGACATAGGGGGGCTTGAACACGTCCAGCGCCGCCTTGGCGTCCAGGACCTTGTCATAGACGCCGTAACCGGCGGTCGGAATCTCGTGCCGCTCAAGAAAGGCCTTGGAGAAGGCCTTGGAGCTCTCCAACTGGGCCGCGCGGGCGGTGGGGCCGAAACAGGGGATCCCCAGCGTCGCCAGCCGGTCCGCCAGGCCCGCCGCCAGCGCGACCTCGGGTCCGACGACGACCAGGTCCGCCTTCATCTCCCGCGCCAGGGCGGCCAGCCCCTCCGCGTCGTCCGCCTTCACGGGAAGGGTTTCGCACACCCGGGCGATCCCGGGGTTCCCCGGCGCGGCGACGAGCCGCTTGACCAGCGGCGACTGGGCGATCTTCCAGGCCAGGGCGTGTTCGCGCCCGCCGGATCCGACGAGGAGGACGTTCATGGGCCGCAAATGACCGGCCCGCAGCGGCCGGTCAAGCCGAGAACGGGGTTATTGCGGCGCCGCGACATTGTCCGGCGTCCAGGCCGGCAGGGCCTGGAGCTGGGCGGCGGTCAGATCGGTGGCCAGGTCCTTCTCGCCGTTGTTGTCCACGGCCCGAAGGTCGGCGACCGGAACCTGCACCTTCGGATCGCCGGGACCTTCCAGTTCGACCACCACATGGGTCAGGCGCCCTTGCGGATCGGCGATCAGGGTCTCCACGTCGCCCAGGTCGGTGTTGTCCGTGGACAGCAGGTCGGCGTCTTCCAGCTGCTCGCGCGTCATGCCGAAATAGTTGGCGGTGTTCTGAAGCGCCGCGTCCGCGCGGTCGCCCTCGACCGGCACGGGCGCCTGCCCGACCGCGGGCTGCTGCACCACCGGCTCCTCACGGTCGCAGGCGGCCAGCGAGACGGTCAGCAGGGCGGCGGCGGGGATCAGGCGTTTCATGGGCGGTCCTTTCGGTCAGAACGTCGCGGAGACGACATAGACGACGGCCCCGAGCAGGATCAGGCCGAACACGATCAGCCAGGGGCTAAGCGCCGCATCCTTGCTGCGGCGTTGCAGGTCGCGTTCGCGCGGATCGCGGTCCTGCGGATCGGTTCCTCGGGGGTCGGCGGGCGGCATATTGACCTAACGGCGCCCTCGCCGCCCCGTTCCCGCGCGGATGGTCGCGGTCTATGCTGGCCGGATGAGCGACGACTCCTACGTCTTTGAAACGCCGGTCGAGGCGCTGCCCGCGCGGGACAACAATCCGCCTCTGTCGATCTCGGAACTGTCGTTCGCCCTGAAGCGGACGCTGGAGGACCGTTTCGGCCACGTGCGGCTGCGCGGCGAGATATCCAAGGTCAACCGCCACGCCTCCGGCCACGTATATCTGACGCTGAAGGACGACAAGGCGGCGATCGACGGGGTGGTCTGGAAGGGCGCGGTGCGGGGCCTGGGCGTCCAGCCCGAGGCCGGGCTCGAAGTCATCGTCACCGGCAAGATCACCTCCTATCCGGCGCGATCCTCCTATCAGATCGTGATCGAGACCATGGAGGCGGCCGGCGCCGGCGCCCTTCTGGCGCAGCTGGAGCGGCTGAAGGCGCGCCTGAGGGACGAGGGCCTGTTCGAGCCGGCGCGCAAGAAGCCCCTGCCGCAGTTCCCGCGCACCATCGGCGTGATCACCAGCCCGACCGGCGCGGTCATCCGCGACATCCTGCACCGCATCGCCGAGCGCTGGCCCTGCCGCGTCATCGTCTGGCCCGTGGTGGTGCAGGGCGAAGCGGCCTGCGGCCAGGTTTCGAACGCCATCCGGGGCTTCGACGCTCTGACGCCGGACGGGCCGATCCCCCGCCCCGATCTGCTGATCGTCGCGCGCGGCGGCGGCTCGGTCGAGGATCTGTGGTGCTTCAACGACGAGGGCCTGGCCCGCACGGTCGCCGAGGCCCGCATTCCGATCATCTCGGCCGTGGGCCACGAGACGGACACCACCCTGATCGACTTCGTCTCGGATCGTCGCGCCCCCACCCCGACGGGCGCGGCCGAGATGGCGACGCCGGTCCTTGCGGACCTGCGCTACGCCTTGTCGGACCTGGACCGGCGGGTGATCCAGGCGGGCGGGCGTCTGATCGAGGACCGCCGCACCCGGCTGCGGGCCGTGGCGCGGGGCCTGCCCGCGCGGCCCGACGACCTTCTGGCCCTGGCGAGCCAGCGGCTGGACCATGCCTCCAGCCGGCTCGGGTCGGCCCTGCACCGGAACGTCGCCGTGCATGAGCGCCGGCTGGCCGGGATCGGCGGGCGGTTGAGCCGGGGCCTGCTCGACCGGGCCATCGAGCGCCGCGGCGACCGGCTGACGGCCGTGGGAACGCGGTTCCAGCCCGCCGTCGATCGGCGGCTGACGCGCGAGGGTGACCGGCTGGCGTCGCTGGCGCGCGCGCTGGCGACACTGGACCCCGGCCGGCCCAAGCCCGGGTTCGCCCGCGTCGAGGATTCGGACGGACGCTGGCTCACCTCCGCCCAGTCCCTGTCGGCCGGCCAGGCGGTGCGGCTGGTGTTCGGCGACGGCGCCCGGGGCGCGGTGGTCGATGGCGGCGAACCGCGCCCGTCTTCGCCTCGCCCCGCGCCGAAACCGAAGGGGACGCCTGCCGCCCAGGGCGACCTGTTCTGAGCCGCGCCCGTTTTCCGCTTCGTCCCCGCGCCGCTTCCTGCTAACCGCCGCCGCATGAGAATTCCCCGCATCGCCTACGCCGCCTACGGCTTCGCCCTGCTGATCGTCGTGCTGGACCAGCTGACCAAGGCGTGGATCCTGTCCCTGCCCGACGTCGCCAGCGTCCATCAGATTCCGCCAGGCTATGTCTTCACGGAGGTCCTGCCGCCGATCCTGCGCTTCACCTTCGTGCAGAACACCGGCGTCAGCTTCGGCCTGTTCGGCGGCGGCGGCGCGCGCTGGGGGCTGACCATCTTCTCGCTGATCGTGTCGGCGGGCCTGGCATGGTGGGCGACGCGGTCGGACCGCCGCCTGCTGATCGGCGCCATCGGCCTGGTGATGGGGGGCGCGCTGGGCAACGTCATCGACCGCGTGCGGTTCGGCTATGTGGTGGACTTCATCGACTTCTCCCGCACCGGCGTGTTCCCCTGGGTGTTCAACGTCGCCGACAGCGCCATCACGGTCGGCGTGGTCCTTCTGATTCTGGACAGCCTGCTGTCAGAGCGGACCGCCCCGGTTGGCGCGGCCCCCGAAAAGTCGTAATCACCCCCTCTTCACTATGCGATCCGCTCCCTTGGGGAGCGCCCGCGAACAGCCGAGCCGAGCCTGATCCATGCGTATCCGCAGCGTCGCCGTCCTGACCCTCGCCGTCTCCGCCCTGGCCTTGTCGGGCTGCGGCGGCATCCGGCAGGGTATCGGCCTGGCCAAGGTCGTGCCGGACGAGTTCGTGACCGTCTCCACCGCGCCTCTGACGGTGCCGCCCGAATACGGCCTGCGTCCGCCGGCCCCGGGCCAGCCGCGGCCGCAGGAGCTGGCGCCGGAAAGCGCCGCCCGCCAGATCCTTCTGGGCCAGCGCCAGGCCATCACCCGCTCGCAGGGCGAGCAGGCGCTGGTCGCCCAGGCCGGCGCCGAACAGGCCGATCCCCTGGCCCGCTATGTCGTGGACGACGAGTTCGGCGACATCGCCCACAAGGACCAGAGCTTCGCCGACCGCGTGCTGTTCTGGCGCAAGGACGATCCTTCGACCCAGGCGGCGACGGTGCGCCAGACCGCCGACGGCCAGCAGACCATCGACGCCTCCAGCGAGGCCGCCCGTCTGCAGGCCCTGACCGGCGGTCAGCAGGGCATCAGCATCACCCCGCGCCGCGAAGGCGGCTTCAAGCTGCCGGGGCTCTGAGTCTTGGGGCGCGGCGCAACCGTCCTTCGCGCCGCCCCTGTTTGCCCCCTCGCGCGCGGGCCGCTATCAGCAAGCCTCTTGCGTGATCGCCCGCCGATCGTCCCTCTCGCCGCCGGAAGTCCAAGCTGATGCGTCGCGTCCTCACCGCCCTGGCCGCCCTGTCGATCGCGGCGTCCGCCCTGCCCGTCGCCGTCCAGGCCCAGACGACCAGCCGCGACCGGCAACAGTCGGGCCAGCAGGCCGAGCCGGAGCAGCGCTCGCGCGCGCCGCGCATCGCCCCCTTGCGCCGCCGCGTGAACGCCGGCCCGTGTCCCTATGTGAAGATCCTCTATGACGCCGCGCGCTACGTCGAGCTGGAAGGCGGCCGGGCGACCATCGCCGGCGTCGGCTACACCGGCGAGATCGAGGGCGTGACCGCCGACTGCGCCTATCGCGAGGACGAGCCGATCCGCCTGGACATGCGCATGCTGTTCAACCTGGGCCGCGGCGCCCAGGCGACCGGCGACCAGAAGACCTATCGCTACTGGGTCGCGGTCACCGAGCGGAACCAGGCGGTTCTGGCCAAGGAGTATTTCGACCTGCCCGTCGACTTCCAGGGCCAGCGCGAGACCTCGGTCACCGAGGAGCGCAGCATCGTCATCCCCCGCGCCGACGTGACCACCAGCGGGACCAACTTCGAGGTTCTGGTCGGCTTCGAGGTCACGCCGGAAATGGCCGAGTTCAACCGCTCGGGCAGCCGTTTCCGCGTCAATGCGGGCGTTCCCCAGCAACAAGCCGATCCCGCCCAGTAAGATGCCCGATCTCAAGAGCGTCCTTGGCGAAGCGGTCGGGGCCGCCTTCGCCGCCGAAGGCGTGGACCAGGCCCTGGCCCGCGTCACCCCCTCCGACCGTCCCGACCTGGCGGACTTCCAGTCGAACGGCGCCCTGGCCGCCGCCAAGGCGCTGAAGGCCAATCCGCGCGAGCTGGCGGCGAAGATCGCCGAACGGCTGAAGGGCGATCCGAACCTGGCCTCCGTCGAGGTGGCCGGGCCCGGCTTCATCAATCTGAAGCTCTCCGACGCCGCTCTGGCCCGTCGCGCGGCCGAGGTGGCCGCCGATGGCGACCATGCCGGCGCTGCCGGTGTCGCCGCCCCGCGCAAGGTGGTCATCGACTACGCCGGGCCGAACGTCGCCAAGCCGATGCACGTCGGCCACCTGCGCTCGTCCATCATCGGCGAGAGCCTGAAGCGGCTGTTCCGCTTCCGGGGCGACCAGGTGTGGGGCGACGCCCACTTCGGCGACTGGGGCTTCCAGATGGGCCTGCTGATCGTGGCCTTTCAGCAGCGCCACCCAGAAGAATTTCTCAAGGCTGAGCGTGCCTATCACCTGGGCCTAACCGAAGCCGACATTGACGATCTGGAACGCGAGTACCAGCGGCTGATCACCCTAAACGATCTGGAGGCCTGGTATCCCGAGGCCGCCGCTAAGGCCAAGGAGGATTCAGCCTTTCGCGATCGGGCGCGACGGGCTACCGCCGAGCTTCAGGCTGGCAACCGGCATTACCGCGACATCTGGGAACACTTCGTATCGGTCAGCCGCGTCGCCCTCGAGCGCGAGTTCGGCGCCCTGTCCGTCACCTTCGACCTGTGGAACGGCGAGAGCGACGCCGATCCCCTGATGCCCGAGATGCTGGATCACCTGAAGGCGACCGGCCTCTTGGTCGAAGACGACGGCGCGCAGGTCGTCCACGTCGCCCGCCCGGGCGAGACGCGAAAGAAGAAGCTGGCCGACGGCTCGGTGATCGAGGCGCCCAGCCCGCCGCCGCTGCTGGTCGTGTCGTCCGAAGGCTCGGCCATGTACGGCACGACCGACCTGGCCACCATCCTCGATCGCCGCAAGTCAATCGACCCCGACCTGATCCTCTATGTCGTCGACGAACGCCAGGCCGAGCATTTCGAGCAGGTGTTCCGCGCCGCCTATCTGGCCGGCTACGCCGCCGAGGGTTCGCTGGAGCACCTGGGCTTCGGCACCATGAACGGCTCCGACGGCAAGCCGTTCAAGACCCGCGCGGGCGGCGTGCTGAAGCTGCACGACCTGATCGCCATGGCGACCGACAAGGCGCGCGAGCGGCTGCGCGAGGCCAGGCTGGGCGACGACCTGCCGGCCGAGGAGTTCGAGGCCATCGCACACAAGGTGGCCATCGCGGCGTTGAAGTTCGCCGACCTGTCGAACGCCCGCACCACCAGCTACGTCTTCGACCTGGACCGCTTCACCAGCTTCGAGGGCAAGACCGGGCCCTACCTGCTGTACCAGGCGGTGCGGATCAAATCGCTGCTGCGCCGGGCCGCCGAACAGGGCGTCGTCGAATGCCCGATCGCCATCGTGGAGCCGGCCGAGCGCGATCTGGCCCTGACGCTGGACGCCTTCTCCACGGCTGCGTCGGACGCCTACGACAAGCGCATGCCGCACCTGGTGGCCGAACACGCCTACCGCATCGCACAGTCGTTCTCAAAGTTCTACGCCGCCTGTCCCGTGCTGGCCGCGCCGGACGAGGCGACGCGCGGTTCGCGCCTGGCCCTGTCGGCCGCCGCCCTGCGCCAGCTCGAAACGGCGCTGAACCTTCTGGGAATCGACACGCCCGAGCGGATGTAGCGACAGGACGCCGGATGTGATAGCGTTGCTATCGCGATGAACATCCATATCCGCAATCTGGATGAACAGACGGTGCGCAGGCTCAAGCTCCGCGCCGCCGCAAACGGCCGGTCGGCCGAAGCCGAGTATCGCGCGATCCTGACGGAAGCCGCCTAACGCGATGACGACTTCGACTGGATCAAGGCGGCGGATGAAATTCGCGCCCATACGGTCGGCCGTCCCCAGACGCCTTCCGAGGTTCTTATCCGAGAAAGCCGCGACGAGCGGTGAGCGTCGTCGTCGACGCCAGCATTCTGGCCAAGTGGTTCGTCGAGGAGGAAGGTTCCGACGACGCCCGCAAGCTTCAGCGACGCGCCCTCTTCGCACCGGACCTGGTGATCGTCGAAACGGCCAATGTGCTTTGGAAGAAGGTGCGGCAGGGCAGCTTCGATGCGGCGTTCGTACCCAGGGCCATAGCCGTGCTGCAACAGGCGGATCTGACCCTTACGGAGAGCCTGACCCTGGCGTCCCGGGCGGTGGAGGTCGCGATCATGCTGGACCATGCCGTCTACGACTGCTTCTATCTTTCGCTGGCTGAGTTGCGAGGCGTGCCCTTCGTCAGCGCCGATGATCGGCTGGCCCGCAAGCTTCTCACGAAACCGGCTGCGGCGTCCGCCGAAGTCATCCCATTGGCCCGATTTGGTGACACGCCTTGATGGAAACGCCCCTGTCCCTCGACGCCTACATCGCCGGCCTGCCCAAGGCCGAACTGCACCTGCACATCGAGGGCTCGCTGGAGCCCGAGCTGATGTTCGCCCTGGCGAAGCGGAACGGCGTCGCCATTCCCTATGACAGCGTGGAGGCGGTGCGGGCGGCCTACGACTTTTCGAACCTGCAGGACTTCCTGGACATCTACTACGCCGGCGCCGCCGTCCTGCTGACGCGTCAGGACTTCGAGGATCTGGCCTTCGCCTATTTCCGGCGGGCCGCCGCCGACAACGTCCGCCACGCCGAAATCTTCTTCGACCCCCAGACCCACACCGACCGCGGCGTGCCCTTCGGCGTGGTGGTCGAGGGCCTGATCGCGGGCATGGATCGGGCCAAGGCGGAGCTGGGCGTCTCCAGCGGGCTGATCCTCAGCTTCCTGCGCCATCTGACCGAGGACGAGGCTTTCGCCACCCTGGAGGCGGCCAAGCCCTATCTGCACCACTTCATCGGCGTGGGGCTGGATTCGTCCGAGGTCGGCCATCCGCCGTCCAAGTTTCAGCGCGTCTTCGCCGCCGCCCGCGACCTGGGCCTGAAGTTGTGCGCCCACGCCGGCGAGGAAGGCCCGCCCGAATACGTCCGCGAGGCGCTGGACCTGCTGCACATCGACCGGATGGACCACGGCAATCGGTCGATGGAGGACGAGGCCCTGATCGAGCGGCTGGCGCGCGAGCAGATGACCCTGACGGTCTGCCCGCTCTCGAACCTCAAGCTGTGCGTCGTCGACGACCTGAAGAACCACCCCGTCCCCGAGATGCTGCGTCGGGGCCTGCACGTCACCCTGAACTCGGACGATCCGTCCTATTTCGGCGGCTATGTGAACGACAACTACAGCCGGCTCGCCGCCGCCGTCGGCCTGACGCGCGAGCAGGTGACGCAACTGGCCAGGAACAGCTTCGAAGGCGCCTTCCTGCCCGAGGCGGAGAAGGCTGCACGGATCGCGGAAATCGACGCCTACGCCAAGGCAGGGGGCAGTCTCGGCTAGCCGCCGTCCAGCAGATCGGCCGCTTCAATCTCGACCACGCCCAGCGTCCTGAAACTGGTCTGAGCCGCCGCCGCTGTTTCCGGCGCGATCGCGCGGCTGGCGTCGCTGATGACCACCGCCTCGAAACCCTGTCGCACCGCGTCCTCGGCGGTGAAGCGGACGCAGTAGTCATAGGCCAGGCCGCACAGGAAGACGCGGGTCACGCCCAGTTCGCGCAGAAGGCCGCTCAGGCCCGTCGGCGTGCGGCGGTCGTTCTCGAAGAAGCCGGAATAGCTGTCGACGGCGGGATTATAGCCCTTGCGGATGATGGCGAGGGCCTTGCGCACGGTCGGCGCCACATGGGGATGAAAGTCGGCGCCCGGCGAACCCTGCAGACAGTGATCCGGCCACAGCATCTGCCGCCCATAAGCCACGTCGATCTCGGTGAAGGGCGCGGCGCCCGGATGGTTGGAGGCGAAGGAGATCTGGTCCGGCGTATGCCAGTCCTGGGTGACGATCACCCGCTCGAACCGCTCCGCCAGCCGGTCGATCGTCGGCATGATCCCCGCCCCGCCCTCGACCGCCAGGGCGCCGCCTTCGCAGAAGTCGTTCTGCGGATCGATGACCAGAAGCGCGTCGTCGGGCCCGATCCTCACGGTCAGGCCCCCGCGTAGGCGTCGATCTCGTTGGCCGAACCCAGGGCCACCGCGATCCGCTGGTGCAGGCGCTCCGGCTGGATGTCCAGGATCGCCTGGCTGCCATCCGTCGTCGCCTTGCCGCCGGCCTGCTCGATCAGCAGGGCCATCGGATTGCCCTCGTACATCAGGCGCAGCTTGCCGGGCTTGTCCGGCTCGCGCCGGTCCCACGGATAGAGGAAGACCCCGCCGCGCATCAGGATGCGGTGCACGTCCGCCACCATCGCCGCGACCCAGCGCATGTTGAAGTTCTTGCCCCGCGGGCCGTCCGCGCCCTGCAGCGCGCCCTCGACATAGCGCTGCACGGCCTCCGACCAGTGGCGCTGGTTCGACATGTTGATCGCGAACTCCCTGGTGTCCGGCGAGACGGCGATGGCGTCGTGCGTCAACAGCCATTCCCCTTCCGTCGACAGGGTGAAACCCTTCACGCCCCGCCCCGTCGTCAGCACCAGCATCGTCTGGGCCCCGTACAGGGCGTAGAGCGCGGCGGCCTGATTGCGCCCCGGCTGCAGGAAGTCCGCCTCGGTTGGCGTGCCCTCCGGCGCCTTCAGCACCGAGACGATGGTCCCGACCGGCGCGTTGATGTCGATGTTGGACGACCCGTCCAGCGGATCGAACAGCGCCAGGTATTGGCCCGCGTGAGCCGCCGGCTGGACCGTCTCCATCTCCTCGGACGCCACGCCCGCCACCGCAGGGCAGGCCAGCAGCGCCTCGGTCAGGATGTCATTGGAGATGACGTCGAGCTTCTTCTGCTCCTCGTCCTGCACGTTCACGGCGCCCGATGCGCCCAGCGCGCCGACCAGCGCCCCCTGCGACACGACCTTGCGGATGTCGACGCAGGCCCCGGCCGCGACGCGCAGCACCGTCTTCAGCCCCTCCGGCGCGTCCAGCGCGGCGAGATGGTCTTCCAGGCTGGGACGGTCGGTCATGGCGCGGTCCTGAATGGCTGCATCGGATACGGGATATCGCTTCTGGCCGCCGGATCGAGCCGTGACAAGGCCGTGCGCCGCTTGACTCCGCCTCGGAGTCGGTGGCTTAGGTCGATCGCTCTCGCGGGAGAGATCGGGCCAGTCATCCAGCTTGGAGAACCGGCCCCGACGCCGAAGGCGCAACCGCCCCGGAAACGCTCAGGCAAACGGACCGCGACGGCATACGGACGCTGGAAAGTCGCCCATCTGGGGCGCGCCGACGGAGCAAGACGCCTTACTTCCGGCGTCGGAATCTCTCAGGCTTCAGGACAGCGGGGGCGCGAGGACGGCGGAGCTCCGCCACAACACGCGACCGTGAAAGCCTGACCATGACCGACCAGACGCTGAAGACCACGCCCCTGAACGCCGCGCACAAGGCCCAGGGCGCCCGCATGGTCGGCTTCGGCGGCTATGAGATGCCGGTCCAATACGAGGGCGTCCTGGCCGAGCACCGCTGGACCCGCGAGCACGCCGGCCTGTTCGACGTCTCCCACATGGGCCAGTGCAAGATCACCGGCACGGACGCCACGACCCAGTTCGAACGCTTCGTGCCCGGCGACTATCAGATCCTGAAGGCCGGCAAGCAGAAGTATTCCCTGCTGCTGAACCAGGACGGCGGGATCATCGACGACCTGATGGCCGGCCGCCCCGATCACGACGGCCTGTTCGTCGTCGTCAACGCCGGTAACAAGGACGAGGACTTCGCCTTCTGGAACGCGAACCTCGAGGGTGACGCGAAACTCACGGTCCTGGACCGCGCCCTGATCGCCATTCAGGGCCCTGAGGCCGCCGAGGTCATGGTCGCGCACGAGCCGGTGCTGGCCGAGATGGGCTTCATGGAATGCGCGCGCCTGGTCCTGTTCGGCGTGGACTGTTTCGTCTCCCGCTCGGGTTATACCGGCGAGGACGGCTATGAGATCTCGGTCCCGGCCGACCAGGCCGAGCGCGTCTGGAACACGATCCTTGAAGACGCCCGCGTCAAGCCAATCGGCCTGGGCGCTCGCGATTCCCTGCGTCTGGAAGCCGGTCTGCCGCTGCACGGCCACGACATCGACCCGACCACTTCGCCCGTCGAAGGCGCCCTGACCTTCGCCCTGTCCAAGTCGCGGAAGGAACGCGGCGATTTCGCCGGCGCCCATCGCATCCTGAAGGAGCTGGCCGACGGCCCCGTCCGCGTCCGCATCGGCCTGATCGTCAAGGAAGGCGCCCCCGCCCGGGAAGGCGCCGAGATCGCCGACGCCGACGGAAACCTCATCGGCAAGGTCACCTCGGGCGGCCCGTCGCCGACGCTGGGGAAGAACATCGCCATGGGCTACGTGCCGCCCGCCTTCGCCGCGCTGGGGACCGAGCTGAAGGTCGTCGTGCGCGGCCGGCCCGCCGCGGCCGAGGTCGTCGACATGCCCTTCGTGGCGCAACGCTATTATCGCAAACCCAAGGCCTGAAGGATCGGACCATGAAGTTCACCAAGGATCACGAGTGGGTCAGCCTGGACGGCGACATCGCCACCGTCGGCATCTCCAAGCACGCCGCCGACGCCCTGGGCGACGTGGTGTTCGTCGAGGTGCCCGAAGTCGGCAAGGCCGTCTCCAAGGGCGACAGCTTCGCGGTGGTCGAGAGCGTCAAGGCGGCGTCGGACGTCTACGCCCCCGTCTCGGGCGAGGTGGTCGAGGCCAACGACGCCCTGTCGACCGCCCCCGAAACGGTCAACTCGGCCCCGGAAGCCGACGGCTGGTTCGCCAGGATCAAGGTGTCGGACGCCTCGCAACTGGACGGCCTGATGGACCAGGCGGCCTACGACGAATTCCTCAAGACCCTCTGACCTTTCCTTCCGCTCATCCCGGCGAAAGCCGGGACCCAGTTCTTTCGCGGGGCAGGGTGCGTGGGATGAGCGTCAGCCTTTGATCGTTGCGAGCGATCGCCCAAAGCACTGGGTCCCGGCCTTCGCCGGGATGAGCGGAACATTAGATGCGCTACCTCCCCCTGACGCCCGACGACCGCACGGCGATGCTCGCCGCCATCGGCGCGAAATCGATCGACGACCTGTTCGTGGACGTGCCCGAGGCGGCGCGGCTGGACGGCCCCGTGGACCTGCCCCGCGTGGCGGGCGAGCTGGAGGTCGAACGCGCGTTGTCCGCCATGGCGGCCAAGAACGCGACCGCCGGCGCCGTGCCCTTCTTCTGCGGCGCCGGGGCCTACAAGCACCACGTCCCGGCGACGGTGGATCATGTGATCCAGCGGTCGGAGTTCCTGACCAGCTACACCCCCTACCAGCCGGAAATCGCACAGGGCACGCTGCAGTATCTGTACGAGTTTCAGACCCAGGTCGCGAACCTGACCGGCATGCCGGTCGCCAACGCCAGCCTCTACGACGGCTCCACCGCCATGGCCGAGGGCGTCCTGATGGCCACCCGCGTGACCCGCCGCAACAAGGCGGTGATCTCGGGCGGCGTGCACCCGCACTACATCAAGGCGACCGAGACCGTGGTGCACGCCGTCGGCGTCGAGACCCTGGCCCTGCCCGCCGCCGTCGACGCCGAGGCCGCCGTCATCGGCCAGATCGGTCCCGACACCGCCTGCGTCGTGGTCCAGACGCCGAACGTCTTCGGCACGGCGACGGATGTCACCAAGATCGCCGAGGCCGCCCACGCCGCCGGCGCCCTGCTGATCGTGGTCGTCACCGAGGCCGTATCGATGGGCCTGCTGAAGTCGCCCGGCGAGATGGGCGCCGACATCGTCGCGGCCGAGGGTCAGTCGATCGGCAACGCCCTGAACTTCGGCGGCCCCTACGTCGGCCTGTTCGCCACGCGCGAGAAGCTGATCCGCCAGATGCCCGGCCGTCTGACCGGCGAGACCGTGGACGCCGATGGCGAGCGCGGCTTCGTCCTGACCCTGTCCACGCGCGAGCAGCACATCCGCCGCGACAAGGCGACTTCCAACATCTGCACGAACTCGGGCCTGTGCACCCTTGCGTTCACCATTCATATGAGCCTGCTGGGCGAGACGGGCCTGCGCAAGCTGGCCCTGCTGAACCACGAAAAGGCCGTCGCGACGCGTGACGCCCTGGCCGCCATTCCGGGCGTCGAGGTCCTGACCCCGCGCTTCTTTAACGAGTTCGCGGTACGGCTGCCCAAGAACGCGGCTCAGGTGGTCGATACCCTGGCGGGCCATCACATTCTGGCGGGCGTCCCTTACAGCCGCCTGGCGCCGAACGCCGGCATGGATGACGTCCTGCTGGTCGCGGCGACCGAAACCACCCTGGACCACGACATCAAGCTCCTGGCGGCTTCGCTCGCCAAGGTGCTGGCGGCCTGAGCGGGAGACAGACCATGAGCACCATGAACACCGTCGGCCGCCCGACCGCCCCGAACGCCGTCGCCGCCCAAGACTCGGGCAAGCCCGCCACCCTGACGGGGGGCCGCGGTCTGCTGCAGAACGAAACCCTGATCTTCGAGGGCGACGGCTGGGGCAAGACCGGCGTCGACCTGCCGGAACCCAAGACCGACGGATCCGACTTGGGCGACCTGGTCCGCAAGGATCCGATCGGCCTGCCCGGCCTGTCGGAGCCCGAGGCCATGCGCCACTATGTGCGCCTGAGCCAGAAGAACCACGCCATCGACCTGGCCATCTATCCGCTGGGCTCGTGCACGATGAAGCACAACCCGCGCCTGAACGAGAAGATGGCGCGCCTGCCGGGCTTCTCCGACATCCACCCGCTGCAGCCGCAATCGACGGTGCAGGGCGCGCTGGAGCTGATGGACACGCTGGCCCACTGGCTGAAGACCCTGACCGGCATGCCCGCCGTCGCCCTGTCGCCCAAGGCCGGCGCGCACGGCGAACTGTGCGGCCTGATGGCCATCCGCGCCGCGCATGAGGCCTCGGGCCAGCATGAGAAGCGCCGCAAGGTGCTGGTGCCGACCTCGGCCCACGGCACTAATCCGGCCACTGCGGCCTTCGTCGGCTATTCGGTGGTCGAAGTGGCTCAGACCGAGGACGGCCGCGTGGACGTGGCGGACCTGGCGTCCAAGCTGGGCGACGACGTCGCCGCCATCATGGTGACCAACCCCAACACCTGCGGCCTGTTCGAGCGCGACATCCTGGAGATCAGCCGCCTGACGCACGAGGCGGGCGCCTATTTCTACTGCGATGGGGCCAACTTCAACGCCATCGTCGGCCGGGTGCGCCCGGGCGACCTGGGTGTGGATGCGATGCACATCAACCTGCACAAGACCTTCTCCACGCCGCACGGCGGCGGCGGGCCGGGCGCGGGTCCGGTGGTCCTGTCCGAAGCGCTGGCGCCGTTCGCGCCCGCTCCGTGGGTCGTGCACGACGACAACGGCTATCGCCTGGTCGAGCGTGAGGAAGACGAGGCCGCCCAGGCATTCGGCCGCCTGTGCGCCTTCCAGGGCCAGATGGGCATGTACGTCCGCGCGCTCAGCTACATGATGAGCCATGGCTCGGACGGCCTGCGCCAAGTGGCCGAGGATGCGGTGCTGAACGCCAACTACATCAAGGCCCGACTGCAGGACCTGATGAGCCCGGCCTTCCCCGACGGCCCCTGCATGCACGAAGCCCTGTTCGACGACGAATGGCTGAAGGGCACGGACATCACCACGCTCGACTTCGCCAAGGCGATGATCGACGAGGGCTTCCACCCGATGACCATGTATTTCCCGCTGGTCGTCCACGGCGCCATGCTGATCGAGCCGACCGAAACCGAGTCCAAGGCCGAGCTGGACCGCTTCATCGAGGCGATGCGTCTGTTGGCTGAAGCCGCCAAGGCCGGCGACGTCGATCGCTTCAAGGGCGCGCCATTCCATGCGCCGCTGAGACGCCTGGACGAAACCCGCGCCGCCCGCTCGCCGGTGCTGCGCTGGAGCGCCCCGGAAGGGTCGAACCAGGCGGCCTGACGCCATCTTCCGGCCCAACCGACAGAACGGCCTGTGGCGACATCGCCACAGGCCGTTCTCATATCGACATCATGACCAAAGCTTCACGCGGCGGACATGCATCGGCCATCGACGCAGGTTCTGGAGGGTGTTGTGGCGCGGTCGCCACGGCCGCCGTTTCCTTTGCGACCAGGGGATCGCGCGACCGCATCGGCCGTTGTCACAAGGCCCTCCCCTTCCCACCTGCAGTTTTCATTGACCTACGCCTCCTCCCTCCCCGTCCTTCAGCCTTCTCGTCCGCGCAGCCGCCTGCTGCGCGTCGTGAAGCGCTGGGCGCTGATGGCGGGCGGGCTGCTGGTCGTCGCGCTGGGCATATTGATCGCCCCTCTGCCCGGACCGGGCGGCATCCCCGTTATCGCGGTGGGGCTGATGCTGATCCTGCGCAGCTCCTTCTGGGCCAAGCGCCAGTTCATCCGGGCGCAGCACGCCCGGCCCAAATGGGTCTATCCGTTCCGCCGACTCATGCGGCGAAAGCCCGAGATCGCGCCGGTCTTCTGGCAGCAGGCCCTGCGCGCCGAGAAACTGGTGTTGCGTCGCCGGCGGCGTCTTGTGCGCGTGCGAAAGCGCGTTCGCCGTTCTTTCCGCAAGCTTTTCCGCCGCGGCTGACCCGATCCGGCGTTCGCCTTGCTGCGTTCGCTAACCACGGGAAGTTGAACGCCGCCCCGGCGTGAGGGGCGTATCCTCCCAGACGCGTAATCAGAGAACCCTGTAAGCGTTGGGAGGCGCTAAGGTCATGATGTCACGCGTACAAAAGGGCTTGGTCGCCGGTGCTTTCGCCACCCTCGCTGCGTCTCTGCTCGAAATCCCCAACATGTTTCTGAACTGGTTCGACCCCTTCCAGGGGGTGATCGCCACGTTCCTGGGCATGCCGGGGAACCTCGCCGTCGGATGGGCCGTCCATCTGATCACCGGCATAGTGATCCTGGGTCCCCTGTTCGCGGTGCTCTGCCCGCGTCTGCCGACCGACACGCCCGAAACCAAGGGCATCGTCTTCGCGGTCGGGGCCTGGGTGGTGATGATGGCCGCCATCGTGATGTTCGGAAATTACCGGACCTTCACCGCCGGCGCGGGCTTCGGCACGATCGCCTGGCTGCTGATCACCCACGCGGTGTTCGGCATCGTGCTGGGCAATGTCTACGCCCGGCTAGTGGCCCGCGAAAAGCGCATGGGCGCGACCTTCGTCGGCGGCGCCCCCGCGCACTGAGGGCCAGCTGACGGCCAAAAGGAAAGGGCCCCGAGCGAGACGCCGGGGCCCTTATCCGTTTTTTGCTTCCGTAAGCGGGCCGGTCAGTTCAGGCGTTCGCCGATCTGCTTGATGGCGGCGTCCAGCAGCGGGTCCTTGGCCTGGCCGGCCAGGCGGGCGACCAGGATGGCCTCGGCCGACTTCGCGGCCAGATCGGCGGCGGCGGCCTTCACCTCGGCCGAGGCCTGGGCCTCCGCTTGAGCGATGCGGCTTTCGGCCATCTTCTGGCGGCGGGCCAGGGTTTCCTCCAGCCGGGCCTTGGTCTCGGCTTCCAGCCGGCGGGCGTCCGCCTCGGCGGCGGCCAGCAGTTCGGCGGCCTGGGCCTCGGCCTCGGCCTTCTCCTTGCGGATCTGGGCCAGCATGGCCTCGGCCTCGGCGCGAAGGCGCGCGGCCTCGTCCAGATCGGCCTGGATCTTGGCGCCCTTGGCGTCGAGCTGGCCGGCGACCAGCTTGGGCACGCCGGCGGCGATCAGGATGCCGAAGAAGATCAGCAGGCCGACGCCGACCCAGATCTCGGCGTTGGCGAAGCTCCAGATGCCGTGTTCGAAGATGAGGTTCATCAGGCGGCTCCCTTCGCGACAGCAGCCAGTTCGGCGGAGGTCGGGGCCTTGCCGGTCAGACGTTCGACCATGGCGGTCGCGGCGTCCGAGGCGATGGTCGAGACATTGGCCATGGCGGCGTCGCGGGTCTTGGCGATGGCGGTCTCGGCCTCGGCGATGCGGGCGTTGACGGTCGCTTCTTCCGCGGCGACGCGGGCGTTAGCTTCGTCGGTCACACGCTGCTTGGCGGCAGCGGCCGTGGCGCGGGCGTCGGCCCGGGCCTTGGCGACCTCGGCCTGGGCCTGAGCCGCCTGGTCGGCGGCTTCCGCCTGGACCTGACGGGCCGTGGCGATGGCGGTCGAGATGGTGTCGGCGCGCTCGTCCATCACCCGGCGCAGGCGCGGGGCGAAGACCTTGGACACCAGCACGTACAGGATGGCGAACAGGATCAGCAGATAGCCGGCCTGACCCGCCCAGTGCTGGAATTCGAACTGGGGCAGACCGCCCGAGCCGTGCTCGCCCGGCGTCGCCGTCTCCGCGTGGAGATCGTGCTCGACCGAGGCCGGCAGGGCGTCGTTGTGCTGAATGTTGGCCATGAACCGTCTATCGCAGGATCAGATCGACGGCGCGCAGGCCAGGCCCGCACGCCGTCTGAACTGGAAAGTCTTGGGCTGGGATCAGCCGAAGATCATCAGGACGCCCAGCACGAAGGCCAGGATGCCCAGGGCTTCCGCCAGGGCGGCGCCGACGAACAGGTTGCCGACTTGGCCGGCGGCGGCCGACGGGTTGCGCAGGGCGCCGGCCAGGAACTGACCGAAGATGTTGCCCACGCCCAGGGCCGAGCCGATCATGCCGAGGGTGGCCAGGCCGGCGCCGATGTACTTGGCGGCTTCAGCGTCCATGATGTGTATTCCTAAGTTTGATCGTTGAGGTTTGGGGTGAAAGGACTGGGCCGCGCCTTAGTGGGCGTGATCCAGGTTGACCACATCGTTGAGGTAGATGCAGGCCAGAACGGCGAAGACGAAGGCCTGGAGGAAGGCCACCAGGAACTCCAGAGCGGTCAGGGCGACCACCATGCCGAGCGACAGGGCCGCCACCGGGAAGGCCAGCAGGGCGACGCCGCCCGACAGGCCCAGAACGCCCAGCGACACCACGAAGCCGGCGAAGATCTTCAGGGCCACGTGACCGCCCAGCATGTTGCCGAACAGACGAAGCGCCAGGGTGATCGGCCGCAGCATGAAGGAGACGAACTCGATCAGCCCCACGACCGGGCGCAACAGCAGCGGCGCGCCCATCGGCCAGAACAGCTTGAAGAAGCCCAGGCCGTTCTTGGCGAAGCCGACGATCAGCACCAGCCCGAAGGTGATCAGGGCGAAGGTCCCGGTGATCGCCAGCTGAGAGGTCGCCGTGAAGGTCAGGAACAGGCCCAGCAGGTTCATGCCGAGGATCAGCAGGAACAGGGTGAAGACGAACGGAAAATACTTGCGGCCGTCATGGCCGATGATGGAGTCGGCCAGATTGTCGATCATGCCGAACAGGGTCTCGCCCACGCCCTGCAGGCGGCCCGGAACGATCTCGGCCCGCGCGGTCACCGCGGTCAGGAAGGCCAGGATCAGGCCGAAGGCGACCGTCATCGCGATGTGCGAATTGGTCACGGCCAGGTCCACGACGCCCACCACCGGCAGGGTCACGTCGGGAAGGTCGATCACCTTCTGGATCTGAAACTGATGAATCGGATCGGCCATTGAGCCTATCGGTCCTCGTTCTCTTCCCCGGCCTCGACGTAGGGTTCAGGTTCGCCCTTCACCCCGGCCGCCTTTGCCTGCGCCATCAGCCGATTGGCCGTGCGACGCGCCATCCACAACGACAAGGCGAAGCCCAGCAGGACCCCGCCGATCAATCCCCACGGCCTGGTCCCCGCGAAGTGGTCCACGCCGAAACCCAGCGCCAGGCCCACGAAGACGCCGCCGAGCAGTTCGGCGATGATCTTGTAGGCCTGACCCGCCACCTGCTGGCCGGTCAGATCGGCGGACTTTTCCGCCGCCGTCCGCGCCTCCAATTCGGATGCGCTTTTCTGGAGGCGTTTGATCGCCTCTTCGCGCGATTCCTGCATAGGGGACATGGCCTGTGCGCTCAGCGCCCGAACAGTGCGTCCGGGCGGGTCTGAATTCGGCGCGGAAACTAATCGTGAGCGGCCGATAGGTCAAGGCGTCGTGATCCAAGCCTAACTCATTGCACGGACTTGCTTTTTCTTGTCCACAGGCCGGGCGTGACGAAGCGCCGCTCTCCGGCCCGTGAGAATCCCTCTCCTGTCCCCGTGTGCGCCGATGGCGGTCTGCACCGCGAAAGACTAGATTGGCGTAATGAACGCCCACGTGCCGCCCCCCGCCCCCGAACGCCGCCCGATCTCGGTGCGGCTGGCGACGCCGCGCGGCTTCTGCGCCGGGGTCGACCGGGCCATCCAGATCGTCGAGCGGGCGATCGAGAAGTACGGCGCGCCCGTCTATGTGCGCCATGAGATCGTGCACAACCGCCATGTCGTCGAGCGGCTGAAGGCCATGGGCGCCGTCTTCGTCAAGGAGCTGGACGAGTGCCCGGGCGACCGGCCCGTCGTCTTCTCCGCCCACGGCGTTCCCAAGTCGGTGCCGGCCAGCGCGCGGGCCCGCGAACTGCTGTTCCTGGACGCCACCTGCCCCCTGGTGTCCAAGGTCCACGTCGAGGCCGAGCGCCACCACGCCGCCGGCCGCCACATCATCCTGATCGGTCACGCCGGCCACCCGGAGGTGGTCGGCACCATGGGCCAGCTGCCCGACGGCGCCATCAGCCTGGTCGAAACCGAAGCGGACGCGGAAACCTTCCAGCGGCCTGGCGACCAGCCTCTGGCCTACGCCACCCAGACGACCCTGTCGGTGGACGACACCGCCGGCATTCTGAAGGTGCTGAAGCGCCGCTTCCCCGAACTGCCCGACCCGCACAAGGAAGACATCTGCTACGCCACCACCAATCGGCAGGAAGCGGTCAAGCGCCTGGGCGAGGGCTGCGAACTGGTGCTGGTGGTCGGGTCCAAGAACTCGTCCAACTCGGCCCGGCTGGTGGAGGTGGCGATGCGCGCCGGCGCGCGTGACGCCCGGCTGATCGACGACGCCTCGCAGGTGGACTGGTCCTGGTTCGACGGGGTGCGGACCGTCGGCGTCACCGCCGGCGCCTCGGCCCCCGAGCCCCTGGTCCAGGCCCTGGTCGACGCGATCGCCGCCCGCTTCGAGGCGACGGTCATGGAGGACGACGGCGCGCGCGAGGCCGTGACCTTCAAGCTGCCGCGCCTGCTGACGGCTTAGAGCCCCTCCGTCTCGCCGCTTCGCGTCGATCCACCTCCCCACGATGTGGGGAGGGGGACCGCGAAGCGGTGGAGGGGTTCCGACCGCGGCTCCGAGCCCTAGCGTTCCTCCCCGACGAAATCCTGGGCGAACTCGGGCGCGCCCTCGTCCAGCGGCAGGTCGCCCTCCTCGTCCGCGCCGGTCATCCGTGTCGGATCCGGCACCTCGAAGCCGACCGGGACCGACAGGTCCAGCAGCCCCGCGGCCTTCATCTCCTGCACCCCTGGCAGGTCATAGAGGTTCGACAGACCGAAATGCTCCAGGAACCCGTCCGTCGTGCCATAGGTCACGGGACGTCCGGCCGACCGCCTGCGTCCCCGCAGCCGCACGAACCCCATCTCCAGCAGCAGGTCGAGCGTCCCCTTGGACAGGGAGACCCCGCGCACGCTCTCGATCTCGGCGCGGGTCACGGGCTGGTGGTAGGCGATGATGGCCAGGGTCTCCAGCGCGGCCTTGGACAGACGGCGCGGCTCCTCCCGCTCCTGGGTCATCATGAAGGCCAGGTCCGGCGCGGTGCGGAAGCGCCAGCGGTCGGCGACGCACTCCAGCTCCACTCCCCGCCCCTCGTAGCGCGCGCGCAGGCCCGCAATGGCCCGACCGACATCAGCGCCCTCGGGCAGGCGCGCGGCGATCTCGGCCGCCGACAAGGGACCGGCCGCGGCGAAGAGCAGGGCCTCGACCCGGCGCTCGATCTCGGCTTCGTCGGGCTGGAAGGACAGGTCGCTCACGGCGTCAGCTCCAGCGGCGGCCCCTCGCCGCGCCGCTTCAGATAAAGGTCCGCGAACGGCGCCGACTGACGCACGTCCATCGCCCCCTCCTTGACCAGCTCCAGGCTGGCCGAAAGGGTCGAGGCGGTATAGCTGGCCTGGGTCGGTCCGTCGCCCTCGCTTCCCCTGGGCGCCACCTGCCGCAGCGGCGTCCAGTCCGCCAGGCGGGGCATGATCTCGCGCAGCCAGTCGCGCGCGGCCTCCAACTGGAACGCCTCCACCCGCTGTCCGGGCGTGTATCGCCGCGCCTCTTCCCGCCGCCTCTGGGTGACATAGGCGGCCATCAGCTCATACAGGCTGGCGTCGATGCGGTCGGACGGCACGATCACGGTGGCCTCCGGGTCGCCGCGGGTGAAGACGTCGCGCTTCAGCTGCGGGCGGGCGGTCAGGGCCTCCACCGCCTTTCTCATGGCCTCCAGCTTCCGCAGCCGAAAGGCCAGGGCGGCGGCCATCTCCTCGGCCGGCGGGTCCTCGGCCTTGCCCTTTTCGGTGCGGGGCAGGAGCAGCCGCGACTTGAGGTAGGCCAGCCACGACGCCATCACCAGGTAGTCGGCCGCCAAGGCGAAGTTGCGCCGGCGCGCCTCGTGCACGAAGGCCAGGTACTGTTCCGCCAGCTGGGTGATCGACAGCTTCAGCAGGTCGACCTTCTGCGTCCGCGCCAGGGCCAGCAGCACGTGAAGCGGCCCTTCATAGCCGTCGAGATCGACGACGAACGTCTCGCGCGCCTCGACCTCCTCGGCGTTGAAGTCCAGCGTGGGCTGGAAGGCCTCGCTCACGCCTGCGCCTCCGCCACGTCGGGTCCCTTCGCCGCCTCGGTCCTGCCCGCCATGGCGCGAAAGAAGCGCTCGTGCGCGGCGGTGGCGTCCAACGGCTCGGGGGATCGCACGATGCGCGCCAGCGCCGCCTCGGCCCGCCGCTTCGCGCCTCCCTTCAGCGGCCCGACGCCCTCGGCGACCTGGCGCATCTGGTCCATGTCGCCGTTCCAGTGGACGACGATGTCGCACCCCGCCTTCAACGCCTTGTGGGCGCGCTGGGTCAGGCTGCCGGAAAGGGCGTTCATCACCAGGTCGTCCGACAGAAGCAGGCCGCGAAAGCCCAGCCGCTCGCGGATCATCCGGATGGCCTTGCGCGACTGGGTGGCGGGCCGCTTTCCATCGATGGCGGTGAAGACGATGTGCGCCGTCATGCCGATGGGCATGTCGGACAGCGCCCGGAATGGCATGAAGTCCCAGGCGTCCAGCGTGTCCAGATCGGCGTGAACGACAGGCAGGTCCTTGTGGCTGTCGGCGAAGGCGCGTCCATGCCCCGGCATGTGCTTGATGACCGGCAGGACGCCGCCCGCCAGCAGGCCCTCGGCCGCCGCCCGGCCCAGCTGCGCGACCGTCTGCGGGTCGCGGCCATAGGCGCGATCTCCGATGATGTCGTGGGCGCCCGGAACCGGCGTATCCAGCACCGGCACGCAGTCGATATTGATCCCGACGTCCTTAAGATCGTGCGCCATCAGGCGCGCGCCCAGCCGAACCAACTCGCGCGCCGACAACGGGTCGTTGGTCGCCTTCAGATAGGCGTCGCCTGGCGGATATTTCGGCCAGTGCGGAGGGCCCATCCGCTGGACCCGCCCGCCCTCCTGGTCGATCAGGATCGGCGCGTCGGCATCGCCCAGAACGGCCCGCATCTCGTCGGTCAGCGCCCGCACCTGATCGGGCGTGTCGATGTTGCGCCGGAACAGGATGAAGCCCCACGGCCGCGCCTCGGCGAAGAAGGCCTTCTCCGCCTCCGTCAGTCGATGGCCGGCGCAGCCGTAGATGGCCGCGCTGGTCAACGGACGATGCAGTCCCGGCCTGCGGCCTTCAGCGCATTGCAGAAGGCCACGGCGCGTTCCCGGCTCAGGCCCGTGAAGGCGGTGCGGTAAAGGGTCGAGCCGGCGGAGGTCGTCACCTCGGTCACCCGTTTCTGCGCGCCCGAGGCGTACTGGCCGAAGCGGCCGGCGACGGCGGCGTATTCGCGGTCGGCGATCTCGGTCGAGGAGAAGGCGCCGATCTGAACCGAGGCCGATCCGCCCGAGGCCGGAGCTGCGGGTGCAGACGTCGAGGGGGCGGGCGTCGGGGCGGTGTCCTGCGGTCGCGGCGCCGGCGTCGCGGGCGTCGCCGCAGCAGGCGGCAGGCCCTGGCCGGTCGGGGCCGAGGC
>Ga0065721_10049303_pt1 | contig 38247 bp, 40 predicted proteins | sample Mesricmetagenome_FD_59108 | JGI IMG/M metagenome (GOLD analysis project Ga0065721, IMG submission 59108) | Mesophilic microbial community from rice straw/compost enrichment Sample: eDNA_1 v2 (version 2) | ecosystem: Engineered > Solid waste > Grass > Composting > Bioreactor | place: USA: Davis... | reverse complement strand
TGGCGAGCCGTCGCCGCCATAGGCGGACCGCGCGTCCGCGGAGAGGCTTCCGCGCGCGGCCTGGTCGCGGGCGGCGCGTTGGAATAGCTCGCGGACAACGGGATCGGAGGCTGACGCGGCCTGGCGCGTGAATTTTGCGGCGCTCTCATAGCCTTCGATGACCGCGCCGCCGAGAACCTGATCGACTATGCGGGTTCGGCGATCGTTGGCGGCGACCGCTTGCGCGCATGCCGCCCGCCAGGCGGCTTCCGGAGCGCCGGCGCGCAGTTCGCCCAGAGCCTTGAGGTCGGCGGCGAAGGGGCGCTGGTCGACACAGGCTTGAAGGTCCAAAGGGCTGAGCGCGGTGGCGGCGGACGCGAGGAGCAGGGCGAGGACAAGCATGTCCGCAGTCTAGCCCGACTTTCCGCCGCTGCTGCGGGGCCGGATGCGCCTAGGACTTCGGAGCGCCGCCGATGGGGGACATGGCCTTGAGTTCGTTCAGGCCATCGACGCTGATCTTCGCCCAGCTCCGGAAGAGGTTCTCGAAGTCCGCGCGGTTGGTCACGCTGTTGCGCAGATAGGGGCGGGTGTCGCCCAGGGTCCGGCCGTCCATGGCGCGGCCAAGCAGGGCGCCGCTGAGGGAGTCGCGCACCTCGATGACCACCACGGCCGAACCAGCGTCGCGGCTGAATGTGCGCGTGCGTCCGGCGGTGGGGATGTCCGGCGCCGAGACATAGAGGTTGGCGACGGCGGTCCGCACCCGCAGGACGTCGGGACCGGGCTCGGTGACCACCTGATAGCCGGCGTCCTGATAGGCTTTGCGGAAGACCTCCTCGAAGCCGGTGCGGGCCGCATCCAGGATCTTCCGTGCGTCCGCGTCGGTGATCCGCTGGGAAAGGTCCAGGGTTTCGTCGTTGTAGTCGCGCTGCCAGTTCTTCTTGAAGGCGACCTCTGTGGGGTCGAGCATCACCTTGGTGTAGGCGCGGAAGTCGGCGCCGGGCAGCAGATAGACGTCGTCCATCCGCTTGGCCTTAATCCGGGAAAGCCCGTCCCAGGTGGCGGGCGGTTCGGCTGAGACGACAGGCGGCGCTGCGACGGCGGAGAGCGAGAGGGCGGCGCAGATCGCAAGTAGCGGACGGGTCATGGCGTGCCTCGAGGGACTGACGAGGCTCAACGGTGCGCCCGGCCTCCTGGCGCGGCTATCGGTGAAAACCCTCAGATCGGGCAGGGGCTGGACTGGCGTGGCGTCAGCCCAGGCAGGCTCCTTCGAAAAGGGAGAGCGCCCGACATGAATCTCGACTTCTCGGACGATCAGAAGCAGCTGCAGGAGCAGGTCCGACGCTTCCTCGCGGACCGTTGCCCGCCGAGCGCCGTGAGGGCGATCCTTGAAGGGCCCGAGCCCTTCGACAGGGCGCTCTACAAGGGCCTCGGCGACCTTGGCGTCCTGGGGGCGGCGATCCCTGAGGAATATGGCGGGGTGGGGCTAAGCCATCTGGAGCTCTGTCTGGTCGCCGAAGAGCTGGGACGGGCCTTGGCCCCGGTTCCGGCCGCGTCGTCGATCTATCTCGCAGCCGAGTTCCTGCTGCACGCCGGTTCGAATGCGCAGAAGCGCGCCTGGCTGCCGAGACTGGCGAGCGGCGAGGCGGTGGGGACCTTCGCGTTCGTAGAGGGCGCGGGCCGCATGAGCCCCGACAAGATCCACGCGGCCGTGAAGGATAGCCGCCTGAGCGGCGTGAAGTCGCCGGTTCCGGACGGGGACAGCGCCGATGTCGCCATCGTCGCCGCGCGGTCCGGCGGCGGACGCGGCGAGGGGGCGATCTCGCTGTTTCTCGTCGATCTGGCGGGACCCGGCGTGGCGCGCGAGAGCCTGGAGACCATCGACCCGACCCGCAGCTATGCGAAGCTCACCTTCGACGCCGCCGCCGCCGAGCCGCTGGGGGGCGAGGGCGAGGGGTGGCGGATCGCCGAGATGGTGATGGACCGCGCCGCCATCCTGATGGCCTTCGAACAGCTAGGCGGAGCCGATCGGGCGCTGGAGATGGCGCGGGACTACGCCCTGGAGCGCATGGCCTTCGGGCGGCAGATCGGGTCGTTCCAAGCCATCAAGCACATGTTGGCGGACATGTACGTGTCGGCGACCCTGGCGCGGTCCAACGCCTATTACGGCGCCTGGGCGCTGGCGACCGGAGCGGCGGAGCTGCCGATCGCGGCGGCCACGGCCAGGGTGTCGGCGACCCAGGCCTTCCAGCACTGCGCGAAGAACAACATCCAGGTGCATGGCGGCATGGGCTTCACCTGGGCCTTCGACTGCCACCTGTTCTATCGCCGCTCCAATGCGCTGGCCCTGGCCCTGGGATCGCTCTCGACCTGGGAAGACCTGCTGATCGAACGCATGCGCGGCGCCAACGCGGCCGCGGCCTAGGACGGAGGACGACAGGATGAACTTCGACGACACGCCCGAAGAGGCCGCCTTCCGCGCCAAGGTCCGCACCTGGATCGACGCCAATGCGCCCAAGCACCTGGAGCCGGAGCTGAAGCGCGCCGGCTTTGCGAGCAGCGGCATCGAAAGCGAGGACCCGCTGGCCGCGTCCAAGGCCTGGCAGAAGCGAAAGGCCGAGGCCGGATGGGCCTGCCTGCACTGGCCGAAGGAATACGGCGGCGGGGCGGCCACGCCGATCGAACGGGTGATCTGGAACCAGGAGGAGGGCGTCTATGGCGCGCTCTCCAGCGCCTTCATCATCGGTCAGGGCATGTGCGGCCCGACGGTGATGGCCTGGGCCAAGGAGGAACAGAAGCGCCGGCTGTTGCCGCCGCTGGCTTCGGGCGAGGAGATCTGGTGCCAGCTCTTTTCGGAGCCGGCCGGCGGATCGGACCTGGCGGGGCTGCGCACGCGGGCGGTTCAGGCGAATGACGGGTCCGGCGAGTGGATCATCAACGGCCAGAAGATCTGGACGAGCGGCGCGCAGCATTCCGACTGGGGGCTCTTGATCACCCGCACCGATCCCGACGTGCCCAAGCACAAGGGACTGACCATGTTCTTCCTGGACATGCGTTCGCCCGGCGTGGAGGTGCGGCCGATCAAGCAGGCGAACGGGCAGTCGGGATTCAACGAGGTCTATTTCACCGACGTCCGCATTCCGGACGAGCAGCGTCTCGGCGCCGTAGGCCAGGGCTGGGAGGTTTCCCTGACCACCCTGATGAACGAGCGGCTGTCGATCGGCTCGGGCATGTCGACCGGCTTTCCGGAGCTCTTCCAGTTCTGCATGGAGGCGGAGATCGACGGCCGGCCGGCGGTGGACGACCCGGCGGTCCGGTCGCGGCTGGCTCAGTTCGCGGTGCGCCAGAGCGGGCTGAAGTACACCGGCATGCGCGCGATCACGGCGCTGTCCAAGGGCCAGACGCCGGGACCGGAAAACTCGATCGGCAAGCTGGTCGCCGGCGCCACCATGCAGGAACTGGCCATGTTCGCCCTCGATCTGCAGGGACAGGCCGGCGTGATCCAGAACGCGGACTCGCCGATGAACGCGCGCTTCCAGGGCATGCTGCTGCGATCGCCGGCGACGCGCATCGAGGGCGGCTCGGACGAGATCCTCCGCAATATCATCGCCGAGCGGGTCCTGGGACTGCCGGGCGACGTGCGCGTGGACAAGAACGTCGCCTTCAAGGACATCCCGACCAGCGGGAGGAGCAAGGCGTGAGCTATCCGCTGCCGAACGTCTCGACCGATCTGAGCGGCCAGGTCGCGCTGGTGACGGGCGCATCGTCCGGGCTCGGGCTGCGGTTCGCCAGGGTGCTGGCCGCCTGCGGTGCGAAGGTCGCGCTGGCGGCGCGCCGGCTCGATCGCCTGGAAGGACTGGCCGAGGAGATCCGCTCGGCAGGCGGTCAGGCCGCGGCGATCGCAATGGACGCCACGGACGCCGACCAGCTGAAGGCCGCGGTGGAGGCGGCCCAGGACAAGCTTGGCCTCGTCAGCATCCTCGTGAACAACGCTGGGATTCCCGACGCCCAGCGGGCGCACAAGATGCCCCCGGAACTGATCGACCGGGTGCTGGACATCAATGTACGCGCGCCCTTCGTGCTGGCCTGCGAGGTGGCGCGTCGCCTGATCGAGGCGAAGCAGCCGGGGCGGATCGTCAACATCGCCTCGCAGGCCGCGTTCGAGTACGGCGGCAACGGCGCGGCGCTCTATTCGGTCAGCAAGGCGGCGGTGGTTCGGATGACGGAAACCTTGGCCGTGGAGTGGTCGCGGTTCCACATCAACGTCAATGCGATCGCGCCGGGGGCCTTCGCGTCGGAAATGATGGACGGCATGCTCGAGCGGGTTGGCGACATCTCCCAGCACTTCCCGCGCAAGCGGATCGGCGATCCGGCGCAGCTGGATTCCACCCTGCTGTTCCTGGTCGGGCCGGCCTCGGACGCGGTGACCGGAACCTGCGTCCGCGTGGACGACGGACAGGGCTCACGCTAGAGCGGCGGCCATGAAGGCCGTCCTGCCCGCCCTGTTCCTTGCCGTGGCCGCGGCATCGTCGCCGGCGCTGGCCGAGGGCGACGTGACCATCGCAGATCGGGCGCGCAAGGAGCTGCTCGATGCGCTTCGGCCGGCGGTCGAGCAGGATCTCGGCCAGCCGGTGCGGTTCGTGGTGCGCAAGCTGCGGGTCGAGGGCGGTTGGGCCTTCGCCTATGTGCGACCGCAAACGCCCGACGGTCGGCCGATCGACTTCACCAAGACCCGGCACGCCGAGAGGGTGGAGGCCGGCGTCTTCGACGGCGACGACCTCTTCGCGCTCCTGCAGCGCAAGGCGGGCCGGTGGACGGTGAGGGAGTTCGTCATCGGTCCGACGGACGTGGCCTACGCCGCCTGGCCCGACGACTATGGGGTGTCCTACGAGCTGATCGGCCTGGCGGCGCCCTGACGGGACGGGGCGGTCACCGGCGCGCCACGGAAGGGCTTGGCGTCCTTCATGAGGATGTGGGAGGCGATCTTGTCCACGCCGAGGCCCTCCTGAAGCAGGTGGTCCGCCAGCTCTCCCCAGAAGCGCACGTCGGGGCTGACGACCTTGATCAGATAATCGAAGGGGCCGGAGACCTGGGCGGCCTCCACCACCTCCGGGATCTCGGCAAGCGCCGCCTCGAATTTCAGGAGGTCGGCGGGGCGGTGGCTCTTGAGCGTCACCTCGCCATAGACGGTGACGGTCGGACGTATGCGTTCGATGTCCAGGCGTGCGTGATAGCCGAGGATCAGACCGTCGCCCTCCAGCCGCCGGACCCGCGCAAGGCAGGCGCTGGGGGAGAGGGCGACCTTGTCGGCGAGGGCCTGGTTGGTGATGCGGCCGTCCTCCTGAAGGATGGAGAGGATCTTCAGGTCGATCCGGTCCAAAGAAGGATATCCGTCCAAGCTCCCGCTCCGCCGCAAGATCTGCGGCGAGGCCATGCGCCTTCCGCCGCCCATTTGGACGAATCCCTAGCACAATAAGCCTCAAAGGCTTCGATCATTCTGCGGAGGATGCCATGATCAATTCCGGCGTCGTCATCCGCCCGGCCACCCCGAACGACCTGGAGGCCCTGCACGCGCTCGCTGCGAGCGCCGGCCTCGGGATGACCAATCTGCCGCCCTGCCGCGATCGGCTGGCGGGACTGCTGGCGGCCAGCGCCGCCGCCCTCGCGGGCGACCGCAAGGCGGGGGCGCAGATCCTGTTGGTGATGGAAATCGACGGCGAGAACGGCCGCGAGGTGGTGGGCACGGGCTGTATCTTCCCGAGCGTGGGCGGCGACTGGCCGTTCTATTCGTATCGGATCGGCCGGCTGCGGCAGACGTCGCAGGCGCTGGGCAAGGTGGTGGAGAACACCATCCTGACCCCGGTGAACGACTATGACGGCTCAGCCGAGGTCGGGGGCCTCTTCGTGCGGCCCGGACTGCGCGGCCTGGCGGGCGGACGGCTGATGGCCCGCAGCCGCTATCTCTTCATGGCCGAGCATCGCGACTGGTTCGGCGAGCGCGTGGTTTCGGAGCTGCGCGGCTATCAGGACGAGGACGGCCGCTCGCCCTTCTGGGAAGCGGTCGGCCGCAAGTTCTATGGCCTGGAGTTCCGGGAGGCCGATCGCATCAGCGTCGGGCCTGGCAAGCAGGTCATCGCCGATCTCGGCCCCAAATATCCGCTCTATCTGAACCTGCTGCCGACGGACGCGGCGGCCTCGGTCGGCCGTTTCCATCCGGACGGCGCGCGGGCGCACGCCCTGCTGACCGAGGAAGGGTTCAAGTTCGAGGGCTGCATCGACATCTTCGATGCGGGCCCGACCATGGTGGCGGATATCGACAGCCTGAAAGCGGTCCGCGACAGCCGCATCCTGCGCGTCGGGAGCATCGGCCCCTGCGAGGACGGCCCCGAGGTGCTGGCCTGCGTCGGCAAGGCAGAGACCTTCCGCGCCTCCCGCGGGCGGGTCTGGCGCGGGGACGACGAGCTGCGCCTGAGCCCGGAACTGGCGCAGGCGCTCAATGTGAAAATCGGAGACCATGTCCGTCATGTCGATTTCTGAGATCGTCTCCACCGATCCTTCGACGGACGCCGTGGTCTGGCGGGGCCCGGCGGCGACGCTCGAGGAGTTGGATGCGGTGCTGGCGCGGGCCCAGGCGGGCTTTGCGGCCTGGGCTGCGCGGCCGCTGGAGGAGCGCCACGCCATCGCCCGCCGGTTCGCGGAACTGGCCAAGGCGCGTCGGGAGGAGATCGCCACCCTGCTCTCGCAGGAGACCGGCAAGCCCTATTGGGAGACCCTGACCGAGGCCGACACGGTGGCCGGCAAGGTCGAGGTCTCGATCCGCGCCCAGGCCGAGCGCGCCGGCGAGCGGACCGGCGAGGCCGGAGGCGCGCGCTCGCGATTGGCGCATCGTCCCCATGGCGTGCTGGCGGTGATCGGACCGTTCAATTTTCCGATGCACCTGCCGAACGGGCACATCGCGCCGGCGTTGCTGGCCGGCAACGCCATCGTATTCAAGCCCAGTGAGAAGACGCCAGCCAGCGGGCTCTATCTGGCGAGCCTCTGGCGGGAGGCGGGCGTGCCGGAAGAGGCGTTGCAGACGCTCATCGGCGACCCGGACGTCGCCAAGGCCCTGGTCGCGCACGAGGCGGCGGACGGGGTGCTCTTCACCGGCGGCGTCAACGCCGGTCGGGCGATCCACATGGCCCTGGCCGACCAGCCGCAGAAGATCGTCGCCCTGGAGCTGGGCGGCAACAATCCGCTGGTCGCCTGGGACGTGGCCGACGCCGAGAGCGCCGCGCACCTCATCGTGCAGTCGGCCTATGTTTCGGCGGGGCAGCGGTGTTCCTGCGCCCGGCGCCTGATCGTGCCGGAAGGGGCGGTCGGCGGGCGGATCATCGAGGCGCTGACCTCGGTGATCGACAGGATCAGGGTGGGCGCGCCCTTCGACGAGCCGGCGCCCTTCATGGGGCCGGTGATCGATCTGGCCAGCGCCCAAGGCCTGGTCCAGGCCCAGGCGCGGCTGGGCGGGACGCCGATCCGCGAGCTGAAGCAGATCCATGCGAACCGGCCGTTCCTGACCCCCGGCCTCATCGACGTCACCGGCCTGAGCGTGCCGGACGTCGAGCATTTCGGACCGCTGCTGCAGGTGATCCGGGTTCCTGACTGGAAGACGGCGATGCGGACCGCGAACGCGACGCGGTTCGGCCTGGCCGCCGGACTGCTGTCCGATGACGAGGCGCTTTATCGCCGGTTCTGGAGCGAGGCGCGAGCGGGGATCGTCAACTGGAACCGCCCGACCACGGGGGCCTCGGCCACCGCGCCGTTCGGCGGCCCAGGGCTTTCCGGCAATCATCGGCCGAGCGCCTACTATGCGGCGGACTACTGCGCTTTTCCGGTGGCGAGCCTGGAGGCGGATCGTCCGGAGTTCCGGATCACCACGGGGCTGGCGGCTTGAGCGCCATCGAGATCAATTTCGACGGCTTGCCGGGCCCGACCCACAACTATGCAGGCCTGTCGGTGGGCAACGTCGCCTCGCAGACCAATTTCGGGGAGGTCTCCTATCCGCGCGCGGCGGCCCTGCAAGGCCTGGAGAAGATGCGCCGGCTGATGGAGCTCGGCCTGCAGCAGGGTTTCTTCCCGCCCCCTCGGCGGCCCGCCGCCGAGGCGCTGCGGGCGTTCGGCTTCAGGGGAAGCGAGGACGAGGTTCTCGCGGCGGCCGCAGAAACGGACCTGGCGCTCTTTCGGGCTATCTGCTCGGCTTCGAGCATGTGGCGCGCCAACGCCGCGACCGTGCTGGCTGCGCCCGACACCGGTGACGGGCGCGTGCACCTGGTGGCCGCCAACCTCGCCGGCATGCTGCACCGGAGTTTCGAAGCCGGCGAAACCTACGCCCTTCTGAGGCGCGTCTTTGCGAACGAGGACCGGTTTGCGGTGCACGGCCCGCTGCCGCACGGCCGGCACTTCGGCGACGAGGGAGCGGCCAACCACATGCGCCTGGCGAGCAGCCATGGCGCGCCGGGGCTTAATGTCTTCGTTCACGGCGAACTGCGCGGCGGCGCCTATCCGGAGCGGCAAAGCCGGCGGGCGAGCGAGGCCGTGGCGCGGCTGGCGGGGCTTTCGCGGGCGCGGACCTTCTTCGCACTTCAGAACGCCGCCGCCGTTCAGGCCGGCGCCTTCCACAATGACGTGGTGGCGGTGGCGAACGCCAATGTCGTCTTCGCCCATCCGGAGGCCTTCGCCGATCCCGCGCGGCTCTATGGCGAGCTGCGGGCGCGGCTGCCCAATCTGCAGGTGGTCGAGACCTTCGGAGTCAGCCTGGAGGACGCGGTCGCCTCCTATCTCTTCAATTCGCAGCTGGTGAGCCTGCCAGGCGGCGGCATGGCGCTGATCCTGCCCTCGGACGCCCAGGAGAACGCCGCAGCGTGGGCGGCCGTGGAGACGGTGCTGGCGAGCGACAACGCCATAGAGCAGGCCGTGGTCGTCGATGTCCGCGAGAGCATGCGCAACGGCGGCGGGCCTGCCTGCCTGCGGCTGCGGGTCCCGGCCGACGGACCGGCGCGCGCAGGGATCGATCCGCGCTTCATCCTCGATGCTGCGCGGTGGGATACGTTGGCGCGGGTGGTCGAGGCGCATTGGCCGGAGAAGATCGCAGCGGACGATCTGGTCAAGCCCGAGCTGTGGGCGCAGGCGCGCGAGGCGCACGCGGCGCTGGAGGCGGCGATCGGCTAGGCTGTAGCAGGATTGCCGCGGCTGGGTCGTGAGCCGCCCGTCGTGCCCCCTTCGTCTCGCCTTCGGCGAGCCACCTCCCCCAGAGGGGAGGATCTTTAAGGTCTTAGATGCTCCCCCTCTGGGGGAGCTGTCAGCGAAGCTGACTGAGAGGGCCTTGCGCCGTCCTTCGGGCGGCCCGCGAAGGGAAGGGATTCAAAGGACCAAAGCCAGGCTCGTGGCTGCGGCGAGGGTGGCGACGATCGCCGTGCTCGCGATGAGGGTCCAGGCGAGCCTCGGCTCGATGCGCATGAGGTCACGGGGCGCGACCTGGGCCGATATGGCCGCGACGCCCCCGAGCAGCAGGAGCTGGGAGACCGTCGCAAGCGCCGGCAGCACGGCGGCGGGGATGAGATCGGCGCTGCGGGCGGCCATCATGGCGGCGAAGGCCCAGACGAAGAGCGGGGGCGCCGGGAAGCCGCGCGCGCCGGCGCTCCGGCCCATGGCGAGGGCCACAGCCACGACCACAGGACCAAGCCAGAGGATGCGCGAAAGCTTGGAGAGGGCGGCGGAGGCCTCGGTCGCCGGCGAAACCGAAGCGCCGGCCGCCACGACCTGGGCGACGTCATGGATCGAGAGGCCCAGGAAGACGCCGGTCTGACGCTCCGAGAAGCCAAGATGGCGGGCGAGAACCGGATAGGCGACCATGGCGAGGGTCGAGAGGAGGTTCACCCCGACCACGACGAGAGCTGCGGTGCGACGGCTCTGCTCGGTTTCCGGCAAGGCGGACGCTGCGGCCATGGCGGCCGAGGCGCCGCAGATGGACACCGCGCTTGCGGCGATCAGCGCCTCGACGAGGGGCAGACCGAGAAGAAGGCCCGCGCCCGCGCCGGCGGCCAGGCTCGCCATCACAACGCCGCCGCTCGCCAGGGCGACGGGCAGGCCAAGCGCGGTGAGCTCGGTCCAGGCGATCTGCGCGCCCAGCAGAGCGACGCCGGTCTTGAGGCCAGGTTTCGCCCACCAGGAAAGCCCTGGAGCCATCCGCGTCGACCATCCGGCGATCCCCAGTCCCATACCGGCGACCGCCGCGATGACGGGCGCCGGAAATCCAGTGGCGCGGCCGATGAGCAGGGCGGCGGCGGCCAGAACGCCGATGATCGCTGCGCTGAACGCCGGGTGACGAAGATGGCGGGCTTCGGCGACGAGGTGGGTCATGCCTTAGCGGCTCGGCCGCGGGAGCTCATCTGCGCATGGAGGCGCTGGACGCACAGGCTGGCGGTCTTCTCGAACCAGAAGGGGAAGATCGCGTGGACGAGGCAGGCCGCGCCGGCGGCGATCATGGTCGCGCCGAAGGTCGCCGCCTGAGCCAGGTGCTGACCGTAGGTTTCGCCGACCGAGCTCGGGTGCCGATTGAACGCGTCCAGCATCTTGTCCTCCATTCGCCTGCAGCATGTTCCGGCAAGGCGAGAAATGGATTGTCGATCTGTGCGTGATTTCGGCAGAAGGTAGAATTTGGTTCTACTGGAGTCGCGAAATGGCGGAGCATGTTCTCTTGGACCCCGTGGATCGGCGAATCCTCCGCGAGCTGCAGGCGGATTCGACCATACCGATCGCCGAGCTTGCCGAGCGGGTGGGGCTTTCGCAGACGCCCTGCTGGAAGCGGGTAAAGCGGCTGGGCGACGAGGGCGTGATCGAGCGCCGCGTGGCGCTGCTGTCGCGGCAGAAGCTGGACCTGGGCCTGGTGGTCTTCGTGGCGGTGAAGACCAGCCGGCATGACGAGGATTGGCTGTCGCAATTCGCCAGGGGCGTCTCATCCCTGCCCGAGGTGACGGAGGTCTATCGGTTGGCGGGCGAAACCGACTATCTGCTGAAGGTGGTCGTCTCGGACATCGCGGCCTATGACCGCTTCTACAAGCGCCTGATCGCCACAGCCCCGCTTACCGACGTCAGCTCCGCCTTCGCCATGGAGCAGATCAAGTTCACCACCGCCTTGCCGCTCTAGAAGGCCCGACATGAACCTCTACGACCTGCTCGCTTCGCGCTTTCCCGCCGATCGCAGCGCGCCGGCTTTCCTGCTGCCGGACGGCGGGGCGATCTCCTATGGTGCGCTGGAGGACGACGTGGCGCGCACCGCAGCCCTGCTGATCGAGCACGAGGTGGAGCCCGGCGACCGGGTGATGCTGCAGTCGGAGAAGAGCGTCGAGGCGCTGGTGGTCTATCTGGCGACGCTGAAGGCCGGCGCGGTCTTCGTGCCGCTGAATGCGGCCTACACGGAGGCGGAGGTCGACTACTTCATCGACGACGCCCAGCCGGTGCTGTTCGTGGAGGACCCGGTGGAGTTGGTCGGCGACGCGCGCAGCCGCGCAGCCCTCGCCGCCAGCGTGGCGCGAGGCGAGGATGACCTCGCCTCGATCATCTACACCTCGGGCACGACCGGCCGCTCCAAGGGCGCAATGCTGAGCCATGGGAACCTAGCCGCCAATGCGTTGGCGTTGCACCAGGCGTGGGGCTTTTCGGAGCGCGACGTGCTGTTGCACGCCCTGCCGATCTTCCACGTGCACGGACTGTTCGTGGCGACCCACTGCGCGCTGCTCTCGGGCGCGCCGATGGCCTGGCTGCCGAAGTTCGACGACGGCGCGGTCTTGAGGGCGATGCGGGCCTGCACGGTGATGATGGGAGTGCCGACCTTCTATACGCGGCTCCTGGCCAACCGCGACTTCACGCGGGAGGCGGCCGAGCACATACGGCTGTTCATCTCCGGATCCGCGCCGCTTCTGGAGTCCACCTTCGACGAGTTCGAGGCGCGGACCGGCAAGCGCATCCTGGAACGGTACGGAATGAGCGAGGCGGTGATCATCACCTCCAATCCTCTGGAAGGCGAGCGGCTCGCCGGCAGCGTCGGCTATCCGTTGCCGGGCGTGGAGCTGCGCATCGCCGGCGGAGAGACGGGCGTGATCGAAATCCGTGGACCCAGCGTCTTCCAGGGCTATTGGCAGATGCCCGAGAAGACGGCCGAGGAGTTCACCCAGGACGGCTTCTTCATCACCGGCGATGTGGGTCGGCAGGATCCGGACGGGCGGGTCTGGATTTCCGGCCGGGCCAAGGACCTGATCATCTCGGGCGGCTTCAACGTCTATCCCAAGGAGATCGAGCTCCTGCTGGACGAGGTCGAGGGCGTCGCCGAGAGCGCCGTGATTGGCGTGCCGCATCCGGACTTCGGCGAAGCGGTGGTCGCGGTGGTGATCGGCACGGGCGAGGAGGCGGCGCTGATCGCGACGGCGCGCGAACGCTTGGCTGCCTTCAAGACGCCCAAGCGGGTGTTCTTCGTCGAGGAACTGCCCCGCAACGCCATGGGCAAGGTCCAGAAGAACCTGCTGCGGGAGCGCTATGCGCAGACGTTCGCTCAGGCCTGATAGCGGCTGGGCGCCACGCCCAGCAGGCGCTTGAACATGGTGGCGAAGGCGGCCGGGCTCTCATAGCCGAGGTCGAGGGCGATGGAGGTCACCTGCTCGCCGGCGGCGAGGCGGGGCAAGGCCACGAGGACGCAAGCCTGCTGCCGCCACTCGGCGAAACTCATCCCCGTCTCCCGGCGAAACGCGCGGGTGAAGGCGCGGCGGCCGAGATTGAGGTCGGCGCTCCAGGCGTCGATCGTGTCGTGCGGGCTGGGCGCCTCCAGAAACGCCCGGCACTTGGCGGCGAGGGCGGGACTGGTGGGAAATGGCGTGGCGATCGGCACCACGGGCGCGCGCTCCAGCTCGGCGATCAGCAGGGCGATGACGAGACCGTCGCGTCCGTCCAGTTCGTATTCCCGCGGAACCTCGCTCGCCTCAAGCAACAGACGGCGCAGGAGGGGAGACACCTCGATAACGCGGCTGGTGTCGCCAAGGGCGGGGCAGGCGCCGGGCTCGATATGGATGCCGCGGGTGCTGACCGAGCCGACCATCTTCACCGCATGCGGGACGGTGGGCGGGGTCCAGACAGCGCGCTCGGGCGGCGCGACCCAGGCGCCCTGGGGCGTGCCGACCACCACCACGCCCCTGGCGGCGTAGAGGAGCTGGCCGCGCCGGTGCCGGTGCCAGCTCAGTTCGAATGCGGGTGGGTAGTCGTTGGCGATAGCCACCACAGGACGCGGAACACCGTCGATCTCGCCCGGATCAATCCATTCGACCATCTGTCCCACTCGCAAAAGTGAAAGACCCATACAGGAATGCGGGCGGGGCCGGAAAGCCTTATGCGGGCGCTCCCAAGTTTGGAGTCACCCATGAGCGGACAGACGATCACGGCGAGCAGCAAGGTTCAGGCGGCGGGCGGGACGGCCTTCGGGGTCATCCTGGCGATCAGCTTCTGCCACCTTCTCAACGACATGATGCAGGCGCTGCTTCCGGCGATCTATCCGAACCTCAAGGCCGAGCTTGGATTGACCTTCGGGCAGATCGGGATCGTAACCCTGGCCTACCAGATCACCGCCTCGATCCTGCAGCCGATGGTGGGGCTATATGCCGACAAGAGGCCGACGCCCATGGCGCTGCCGGCGGGCACGCTGTTCTCGCTGGCCGGGCTGGCGGTGCTCTCGGTGGCGCACACCTATGGCCTCGTGGTGGTCGGCGCCTGCCTGTTGGGAATGGGCTCTTCGGTCTTCCATCCGGAATCCTCCCGCGTGGCGAGGATGGCGTCCGGAGGCCGCTATGGCCTTGCCCAGTCGCTGTTCCAGGTGGGCGGCAACGCCGGCTCGGCGCTTGGGCCGCTGGCCGCCGCGGTGGTCGTGGTCCGCTGGGGGCAATCGAGCCTGGCCTTCTTCGCCCTGCTGGCGCTGCTAGCCGGGGGCATCCTCTGGAACGTAGCCCAATGGTATCGCACCCACGGCCTGAGCCGGTTGAACCTTGCCGCCAGCAAGGCGGCCGCCGCGCCCCCAACGCCCAGCCGCCAGGTGGTGGTCGGCGTGGCGATCCTGCTGGCGCTGATCTTCTCGAAGTACGTCTACCTGGCCAGTCTGACCAATTACCTGACCTTCTACATGATGGATAAGTTCGGGAGCTCGGTGGCGGCCGCGCAGATGCACCTGTTCCTCTTCCTGGGGGCGGTGGCGGTCGGCACGGTCGCCGGGGGCCCGCTGGGCGACCGGTTCGGGCGCAAGTACGTGATCTGGTTCTCGATCCTGGGGGTGCTGCCGTTCAGCCTGCTGCTGCCGTTCGCGAGCGCGTTCTGGACCGGCCCGCTGGTGGTGATCATCGGCCTCATCCTCGCCTCGGCCTTCCCGGCGATCGTGGTGTTCGCGCAGGAGCTGGCGCCCGGGAAGGTCGGCATGATGTCGGGCATGCTGTTCGGGTTCTCGTTCGGCATGGGCGGCCTTGGCGCGGCGGTTCTGGGATTGCTGGCGGACGCGACCGATATCGAGACGGTGTATCGGGTCTGCGCCTTTCTGCCGGCTATCGGCCTCCTGGCGGCCTTCCTGCCGAAGGTCGAGCGCTAGCTCCGCCGCGGCGGCATGGGGATGAAGGGCGAGGTGCGCTGCGCGTAGTCCTCATAGCCCGGCCGCCGCCGGCGCATGCGCGCCTCGATGCTGGGAACGCCGCTCCAGGCGACGAGCAGGTAGGTGAGCAGCAGCGGTCCGGGCAGGGCGGCGAGCCCTACCCAGCCGCTGTCGGCCGCGATGAGGAAAAGGCCCCACCAGGCGCAGGCGTCGCCGAAATAGTTCGGATGCCGGCTGTAGCGCCAGAGGCCGTGGTCCAGGACCTTGTCGGCGTTGGACGGGTCGGCGCGGAACCGGACGAGCTGCAGGTCGCCCACGGCTTCCAGGGTCATGCCGAAGATGGCGATGGCGACGCCGATCCAGGCGATCGGGCCGAGCGCCGTGCTCGGCGTCACCTGGCCAAGGATGGCGGGCAGGGCCACGACGAGCTGCATCGGCGCCTGGAAGGCGAAGACCAGCATCAGCGAGGCCTTGGCGAAGCTCCAGCCGCGTTCGGCGTTGGCGCGGCCAATGAGGGCGAGATAGCGGCGGTCGGGTCCGTAGGTCAGCCAGCGCCAGAGCAGATAGAGGCCAAGGCGCAGGCCCCAAATGGTGCAGAGCGTCACGAGCGCGATCGCATGCGGCCCGTGGTTGCCGTGCAGCAGAAGGGTCGTCCAGGACATGAGAACGATGCCGAGCGCCCACCAGACGTCCACGAAGCTCACGTCGTGGAGCCAGATCGAGATCAGCCACAGCACGGTGAAACAGGCGGCGGCGACCGCCACATTGGCCACGAGGATGTCGCTCGCGTCCATCTGAGAGCCCGTCTCCCCCGCCTCGCCCTACCTATGGATGCAGCCAGTTAATCGGGCTCACGTCAGTGAGGCAAATTGACGCCACGAGGGGAGAGGGGGGCGCCCGTTCGTCATGACCGACGCGCGCCGGCCACGACGAGGGCGGGGGAGGGGCTCGGGTTTAGGCGTTGACCAGGGTCATGCCGCGCTCGTCGTAGCGGTCGCCCGAGACCCGCGCGGCGAGGGTGTCGAGGCTGGCGGTCTCGGCCTCGGTGAGCACGATCTCGGCTGCGGCCAGATTGGCCTGGAGATTGGCGAGCTTGGTCGTGCCGGGGATGGTCACGACATTGGGCTTGGCCGCCAGCACCCAGGCCAGGGCGATCTGCGAGGGCAGGACGCCGCGGGCCTGGGCCACCTTTTCGATCTCGGCCACAAGGGCGAGGTTGGCCTCGTAGGCCTGGCCCTGGAAGCGCGGATTGATCACGCTGCGATAGTCACCCTCGGCGGGCTTGTGATCGCGCGTGAAGGCGCCGGTGAGCAATCCGCGGCCAAGCGGCGAATAGGCGACCACCGTTACGCCGGTGTCCCAGCAGAGCGGCAGGACCTCCTTTTCAACGTCACGGGTGAAGATGGAGTATTCCCACTGCACGGCCGCGATGGGGTGGACCTGCTGAGCGCGCCGCAGGGTGTCGGCGTTGACCTCCGAAAGGCCAATCGCGCGAACCTTGCCTTCTTCGACCAGCTTGGCCATGGCGCCAACGGTTTCCTCGATCGGGCGGTCGGGGTCTTTGCGGTGCAGATAATAGAGGTCGACGTGGTCAGTGCGCAGCAGACGCAGGGATTGCTCGATGGCGCGGCGCATGTTGGCTTCCGAGCCGTCGACGCCGCGGACGGTGCGTTCGGCGAGATTGCCCACCGGCCCGAACTTGGTGGCGATGAAGGCGCGGTCGCGGCGGTCGTGGAAGGCCGCGCCGAGCAAGGTTTCATTGGCGCCGAAGCCGTAGAGCTCGGCCGTGTCGAAGTGGTCGACGCCGAGGTCGAGGGCCTCGTGCAGCAGCTTCACGGCGTCGGCCTCGTTCATCGGCTCGCCATAGGCGGCCGACATGCCCATGCAGCCCAGGCCGATAGCATTCACGTCACGGCCGGTGCGGCCGATTTCCCGACGGATCATGGGGGACTCCGCAGATAGGGTTTTGGGGAGGGTGTGAGCGCTCACTCACACGCGGATAATTAGACCCGTGGCGGCGAACCGTCAAGAGATACCTGGTGTTCCTGGGATCGAACTTTTCGGCTGGCGTGCGGGGCGAGCTTGTGGATTTTGAGGGCATGCCGCTGTTTCCCGCATCGCCCGCCGATCTTCCCGCCGTCGCAGACCTCGTGAACTCCGCCTATCGCGGCGAGACTTCACGCCAGGGCTGGACGACCGAGGCGGACTATCTCGATGGACAGCGGACCAATCCGCAGACCCTGGCGCGGGATCTCGCGGCGCAGAAGGACGCGGTGCTGTTGACCCTGCGCGACGAAGCCGATGGCCCGCTGCTGGGCTGCGTCTGGCTCGAGCCGGCGGAGGCCGGGGTCTGGTACCTGGGCATGCTGACGGTGCGCCCGAACCTGCAGGACAGGCGACTCGGCCGGACCATGCTGGACGCCGCCGAGGCTTACGTCCGCGAGCGCGGCGGGCAGCGCGTGCGCATGACCGTGGTGCATATCCGCGACACGCTGATCGCCTGGTACGAGCGGCGCGGCTATGTCGCCACGGGAGAGCGCCGGCCCTTCCCGTACGAGGACCGGCGCTTCGGCGAGCCGAGACGCGATGACCTGGAGTTCATCGTCATGGAGAAGGCGCTGCCGGTAACCGCCTCGCCAACTCCTTGAACACGCCGCGTTGGCGGGAGACTTGGGCATTTGGCTGTCGGGTCATGGCTGTCAGGCGGGGTTGAGGCCCTCGAGCCTCACGGCGTCGAGTTCGGCGGCGGTCATGACGCGTGATTGGTAGAGGGCGAGGAATTCCTCGGAGAGGCTTTTGCCGAACATCAGGGGATCGTCGGTATTGACCGTGACGCGGACGCCGGCGTCATAGAGTCGCCGGATGGGATGATCCTCGAGACGTGCGACACGACCAAGCTTGATGTTCGAGGTCGGGCAGATGTTGAGGCGCACGCCTGTCTGCGCCAAAGCGCGCATGACCTTCGGCGACTCCGCGGCGGCGATGCCGTGCTGCACCTCATCAAGTTCGAGCAATTCGACCGCTCGCCAGACGTCGTCCGCCGTGCCCCACTCGCCGACATGGGCCTTCAGTCTGAGGCCGGCGGCTTTGGCGCGACGATAGAGGGGAACAAACACCTCGATGGGCTGGGCGAACTCGTCGCCTGAGAGGTCGAGGGTCCGAAAGCAGCCGAGTTCGAGCATCGGCGCCATCCAGTATTCAAGCGCGCGGACGGGGCAATGGCGGGAGAAGCCCATCTGAGGAATCCATTCAACCCCAGGCCCCCCAGCTGCGTGCGCTGCGGTGAGTTGGTCCCACACGGCTTGGGGCGAATGGTCGTGGAGCGTGATCTCCCAGACGTCCGCGCCCAGTTCGATGCGGGTGACGCCATCCTTGCGGGCCTGGACGAAGGTCGCCTCGACGGCCAGAGCGCGTCCTGTCGGAGTTCGGAAGAGGCCGCCCGTTTGGGCTTCGATCCACGCGTGCATCTCCTCCATCGAGGCGAGCACGCCTTCCAGGGGCGCGACGTCCCGGCCCGTACGCTCACGGATGAAATGACGGCAGCCTCCGAGCACCGCGTGGATGTGCAGATCGGCCTTCGGACAGGCCCGGAGCGCGGCCAGATCGCCTACTTCGAGAGCGGACTGGAAGTTGCTGGTCATTGCGCCCCTCTGTGGGGCCGCGAAGGGTCAGGCCCGCCAGGAGTCCAGCACGGCTTCGGCGGTGGCGTCCAGTTCGGCGTCGGTCCAGCGGCGGCCTTTGAGTTCGGTCTTCAGCATGTGGCCGACGGGGGCGAAGAAGAGGTTGCCCAGCAGGTCGCCAGGGAGGTCCTTGAAGAGGCCGCGTTCGACGCCGGCGGCGCGCAGGCGGGCGACGGCCCCGGCGATCTGCTCGTGCGCCGCGCCGCCCTCGCGCTTGGAGAGGGAGGATTCGGCGAAGCGCTGGCCGAACATGAAGGCGTCGGCGTCGGAGCGGTAGGTTTCGAAAAGCTTGCGCCAGACGCGCTTGAGGCGGGCGTCAGGCGCCTCATCACCGCTCTCGCCATCGCTGATGGCTTCGAAGACGGCGCGCTTGATGCCGCGATAGACCTCGATGAGGAGGTCATCCTTGGACGGGAAATGACGATAGAGGGTGCCTTCGGCGACGCCCGCGGCGCTGGCTATGGCCGCGGTGGTGGCCGCTTCAAGCCCGTCGCGCGCCGCGATTTCGAGCGCCGCGCGCAGGAGCTTGTCCCGGGTGGTGGTCGGGGTGGTGAGCATGGGCTCACAAATTGTCGGGCCGCTCGCCATGTCAAGCCTGCGCAAGGGTCGCACCCTCGGCTAGAACGGGTCCAACGAGATTAGGGAGAAGGACATGGACCTTGGACTGAAGGGCAAGAAGGTCGTCGTCACGGGCGGCTCGCGGGGGATCGGGCGCTCCATCGCCGACCTCTTCGCGGAGGAGGGGGCGGACGTCGCCATCTGCGCGCGGAACGCCGATCAGGTGGCCGCGGCGGTGGAGGCGCTGAAGGCGAAGGGCGTGAACGCCTGGGGCCAAGCCACGGACATCGCCGATGGCCCGGCGCTGAAGGCCTTTGTGGCCCGGGCGGGCGAAACCCTGGGCGGCATCGACGTAATGGTCTCCAACGCCAGCGCCTTGGTGCAGGGTACGGGCGAGGCCGAATGGCAGGCGATGTTCGAGATCGACGTGCTGGGCGCAGTCCGCACGTTCGAGGCGGCCAAGCCGTTCCTGGAAAAGGCGGGAGAGAAGAACGGCGACGCGGCGTTCCTGATCACCGCTTCGGTTTCGGCGGCCGAGGCGAGCAATGCGTCTTCCTACGGGGCCATGAAGGCGGCGCTGATCCACTACGCCAAAGGGCTGGCGCGGGAGAATGCGGCCAAGCACATTCGCGCCAATGTGATCTCGCCGGGCACGGTCTTCTTCGAGGGCGGCGTCTGGGGAAACGTGAAGGCGGGTATGCCGCAGTTCTTCGACCAGATGATCAAGCGCAATCCGACCGGGCGGATGGCGACGCCGGAAGAGGTGGCCGCCGCGACCGTGTTCCTGGCGAGCCCGCGCTCGGCCTTCACCACAGGCATCAACATGCTGGTGGATGGGGCCATCTCGACGCGTGTGAACTACTAGGGGCAAGCCGTTGGAATACGAATATTTCCAGGTGACTCTGGGCCGCGATCGCGCGGCCCAGAAGGCGCTTGCTGACCATATGTACGGCAAGGCCGGGACGCGGGGGGTGTTCGCGCCGCTGCTGGGCTTTGCGTCGGATCAGGCCTTGGTCCTGACGGCTGCTGGCGAGGACCTGGCGGACGCCGCGGGGGTGGTGGCGAGCGAGCGCAATCGACTGACCCCGACCCTTCGGCCGACGGAGGACGCGCCGCCTACGCCTGGCGGAATCTATGTGCACAACTGGTTCACGATCGACGGCGACGCGGTCGAGGAGTTCGTCCGGTTGTCCGGAGAAGCCTGGCCCGATTTCGAACGCCGCTTCGAAACCAGGATTTATGGCCTGTTCCTGGCGGAGGAGAGCGCCGGCGATAAGACCGCCGGCGCCAGGCGACTGCTGCTGATGACCCGCTACCGCGATCTTGGCGAATGGCAGATTTCGCGCGACCCGACCACGGACGCGATGCAGGTGTTCATGCGGCGACGGGAACTGACCCGCGTTTCGCTGGCGCGGGCCTGCGTGCTCATGCCTCGTGGCTGACGGCCTGCCGCTCCACCGGCGCGATCCAGCCGTCCTCCAGGCTCTTGATCGGGTGTGAGCCGGTGACCTGGCCCATGAAGGGCGGCCAAATATTGTAGCCGAGCAGGGACTGCAGGCTCGGCGACATGGCTTTGACCCGGTCACGCGGCACGCCGAGGTAGAAGTTCTCCTGGGTCCGGCCCCAGGGTTCGCAATACTGGTTGGTGAAGGCGAGGCGTGGCGCGGAACTGCGGTTCGCGCCGCCACGGTGCAGCAGGGTGCCTTGGAAGACCAGCGCGCCGCCAGCCGGCATGACGACCGGGCGGAGCATTCGGGCGGCGTCCTTCGGATCCAGGGCGGCGATCTGGGCGTCGCTCCAACGATGGCTTCCGGGAATGATGTCGGTCGCCCCGTTGGTGTCGGTGAAGGGGTCGATCGCCCCAATCATGGAGAGGCTGATGGCCGGGCGTGGCCGCGGCTGGCGATAGAAACCGTCGTCATAGTGGAGCGCTTGCGCCGCCTCGCCCGGATAGATGCAGATGGCCTGGCTGGCGGTGAGCAGGTAGCCGGGCTGGAGGAAGCGGTCGAGCAGGGCCAGAAGGCGGGGCTCTGCGGTAAGGCGCTCGAAGACGGCGCCACGGGCGACCAGGGTATAAACGCGCTCGGTCGCGAAACCTTCGAAGGCGTTGCGCCCGTGGTGGGAGCCGAGATGGGGCGCAAGAGCGGTCCTGGCCTCGGCGAGGCTCGCCGCGTCGGCGAAGTCCTCGATCACCGTATAGCCGTCGTTGGTCAGGCGCTCGACGTGGGCTTCGAGGTCGAACGGCATGGACGTCTCCTTCGCGCCGCGGCGTTTCCTTTCGCATCGCCATCGTTCACGGGGCCGCGCGAGGCCGGCCATGACGCAGCAAAAAGGAACCTACCCGAATTCCGGCAGACTAAGCCCAGGCCGCTCGTTGTCCCAGATCATCGAGATGATCCGCCATCGACCGTCGGCCTCCCGGAAGAGCTGAATGGAGTTGATCCCACGTCTTTCGGGGGTCGGGTCGTCCGGGGAGGTCTTCGCCTCGTAGGCGCTCCAGACGTGGGCCATATTGCCGAAGACATCGATGCGACGCGCGATCTCGACCTCATAGAAGGCGTTGGTCGCGAAAAAAGGTTCGACGTCGGCGCGATAGTCCGCCTGGCCCATGATCCGGATCTGCGGCCGGCCGTCTGCCAGCCAGGTGCGCATCTGGCGGGCCTCCGGATGGAAGATCTCCGACTGCAGCGCCCAGTCGCGCGGGCCCGGAGGGCCGGAGATCATGGCGTACATAGCGTCGATGACGGCGCCGATGTCGGTCGGGTCGAAGGGCAGGGGCTTCATGCGAAAGGAGCCTAGGCCGCAAGGCCCAGGCTCGCCAATCAGTTCGCGACGAAAGCGGCTAGAGGCGCTTCGGAATGACCACCTTCATGGTCTCGTAGCCCTTCACGAAGGTCGAGTAGCTGCGCTTGGGCTCTTCGATGACCTGGATGTCGGGGAAGCGCTTCATGATCTCCTCCCAGATGATCTGGAGCTGGAGTTCGGCGAGGCGGTTGCCGACGCAGCGGTGGATGCCGAAGCCGAAGGACATGTGGTTCCGCGGCCGTTCGCGGTCGATGATGTAGTCGTTCGGCCGCTCGATCACCTCCTCGTCCCGGTTGCCGGAGACGTACCACATGACGACCTTGTCGCCCTCGCGGATCTTCTTGCCCTGGAACTCGATGTCCTGGGTCGCGCGGCGACGCATGTGGGCGAGCGGCGTCTGCCAGCGGATGGTCTCGGAGACCATGGACGGGATGAGCGAGGGGTTCTCGCGCAGCTTCTTATATTGGTCGGGGTTCTGGTTCAGGGCGTAGACCGAGCCGCTGATGGTGTTGCGGGTGGTGTCGTTGCCGCCGACGGTGAGCAGGACCACGTTCCCGAAATACTCGCGCGGCTCCATGTTCCGCGTATCCGGCCCATGGGCGAGCATCGAGATCAGGTCGCCGGTCGGGTCAGCGTTCACCCGCTCGTTCCAGAGCTCGGTGAAGTAGGCGTGGTACTCCACGAAGATTTGCATCTTCTGCTCGATGGTGTCGATCAGGCCATGACCGGGAACGGCGGTGACCACGTCGGACCAATAGGTGAGCTTGCGCCGATCCTCCTGCTTCACCCCGAACAGGGTGGCGAGGGTCATGGCGGTGAGCTCCATGGAGACCTTGTCGACCCAGTCGAATTCTTCGCCGATCGGCAGTTCGTCGAGGATCTTGGCTGCCCGTTCGCGGATCAGCGGGGCCAGGACCTGCAGGTTGGTCGGCGACACGGCGGGGCTGACCGTCTTGCGCTGAATGTCGTGCTTGGGCGGGTCCATCGCGATGAACATCGGCAGGGGCCCTTGGTCGCCCTGCTGTTCGGTGATGGTGATGCCAGGCTCGGACGAGAACACCTGGTGGTTCGTGTCCACGGCCATGATGTCGTTGTACTTGGTGATCGACCAGTACGGGCCGTATTCGCTCTCGGCCGTGTAGTGGACCGGGTCCTCCTTGCGCAGGCGCTCGAAGTTCCACCACATCTGGTTGGCCTGGAAGAGGGCCGGCTGGGCGGGATTGATCTGATCGAGCGGCGTCGAATAGGCCAGCGCCCGCGCGTCCTTCGCCAGATCGATATTTCCGTCGCTCATGAGTTCCTCCTCCAGTCCGACGCGTCCCTGGTCTCGGCCAAAGATGACGCTGGCGTCAAGTTTTAGCGCGACTTTCCGCAGCCGTCTCATCCGATCTGCGTTCGGATGCAGTTTTTCTGTCGTTCGAAACTCCATAGAAATGATAGGAATTGACCGGAGATATGAGCGGAGCAGCGAGTCATGGCGGATCGGCCCACAGTCGCGGTCGTCGGCGCGGGGTTTTCCGGTCTGCTGACGGCCCTGCACCTGGCCGCCGATCCGGACGGGCCAGTGGTGAGGCTGATCGAGCGTGGAGGCGCCTTTGCGCGGGGCGCGGCCTATTCCACCGCCAATCCCGACCACCTGCTGAACGTGCGCGTGGCGAACATGAGCGCGTTCCCGAACGAGCCGGATCATTTCACGCGTTGGCTGTCGGAGCATGAGGGGTGGAGTTCGCACGGCGGCTTCGTGACGCGCGGCGTCTATGGCGACTACCTGCAGGACCTGCTGCGTAAGGCGTTGGAGAACACCGAGGCGGGGAGGTTGCTGCTCGAACATGACGAGGCGATCGACGTAGAGCCTTCCGGCGAGGGCTGGCGCGTCCGATTGGCTTTGGGGCGCAAGATCGAGGCGGCTGCGGTCGTGCTCGCTCTTGGGGTGCTGCGGCCTGCGCCGCCAGCGGCCGCGGGCGAGCGGCTGCTAGGTTCGGGGCGGTACATCGGCGACCCATGGGACCCCAAGGCGAGGTTGGAGGACGATGCGTCGGACGTCCTTCTGCTGGGTAGCGGACTGACCATGATTGACGCAGCGGTCAGCCTTTGGCGGCCAGGGCGCCGGTTCTGGGCGATCTCACGCCGCGGGCTGACGCCGCGGCCTCATGCGCCGACCGGGCCCAGCGGGCCGGCGGTGTCGCCGGTCGGATCGCCTCGCGAACTGCTCGCGGCGGTGCGCGCCGCCGCCGAGGATGGGCGCTGGCGTGAGGCGATCGATTCCTTGCGGCCGTATGTGCAGCCGATCTGGTTCGGCTGGAGCCTGGCGCAGCGCCGGGCCTTCCTGCGTCACCTTCGACCCTGGTGGGACGTGCATCGCCATCGCCTGGCGCCTAGCGTCGCCCGCCGCATCGGCCTGATGATGCGCGGCCGGGAGCTGGTGATCCGCGCCGGGGAGGTCACGGCGCTCGAGCCGACGCGCGATGGCGTGGAGGTCGCTTGGCGCCCGCGCGGAACACGAGTGACGCGCCGACTTGCGGTGAGCGCGGTGGTGAACTGCGCCGGGCTGTTGGGCGATCTGGAGCAGGCCGGCGATCCGCTGCTGCGACGCTTGCTGGCGCGCGGGAGGATCCGGCCTGATCCGTGCCGTCTGGGGGCGGACGTCGATCCGAGCTCGCGTTTGATCGGGGCGGATGGGACGTCCCAGCCCGGCCTTTTCGCGGTAGGCCCGCTGACGCGCGGGGCTTTCTGGGAGATCACCTCGGTGCCGGATATCCGCAGCCAGGCGGCCGGCGCCGCCCAGACGATCCTCTCCGGCCTCCGGCGAGCCAGCGCAGCCTGATCCTGCGCTTGTGAGCGGCGTTCGCACAGCGCTAAGACGGAGGCCTGGGCGCAGGACGAAGAGGTCACCACGATGCGCGAGCTCGGCGCGCCGACGGGACGGCCGACCATCAACGATGTCGCGCGCTTGGCGGGCGTCTCGAAGAAGACCGTCTCGCGCGTGATCAACGACAGTCCGCATGTGCAGGAGCGCACCCGGGAAGTCGTGCGGACGGTCATCGAGCAGACCGGCTATGTGCCCGACCCCCATGCGCGCAGCCTGGCGCTGGGCAAGGCGCTGCTGATCGGCTTCGTCTATGACCGCGACGACACGCGAGGGGTGCTGGAGATCCAGCAGGGATTGCTCGCCGGACTGGCGGGTTCGGGCTTCGAGCTCGTGGTCCGCTGCGTCGATCCGAAAGCGCCGAGCGTGGCCGAAGACCTGCGCGCGTTCGTGGATGGCCAGAAGCTGTTCGGACTTGCGTTCGCACCGGCCATATCGGCGTGCGGGGCCGCGGAGGCCTGGGGGCCGATGCTCAATTGCCGTTGCCTGTCGATCATTGCGGGCGCTGCGACCACGCTCGGCGAGGTCGGCTACGCGGCGGCCCGACGTCTGACAGCCGCGCCGCCCGAGCGCGGAACAGGGGGACGAGCGGCTCGTTGATCTGAGTTCCAGTCAAGGAGTCCGAGATGAAGCTCAGCCTGATCGTCGCCGGCCTGTCGGCCTTGACCCTCACTGCAGCCTGCGACAGCCGGCCGGAGCCGACCGGCGAGACCACCGGCTCAGCCATGCCCGACACGAGCCAGCCGACGCCGGTCCCTGGCCCTGCCGAGATCGGTGCGCCGGATGCGGGCGACACCGGGGTGGTGCCCGCTGACGGCTCGCCAGCGCCGACCCAGCCCGCTCCGCCGCTGCAGCAGCAGCAGACTCCGCCGCCGGCGAAGTAGGATCATGACGGAAGTTTAATCCGACAGGGCCTCGACCACGGCGCAGGCGTGTAAGAGAGCTCCAGGCGAGTTCGTCGCGGAGCCCTTGATGACCAACTGGAAGTCCCTGCTGCTGGGCGCGTGCGCGCCGATCCTGCTCACCGCCTGCGCGACGGCGGCTGGAACCCCGACCGACGCGCCACGGGCCCAGGCTGCGCTCGTGGGGAAGCCGAAATACGGCACGTTCGGCTTCGATGTCGCGGGGATGAATCGCACGGTGGCACCTGGCGACGACTTCTACGAGTACGCTAACGGCGGTTGGATGAAGGCGACGGAGATTCCGGCCGATCGCGGGAGCTTCGCGACCTTTACGGCGCTGACGGAGCTTGCGACCGAGCGGACCCGCGCGATCATTGAGGCGGCCGCCAGTTCGGCCGCGCCGGAAGGCTCGAACGAGCGCAAGATCGGTGACTACTACGCCAGCTTCATGGACGAGGCGGCCATCGAGGCGGCGGGCGCCGCGCCGCTGAGGCCCGAACTCGACCGCATCGCGGCCATCCGCACGCGGGCGGACCTGTCGCGCGAACTGGGCGCCACCTTGCGGGCCGACGTCGATGCGCTGAACGCGACGGATTACACGACCGACCGGCTCTTCGGCCTCTGGGTGGCAGAGGACATGAACGACACGTCCAAGTACCGGCCCTACCTGATGCAAGGGGGGCTCTGGTTGCCCGACCGGGCCTATTACCTGGACGACACGCCGCGCTTTCAGGAGATCCGCGCCAAGTACAAGGCGCATATGGCGCGCATGTTCGCCCTGGCCGGCCTCGGCGACGGCGAGCGGCGGGCGGAGCGTGTTCTGGCTTTGGAGACCGCCATCGCCAGGGCGCACTGGACGGTCGACGAGACCGGCAATGTCGCCAAGGCCAATAATGTCTGGACTCGGGCCGATCTCTTCACAAGGGCGCCGGGGATCGACTGGGACGCCTGGCTCGCAGGGGCGGGGCTGGACCAGCAGCCAACCTTCGGTCCTTGGCAGCCGAGCGCCATCGCCGGGATTTCGAAGCTCGTCGGGAGCCAGCCGCTGGCGACCTGGAAGGACTACCTCGCCTTCCACGCCATCGCGCGCGGGGCGCCTTATCTGCCTAAGGCCTTCGCCGACGAGCATTTCGCTTTCAATGGCACGGTTCTGGCCGGTACGCCGCAGCAGCGGGAGCGCTGGAAACGGGGCGTGGACAATACCAGCACCGCCCTCGGCGAGGCGGTCGGCAAGCTCTACGTGGAGCGTCACTTCTCGCCGGAAGCCAAGGCGCAGGTCGAGGAGATGGTCCGCAATATCCTCGTCGCGTTCGACGCCCGGATCGATCGCCTGGACTGGATGAGCCCGCAGACCAGGGCGAAGGCCAAGGAGAAGCTGGCGAGGTTCCGCGTCGGCGTCGGCTATCCGGAGAAGTGGCGCGACTATTCCGCCCTGCGGGTGGTGCGTGGCGACGCCTACGGCAACTGGGAGCGCAGCGAGGCCTTCGAGTATCGGCGCAATCTCGCCAAGCTGGCGGGGCCGGTGGACCGCGACGAGTGGTGGATGACGCCGCAGACGGTCAATGCGCTGAACCTGCCGATGCAAAATATGATCGTCTTCCCGGCGGCGATCCTGGAGCCGACCTTCTTCGATCCCAATGCGGATGCGGCCGTGAACTACGGCGCGATCGGCGGCGTGATCGGTCACGAGGTGGTCCATGGATTTGACGACGTCGGCGCCCTGTTCGACGCGCAGGGCAACCTGCGCAACTGGTGGACGCCGGCGGACATGGAGCAGTTCAGGTCCCGCGGCCGCGCCCTGTCGGCGCAATACAGCGCCTATGAACCTTTGCCCGGACTGCACCTCAACGGCGATCAGGTGTTGGGCGAGAATATTGCGGACCTCGCCGGGTTGGCGGTCGCCTATGACGCCTACCATCTGTCGCTGAAGGGGAAGGTTCCGCCCGCAATCGGGGGGTTCACGGCGGACCAGAGGTTCTATCTCGGCTGGGCCCAGAACTATCGGACGAAGTTCCGGGAGGCCTCCCTGCGCCGCAGCGTGCTGTCCGGCGTCCACTCGCCCGGCGAGTATCGCGCCCAGACCGTGCGCAACCAGGATCCCTGGTACCCGGCCTTCGAGGTCAAGGCGGGACAGGGGCTCTATCTGGCGCCCGATCAGCGGGTGAAGATCTGGTAGGCCGGGTCGTCAGGATCGAGGAGTCGGACGATCCTAGGATCGCCGGCTACCGGCAGGTGCGAGAGCGCGACCTCGTCGGCCGGGAAGGGCTGTTCGTAGCCGAGGGCGAGGTGGTGTTGCGCGTGCTGGCGCGCTCGCCGCTGGCCGTCGCGCAGTCCCTGCTGCTCGCGGAGAAGCGGGTGGACGCCCTGTGGGATCTGATCGAGGACTTGCCGGACGAAACGCCGGTCTATGCGGCGAGCCAGGCCGTGATGGATCAGATCGTCGGCTTCCCCATCCACAGGGGCATACTGGCGCTGGGGCGGCGACGTGCCGAGCCGTCCGCGAACGAACTGCTGAGCGTCCTGCCGGACGACGCGTTGGTGCTGGTGCTCTGCGGCATCAGCAATCACGACAACATGGGCGGCCTGTTCCGCAATGCGGCCGCCTTCGGCGCCGACGCCCTCCTGCTCGATCAGACCTGCTGCGACCCGCTCTATCGCAAGGCGATCCGGGTTTCCGTCGGGGCGACGCTCATCAAGCCCTTCGCGCGGCTGAATGAGCAGGAAGATCCGCTGGGACTGCTAACCGCGCACGGATTCGAGGCGCTTGCCCTCAGTCCTCGAGGCGCGGTCGATCTTGCAGATGCGATGCGGGCGAGACGAACGGCGGTGATGTTGGGGTCGGAAGGCCCGGGCCTGCCGGAGGCAGTGCTCAAACGCGCAAAAGCCGTCCGCATTCCTATGGCGGACGGCTTTGATTCGCTGAACGTGGCGGTCACTGCCGGCGTCGTCTTGCACCACCTCGCCTTCGTGGCGAGGCGAGGGCTTTAACGCGCGCGACGAACGCCGGCCGGGCGCTCTTCGGTTTCTTCGATGAGCGAACGGGTCAGATTCAGGATGGCGGTGCGCATCGAGGGCTGCTGCACGCTGGCGAAGGCCTCGAGCAGCTGGACCGCGCCAGGCACGGCGAGCTTTTCGAACAGGCTTTCATCGCTCATCGGCGTCGGGGTTTCGCCGACAAGTTCGCCAACCGTGGTGTCGAGCTTCTGGGCGATGCGGACCAGCATGGAAGCGGAAACGCGATTGGCGCCGCGCTCGTACTTCTGAACCTGCTGGAAGCTGACGCCCAGATGGTCGGCCAAGGTGGATTGGGAAATGCCGAGCCACTTGCGGCGCACGCGGATCCGGTGACCAACAGCGACGTCGATCGGATCGGGTCCTTGATCTTCGGTATTCTCGTTCACTGACTGTAGTCCTTAATCACGAGCGCGCCGAAGCGCATTGCGATTATCTGGCATAGGCGTAAGCCGCGTCGCCACACCTTTATCGTGAAACGGACGTTCTGCCGCAACAGAAAGTTAATTTTCACCTACGACGCGAGCGACTCTAGGTTATCAGTGTTCGCTTAAGGCTCAAGCGTCCAGGCGGCGGCCCACGAGAATGGCTTCGATCTGGTCCAGCACCGCCAGGGCGACGTCCTCCCCGTCGGTGGCGCAGAGCTCTCCGACCCGGCGGATGATGTGCGAGAGTGCGATGCGATCGCGCGGACCGAGCAGACTGGCCATCTGCAGGAGGAGGCGGGCGTCGGGCTCGAGATGGGGGGCGAAGGCGCCGCCGTCCTCCAGACCGGCTGGGCCAAGATTGAGCCTTTCGGCGGGGAGCTTGATGTGGCTCATGGCATGTTGGCCGCCGCGAAGGCGACCTCCTGTTGGAAGAGCTCACCCGCCCGGACCAGTCTGCAGGCCGAGGGCGGCGCCACAGACATGGCGATAGCCCTTCGAACCGCATCTTCCTCCTGAGGCGTGGCGAAGACGGCGTCGATGACGATCTCCACCGGGAGCTTCCGATCTGCGGCGGCGAAGCTGGTCGCCAAGACCGTGTCGCAGAGGCAAAGGCCGATCAGGGCGAGCGGTCCGCCCAGTCCATAGGCGGCGTGGGCGAAGGCTTGGTGGGAAAAGGCGGATGGCCCGGCGCGAACATAGACCGGCTCGACCGGCAACGGCTCGAGTCCGGCCAATGGGCGAGAGGCCTCGATCGTGACTTCTCGCCGATGCACATGGAGGACCGGCCAGCGGCGGCGGCGGGCTTCCTCAAGCACCATGCGGCAAATGTCGATCGTCGGACCCGCATTCAGGAGGTCGGCGGCCCGTCCCCGCTGGAGGTCCAGGCAGACGAGGGCCGCAGGGGCTGCGGAGCTCATCGCGAATACTGCCCGAGATTGGTCGCCGGCCGCGCCGCGGAACGATCGAGCACGCCGGTCTCGTCCCAATCGCCTTCGGGCCGGAGCAGGACGAGCGGATCGCTGTCGAGCGTCAGGGCGTCGGGGGGCGGGGCGCCCTCGACGACCATCTCCACATAGTCATGGTCGGAGAAGACGAAGCCCTCGCGGCCTTCGCGGATACGGGCGTTGAAATACTGCTCCCAGAACGGGATCAGCCGGACCTGGCCGTAGCCGAGGATCTGACGATAGTTCTTTTTCTCGGCCAGGCGTTTGGCGGCCATGATCAGCATCAGGGTGGCGCGGCCGCCGCGATATTCCTTGCGAACCGCCACACGCTCGACCTTCGCGAAGTCCGCGAACCAGCGGATGCGCAAGGTTCCGATCGGCTCGCCCTGGCGGCGCATGATCAGGTGCGTGCTGCCGGCGAAGTCGTTGCCGTCGTACTCCTCGTCATAGGGGCAGGCCTGCTCGCCCATATAGACGAGCGTGCGAACGGCCATGGCCTGCATGATGGCGTCGGCGGTGCGGCAGACGACGATCTCAAGCTCACCTTCGTCGACCTCGGTCGAGGGGCGGGCGTCCAGAGGCATGCGGACATTGGCGTTCATCACGCGGCCGCCCGCTCAAGGTTCCAAGGCGGCGCCAGGACGAGACCGCCAGGCCCCGAAAGTGGCTCTGCCCCCATACGCTTCAAGAGCGTGCGCTCGCCGCCGGGCGTGGCCGCGCGTCCGTAGAGCGGCAATTCGGGGAAGAGGTCGCGGTGGAGGGCGATCGCCGCGCCCATTACGACGCCGCGTCCACGCCAGGTCGCCCCGGCCATGCCCCAGCCGTAGATAGCGATCACCGGATCACCAGGACGGGCGATCTGGGATTTCGGCGGTCGAACACCGTCGAAGACGCCGGCGGCCAGCCCTCCGGCGGCCAAAGGGTTGAGCGGAATGACGGCCAACACACCAGCCATGTCGCCCGCAGACCCTTTGAAGACAAAGGAAGAGGCGGCCGTGTAGTCCTGGACGTCGGAAAGCGTATCGGCGGTCGCGATGTGCGGGCCGACAGTACGCAGCGCCAAGGCGCGGCCCTCGATGATCTCCCGGTGACTTGCGAGTGAAAGGCCGAGCTCGGCCATCCCTTGGCGACAACGTTCGGCGAAATCGCGAATGACCATCATCACACCGCTTTCTTGCGCGAGGATGAGATTTGGTAGAGCGTCGATGTTCGAGTGTGCAGTCTCTAAGTTCGTATGAGACTCCCACGGACCTGGGTGGTCGGATGGATAATGGCGACGGCGGTCGCGCCGATTGGGATGACATCAAGACCTTCGTCGCGGCTGCGCAGACCGGCAGTTTCGGGGCCGCGGCGCGCCGGCTGGGGACAACTCAACCCACGGTGACGCGCCGGATCGAAGATCTTGAGACGCGCCTGGGCGCCAAGCTTTTCGATCGTGGACTACGTGGGGTTTCGCTGACCCGCGCCGGCGAGATGGTCTACGACCGCGCGTTGACCATGCAGCGCGCCTCGCTGGACATCGAACGCCTGAGCCTCGATCACGACACCCCCGACAGCGGCGATGTCACAGTGGCGATGCCAGAGGGATTGGGCGCCTATGTCATGGGGCTCGAGGTGGCCGATTTCGTCCGCGAGAACCCGCGCATCCGCCTCGGCCTCGATTGCGGTTTCTATCCCGAGAACCCGGTCGACAGCCATGTCGACCTTTCGGTGCAACTCACGGATGCGGGTGGGGCGCCGGAACTGTCGGCGACACCGCTGGGGACCCTGCACTACGCGCTGTTTGCTTCTCGCGACTACCTGGAAACGTATGGGGCCCCCACGCGGATCGAGGACGCGGTGGGGCATAGGTTCGTCTATCACTCGGCCCAGGTGAGCCGGCGCGGCCGCTGGGAGCCGAAAACCTCGGCGTTCATCGAACTCAGCGCGCCGTCGATGGTGGTGAACTCCTCGACGGTGATGCTGCATGCGATCCAACGCGGCGCCGGCATAGGGGCGATCCCCACGGCGATCGTCTCCGTGGCCCCCGAATTGGTGATGCTCGACATCCCGCCGCTTGCGACGGCGACCGTCTGGTTGTGCCACCATCGCGAGGCGGCCAAGACCGGGCGGGTCGCCAAGGTGGCTCAGTGGCTGACCGACATCTTCGATGCGCGGGAGCGACCCTGGTTCAGACCCGAGTTCATCCATCCCAGCGAATTCGCGACCTGGGCTTGGCCGGCGGCCACGGGCCGAGGCTGAGCGAGGCTTCATCCGGCCTTAACCTCGGCCGTTCAACCTTATCCCGCTGACATTAAAAGCATAATGGGGGTCGGCGTTGGGGGACGACGAACCGAGGCCGTTCGGGCTGGACATTTCCCAGGCCATTTGCGACCGCGCCACGCGGATCGCCAAGACCCTGTTCCGCGCGCTCGACGCGCACATCATCTTCATCAAGGACGGCCAACTCTGGCGAAGTCGCGACCGCGAGGCCCTGCCGCAGCGCGACAAGGCCGCTCAACTGGCGCAGCTGAGCGGGGAACTCCTCTGGATCGAGGACGCGCGTAAGGACGAGCGCTTCGCCGCGAGTCCCATGGTGGTCGGGCCGCCTTACCTACGATCCTATGTGGCTGCGCCCATCAGGCTTTCCGACGGCTCGACGCCTGGCGTGCTGGCCGTCTTCGGTTGCGAGGCCAAGCGCTACGACGCCAGCCTCGCGTCGCAACTCTCCGATCTGGCCGCCTTCGTCGCCGACGAATGGGCCAGGGCCCAGGCGCGGAAGGCGGAGGAGGAAAGTCGGCGCGAGCGCGACGCCATGCGCGGAACGCTGGCTGCGATCGTCGAGGCCATGCCCGTCGCGCTCGTGCTCACCGACCGCGAGATGCGCGTTCATGGGGCAAGTCCCCGCTGGATCCAGAGTCTCGGTCTGGACGGCCAGATCATCCATGGCCGGACGATCTATGACCTGGCGCCGCACATGTATTCGCGCTGGACCGAGGCTTACGACCGGGTGCTCTGCGGAGAGCCGATCAAGGCCGATCGCGTGCGCGTGCGAGAGCCCGGCGGCGCGGTGCGCTGGTACCGGGCCGAACTCGCGCCCTGGCGCAACGCTCAGGACGAGGTCGGCGGCCTGATCATCGCCAGCTACGACATCACCGATATGGTGGAGGCGCTCGAGGCGACCGAGCGTTCCGAGCAGCGCCTGATGCTGGCCATGGAGATCGCCGACATCCATGTCTACGAGATGGACTATGTCCGCCGGGAATTGATCAAGGCCGGGGCCGAGGACACCTTCTTCACCGAGCCGAAGACCTATGACGAGCTGTTCAAGGACATCTACTGCTCCATAGATCCGCGCGACCGGGACATGGTGATCGAGGCCTGGCGTCGGCACGTGGAGGAGGGCGAGCCCTACAATCCCGAGTACCGTCTCGCCAGGAGCGACGACCGCGAGATCTGGACCATCGGCGCCTCGCGGCTGATCGCCGACAGCGAGGGCAGGCCGGTCCGTCTGATCGGCGCTCTGCAGAACATCACCGAGCGCAAGGAGAGCGAGCGCGCGCTGATCCAGGCCAAGGAGGACGCCGAGGCCGCGAATCGGGCCAAGTCGACGTTCCTGGCGACCATGAGCCACGAGATCCGCACGCCCCTGAACGGCGTGTTGGGCATGGCCCAGGCCATGGCCATGGACAATGGGCTCTCCGACATCCAGCGCGAGCGTCTGGAGGTCATCCGTCAGTCAGGCGAAACCTTGCTGGCGATCCTGAACGACGTGCTCGACCTGTCGAAGATCGAAGCGGGCAAGCTCGAACTCGAGGAGGCGGAGTTCGACATGGCGGCCCTGGCGCGGGGCGCGCACGCCGCCTTCACGGCCATCGCCAATAAGAAGGGTCTCTCCTTCGACCTGGCGATCGCGCCGGAGGCGCTGGGCGTCTATCGCGGCGACTCCACGCGGGTGCGGCAAATCCTCTACAATCTTGTCTCGAATGCGCTGAAATTCACCGAACAGGGTGAGGTCCGAGTGAGCGTGGCGCGCGATGCGGCCGGTTTGCGCCTGAGCGTGTCCGACACCGGTATCGGCATTCCGCCGGAGCGTCTCGCGAGCCTTTTCCAGAAATTCGAACAGGCGGACGCCTCCACGACGCGCCGTTATGGCGGCACGGGCCTTGGCCTTGCGATCTGCCGAGAGCTGGCCGGCCTCATGGGCGGAACCATCGAGGCTAAGAGCGATGCGGGGAAGGGAGCGTCATTCTTCGTCACCTTGCCCCTGCCTTGGGTCGGCGCCAGCGTACCCCTGCCGACGCCGCCGACGGTGGAGGACCATCCGACTGAAGCGCTGGCCTGCTCCTCGCTGCGCGTCCTGGCGGCGGAGGACAACACGGTGAACCAGCTCGTGCTGCGCACGCTGCTGCATCAGATCGGCGTCGATCCGGTGTTGGTCGATAACGGAGTGGCGGCCGTCGAGGCGTGGGAGCGGGAAGAGTGGGACGTGATCCTGATGGACGTCCAGATGCCGCAGATGGACGGGCCGACGGCGACGGCGGCCATCCGGGCGCGAGAGGCGCGGGAGGGGCGTCGACGCACGCCGATCGTCGCGCTCACGGCCAACGCCATGGCCCATCAGGTCGCCGAATACCTGAACGCCGGCATGGATTGCTTCGTCCCCAAGCCGATCGAGGTGGGGCGGTTGTTCGAGGTGCTGTCGCAGGTCCTGGAAGGGGAGGCGGCCACCAAGGCGGCCTGACGGATTACTCCGCGGCTTCCGACACCTTGGCCTGCTCGTAGTCCTCGGCGTCGAAGCAGGCCAGGGCGTCCGCATAGGCCTTGGCGGAGCCCGGCCAGTTGTTGAGAATTCGGCCGTCGGCGGTCTTGTACCAGCTGGTGCAGGAACCGGCCCAGGGCGTGTAGGCGAGCTCTTCCTGGATGCGGTGGTTATAGGCGGCCATGACGTCCGGCTTCACCGACAGCGGCCGATCTTGGGCCAGGGCCTGCAGCACGTAACCGACCTGCGCTTCGATCATGTAGATGATCGAGTTGTGGCCGAGATTGGTGTTGGGGCCATAGAGCATGAAGAGGTTCGGAAAGCCGGCGACCGTCACGCCGAGATAGGCCTCGGGACCATCCTTCCAAGCTTCGGCCAGGGTTATCCCGCCGCTGCCGATGATCGCGGTTTCACCGGCGAAGGAGTTCGTCTCGAAGCCGGTGGCGTAGATGATGACGTCGGCCTCGTGCAGGCCGCCCGCAGCGTCGACCACCCCTTGTGGCGTGATGCGCTGGATCGGCTCGGTCACCAGCTCCACGTTCGGGCGGGTCAGGGCGGGATAGAAGTCGTTGGAGATCAGGACCCGCTTGCAGCCGATCTCGTAGTCCGGGGTGAGCTTGGCGCGCAGTTCGGGGTCTTGGACCTGGGCGTGCAGGTGGGCGAGAGGGATCGGGACCTCTTCGACGGGCAAGGTTCCGGCCCGCTTCGCCAGCAGCCGGTCCTCGGCCATCTGGAAGATCTCTTGCCGCACCTTGGTCATCGCGGAGGCGTCGGCGCGGAACAGCGCCTTTTCCTCCTCGGTGTAGGGCCGGTTCATCCTAGGCACGATCCAGTTGGGCGAACGCTGGAAGAGGGTGAGCTTTCCGGCGACCTTGGCGACTTCGGGCACGAACTGGATGGCGCTGGCGCCATTGCCGATCACCGCCACACGCTTGCCCGCGAGAGTCACCTGATCGTCCCATAGGGCGGAGTGGAAGGCGGGCCCTGCGAAGTCGTCCCTGCCCTCGATCGGCGGGAGCTTGGGGCGGTTGAGCTGGCCCCAGGCGGTCACGAAGGCCTTGGCTCTCACCTGCTCTCCGTCAGCTGTGCGGACAAGCCAGCTTTCCGTCGCCTCGTCCCAGGCCGCGCCGGTCACCTCGGAATTGAAGCGAATATAGCGGGCGAGGCCGCGCCTTTCGACGACCCCCTCGATATAGGCGAGAATGTCCGGCTGGGCCGAATAGACCTCGGGCCAGTCGGGATTGAGCTCGAAGGAATAGGAATAGAGATGGCTGGGGATGTCGCAGCCGGCGCCAGGATAGGTGTTTTCCCGCCAGGTGCCGCCGACACGATCAGCCTTTTCGAGGATGACGAATGAGGTTTCGCCTTCCGCCAGGAGCCGTAGCCCCATGCAGAGACCAGCGAAACCCGCGCCGAGAATGGCGACCTTCACGTCCCCGACCATGCCATTTTCCTCTCCCGTTTCGAAAAGGCTAGCGGCGGGCCTCTAGGTTATCAACGGTCAGTTCCGGCCGGGGATGGCGGTTTGCCGCTCGACAACCCGGAAGCGTTGGGAACATTGTTCACCTAACGGGAGGCTAGCCATGACTCGCAAGATGGCCGGAGCGGAGGAATGAGCTGGGCGGACGCCCTGCGTCGACGCCCCTATCATGTGGGCAATCTGCGCAGCCAACTGCTCACCGAGGCGCGCGCCTTGCTGGAGGCTGGCGGACGTTCGGAGCTGAGCTTGCGCGCGCTGGCCGCCAGGGCGGGAATCGCGCCGGGCTCGGTCTATCATCACTACGCATCCAAGGCCGCCCTGCTGGCGGAACTCGCCACGGTCGGATTCCGTGAGCTGGAGACCATACTAAGAGAGGCGATGGCGCCGGGGGCGACGCCGATCCGGACCTCGGCCCTCGCCTATTTCGATTTCGCCCGCGCCCAACCGGCGCTCTACGAATTGATGTTCGACCCCTGCCTGATGAGCGATGAGGTCGCGGCGGCGAAGGAAAGCGCCTTCGGCGTGCTGAAGGATGCGATCGCCGCCTCGCCGAGCCAGCAAGGGGCCGATCCCGACACGATCCACAAGGTCGCCCTGGCGGTCTTCGCCTGCGGGCATGGCGCGGCGTCCTTGGCGCCGCCGGACGGCGGGGAGGCCTCGGCGCGCCTGATGGAGGATGTGATTCAGGGCCTGGAGGCGCTTTTCAGGCGCCGCTGAACGCCGCTATCCAAACGACGTTCACCGGCCGATCCTCCTGAAAAAGGCCCACGGGAGGAAACCAGAATGGCCGACGGCAACATTACCAAGGACGTGATGTACGACGCGGTGGCGCCGGGCGACTTCGAGTCGATGCTGGAGCTCGATCGCTACAACGCCCGCTCGACCGCGTTCGACAAGATCATCTCGGCCACCCACGACCACTTCTGGGATCCGCTCGACCCGAAGTACATCGACTTCTCCGAGCCTTGGGACATGGAGAACGAGGCTCTCTTGCCCGACGATCAGGTAATGAGCCTGGGGGTGCCATACGTCCTCGACCATCTCGAGAAAACGGGCCAAAAGGCCAAGTTCATCAACGAGATGGCGCTGTGGAACTTCTCGTCCATCCTGCATGGCGAGCAAGGCGCGCTGAACCTATCCGCCAGCCTCTGCCATGTTCTGAAGGATCAGGGGGCTCAGGAATACGCCGCCAACCAGACCCGCGAGGAAGCCCGTCACGTGACGGCTTTCGCGCGCTACATCAAGGCCCGCTGGGGACGGCCGCGGCCGTGCGGCCAGGTCCTGCAGCAACTGCTGGTCGACATCATCGCCGCGCCTGAGGTCTACAAGAAGATCATCGGCATGCAGATGCTGGTCGAGGGCCTGGCCATGGGCGCTTTCGCCACTGGCTTCCAGTACAACCGCGATCCGCTGGCCAAGAAGCTCTTCCAGTTGGTCATGACCGACGAGGCTTTCCACCACAAGTTCGGGAAGATCTGGGCCGACCGGACCATTCCGAAGATGACGGAGGAAGAGCGCAACATCGTCGAGGATTGGGCCGCGCACTGCTTCCAGTCGCTACTGTTCAACATGGGTTCGCCCGTGCAGCAGGCCGGCGTCTATCGCGACTTCGGCCTCGATCCTGAGCGCGTCCAGGCGGAGGTGCGGGCGATCATCCAGAACGACGACGCCCGTCGCGAGCGCCTGAAGAGCCAGACCAACATCTTCCGGGTGTTGATCAAGACCCTGTTCAACGCCGGCCTGATCACCAATCGGACGCGGGCCTTCTATGCGACCTATGTCGACATGGACGAGCTCAAGGCGGAGGGCGACAAGATGGTCGGCGACGACATCGCCGAAGAGGGCATCAAGTACCTCCAGGAGATCAACTTCAAGGACCGCTCGGCCAAGGCGATCTCGATCGCGGCGGAGTGACAGTGGGTGGGCTGAGGCGTTAGTCCGGCGGCGTTTTCGCAGGTCTCGTGGTCTATGGATGGCTGCGGCCTTCTGATCGTCATCCCCGACCGCGTACGCGTGTCGGGGATCTTCTGTGATGGAGGTCAAGGCTTGGCGTGTAGCCATGGCTGTTGATGTCGGGCGATGGCGTTGAGTGTGACGAGCATTTTCCTCATGACCGCGGTGAGCGCGACCTTGCCTGGCCGTTTGTTGGTGTGGACGAGGGTCTCGTAGAAGGCCTTCATCACGGGGTTCCATCGGATAGCT
>Ga0065721_10049302_pt1 | contig 38287 bp, 35 predicted proteins | sample Mesricmetagenome_FD_59108 | JGI IMG/M metagenome (GOLD analysis project Ga0065721, IMG submission 59108) | Mesophilic microbial community from rice straw/compost enrichment Sample: eDNA_1 v2 (version 2) | ecosystem: Engineered > Solid waste > Grass > Composting > Bioreactor | place: USA: Davis... | reverse complement strand
CGGCTCGGGACATACTCGACATGTACCAGCCGACCGCGATCGACGCGATCCCCATCAACGCCAATCCTATTGCCAGACGAATGCGGATGTTGTGGTTCATGATTATCACCTGCTTTCAAAATTTGGATAGAACGCTCGAAAACGTTCATGTCGGCCAACCTTACCTTCATACAATGAGATGAAGATTAGGTGCCGGAGGAGGTCTGCGGAAATGAGAATCGGATTTATCGGCGCGGGAAGCATGGGAAGCTTGCTGATGGGCGCCTTCATACGCAGCGGCGCTTTGCAGCCAACCCAGATAGTAGCGAGTTCCCGCACCCATTCCAAACTCTCAGCTCTTGCGGAACGCTATCCGGGTTTACAGCTTGCAAGCTCCAATCGAGGAGCCGTAATGGGCTCCGACTTTGTCGTGCTCTGCGTGAAGCCTATGGATTATCGGAGAGTGATCGAGGAAATCGAATCGGCGTTAACGCCGGATCAGGTCGTTATCTCGATCACGAGCCCCGTGAAGCTGTCCCAGCTGGAAGAGCTGCTCCCTTGCAAAGTCGCCAAAATCATACCAAGCGTCGTAAACGGCGTTGGAAGCGGCGCAACCCTATTCATGTGGGGCTCGCGACTGAATTCCGATGACCGGGAACAACTGCTGCGTTTATTCTCTTCGATTAGCCGTCCGATAGAGATCGAAGAAGAGGAGGTCCGCGCCGCATCGGACTTGTCTAGCTGCGGTCCCGCGTTCCTCGCCTACTTGCTGGACGAATTCATCCTCGCCGCCGTGTCGATGGGCATGGATCGCCAGACCGCGACGTCGCTCGCCAGCGAAATGATGCTGGGAACCGCCCGGCTGCTGCTCGAGTATCCATGCACCCCCGCAGAGCTACAAGCGAAAGTAACCGTCCCCGGCGGCATAACCGAAGTCGCCCTCGATGTACTCCGCAAATCCACGCGCGGCGCCTTCATCGATGTGATGAACACCACCCACGAAAAATTCGCCGAAGACCTCGACCGCGTCGAAAGCTCCCTATTCCCCCGGGAACGGACTTAAGGATAGGGGGCAATGCAAGCAGTTTGGCCACGCCAAGCTGCTTTTTTGTTTTGTAGGGTGCGCAGTTTGACCAAACCGAACTCTAGCGCTCCTACCTCCCCAACAGGCACATGCAGTTTGACTAATCCGAACTACGGCGCACCAACCTCCACATCACGCACATTCAGTTTGACTAATACGAACTACGGCGCACCAACCTCCACATCACGCACATGCAGTTAAACTAATTCGAACTACGGCGCACCAACCTCCCCATCACGTACATGCAGTTTGACTAATCCGATCTACGGCGCACCATCCTCCCCATCACGCACATGCAGTTTGACTAATCCGAACTACGGCGCACCAACCTCCACATCACGCACATGCAGTTAGACTAATCCGAACTACGGCGATCAACGAAACAAAATATCCTTACCTTTGGGCAGTATCTCGTACTCGTGAAATCTCATTGTTCCGCTACCGACTGCCTTTAGCATGTTTTTTGACTCAAGTTGATCAATGACTTTTCTTGCTCTAGCATATTTGCACCCCAAGCAATACTTCACATCCTCCAGCTTGAGCGGCCGCATTAATCGAAGTCCATAACGGAGCACTTCGCGCTCGTAGACGCTAAGCAGCTCCATGGCGCGGCTGCCGGCGACGCTTGTGTGGATGCCGATGATTTCGCGCAGCTCTTGGCGGCACATCTCGGGTTCGTAGTCGAGCTCGTCTCTGCTGAACGGATAATAGACGATTTGCAGTCTTGCTTTACGGCGAACGCGGCGTTTCTCGTAGGAGAAGCGGCGTCTTGTGATCGTCTCCGCGTGCGAGACGAACCCTTCGCATTCGAAGCCGATTCCGAGCGGTTCGTAATAGATGTCGATGTAGTTGCGCTCGCCGTTCGCGCCGATGAACTCGTACTCAAGCGTAATCCCCTCGAAGGATCCGAGTACCGTCCACAAATATTCAAGCAGTTTGATCGTCCCGCTCAAGTCGCGCTCCAACAGCTCCTTCCTCTGTCCCCGCGCGCTCGCGCGTTGCTCCTCGACGAAACGCTCAATGATTTCCTCAAGATCCATATAGTGAATCCCCCATTCCCGGATGAAAATAAAAAACGCCGCCTGCCCCTTTGGGACAAACGGCGTGTGCTTCACGCAGTTATTCAACGAAATACTTAGTTAGCCACGATGTTCACGAGCTTGCCTTTGACGACGACGACTTTGCGGATCGTTCGGCCGGCGATGAGCGCCTGAACCTTCTCGCTGTCCATCGCGATCGCTTGCATGCCCGCTTCGTCGAGGTCGGCGGCGATGCTTACGCGGTCGGCGATCTTACCGTTTACTTGCACGACGATTTCGACTTCGGCATCGACGACCAACGACGGATCATACGCTGGCCATGGAGCGTAGGAGACGGAGCCTTGCTCGCCCAGCTTCTCCCACAGCTCTTCGGCGATATGCGGCGCGATCGGCGACAGCATCTGAACGAAGTGCTTCAACGCTTCCTTAGGAAGCACTTCCGTCTTATAGGCGTCGTTGACGAAAATCATCATCTGGCTAATAGCCGTATTGAAGCGAAGACCCTCGTAGTCCTCGCCGACTTTCTTGAGGCTCTTATGCCACGTGCGACGGAACGAATCTTCGCCCGGCACGTCCTGAATCCGCTCATGCAGCTTGCCGTTGTCGTCCACGAACAAACGCCATACGCGTGCCAAGAAACGATACACGCCTTCCGTGCCGTTCGTACTCCATGGCTTCGTCGCTTCCAAAGGCCCCATGAACATCTCGTACATCCGCAGCGTATCCGCGCCGAACTCATTCACGATGTCATCCGGGTTAATGACGTTGCCGCGGGATTTGGACATTTTCTCGTTGTTCGTGCCGAGGATCATGCCCTGGTTGACAAGCTTCTGGAACGGCTCCTTCGTGTTCACGACGCCGATATCGTACAGCACCTTATGCCAGAAGCGCGCGTACAGCAAGTGCAATACCGCGTGCTCCGCGCCGCCGATATACAGGTCGACCGGCAGCCATTCCTTCTGCTTCTCCGGCGAGCAGATCGCGTCCGCGTTCTTCGGATCGATGAACCGCAGATAATACCAGCAGCTGCCTGCCCATTGCGGCATCGTATTCGTCTCGCGGCGGCCTTTCTTGCCCGTAACCGGATCGACGACGTTGAGCCACTCTTCGACGTTCGCGAGCGGCGACTCGCCCGTGCCCGAAGGCTCGATCGCATCGATGTCCGGCAGCAATACCGGCAGCTCGGCTTCATCGACCGTGGTCATCGTCCCGTCTTCCCAGTGGATAACCGGGATCGGCTCGCCCCAATAGCGTTGACGGCTGAACAACCAGTCGCGCAAACGGTAAGTGACTTTGCCTTTGCCCTTGCCGATCTTCTCCAAGTGAGCGATCATCGCGGCAATCGCCTCGGCCATGTTCTTCCCGTTCAAGAACTCCGAATTTACCAATTCCCCGTCGCCCGTATACGCCGCTTCTTCAACGTTGCCGCCCGAGACGACTTCCAAGATCGGCAAGCCGAACTTCTTCGCGAACTCCCAGTCGCGCTCGTCGTGGCCCGGTACGGCCATGATCGCGCCCGTGCCGTATCCGCCGAGGACGTAGTCCGCGATCCAGATTGGAACCTTCTTGCCGTTAACCGGATTGACCGCATAAGCGCCCGTAAATACGCCGCTCTTATCTTTAGCCAGATCCGTACGCTCGAGATCGCTCTTGCGGGCCGCATCCTCGACATAAGCTTCGACCGCTGCTTTCTGATCAGCCGTGACGATTGCGTTCACTAATTCATGCTCCGGAGCCAACACGCAGTAAGTCGCTCCGAACAGCGTGTCCGGACGAGTCGTGAACACCGTAAGCGCAGCATCGTGGCCGTCGATGGCGAACGTCACTTCCGCGCCCGTCGATTTGCCGATCCAGTTGCGCTGCATTTCCTTGATGCTCTCGGACCAATCCAGCTCTTCCAAGTCGGCCAACAAGCGCTCCGCGTATTCCGTAATCCTCAGCATCCATTGGCGCATCGGCTTGCGGATGACCGGATGTCCGCCGCGCTCGCTCAGTCCGTCGATGACTTCCTCGTTCGCGAGTACCGTACCCAGCGCAGGACACCAGTTCACCGGCACTTCCGCGACGTACGCCAATCCTTTCTTGTACAATTGAATGAAAATCCACTGCGTCCACTTGTAGTAATCCGGATCGGTCGTGCTGAATTCGCGGTCCCAATCGTACGAGAAGCCGAGCGATTTGATCTGGCGGCGGAAGTTGTTGATGTTCTCCACCGTGATCTCGCGCGGATGGCGGCCTGTCTGGAGCGCGTATTGCTCAGCCGGCAAGCCGAACGCGTCCCATCCCATCGGATGCAGGACGTTGAAGCCTTTCATCCGTTTGTAACGGCTGACGATGTCCGTCGCCGTATAGCCTTCCGGGTGGCCGACGTGCAGCCCCGCTCCGGACGGATACGGGAACATATCGAGCGCGTAAAATTTCGGCTTATTCTCGTCCTCGGTCGTGCGGAACGTCTTATGCTCATCCCAATACTTCTGCCATTTCGGCTCAATGATCTGCGGCCTGTAGCCTTGTTGATTATCCTGCGACATGTGTGTAAACCCCTCTCGAAATGTAAAAAACCCCGCGTCTCTAGCGTTATCGCTAGGGACGAGAGGTTAAATTCCCGTGGTACCACCCTAGTTGACGAGCACCCTGCTTGGGCGTCCGTCCACTCGTTCCTCTTAACGCGAGGCGTACGTCCGTCCTACACGAATCGCGGCGATTCATAACCATCGATACCGTTCGGTCCGGAGGCTCCAAGGCGAGTTCATCGTCCGCGTTAGCCGGCTTGCACCATCCGCCGGTTCTCTAGATAACGCGCTGTCGATTACTGCTCCTTATCTTAGCCAAAGTATGCCATGATTATAGCTAATCGAATCGAGCGATGTCAAGCCGGCGAAGCGCCTGCCTAATGCCTTGCCGCCCCGTTCAGGAACAGCTCGACAAGCTCTTGAGCCAAGTCCTCGGCCGCCAGTCTTCGCTGACCGAGCTGTTCCCGGTTGCCAAGCATCAAGAGCGCGGAGAAAGCGTGTGACAGCAGCATTGGATCCCCGTCCGCCAGCTCCCCCTTGTCCATCGCCGCCCGGAACGATTCGTCCATCGCCTCGTGCACGCCTTGCTCGGCTTGCCGAATGCTCTGCCATTGCTCCTCGCTCAAGGACGGCTGCGCTTCGCGCATCATGCTTTCGAAATCCGTATGCGAGGTCGACAGCTTAATCCGGGCCAAGTGAATCAACCTTCCCTTCAAGTCGCCCTCTTCTTCCAATATGGATTTCGTCCGTGACCGGATGCGGATGAACATCTCGATGACGGACGTCGCGAACAGCTGTGCCTTATTCGAGAAATAATAGTATACCGAAGCCTTCGTAACGCCCGCGCGCTGCGCGATCATATTCAAGGAAACCGGTTCGTAACCGAGCTCCATGAACAGCCGGGAAGCGATGTTCAATATCGTCTCCCGCATCGGCCTACCATCGTTACTCAACTTGGGCCGTCCCGGTGAACGCTTCATTTTATCTTCTGTCGAACGCATGCTGCGGGCCTCCTGTTACCGACACAATTTGTCTAATTGTATAATTAACCTTCCGGTATATATAATAAACACAAGTAAGAGTATTATAGCCTATTCCGTTAACAATGCCGAGGAGGAACCACGAGCATGAACAATCATATCGGATTCTCGAAATGGGTAGCCGGCAAAAGATCCAAATGGGCAACGCTTCTCGTCTGGATCATCGCGGCCGCTCTGCTGAGCTCGCTGCTTCCGAGCGCAAGCGACCATGAGAACAACAACGCGCCGAATCTAAGCGAGGGCAAGCCTTCCGTCCAAGCTGAGGCGATCGCCGACCGCGAGTTTTCGAGCGGGGCCGACGTGCCGGCGCTCTACGTCTGGCATCGCGAAGGCGGCTTAACCGATGCCGATCTCGCCGCTATCCAGCAATGGTCCGCGAAGCTGGCAGAGTCGAAGGCGCCGTATCAGACCGCCGTGCCACCGCTGCATCAGCTTCCGCCCGCGGCGTTGAAGGCCGAGCTTTCCTCCGACAATAGCACGTTCGTCGTTCCTATCCTATTCACGAAGGAAGCGGACGCCGATCAGTTGAAGGAAGGCATCGAGCATATTCATGATACGACGGCAGCTTTCCTCGGCGAAGATCCGTTCGACGCATCGACTTCGGAGACCGGCAAGCTGAGTATTCGCGTAACCGGCCCTGTCGGCATCCAGATCGACGCGACGGGCTTGTTCAAGAACGCCGACGTCTCGCTGATGATCGGCACGGTCTTGCTCGTGCTCGTTCTCCTGTTGCTCATCTATCGGTCGCCGATCCTAGCGTTCATACCGCTGATCGCCGTCGGCTTCGCCTATGGCGTCATTAACCCGCTGCTCGGCTGGATGGCCAGTGAAGGCTGGATCGTCTACGATTCCCAAGCCTTGTCGATCATGACGGTGCTGCTGTTCGGCGCTGGAACGGACTACTGCCTGTTCCTCATCTCCCGCTTCCGTCAGCTGCTGAAGACGGAGGAGAACGCCGGCAAGGCGCTGCTGTCCGCCATCACCGGCTCGTCCGGCGCGATTGCGATGAGCGGCCTCACCGTCGTGCTCTCGCTGTTCGCGTTGCTCTTCGCCGAGTACGGCGTCTATCACCGCTTTGCCGTGCCGTTCGGCATCGCGATCCTCATCATGGGCATCGCCAGCCTTACGCTCGTACCCGCCTTGCTCGCCATCATCGGACGCGGCTCGTTCTTCCCGTTCGTCCCACGCACGCCGGCAATGCGCGCCGAGCGCGCGAAGCGCAAGGGCAAACCCGCGCCTACGCAAGCGCCGGACCGCGAATCTCGCAACTGGGCTGGACGCTCCGTCGTCGCGAAGCCCGGCCTCATCATCGCTATTTGCGTCATCGTGCTTGGCGGCTTCGCGGCGTATGCGACGCAAATTAAAGTCACCTACGACATTCTGTCTTCTTTTCCGAAGGATATGGCTTCTCGCGAAGGCTTCGCCTTGATCGGCGATAAATTCTCTCCGGGCGAGCTCGCGCCGGTCAAAGTCATCGTCGACACGCAAGGCAAAGACGTCCCGCTCGGAGACAAACTCGCCGCGTTGCCTTATGTGGACCGCGTATCCGAGCCTCAAGTCGGTGCGAATGATCCGAATATCGTGCTTTACGAGGCGCAGCTGTCCATGAATCCTTACTCCATAGAAGCGATGGATTTGATTCCGGACTTACGCGAAGCCGCCGAGCAGACATTAGCCGAGGCAGGCGTAGCGGATGCCGCAGACCGTGCTTGGATCGGCGGACCGACCGCGGAGCAGCACGATGCAAAGGCTGCAGGCGATCGCGATACGCTGCTGATCATTCCGATCGTCATCGGGCTCATCACGCTGCTGCTGCTCGTCTACCTCCGCTCTGTCGTCGCTACCGTCTATTTGGTGCTCACCGTCATTCTGTCTTACTTCTCGGCGCTCGGCCTCGGTTGGCTCGTGCTTCATTACGGCTTCGGCGCGGATGCCATCCAAGGCTCGATCCCGCTGTACGCGTTCGTCTTCCTAGTCGCACTCGGCGAGGACTACAACATCTTCATGATCTCGAGCATCTGGCAGAAGCGTGGGAAGATGCCGCTCGGTCAAGCGATACGCGAAGGAGTGGGAGAGACGGGAGCGGTCATTACGTCCGCGGGTCTCATCCTTGCCGGAACGTTCGCCGTTCTCGCGACGCTGCCGATCCAAGCGCTCGTACATTTCGGCCTCATCACCGCAATCGGCGTGCTGCTCGACACGTTCGTCGTCCGCCCGTTCCTCGTACCCGCCATAACGATGAAGCTCGGCGAACGGGCGTTCTGGCCAAGCAAGCCTAAAGCTACGGCTGACACCGCACAATAGCCATAACAAAAATGGATAGGAATCAGACCATGTCTGAGACCTATCCATTTTTTAATCCTGCAACCTAACTCCCTGCGGCATCAATTCTGTAATCGCCTGGCGAAGCTTCGCGTCCTGATGGATTTCCTCGCTTAAGATCGCGACGATGCCTCGATCCTCTCGAGAACGAATCAACCGTCCCATACCTTGCTGCAGCCTCAGAAGCATATAAGGCAGATCCACCTCTTCGTACGGAGCTGCCGCCGCTTCCCGCTTAGCCATAAACACCGGATCCTGAGGAGGAAAAGGCAGCGACCACACGATAACGTTCGAGAGAGATGGACCAGGGATATCGAGACCTTCCCATAGACTGATCGCGCACAGAACGCTAGTCTCATCCCTTTGGAAAGCGCCGATCAGATGGCTGATCTCAGCGTCCCCTTCGAACCAGAATCGCAAATCCGCACATTCTGGATAGGTGGGTAGCAGTTCCTTAAACCTGCGCAGCTCTTCTTTAGAATTGAATAACACCAATGCTCTGCCTTCGGTTCGGTTAATCAGGCTGACGGCAGCCTTCATTTTCTCCTCGAACGAAGCCCCGTTAGGCCATCTAGGAGCCAATACTTCCATTTGATTCTCATAGTCATACGGGGACTTCGTGCTGAAGGATAAATACTGCGGGGCACCCAAACTGCTCGCGATATAATCGAATGATCCGTTCACGGATAAGGTGGCGGATGAGAACACGACCGGTATTCGCAGAGCAAATACCCTCTCGCTCAACACTTCCTTAACGGCTCTTGGCATGATCACTAGAGTAAGTCCGTCCTCGTCCTCCGTCACCCAGCTGATCAACGCTTCCGAGCGCTGGAACAAGCTCAATGCTTTGTGGATCATCTCCAGATGCTCCTCGACGATACGCAGCTGATACTCGTTCAACGTATATAGCTCGCTCTCGAACACGAGCTCTTCCTCGATCCCGTCAATGACTTGGCGGAACAACCGAACTTCTTCCAGCAACGATGGGCTTAGAACAACTCTTTTGCGGTCGGAGCCGGGGATCGCTTGGCAATGTCCCGACAGAACGTCGAACAAGGACTCGCTGCGATCGATCGCTTGGTCGATCAGCACGGCCAATGATTCCCGAATATCATTTTGCAGCAATCTGCTGACTAAGGGTTCGAACACCGAATGCTTTAAGCGATAGGTGAGCGCCTTCTGCGCGGCCGATTCCAGCAGATGACCCTCGTCGAATACGACGGCGCAGTGCTCCGGCAACAGCGGCAGTTGCCCCTCCCGCTTGCGTCCTTCATACGTCCATACGTGCTCCATATAGAAATCATGCGAGCAAATGATCAAATCTCCGGACTTCCGATAGTGTTCGCGCGATAGCGTCTGCCCGCAGCGATGTCTTTGATCGCATGCAAAGCAGTCCTGGAACGAGTCCCAGCTGATCTTGTCCCACTGGGGATCCGTCAAGTGCGGATACTGCTTGCGATCTCCGTAAGCATGGAACGACTGCATCGCTTTGTATTGATGGACGAACGCAGGCAGCTCCTCGTATACCGCCTTGAACACATCCGCATGCTCGTCGTCGGTTTGTGCCTGATCCAGCTTCGTTAAGCAAAGATACCGGTCAGCGGATTTCGCCAATCTAGCGTCGATCGATAGGCTTAGATGCCGAACCAGCTTGGCAAGATCGCCTTCCGGCTTGGCCAGCTGCTCGATTAAGGATTCGTCGGCGCATGCAATGATCGCCGGTTTACGGGTGTAGCGAGCGTAACAGATCGCGTACAGGAGATACACGAGTGTTTTGCCCGTTCCAACTCCCGCTTCCGCGAAAATGGTCATCTTCTGATCGAACGCTCTTTCGAGCTGGTAGGCCATATAAATTTGCTCGTCGCGCACTTCGAAGCCGGCTTCCGGCAATATGTCGTAGAACACATCCGCCACCCACTCGCCGACTTGCGCGAGAAAGGGGCGGGAATGATCATATGCAAAGGGGTATCGGTTCAATGTAGGTTATGCCTCCGGGAAAAAGAATGAGCAACATAGAGAGCTTCTCCCCCTACATTGCTCATCGGCTCGTATATTATGCTGGCTTGCGCGCCACGTAAAACAATCGTTCGGACGACTCGTTAGGCTCGTCCCACTTGAAATCCGCTGCCCGATGGAGCAGCTCGAAGCCGGCAGCCTTCAGTTGTTCGGCGATCCATTCCGGATCGTACGCCCTCTGTGAGTGCGACTCCTCGAACCGGCGGTAGATCGCGTCTACACCGCTCGAGCCTTCGTCGCGGACGAAGAACGTTAGATCGTGATCGATCGTGCGGGATGCCGCGTCGTAATCGCAAGTCCATAAGTACGCGACGTCCTTCTCGTCCAACACGAAAGGCTGTTCCTCCGCATATCGCTCGAACGTAAGCGGCGCATGAACGTCGAACAAGAACAGTCCGCCCTTCGTTAGTCCCGCGTATGTATATCGGAACGCCTCAACGACGTCGTCCGGCTCGGTCAAATAATTCAAGCAGTCGCAGAAGCTGATGACCGCATCGACCGGCTCGGGCAGCTCCCAATCGCGCATGTCCTGCTGCAGCCACCGAACCGTTCCCGACTCGCCGCGTCCTCCGCTTACGCTCGGCTCGTCCCACTTGCTGCGGGCGATCGACAGCATCTCCGCGGAAAGGTCGATGCCGAATACGGTGAAGCCGGACTTCGCCAGCGGAATCGCCAGATTGCCCGTCCCGCACCCGAGATCGACGATCGTCTTCGGCGTGCCGTACTTCTTCCAGCATGTGCGGGCGAAATGCATCCACTCCGAATAAGGCATGTCCTCCATTAACCGGTCGTATACGGCCGCGAACTGCCGATAAGAACGCATAGCTGTCTCTCCAATGTTCGATTAATTATTCGTTACCCTGCGCGGAATTCGTCTCCTCGTCCTTGTTCACGAGGTGGGTCCATGCGCCTTTCTGCGTAACGAGTCCGTCTTTCATCAGCTTGCCTAACGCCCGCTTGAACGCGGACTTGCTCAGTCCGAAACGCCGCTGGATATCCTCCGCGCTCGTCTCGTCGGAGTAAGGCATCGCCCCGCCCGGACGCTCCTTCAAGAACGCCAGCAAACGGTCGGCGTCCTCCACGCGTCCCGTCTCCTTCGCCGCGCGTATGCTTAGGTTGACCCGCCCGTCTTCGCGAACTTGCGTGACGCGGGCTTTGAACTTCTGTCCGATCCGCAGCGGGTGGATCATAGACGAATGATGAATGTAGCCGAGCGCGCCGTATCCGAGAACGCCGCCGTCCACGAGCGTGAATACGCCGTCCTTGAAGACGTCGGTCACCCAGCCTTCCTTCCACTCGTTGTTCCACGAGGATGGCGCCCGGAACACGTAAGGCTCGAAATCGTCGAGCTTCGCAAGGCGAGCGAGCATACGCCCTTCCTTGTCGTGCTTCATGACGACGTGCACCTCGTCTCCCGTCTGGGGCCATACATCCCTTCGTCCTTCAGGAAGCTCCTTCAGCGGCAGCAGCAGCTGACGGCCGATCCCGATCTCGAGGAAATATCCGAAACGAGGATTGAAGTCGGCGACTTCCACGCGGGCCATCTCGCCCGCGACGAGATACGGCTTGCGCAGCGTCGCGGTTAAGCGTTCCTTATCGTCATGGAACAGGAACACCTCGACCTCCGCCCCGATCTCATGCTTCTCCCCGACCGATTCCCCGTAAGGCAGCAGCACCTCGGCGCCCTCGTCCTCGTCTCCAAGAAACCAGCCGTACGGGGACACCTCGCGGTTCACGCGAAGCGTCCGAAGCGTTCCGGCGATTAGGCTCATACGATCTCAACTGCCTTCGCGTCCGACCATAGACGCTCTAGATGATAATACTCGCGTTCGTCCCGATGGAAGACGTGCGCGACGACGTCGCCCATGTCGATCAGCACCCATCTCGCCGTATCCATGCCTTCCAAGCGTACGCGCATGCCTTCGAGCTCCGCGCGTTTCTTGATTTCCGTGGCGATTGCCTGAACCTGCGTATCCGAATTCCCGTGGCAAATGACGAAGTAATCCGCGACGAGCGAGATGCCCTGCAGATTCAATGCGACGATATCGTTCGCCTTCTTGTCGTCCGCGCCTTCAATTACCGATTTAAGCAGCTTTTCCGATTTTCCTGCCATGCCTCAGCCTCCGTTAGAGTTAGATTGTTGCGATTGATTCGCTTCAAGTTGTTCAATAAGTCCATTGCGCGCTAGTACCGTAAGCGGGAAAATACGCCTGCCCTTCTCGAGCAGCAACGTAATCGTCGAGTCGAAGCCCGCGACTAGCGCCTCTTCCAGGCTACTCTCCGCCAACTTGCGTATGTTCGCCACACCCGGGAAGTCTCGCCCCGGCTCCATATAGTCTGCCAAGCAGACGATCTTATCAAGCAGCGTCATTCGCTCGCGCCCCGAGGTATGATACCGGATCGCGTCCAGCACCTCTTCGTCCGCGATGCCGTGTTCGGCTTGCACCGCCCATGCGCCGACGTGCGCATGCCACAGCTCTTTATCATGCTCGAGCAATTCGCTTGGAAGCCTATTCTCTCGAATGATCTGTTCCATTCGACTTGTCGGCCAAGCCTTCGAATAATCGTGCAGCAGCGCCGCTAGCTCAGCCTTGCGCACGTCTCCGCCGAACCTCTCCGCCAGCACGATCGCCGTCTCGACGACGCCGAGCGTATGCTTCCACCGCCGGTCAGGCATCTGGCTGCGAGTCGCTTCCCTTAGCACCTCAAGATCAAGGTCCATATACGTTATTCCCCCGGATATAGTCATGTACCGCTTCAGGTACGAGGTAACGAATCGAGCGGCCGTCCTTCAGCCGGCGGCGAATGTCCGTCGACGAGACGCCGAGCGGAGGCATGGCTGCACGCAGCAAGCGTCGGCGCAGGAACGAAGGCAGCGAAGCATCGTTGCCGGGTTGGTCAGGCCGTTCCAATCCGATGAACGTAATGCGTTCCGCGAGCTCGTCGATCCTTCGCCAATTCGGCAAGTCATTGATCATATCCGAACCGATGATCCAATAGAACCGCGCATCGGGTTCCCGGGCTTGCAGCGCGGTAACGGTGTCGATCGTATAGGACGCCCCTTCGCGCTCCATCTCGATCGTCTCGAGACGGAAGCCGGGATTGCTGGAGATCGCAGCCTTCAGCATCTCGCACCGAGTCTGCGAATCCGTGCCCGGCTGCGGTTTATGCGGAGGAATGGAGGTCGGAACGAACCATACCTCGTCCAGCTTGGCCGCTTCCTTCGCGGATTCCGCGGCGAGCAAGTGACCGATATGCACCGGATCGAACGTGCCGCCCATGCAGCCGATTTTCCTCATCTGCTCCCGCCTTTCGCGAATTAACGTGGCAGCACGATTTGTTTATTGTCCCGCGATTCCTTGTATAACACGATCGTCTTGCCGATCACTTGCGCGAGCTCCGCGCCGGATCGTTCAGCGAGCTCCGCACCGATCTCTCTCGGATCGTCCATGCAGTTGTTGAGCACGGAAACTTTAATCAGCTCGCGCACCTCGAGCGCTTCCTCGATGTGGCGGATCAGATGATCATTCGTGCTGCCTTTGCCGACTTGGAAGATCGGCTTCAAATGGTGGGCGAGCGCCCTTAGATGGCGTTTCTGTTTGCCAGTCAACATGTTGTTTCCTGCTTTCTACGATTCGATTAGGTGAAGGACGCCATGACGGCTTCCCGCATGACGCCGACCGGAGCCGCTTGCCCGGTCCAGTACTCAAAGGCATATGCGCCTTGGTAAATGAACATGCCGAGTCCGCCGTGTCCGCGGCAGCCTCCGGCCTCCGCATCTCTGACGAACTTCGTCTTGAGCGGATTGTATATCAGATCGCTTGCGACCGCTCCCGGCTTCAGCCATGATGGGTCGATCGGCGTTGCGTCAGCGTTCGGGGACATTCCGACGGAAGTCGTGTTGATGACGACGTCCGCGCTGCCGCAAGCTTCGCGGAGATCCGTCCATGCGACAGGCTCGATCTCGAACTCCGAAGCGAAAGCACCTGCAAGTTCTCTTGCCTTCTCTTCCGTCCGGTTAGCCAGCATGAGCTTCGCCGGGTTCTCCTGAGCGAGCGCCCATAGAATGCCCCGCGATGCGCCGCCTGCGCCAAGAACGACGATACGCCGTCCGGCCAAGCTCGGCTCGGCTTCCTCCTTCAGGGACCGAACGTATCCGATCCCGTCCGTATTGTAGCCGATCAACCGTCCGCCTTCATTCACGATCGTATTGACCGCTCCTGCCGCTTTCGCGCCCGGATGAATGTCGTCGAGGTACTTCATGACTTCTATTTTGTGCGGAATCGTGACATTAAGTCCTCTAAAGTCTAACGCCCGTATGCCCGCGATCGCTTCCCCTAGTGTATCCGGAGTGACGTGAAAAGCCGCGTAGGCGCCGTTAATGCCGGCTTCCCGGAACGCGCGATTCAACATGACCGGCGACTTGGAATGGCGAATCGGATCTCCGATAACGCCGTAAAGCACGGTGTAGCTATCCATCTATCGATTGCTCCTCCCCAGAGCGATTAGCGAATGCCGCGCGTTATTTAGTTGCCGTTGCCGAGAATGCTGTCCCGAAGCATCACCTTAACGCCTTTCGGCGCATGAACGTCGACGGTCGCTCCCGACTTGCCGTTCGCTTGGATCCAACCAAGACCGGATACGAAGACGTCCTGGGACTTGCCGGGTTGAATGCGGAGGCGATGTCTCGTCCATGCCGGGAGCGATGCCAAGCCTTCCTCGTCAGGCGGACTAAGCAGCGTCCCCTTATGCTCGGCATACAGCTCATCCGCTCTTTCCAGCTTCGTGCGGTGAATCTCGATACCGCCGGAGACGAAGGCGGTGAACGATTGCCTGTCCCCTTCGATGAAGTCGAATCGCGCCATCGCGCCGAAGAACAGCGTTTGTTCAGCGTTGAGCTGGTACGTCATCGGCTTCAGAGGCTTATCCGGCATAATCGAGCCGAGATCCTTGCGCGAGACGAGCTCGGTCAGTCGCGTGGAATAGACGATGCCCGGCGTATCGATGATGCTGCGTCCGTCATCCAGCGGAATCTGAACGGCATCGAGCGTCGTGCCCGGGTAACGCGAGACGGTCAGCTCCCGCTTCAGATCGCTGTAGTCCGATATCAGTCGGTTAATGAGCGTGCTCTTGCCGACGTTCGTCGCGCCGACGACGTAGACGTCGCGATGGCCGCGAAGCGTCGTCACGGCCTCGACGACCCGGTCGAAGCCGATATTGCGGCGCGCGCTGCACAGCACGACGTCCGCGACCTTCAAGCCATTCTCGCGAGCTTGCTTCTGCACCCAGTTGCGGAGCCGGTTCCAATTCGTCACGCGAGGCAGCAGGTCGATCTTGTTCACGACGAGCAGCACGGGGTTGTTGCCGACGAACCGCTGCAAGCCGGATATGAGGCTTCCCTCGAAATCGAACAGATCGACGATATGGACGACCAGGCTTTGCGTCGACGCGATGCTGCCGAGCAGCTTCAGAAACTCGTCTTGATCGACGGTAATCGACGAAGCTTCATTATAATGCTTGATGCGGAAGCACCGCTGACAGATCGCGTCTTCCTTATGGATAGAAGCCTCCGGCACGAAGCCGGGAGCTTGTTGGTTCTCGCTCTGCAGCGCGATGCCGCAGCCGGAGCAATGCGAGGAGCGCTCCAAGTTCGCGTTGTTCGTCACGTTTAGCGTCCTCCTTCGTTGTGATCGAAAGGCCACTGCCCACGGCGGCGAAGACTGCGAAGCGCAATCCTCTCGATCATCCGGTTAATCCGCGTGCCCCAGCCTTCTTCGCTGCGCGCGATCGGCGTCACGAGTATCGTCTTCAGGCCCGCCCTGCGCCCGCCAAGCACGTCCGTCATGAGCTGATCGCCGACGACGACGGCCTGTTCCGGCTTTAATCTGAGCTGCCGTACCGCTTCGTTGAACGCGCTGCTCGTCGGCTTGCGCGCCGCGGGAATGTACGGAATCCCGAGGGGATCGGCGAAGCTCTTCACTCGCCGGCTGTTATTGTTGGATAGGATGATGACCTTGAAGCCCATATCTCTAACGGAATCAAGCCAGGTGACCAGCTTCGGCGTAGCGAGCGGCGTCCTGGCACTGACCAGCGTATTATCCAAATCGGTAATAATGCCCTTCACGCCTTGGGCTTTCAATGCTTTCAGATCGATATCGTATACGGTATTCACGATCTGATCGGGAATCAAACGCTTGAACATCTAGGTATTTACTCCTGTCTCTATACGGCTAATCTTCCTCAAAATATACCACACCGCGCACGATTAAGTAAAACGGCTGACGCCCCGATCAGGGTAGCGTCAGCCGTGAGTATGGACCTTATAACGCCTTGCGAATATTCGTTGCCGCATCGTTGAACGCTTGCAGCCGCTGATCATTGTTGCCGCTCTGTCCGTACCTTGCATGCTCGAAGTGATGCAGCACGTTGTCGAAGTCGGTTCGCAGCGACGTGAACTTGCCGCCCCAGCGCGTAACCGATTCCCTCATCGTCTCGTTCGCTTCTCTGCGAAGTCCCCTGCGGTGAAGGAAGACGACCAGTCTCTCCATCTCGCGGACGACGCGCTGATCCGACGTCGATCCATAGAATCTGAACCTGCGCCAAGCGAATCTCGTTCCGCCTCTGCGCAGACGCATCAACAGGTAGACGATGCCGCCAACGACGAGCAATGCTCCGATAGCTGCTGCCGTAGGAATGATCCAGTTAGAGCCTTCATCCTTATCGGCCTCTTCCGTCGGTTCGGCGATCGCCGCCGTAGCCAGTTCAACAGGTTCCGGAGCGTTGTCCGGGTAGATGACTGGCAAGCTGAAGCCTCCGGTCGCCTCGAACGGGATCCAGCCGTAGCCTTCGAAATACACCTCGGCCCATGAATGCGCGTCGGCATTGCGTACCGTATACGTTCCCGGTCTGTTCGGATCTCTATCGCCGCCGAATTCGAAGCCGCCTGCTCTTTGTCGTTCCAGATCGGACGGATCATAGCCGGACGCGTAGCCTTTCACCCAACGCGCAGGAAGTCCGATCGAACGAGCCATTACGACGAAGGAGGTCGAGAAGTAGTCGCAATAGCCTTCCTTGATTTCGAACAGGAACGCGTCTACGACGTCTTTGCTTTGTTGCTTGCTTACGTCGGGAGTATTCGAATAAGCATAATTTTCCCTTAAATAAGCCTCCAGCGCCTTCGCTTTATCGTAGTCGTTCGTAAAGGACGCCGTCGTTGTCACTGCTAAATCTCTCACTCGCTGCGGCGTACTGTCAGGCAGCTGTAGATAAGGCTCTACATTAAGCTTGCTGTCCGGCGCAACCGCAGATAGTCCGCGAAGCTTGACTTCGTCGACGACAGCCACCTGCGATACGACGGTGTAGCTCTCGATACGCGCCGGTTTATTCAGCCTGACTTCCCATTCCTCGGGATTCCATTGCAGCGTTGGTTTGGCATCGCTTGTCAGCTCGGAAATCTTAGAAGCTGGACCGGCTGCGAACAGCACCGGGATCTTATCCTTGCGCTGCACGTTGACCGTCTGAACGACTTCCCGCGTCTCTACGCCGTCTGGGCGTTCTGGCAACAGAGGCAAGCTAGACTCGTTGCTAGGTTGATAGGGTTCGGAAGGCGTGCCGTCTTTCACGTCTGCCCAGCCTTTGCCGGTGTAGACGGCTTTCGTCTCCCCTCGCCAGTAGCTGCGTTGGGAGGTCGTTATCGTCATCACCGGGGAATAATCGAACTGGAAGCCACCGCCGATCTCTTTGTCGTCCCGGCTGTAACCCGACAACGAAGAGCCTTTGTTGCCGGAGCTGCCCGAGGAGCTGATCAGCACGCCGCCATCGCCGCCCGCATTCGCTACCTTATGACCTTGCGCTTCCATAAGAATTGTATAAGGATCTTCAAGCAATACGGGAACGCGAGGCATGATAATGCCCATCACGAGCACGCCGCCGATGATGAGGGCTGCCGGAACGATGAGATCAAGCGGCCTCTCGGCAAGATGGTCCCAGCTGTCCGGATGTCTAGCTTGTAGCTGTCTTAGATGGACGACGACGAGCCAGACAAGTCCCGTTGCGACGACCCATGCGATATTGTGCCATAGCGATAGCGCATAATACGAGTCGACCGTCGCCATCGTTAGGATCGAAGCCATAATGACGGATATCGTACCTGCCCGGGTTCTGCCCACCCATGCCAAGGCATGTACGGCGAGCAAAGCGCCTAACGTAAGCTCGTAGAACGGATGAAGCTGGTCAACGTGGTACGTCAGGAACTGCCGCACGGCGTCCCAATCCCGCCAGCTGATCGGCCATCCGCCCCAATCGACTGGAGCTTGGTACCAGATGAATACCAACGCTACTAAGATCTGAACGATGAACCGCCATAGGAATCCTCTCGTAAATAACAGCTCCGTTATGGCGGCTACTGTCAACGTTCCGTAAATAATCGCGTAGGTTTCTTCCCACCATAGATCCCCGAAGCATTGAATGAGCTGAAGGACGATGATAATAGCCAGCAGCCTATGAAGCCGTTCTAGAACGAGTCGTTGCAGGAAAATCGCCGTTTTGCTAATTCTCACGCGTTACTCACCCCCAACGACTTAGGGAGCTGCTCCAATTGAGCGACCGAGCAAAATTCCCATTGCTTCGACTGACACATCCATTGCCAGTGGCGCAGCTTGGCCGCGTCTTCGGGATGCGCATGCATATCCGCGATATGGATGACGCTCGGCAGCATGCGTCTGCTCTCGAGCGCGGTTATCGCCGCAGCCGTATCCTCCTGGATCGAAGCGGTCACCATGACGATATGAACGCCGGGCTCGTACTTCTCCGCGACTTGAGCGAGCACGTCGCTCAGCGCGATTTCGCCATCCGCTTCCACATCGATTAGATGCTTAAGCACCTCTTCGCGCGACACGAACGTCTGTCCGGCGCCGTACCACATGGATATCTGGCCCGCCGAAGCGAACCCGATCGGCATATGCTTCTGAACCGACAATTCGATGAGCGAAGCTACCACGGATACCGCGAGCTCGAACTGCTCCGCTCCGCGATAGTTGTCCTTATTGCGATCCAGAACGAACACGATGCGCGGGAGCGCTTCGCGTTCGAACTCCTTCGACTTCCATTGTCCCGTCTTCGCCGTGGCATTCCAGTGAATCCGGGATAACCGGTCTCCGTGAATGTATTCGCGGACGCCGTCGATCTGGGTCGTCTCTCTCGCGTAATGCGAGGTGTACGTCTGATGGAACACGCCTCTCTGGGCGCGCCTGAACAGCTTCCAATCCCTAAGCTCCACCGTGCGCGGCAGCACCTGGAGATAGTGCGGCTGCGAGAAGGATCCCTTATGCTCGAACAATCCGAATATATCGCGCGTCGAGCAGTCGGTAGCCTGAAACTCGTATTGTCCCCGACGCAGCGGGGCCGTCTCGAAGTTCACTTCGCCGCGTCTGCGATAGTCCGGAACGAAAGACATCTCGTATAGCTGGCTCTCTCCGCCCGATCTGCGCACGAGCTTCTCTCTCACGATAACGTACGGCAGCGGCCAGAAGCCCGGAATTTGCATCTTCAGCTTGACACTGATTCGCATGCCAGCCATCATGAAAGCCGTGTTGCCGCCTTGGGTCTCGATCGTTCTTGTGCCGTTGACGCCGCCGATACCGCTCCACCGCCCGAGCATCAAGTAGATGCCCAGGACGTTCAGGATCGCGAACAGCATGAGAGAGGTTTTGCCGCCTTGGAAGAGGACATAGCACGCAGCCGTGACGTATAAAATGCATCCTAACCACCATGTCCGCGACAAAGTCCGAATCATGATTAACGCTCCATTCCGACGGGAACCGGCAAGTTCCTGAGAACGTCCTGCAGGACGTTAGCGGTCGTGGACCCTTGCATCCTTGCTTCGGAGCGCAGATGGATTCTGTGGCTTAGCACGAGAGGAGCCATTGCCTTCACGTCATCCGGAATAACGAACGCGCGATGCTGCAGGAAGGCGTATGCCTTGGCCGCGGATGCAAGCGCTACCGCAGCGCGCGGACTTGCCCCGAGCAGTACGCTCGAATGGTTCCTCGTACCGCGAATGAGAGCGATGAGATAGTCGGCGACGCTCGCGTCCAGATGGATCGCTTCAGCCAGCTTCTGCATCTGTGCGATGTCTTCTACCGAAGCAACAGCTTTCAACGATTCCGCGGCACGGCTCGCATTCGGCTCTAGAATGAGACGCTTCTCGGACATTTCGTCCGGATAGCCTAGCTTTATTTTCATCAGGAAACGGTCTAATTGCGCTTCGGGCAAGCTGTACGTACCCTCGAAATCGATCGGGTTCTGCGTCGCGAACAGCATGAACGGCTGCGGAAGCTGATGAGTCTGGCCATCGACGGACACCCGTCTCTCTTCCATGGCCTCGAGCAAAGCGGATTGCGTCTTCGTCGTCGCACGGTTAATCTCGTCGGCTAGCAGCAGGTTCGCCATGACCGGTCCCGGACGGAAAACGAACTCCTCTTGCTTCGGATGATAGATCGATACGCCCGTAATATCAGTAGGCAGTAAGTCCGGATTACATTGAATACGATGGAAAACGCCGCCGACGGATAAGGCAAGCGCTTTGACCATTTGGGTTTTGCCTGTGCCGGGTACGTCTTCGATTAACACGTGCCCGCCGGCTAGCAGAGCGGTAAGCATCCACGCAATCTCGTCTTTCTTGCCGTAAATGCAAGATTCCATATTGCGTCTGATCTGATCCAACAATTGCATCGCGCCTTGATGATCCATTGCCGTTGTCCTCCTATGGAATCTACTTTGATAGCTGATTATGTGTGCATTTCCATTATACCTAAATATGGATGCCTTTGTAATTTAAGATTTCTCCAAATTTCAATAGAAAAACAGCCAAACTTGTAAGAGTCTGGCTGTTCATTGTACGTTGCGATTCGCGTATAGGTTTGATTAGGTGTTTACCCTTTCGGACGGACGACTAGCGCGGCGAGGAACGAAAAGACGATCGCCGCCGAAATGCCCGCGCTGGTGATCGAGAAAATGCCCGTGATGACGCCGATCCAGCCGTCCTGCTGAAGCTCGGTCAGCGCGCCGTGAACCAAAGCGTTACCGAAGCTCGTAATCGGCACCGTCGCGCCAGCGCCGGCGAAATCGACGAGCGGATCGTACAAGCCTACCGCGTCGAGCAGCGCGCCGATGACGACCAACAAAGACATCGTATGCGCGGGAGTTAGCTTAAAGACATCGAAGCAAATTTGCCCGAAGACGCATATGCCGCCTCCGACGATGAATGCCCATATATAGGGCATCATAAGCATGCCCTCCTTCTTGTTTCTTAATGAACTAGATCAGCTTGGCGCTTCTATGGAGACGGCGTGAGCGATACACGGAATCGTCTCGCCTTGCTGATAAGACAGCGGACTGAGCAATGCGCCGGTAGCGACGACGAGAATTTTCTTCAGCTCGCCCTTGGCGATCCGTTTCAAGAGGTGGCCGTAGGTGACGACGGCGGAACACGCGCACCCGCTTCCTCCCGCTTGTACCTTCTGCTTATCGACATCGTAGATCAGCAAGCCGCAATCGAGAAACTGCGTCTGCTGCATCGGAACTCCGTTGCGTTTCAGCATATCGGTGGCAATCGGATGACCGACACCGGCGAGATCTCCCGTTACGATCGCGTCGTAATAACCGGGGGATCGGCCCGTTTCCTCGAGATGGCTCTGAATCGTATCGACCGCTGCCGGTGCCATAGCCGCTCCCATATTGAACGGATCGGTAATGCCTAGATCCATGATTTTTCCGATCGTGGCCGCCGTAATGACCGGTCCTTCGCCCTTCTCACCGACGACGGACACTCCGGCTCCGGTAACCGTATATTGAGCGGTAGGCGGCTTCTGCGAGCCGTATTCCGTCGGATAGCGGAATTGCTTCTCCACCGTGCAATTGTGGCTGCTCGTACCCGCCATGACGTGCTTGCCCGCGCCAGAGGCAACGATCAGCGAAGCAAGCGCCAGCGATTCCATCGACGTCGAGCATGCGCCGAAGACGCCCAAATACGGCACTCCAAGCGTACGTGCCGCGAACGTGCTGCTAATGATCTGGTTGAGCAGATCTCCGCCGACGAAGAAATTGATATCGCCCTGCTTCAAGTTCGCATGCTGGAGCGCGATATCGCTGGCCTGCTCGAGCAGCGCCCGCTCGGATTTCTCCCAGCTAGGCTGCCCGATCTCCAGATCGGGGTGCACGAGATCGAACTCCGCGGCGAGCGGTCCTTGTCCTTCGTCTGGTCCGACAACGGTTCCAGTAGCCAATATAACCGGCGGATTCTGGAACACCCATGAACGATTACCCTGAAGTATCATGCCACGCTCCAATCCCGAACAGCCAGTAGACGATTCCTACGACGAAGGCGGCTACGACGCCGTATACGATGACGGAGCCTGCAAGCTTGAACATATTCGCGCCGACGCCGAGCACAAGCCCCTCGCTGCGATGTTCAATGGCCGCGGAGCTCATCGAGTTGGCGAAGCCCGTAACCGGAACGGCGCTGCCCGCGCCTGCCCATTGGGCGATTTTGTCGTAGACCCCCATGCTCGTTAGAATGACAGACAACAGGATCAGTACGGCGACTGTCGGATTTCCCGCCTGCTTGGACGTCATATCGAACGCCGCCATGAAAAATCTCTGTATGCCTTGGCCGATCGCGCATATAAGACCCCCGACCAAGAAAGCCCTTATACAGTTCGTCCATACCGACCGGGAAGGCTCCTTGGTTTGGGCGAAAGCCTTATACTCCTTCGCGGACATGGAGACGGGTTTATAACCCTTCGAGCCCCCGCCCGCGCTTTTCACTGCCATCGTGAGCACCTCCCTTGTTCATGATTGCTTCTCGTTGTCGCGTTCATTATTTCCCAAAGGGGGGCGGCGTCATTCGGAGACTACTCGGAGGGGATTCGGAGGAACTTGGGAGGAAATTCGAAGGTTACTCGGGAGGTTTCATGATAACCTTCTAGGCGGTACAGGCACGGATGGGCATTTAACTACATACAATGGTAATGCTCATTTCTCGCACGCAGACCCTACAGCCGGAGGTGGCTTTATCGTGCCTGGTTTTATCGCATCGGTTGCCTTGTTCTTAAAGCAGCTATCTTTACTTGTCTCCTATGTCAAAAATAACGCCTTCCCGCAACCCCTGACCGACGAAGAGGAAGCGCTGCATCTGCATCGCCTCGCGGAAGGGAACCCGGTATCCCGCAATCTGCTCATCGAACATAACCTGCGGCTTGTCGCTCACATCGTCAAGAAGTTCGACAACACCGGAGAAGATCTGGAGGACTTGATCTCGATCGGCACGATCGGGCTGATCAAGGCGATCGAAAGCTTCCAGATGGGCAAGGGGACGAAGCTCGCGACGTTCGCGGCAAGGTGTATAGAGAACGAAATTCTCATGCATTTGCGATCGTTGAAAAAGACGAAAAAAGACGTGTCGCTGCACGATCCGATAGGAACGGACAAAGAGGGGAACGAAATTACGTTACAAGATATACTGGGGACCGAACCCGACGAAGTCGTGGAGAAGGTGCAGCTGAAGATCGAGAAAAGCAAAATTTACCGCAATCTCGATATTCTGGACGACCGCGAGCAGGAGGTCATAAGGGGACGGTTCGGCTTGGACGGAGGCGGAGACGAACGCACGCAGCGCGAGATCGCGCGGGAGCTGGGGATTAGCCGAAGCTACGTGTCTCGCATTGAAAAGAGGGCGTTGATGAAACTGTATCATGAGTTTTATAAGGCGAAGCGGTGAAGTTCATGTAATACTTGAATAGCCAGATATGCCCAGGGCATTCTGGCTTTATTCGTTTTTACTTAATAACCAGGGTTAGCTTCCGAATCGTTAATTGTCCATCCCTAACTTTCATTTAAGGAAATGGGCAAACTTCTGCTTTGCTCATCAATCCTCTGTATGCCATGCCAATTCGTAATAATGGTCATAGAGTCCTTCGTTGAAGCCCCAGCCAATGCCGGAAGAGCGATCTAACACTCTTTGAATGCGTTCTTCATACTTATTGAAAAGCTCTTCCGATTCGCCGTCATTGATCGATCTCACGATATCGCCAAAGACCGAAATAATGCTATTGTAGAACCTTTCGTCTATATCGCCGAAGGCTCTCGTAAATTCAACTCCATTTTCGACATAGATGAATCTTAACTCGAGGGCGAGCATTTCATCGCCCGTTAACTTTACGAAATCGGATATTGCTTGTTTCGCTTCTTTTAGCCTTAACTTGCCATGACCTCGAGCCGGAAAAAATTCATCCTCGACTTTCTTCCGATATTCTGGGAATAATGCTTTCGCCGCTTCATCCCCAACTAGTTTAACGCTGAGGAATCGCTCTACATCCTTATTAATGCTGAAGCATTCCAAGAGAAGCCCTCTAAGCTGCTCTTGATTCAACTGCTTCAGATGTTTTTTAAGCGCCGCTTTGGTCAGCATCGATGGTGTTCCTCCGCTTGAGCCATGATAATTGTCGGTTTAAAGCCGATATTCACGAGCAGTCCGCACATTAGCATTTTTATAAAAAAAGACGCATTCTCATCGAGAAATCGCCCCCTTTTTATAAGAACCTGTCAATGTGCTGCTTGGAAACTCTATCGGAATATCCATATCATCTACGCAATGGAATCTTCCTTCTCGAAGAAAACCTAATTTATCGAACAATGTTCTTTCAATATCACTGGTAAATTTTATTATACACGAAATTCAAATATTATCGAGGCTATCTGCTCTATGATAAACGAACTTCAACCCCTACAGATCGCATCCACTCCAACACCCGTTCACGATCCAGCAAGTTCTTAAAGTCGACATACCTATTGAGTTCCGCGCGGTTGCACGATAAGACTTTCATAAACCTCTGAATCCTTTTCCGTCCTCCGCTTAACTGATCTATAATCTTTTTCTTCAGAATTGCGTCCGGGATAGTCTGCGCAAATTCATACAGGTCCCAGACTCTCTCTTCCGAATTCAGGAATGGAATATATTCATGATCCAAATAATCACTGTTTTCGACAACAGTCCACCAATAGATATCCTCTGCATCACCATCCAACTTGTTGATCCTAACAATATCGCCCGTGCCAAGGTTCAGGTATGGCTCTATTCTCTCATCTCGTTGGCGGTGAAAGCACTCGGTAATCGAATGTAGCTGCGGCCCCGTTAATAATAAGTCTCTCTCTTCGTTTCAATCCGCTGCTCTCGCTGTCGTTCCTTATATTCAATCTCCTCCTGTTCCTCCCACGTAATACCGTAGGGAGCTCCTCCATCCGTGTAGCCGGCTATGAAATAAAAATAGTCGTCCTGTTCAATTAGCTCCACACTTGATTCGGGTGTCGTCTTCTTCACACGGTTTTTGCGTTTTTTCCTAGTATTGCTCATTCCCTAACTCCTTCTTCTACGATGCTTTCCTGCTCCAATCGAAGGCCGAGCTCGAGCATGGATCGAAGCAGTTCATGCCACTCGGCATAATTCTCATCGTTTAACGCTTGCCGGAGCTGATCTGCGTAATCGGAGCCGATCGCGGCAGCTTGTGAACGATATTGAACAAGGGTCTCAACATCCATCCGATAGGGACGCAGCCACGGGAAGAAGTTCGTCTTGAGATACTGGTAGATCCTGATTCCGCCCAGATCGATGTCGCCCCAATGCATCATCTCCGGCAATACCTCTGTGCCTTTCAGTGCCACGGACAGCTTCGAGAGGAACGACTGCAGCGTCCGATGAGGGAATCCTCCCGTGTATATGACCAACTCATCGGCATTCCCGGCATTAGGGCGACCGATCCATTGATGGTAGCTGGTCCAATTCTCGATCGTTACAATCCGTTTTGCCGGACAAGCCATCTCCGCGATCCCCTCGATCGTCCGGCTCGACAAACCGATGCCACCAATGAACGAGCCCGTACTAAGCTCGCTTCCACCAACCCGGCAACTGAGAGATCCATCTATCCATACAGTCTGCGGATTACGAACCAGACCGAGCAAGTCCAGCCATTCCTCCTCTGACTCCCTCTCCTCGCCAAGCGCTTGCTTAACGATGGATAGCAACCGCTTCAACACCCAGCGCTCCAAGTGCTTGGAATCAAGGAACACCCGCTGGCTGAACGTGCGTAAAGGCTCCACTCTGCCGTTTAACAGCTGCAACTCCCACAAAGCCCTAACCAGATCTCTATATCCGCTAGGGTCATCCAAATCCAGATAAGCGCTTTTTCCATCGGACAGCTGACCGTCGACCCGCTCTCGCCATGCCCGCACCCAATCCCACGGATGGGATGACAGCTCGTTAAGCACGCTTCGCATTCGATCCAGCTTTTCACGCTGGGGTACTACGCCCGACATTCGATACGCATCCTGGACGCGATCCCATTGCAAGTAGATGCGTTCGAGCTCCGAGCCCGCCCGGTACTTCGCCCAAGCGGATTCCACGATCCCCTGACTTTCCAGTTCCAGAATCGCCTCATTCATCCACTCCCGCTTGCGGAAATCCGTCTCGTCATTGTAGTCCTTCTCGAACGGTCCCTTGCCTATGACGAGCTGAGGTCTCATTTTGCCTGGAATCCCCGTCCGGAACGTCTGGCTTTGTTCATATTTGCGCAGCAACAGCTCAAGAAGCTCGCGGATGAACCAGCGTTTGTATTCCTTCTCGTTTACACTCATCTTCTATCTCAGCCCAATCTTAGAAAAGGGTGCTCTGTTCGGCTTCTTCCACCACTTCATGCGATAACCCGTCCGCTTCACCGGCATCCACTGCCGAATCGTTATTCGATTCCCACCGGTCGATCATATCGACGTAGATTTGGTAATTGTGCTTACTTACGAACAAGGTTGTCGACACCTCGGGCGCCATATGCTGCATCTTCTCGTCCGGAACGGCGGCGATAAGCTGAAGGCCCATCTGCTTGATCAGGCGCAGGCTCGATTGAATGCGTTGCTCATCCATCTTGTTGAACGCCTCGTCGAACACGACGATTCGCGAGCTGTTGCTCGAGTACAAATGATGGAACGAAGCGAGAATCGCAATGTAGAACGGAGTCTGCGTCTCTCCGCCCGACTTCTCCTTCAGCACTTGGGAGAATCGATAGCGAGAGCCGTTATCCGACGTCACCATAATGTCGAAGTCCAGATATTGTCTGTAGTCGGTAAACTCATCAAGGTCACCTGCTTCGCCCCTCGCAAGCTTCTCGAAAAGCTCGTGCAGCACCTCCGAACGGTCGTTCTCCGGCAGATCGAACAGCGATCCCCGCTCCATCAGAGCCGGATCCATGACTGCATCGTAGAACCTTTTGTACCTGTCGCTCGGAGAAACTTCGAAATGATATTTGTCATTGGAGAATGGAAAATGCCGCAGCGCATGGTTCAACTGCTGGAATTCTCTACGCGCTAGCTCGATTGCTTCCCGCAGCTTGAAGACGAAGTGGGACTTGAACTCCTCCTCCGATTCCGCCAGCGCCGCATCCACCTTCTCCTGGTATTCCGGAATGTTCAGATGCTCGATCGTAGCCAGCAGCTTATCGTACTCGTCGTTGTCTGCAGCGTTCATGTCGCTGATAAACGCTTGATCAATGTTGTACTTCTGCCTCATCTGAACAACCTTCATGAATTGGCCATCCCGCAGCGTCTGCTGCCCGCGCCAACTTGAAGTCCAGTTCTGAAGCTTCTGCCAGGTCGGCGTCGTCTGCCGCTCCGCTTCCTCATAGCGTTGTTGAGCTCGCTGTTCGTACTCCGGACCGAATTCGCTGACCCACGCCTGCCATTCAGCTTCCGCCTCCTGATGCTTGCGCTCTTGGACGAATACGGAGGCGGCCAGTTGCTTGCACTGCTCCTCTAACCCGCCCTTCTCGCCATGTAACGTTCCCCACTTGGAAGTCCAAGTCTTCTCCGCTTCGCTCCAGACTTCGTATTCCGACTTCAGCCGCTCGGCTTCATCCAGATTTAGCCCACTAAGCTCCTCTCGCTTGCGTAACAGCCGTTCGGATTGCTCCTCGTGCGATCTCGGCAGATGTAGATTGAGGGCAAAGCTTGCGTATAGAGAAACTTTCTCCTTCAATAGACCAGACCAGCGTTGAAACTGCTCTGCAAGCTCAGCAAGCCGCGCCGCCTCGTCCTTCGCATCCGCCAGTTCGGCTCGTCGAATCTCCAATTGCCGGGCGATTGCCTTTGCACCCATGTAGGGCACATCGTAAACGTGCTTCGGAATTTGCCGCGCAACGAGGTTATTGTACACCATACAGCTGGCCGTAACCGCCGTTCGATGGTGTCTCAGCGCCTGCTCGTCGACCGCCTTCATCACCTTGCCGAGCAAATGCTCAGCATGCGCGCGGATAACGGGATGCTCAATCTGCAGCTCCATGGCAAGCGATCCCGTCTCCGCCGTTCCCAAATACCGCCGTTCCTTCTCGGTATCTACAAGGCCGACCCCTTCCAGCTTGAACTTCCATTTCTCCCGTTCATACAGGCTAAGCGCTTCGGCGAAAAATTCAGGCTCGACCAGAAGATCGAACCGCTGTGTATTCAAATATCCTTCCAGCGCGTTCCTCCAGCTCTCGTCGGCAAGCTCCGCTTCTTCGCAGAAGATCCAGACGGAGGAACGTCCCTGCAAGCTCGCCTCCAGCAGCGACTTAAGCTGTCGCACCGGCTCCGAATACGTGCGGCGCTTCTGTTCCAATTCGCGAATGACTCGTTCGAGCTCGGCGATTCTCTCTTTCGTCGATAACAGCGTCTCCTGAAGCCTGGATTGTCCCCCAAGCAGTCTCGCGTACCAGTCCGACAGCTTCTGGCCGATCGCTTGAAGCTTCTCCGCCCACAGCTCCTCCTCATAGCTTGAGACGATTCCGCTTCCTGCAGTCTCCAGCAGAACCGCGAGTTCCTCCTTGCTGCGGGAAAGCTCTTCGGCCTCGCCCGCTTCCCATGTCCAGTACTCGTTGCCGGGCCAAGCCGAGAAGCGTTCGAGGAGCTGCCATTCCTGCGACAGCTGGTTCTTGAAAGCTGACAGCAGCTTGCTCAGTTCTTCCAGTCGGTTCGCCGTGTCGGAGATCTCGGCTGTCAATTCCGCGTTGCGCTTCTCTTCACTGTTGTCCTGCCAGCGCTGGTATGCGGTTTGGCTCTCTCTCCTTGCCTCTGCCGCCTTCGACTCGGCGAGTCCGATATCCGTTTGGAGCTTGACTAACTGCTGTTCCGCTGATAATTTTTCTCTTATCAGCTGCTCAGCATTTTCCAATTCGACATCCGCTTTCAGTCTGCGAATTACATAATCCTGTTCGATCACCGTATCGACCAGGCGCGAATACTGCTCGAAGCCTTCTTTGATGCCTTGCAACTGCTCCTTTCTTTCCTGCAGCCGCTGCAGCTCCGCCCAGTAGCGCTCGTGAATCTCAAAGTTCTGCTTCATCAGATCCAGCTTGAGCTCGCGTCGGTCGAGAATATAATCGTAGACGAATGCCCGGATGTTCTGTATCGGTTTGAAAGACAGCGCTTTGGTGAAAATGGTGAAAAAGCGATCCTGCAAGTGCCCCATCCTGGCGAGCAGCGCCTTCTGATAACTCGTCTTGTTCCGTTCGAATATAGCCCGCTGCTTGATACTCGAGCCTAAGCCGTACCGGCGCCTGAATTCGTCCCGATTCATCAATTGGCCCTTGGCGTTCACGAACTCTAGATGCTCTAATCGCGTGTCGCTAAGGATAAAGTATTCCTCCTCGTAGCTCCGATCCCTGTACACATCCACCGCGACGCCGACGACGAACTTCTCCTTCTTGTCGTCGTCAATGAATTCCGATACGATGTAGGTCGTAAAATCGCCGTCCCGAAGGAACGAACGTTCATCGCTGCCGATCTTCCCCTTTAGATAATTCAAATAGCTTCGCTTGGCCTCGTCGTGAGCAGCCGCATTGAACCGAATCAGTCGCTGATCCGCCACGAACAGCACCTGAAGCGCGTCGATGATCGTCGATTTACCGGCCGCATTCTGGCCTGTAATCAATGTCTGCTTGCCGAATTCCATTGTCGTATCCGTGAAGTAATGCCAGTTAATCAGCCTGAGCTTCTTCATCCACTTCATCGAACAGCCCTCCTTCCTCGCCTGTGTCGTATCGTGCAAGCCGATCCGTCAATTGATGTAGCTCTTCTGCCTGGATGACATACATCCAGGAGTGGTACAGCTTGAACCTTGCGTCGTCGGAACGATAGTCATCGTCCAGCGGGTTTATTAATTGGGACTGGATCGTCAACCGGATCAGCTTGTCCAGGCTCGTCTTGTTCACCCATTCGATTCGAAAAGTCTCGTACTTGCTGCGGATATCGTACAACGTGATCATCGGGTACTCCGACAAGGACAAACCGGACCGCTTCTCTTCGTACAAAACCCGCAAGACAAGAAGCCACAGCGTCTGCTCGCGGTCAAGCCGCTTGCGCAGCCCTGCGTTCGGAATGTAGAGGAACACGCACTCGTGCCGCTCATCTACCGTCAGCTCCCAGCCCAGGAAACCGAAGTACGATTCCAGCTGTTGTCGATACCGGCGCGCGGCCATGTAGCCTTCGCGATCCTTGTCCTTCACCAGAATATTCGTCTCCAGCAGGCGGTGTATGATGTCGCGAGCCTTTCCTTGCTCCGACTCGCTTAATTCGTGAAGCGTCATCTTCGTCCCCCTCATCCTTCCTTGCGGGCAATGGTGTGATTATCGAACCGATATCCGCCGACCAACAGAATTTTCCTCACGCCGCTTCTGACGATTCGGAAGCCAGATCCGCCGTCCGACCCATACAGGTAGACATATCCCAGCATGATGACTTCCTCGGCGCTTGAGGGACTGAGCTCGGACAATTCCATTTCCATCCGCTTCCCCATTCTGCCAAGGACGAATTCGTCGATTTTGGCCCGTGTCATCGCCTTGCGCAATCGATCCAGATTGCGGTTCCGCAGCTTCTTGATCTCATCCTCGGGGATATCGATCGTGACATGAACGTCCGGTTCGTGCGGCGGTTTCTTCCTTCTGGGAGTCAGTAACGAGTACTCCGATATCGCCTTTACTTGCCGTAAGGCGAACAATTTGTCCGTAGCTTCTTCCGGAAGCCCGCTTCGAATCGCTTCGATGACCTCTGCAAGAGTATGATCGATCCCTTCATTTTGCTGGCTCAGATAGCGGGCGCGGTCATAGGACGATCTCAAGTATTGATTGTGCCGTACATCGATCTGATAGAATAGCTCCTCCAGCCCCGAGAAAGTTTCTTCGATAAAGAACAACGCCTGCTTGACAGCCCGCTCCGCATCCTCCCGCGAGCTATACATTCCGCCAGACACACCGTCAAGCGCCGCTTCCTCCAGCCTTTCGCCGTCCAGCAGCCATTGCTGCACCGTATTCATAATTTGCATCCTGTACCTTGCGACGTGATCGGAGGTTTTCAGCCGATGGTAGCTCTTGTCGATAATCTGGGATTTGTAGCGGTCAAAATGGTGATCCAGAACGTCCTTGATGGTGGTCTGAACCGCCACTTGTTCCATATGATGCTTCATATTGTTGTATAAGGCGACGAGCTCCTGCCGGAATTGCCCCGTCACATCGGCAGCTCCCAACACAGCCGAGAATGGCTGCAGTTTGGCCGCTTCGCCCGTCAGCGACTGGTAGATCAGGAATGCGAATCGCTGGTATTCGACCGTCCTCGCCTCGCACAGCTCCTTCAGCACGCCGATGATCCGGCTGGCGAAGTGAGGAAGCACGATATAGCGCTCGAATTGGGACCTCGTCTCGATGTCGATCCACTTCAGCCGCTCCATCCGCCTGAGCATGACTCCCGCCTGCGAACGTGTATAATCTTCGAGCGTCATCTGCGCCTGATCCTGAACCGACCCGCTCTCTTCCTCCACCAGTCCTGAGATGCTATGCCCAAGCTCGTCCGTTGTCTCCAGCATCTCCTGAAGCAAATCTCTCATCAACTCGTAACGAACACCAAATCTTTCCGTCTGAGCCTGCTCATAGATGAGTTGCAGCGCTTCCGCATAAATCTGTTTGTTCGTACCTGTTAGCAACTGGAACAATCCGTCCGGCAACACTTCGAACAACTTCATCAGTACGTTTCCTCCACTTGTTCTGCTGCTCAGATTATATCATTTTTTGTAGATTCGATAGGATGCAAAAACGACCAGCAGTATGCTGGCCGTCGAATGTATGAGCTAAAAAGCCGAAGTAATATTCAATTCCAAGAGTTAGAAATCGTCGTATAATAATATGGGGGTGATATTTCATGAACGATTACAATAATGTTGCTCTTGCTCTTGCGAAGGCTGATAAAATTATGGTTCTTACAGGTGCAGGAATAAGTACGGCAAGCGGGATTCCAGACTTTCGTTCCCGTACAGGGATTTATCATTTGGACATCGAGATAGAATCGATGCTATCTGAGCACTATTTTAAAAATCAACCTGAATCCTTTTGGAGGAAATTCAAGGAAATTTTTCAGCTAGATAGATTGCAACACTTTGCACCTAGTTTCGGACATTTGTTCTTAAGTAGTTTAGAATCTAAAGGAAAAGACATTGTTATTTTCACTCAAAACATTGATGGCTTACATAAGAAAGCTGGTAATAGCAAGGTTTTTGAACTACATGGTTCTTACGAAACTGCCCACTGTATTCGATGTAAACAAATTTACGACTTACCTTATATTTTAAAAAATGATATTCCTAGATGCTTTCGAGACCATTCGATTTTAAAACCAGACATTGTGCTTTTCGGCGGTTCAGTTAAGTATTTGCAAGCTGCCTATGAAGCGATTAGCGATATTGATGTTTTTCTGACGATAGGTTCATCTTTAAGCGTATATCCGGTCAGAGAAATTCCTACGTATGCCGCGAATGCAAAAAAAATTGTTAAGGTCCTAATCAACATGGAAAAGACTCGCTTAGATCCTCTGTTTAATTATGTTTTCCATCGAGATATCAATGAAACACTTCACGAAATCAATAACATTTTAGTAAATAAAAAATAGCATTCCCTGGATCGAAGGAATGCTATGCGTTATCATTTTTCATCCTTTTGATTACTTCAATACTTTCCTTTACGAAAACCTTAGTTCCTATCGTCGCTTTACGAGGTTTCGTGAGATCGTTAGCAATGATTCTCTTGGCTATCTCACTGAGTCTGATTCCTTTATAGTTCAAGTTGTCACCGTCCAAAACTGAAGCTTACATTGTTTTAGTATTACTCCATTTATGGACTTAAATGTTAATTTTAATACTCTTCACCTTCAAGGTCATTTGGTAACTGGAACATCATGAGGTGAGACCCATCAGCATTACGGGTTCCTGTATCAATAAAATAATGATCAGTATATAGCTTTAGCGCCTTTAATTCCGGGACAGACCACAGAAATATGTACCGACAAGCAAACATGGCGGAAAGCTTATATACCTCGGATACAATAAGTCTAAGTAATATGGTTCCGATACCTCTGCCTTGATGTCCCTGAGAAACAGCCAAAAATTTCACTTCTATAGCCGGCACATAAAGAACATCGATTCCGAGTTGCTTACTTTCTTCTTTGGGAATTTCAACTTGCGTACATGAGGCTGTAAAAAAGGCTGCCACGTTATTTTCATATAGTACGACACTAGTAGAAGCGATTCCTAATTGATGATCTCGAAGGGCATAATAATGGGTTTTCAAGTAGTCGTTAATGAGCGGATTTCCGCAAGAAAACCCTTGAACAAAATCGAGGGGCAATTTGTCCAAGGGTTGTATGGTTAAATCGGCAGGAGATATCCAATTCATAAGTTTAGCCCAATATCCTTAATTCTTTTGTATTCACTTTGCTGGCAACGACCAAGCTTTCTTTAACGAAAGCTTTTTTTTGCATCGAGGCCTTCGAATTCATCATATTCCCGACAATCAGTTTAGCCGTCTCATGACTGATAAGAATCGGACTATGTTTTCTTTGCATGAAACTCACTCTCCTTCCGACAATTATGTTCTTAAAGACAATCATTGTCAATATGCGCACCAATATGTGAGCTATGAATTCTGTAAGAGCAACTCCCAATAACCTTTACTCAACCTTCGATATTCCATGCTAGAGAATGAAATTCCCATGCATTAAGTGACGGTTCGACTTGGACGGAGTCGGCGAAGAACGCGCAGCTATATGTCGTTGTATAACCATTCCGACTCGATGAAACAATAACGCAAAAACAGAGGTGTAATAATGGATACTACGGTAAAAATCCCGCTCACGGCACCTGAGATCGCGAATCTCTGGGCAGCCTACCAAGGCGATACCCTGTCACGGTGCGTATTGACACATTTTGCGGCTACGGCGGAAGACCAAGACATCAAGGAACTTCTTCTATACGGTCTTGATCTCAGCAATAAACACATTGCGCGTTTACGGAATTTTCTCACCAACGAAGGCATACCCGTTCCCTCCGCTTTCTCCGAGGAGGATCTGAACGCCGAAGCTCCTCGGTTATACTCGGACAGCTTCTATCTCGGATATTTAATGAATTTCGGAAAACAAGGTATGGTCATTTACAGTTACGCTATACCCGTCATTTCGAGAAAAGATCTTCGCGAATACTTCACGGAATGTCTTGTTTCATCCACTGAACTCCTTAATCGAAGCATCGATCTCTTGGAATCCAAAGGAATCTACGTCAGACCCCCTCGGATACCCATTCCGGACACTCCGGAATTCGTGCACAAGGAGAGTTACTTTTATGCGCTGTTCGGGGACAAGCGGCCCGTTAACGGACCTGAAATTGCTCATCTGTATGCGAATATCGTAACGAATCTACTGGGATCTGCGCTTATTCAAGGCTTTGCCCAAGTGACTAAATCCGAGGACGTCCGCAACTGGTTCCTTCGGGGAAGAGATATCGCCAGCAAGCATGTCGAAGTATTCAGTTCATTGTTGCGTGACGATCATTTGCCCGCGCCTAATATATGGGATGATGCAGTGACAACATCCACGACGGCTCCGTTTTCCGACAAACTGATGATGTATCATATTGGAGGTCTCATTGCGACCGGGGCTGTAAATTACGGCGTTGCGGCGCCTAATAGTCCTCGCCGGGATATCATGGCTGTATATGGAAGGCTGTTGGCCGAGATTGGAAAGTATGGCGAAGACGGCGTCGAGATTATGCTCAAGCATCACTGGATGGAGAAAGTCCCCGGTGCTGTCGATCGGGATGCCATTGCGGCGAAATAATAACTAATGCCGCTATCCGAACTTATTCGGTTAGCGGCATATTTTTGAGGCGTTGCCCGAAACTATGAAGCATCTTGCTCGTACAACTTCGCAGCCTGCTCACGCAACGTTCGCAGAGACGGCTGCGGGAGCAGGCGGTTCAGCAGGTTCTCCAGCGGTTCGAGCTCCAATCCGCGGGCAGGTCCATCGGTGCCTCTATCATGATCAACAGCCCACGCCGCATAATCGTCCAACACCTCAAGGAACCGTCCCCAATGCCTGGCTATGCTTTCTACTAGACCGAGTTCCTCACCGCTGTCCTCGAATACATAGAGCTGGAAGCTACGCTCCTTGTCCGGCGCAGGCGCTGCGTTTGCGTGCAAATAAGGATGATGATAGGGGTAAAAGGTTGCAAATACTCCGTTCAGCAAACAGCTCAGCATATAAGCCAGATTGTCGGTATCTTCAAGCTCGGCATCCAGCGAGTTAAGCGTAACGCATAGCACTCGGCCTTGCGAATAGGTGCGGCGTGCACCCGGTTCGTCGTCGCAAATCGGCACGAACAAGGCTTGATCGCCGATCGGATCTGCGCCGAGCTTGTATTGATAGTAACCGTTCGTACGGACGTCGAAGCCTCGATATTCGCACCTAAGCACCCATTCGAAGCGGCCCGATGTCCATCGGACCGGATCGCTGATCGGCTGCCCTGTTCTATCGGAGTGCAAGCTGTACGTCCGGCTTTGCTCGTATTGATACAAGCTTTCCTGCGGCTCCGGCGTTAGCTCGATCCGTTTCCTCTGCTCGTCGATACGGAGCACACGATACAATCGACCGCCGAACGCCGCTTGCTGGCCGGGCCAATATCGTTGCCACACCTCGCCGCTTAGCTCCGCAACGAATCCTCCGGATGACAGCTCCGCAACCCAGCATTCCGCCTTCATCCTCCAACGCTCAGCTTGCTCTGGATTCAGCCGAACCTGCGTCGCTTCGATATACTTGCCGATGCTATAGTCATACCTTCTATGAAGCCTGACATCCAGCGAACTCCAAGTCATACCTATGCGCTCAAAGTCAATTTCCTCCGCATCCATCCACCCGAGCGACAATCGGTCCATCAGAACAGAGTAAGCCGTTCTGCCGTTCGCACTAGGAACAGCCACAATAGGTGCAATAATGCGGTTGTTCTGAAGATAGAAATCCGCATTCGCCTCCAAGTAGTCCCGAAGTAAATAGGACGGCGAGACGACGATGACAAGCGAGTTCTCATTTACTTCCCTGACTCCCGCTTCGATGCAAGCAATCACGTTGCAGGAAGAGTCCCGATTAATGACAAGTCCGTACGGGCTTGGCGAGTTCGCCCACGACCTACGTTGCAGCTCCACGCCGGTAGATAGAAGCTCATGGGAAACTCCGTAATCAGCAGCCGCATGAGCCAGATTCTCTCTCAGCTCTCGCTGGCTTTCGCGCACCGACGCAAGCTCCTCGTACAGGATTGCTATGCGCTCCATACCGAATTTCAATGCCGGAAGCGCGAGCACCGTCTCAGGCTCCAGCTCCCGGTGAACGAGGCGCGGCATGATCGGTTGCTGCAGCCTTTCGCCGCTCATGGTCACAATCGAATAATGGAACGCAACATCAGTTCCCGGGGAAAACGTCATTGCTTCCGGCACGACGTTAAATATCGCCTGAACGGCTTCCTCAAGCCCCTCGGCCCACTCCGATACAATGGCATATTGCGGCGGTCCGCCGCACACGTGAGCGATTCGGTTCGCGAATACGGTGAGTGACAACGCGTGCTGCGCAAGGAGCTTGCTGCCCTCCGCCATGAGCACGACAAAGTCCGACTGATCATTCTCACGTTCCTGCCGGAGGTATGCCTTGAGACGATCCTCGAGAAGCTCGGATGCCTTCACCAGCAGCAGGTCGACGTTCAGATTCCGTTCCAACGCATCCGTAAGACTAGCCGCTGTCCATGCGAATGCCGGTGCGCCAGCATCAGACATTCCTTGTGCGAACCACTCCGCTCCTAATGTCAGCTCTTCTTCATGACTGACGATTAGAATGAGCTTCTTATGATCGAGAAGCATACTGATTAGTGCGGGGAATAGAACGCGATTCAAAGACGACAGCGTACAGTCTTGCAGAAGCAGATGCTTCCCAGATAGGAGTTGCTGAACGGCGGTAAGTTGCTGATCTTCTAGTTGCCCTCTATCTTCAATCGAATTGTCGACGCTACTAGGTTCGTAGACGAAATGCAGCCCCGGCCACAATCTCCTGTACTCTTCGATTAGTGTCGTAACAGGTACTTCTTTTCTTGTTCTTGACGCGGATTTGCGCGGTTTAGCTTTTGAGCTAGACTGACTATGCGGTCCATGGTTCAGTCCGATCCGTGCGAGCAGGAAAATAAAATTGACGAGCGAAACAACGACCAGTATGATCCATTCCGGCGTACTCATATCGGAAGCGCGCTTTCGATCTCGCACGTGATCGAGACAGCCGGATACAACAAGCCGCTGCCCAGGCTGTCTTTTCGATGATTCACTACGAGATTGGTCGTATGGCCTGTATGAATAGCCGGATGATAGGCCGGATGGGAGGTGTGATCGTGTTCCAGCCACGTCCGCTCGTCGTAACCGGCCGGTGCTGCGGTCCCGTCATAGTCGCGGAGCCGAAGCCCCCAATTGTCGATGAGTCGTTGCCCGCGTTCGATCGCTTCGTCCAGCGCGTTCAGGTGAAACCTGAGCTTCAGATTCTCTTGTCTGCGAGCCTTCGCAACCAATGTGATCTGCCGCTTCCGTTTCGCCAGCTTTAGTATCGTATACAAGTCGTTCCGATAATTCGTATACGCTTGAGAGATCCGCTCCTGGTCGTCCATCTGCTCCTCCAACCGTTCGCGTACCTCCCGCAGCAGCCTTCTGACCTTTATCGCCGTCTCCAATCTAGCCAAACCCAGACCGACAGCGATGACAACGATAGAGATAACCGGATACGCGCCATATTCGACCCACCGTTGATCATTACCAAGCTCAAGCTTAGGCACCACATACTGCCGGACATACAGCCAGCACTGCCATGCCGCGAGCATTATGG
>Ga0065721_10005481_pt1 | contig 38329 bp, 32 predicted proteins | sample Mesricmetagenome_FD_59108 | JGI IMG/M metagenome (GOLD analysis project Ga0065721, IMG submission 59108) | Mesophilic microbial community from rice straw/compost enrichment Sample: eDNA_1 v2 (version 2) | ecosystem: Engineered > Solid waste > Grass > Composting > Bioreactor | place: USA: Davis... | reverse complement strand
TCGCCCGCTTCCGCCCGATGATGAACACGCTCTCCACGCGCACCGAGCGGATGATTTTGAAACTCATCACCGAAAAGGACGGCGGCAGGGTTCTTGGTTGCCACATCCTGGGTCCAGGCGCTGCCGAGATGATTCAACTCGTCGCCATTCCCCTGGGCATGGGTGCGAGCAAGGCTGATTTCGACCGCGCCATCGCCTTGCATCCCTCGGCTGCCGAAGAACTCGTCACCTTCAAGGCGCCTACCTACACCTACCGCAACGGCGAGAAGGTCGGTGGTTAGTGCGGTGCCCCCCGACCAATTGCCACCCCGATTATCCTTGTCCCCTGCTGCCAGCCTTGGTATTCCGCCCGTCAGCAGCAGTAACGCGCGTGAGCGAGACCGATCATGACCACCTGGACCCCCGATAGCTGGCGCAGCAAGCCCATTTCCCAGGTACCGGCCTATCCCGATCCTGCCGCTCTGGCCGAGGCTGAACGGCAGCTCTCCACCTTCCCGCCGCTGGTCTTTGCCGGCGAGGCGCGCGACCTCAAGGGCCGCCTGGCCGCCGTCGCCAATGGTGAGGCTTTCCTGCTGCAGGGCGGCGATTGCGCCGAGAGCTTTGCCGAGCACGGCGCCGACCATATCCGCGACTTCTTCCGCGTCTTCCTGCAGATGGCGGTGGTGCTGACCCATGGCGCGTCCAAGCCGGTNGTCAAGGTCGGCCGTGTCGCCGGCCAGTTCGCCAAGCCGCGCTCNGCCGATACCGAAACNATCGATGGTGTCGAGCTGCCCTCCTATCGCGGTGACATCATCAACGACATCGCTTTCACCGAGCAGGCCCGGGTTCCTGATCCGGACCGTATGCTGCAGGCCTATCGCCAGTCGGCCGCCACGCTCAATCTGCTGCGCGCTTTCTCCATGGGCGGCTATGCCGAACTGACCCGCATCCACGAATGGACCGTGGGCTTCATGAAGGGCTCCAACTGGTATCCTCGCTACGAGGAAGTCGCTCGCAAGATCGACGACGCCATCACCTTCATGGGTGCGCTCGGCCTCAATCCGGACAATACGCCGGCTTTGCGCCAGACCAGTTTCTTCACCAGCCATGAAGCCCTGCTGCTCGGCTATGAGGAAGCGCTGACCCGCCGCGACTCTATCACCAATGACTGGTATGCCACTTCAGGCCATATGCTGTGGATCGGGGATCGTACCCGCCAGCCCGATGCTGCCCATGTCGAATACTTCGCCGGCATCCGCAATCCCATTGGCATCAAATGCGGCCCCTCGCTCACCAATGACGACCTGCTGCGCCTGCTCGACCGGCTGAACCCGACCGATGAGGCGGGCCGCATCACGCTGATCGCCCGCTTCGGTGCCGACAAGGTCCAGGCCAACCTGCCGCGTCTGATCGAAACCGTGCAGAAGGCCGGCCGCACCGTCGTGTGGTGCTCCGATCCGATGCATGGCAACACCATCAAGGCCTCCACCGGCTACAAGACGCGCCCCTTCGACCGGGTCCTCAGCGAAGTGAAGTCCTTCTTCGAAATCCATCGCGAGATGGGCACTTATGCCGGGGGCGTGCATATCGAAATGACCGGCGACGACGTTACCGAATGCGTCGGCGGTGTGTCTGCGGTCACCGAGGCCTCCCTGTCGGATCGCTATCACACCTATTGCGACCCGCGCCTCAATGCCAGCCAGGCGCTGGAACTGGCCTTCCTCGTTGCCGAGGAAGTCCATGCCCAGAAGCCGCCGCGCCAGCGACTGGCAGCCGGCGAATAATTTCGCTGACCCGATCGAACCGGCGGGCGAACTGTGCGTTACCGGTTGGGCGCGCGGCCTGCTCATGTGCTATGTCTTGCGCGTCAGCGTCGTCGTCATGAAAGCGGCATATGCCCAGGTCACTGTTTCCGATCGCCAGTCCCGAGACGCGCCAGCGCCTCGAACAGGATGCTACCCTCAAGCTGATCAACGACTACGACTGGGCGTCCAATCCGCTCGGTCCCATTCCCACCTGGCCGGAAAGCCTCAAGGGCGCCGTGCGCGTCATGATGGCGGCATCGACCCCCATGGTCATGCTGATCGGGCCGAAGGGCATCCTCGTCTACAATGACGCCTATGCCGAATTTGCCGGCAAGCGCCATCCCGCCATCTTCGGCCTGCCGGTCGTCGAGGCCTGGCCCGAGATTGCCGAGTTCAACCGCCACAAGCTCGAAATGGGCCTGCGTGGCGAGTCACTGACGTTGCGCGACCAGGAACTGGTGCTCAACCGCCATGGCGAGCTCGAATCCGGCTGGATGGACCTCCACTACAGCCCGGTTCTCAACGAGGCCGGCCTGCCCATGGCCACGCTCTGCATGGTGCATGAAACCACCAGTCGCGTGCGCATGGCTGAGGAGCGCGAACTGGTTTCTCAGGAACTCAGCCATCGCATCAAGAACATCTTCGCCGTACTGACCGGTATTATCAGCCTCTCCGCCCGCAGCCGGCCTGAGGTCAAGGCCTTTGCTGATGAACTGCGCCAGCGCATCTATGCCCTGGGTGAAGCGCACGATTTCGTGCGTCCCCATAGCCATATTTCCCACCCGCCCGAAAAGCAGGATTCGCTTCAGTCGCTGATCGAGCGCCTCATGCAACCCTATCGACACGACGGGCAGGATCATGTGGCCTTCCACGGTGAGGATGCCGTCATCGACGATGGCGCCGCCACACCCCTGGCTTTGCTGTTTCACGAACTGGGCACCAATGCCGCCAAATATGGCGCGCTCTCGGTGCCTGGGGGCAAGGTGGAGCTCACCGGACGCAACGAGGGCGATTACTACCATCTCACCTGGAAGGAGACCGGCGGTCCTCCCATTGCGGGCAAGGTCGAACTGAGCGGCTTCGGCTCACGGCTGACTACGCTCAGTATCGAGGGCCAGTTACGCGGCCACCTCGAACGGGCCTGGGAGCCCGATGGCCTGAGGGTCGAGATTGAACTGCCCGTCGACGCCTTGCGCCGCTCCGCTCGCCTGCAGCCCTGAAGTGCTTCCAGCAAAGCGGCGGCGGTTTTACGGTTCAGCGTGCAGCGTTGACCGCGTCGCGCTCAAACAGCTTGAGGCGGGCAGGGGGCGTGGCTTCCGCCGCCTCGCGCCGGGCTACGGCATAGGCCACGGTGGCGCGCAGGTCGCGGTCGGTCACTGGCTTGGGCAGCACGCCGACAGTGCCGGGCACGCCATCGCCCAGTTGCGACGGATTGGCGGTCATGAACACCACGGTCACGCCATGCTGGGCCAGCTTGCGGCCGATCCGGGCACCGGTGGGGCCGTCCTGGAGGTTGAGGTCGACCAGCGCCACATCGGCATCCTCGGCCAGCGACAGCGCCGACCGCTCATCCGCCGCGATACCGATGGGGGTCAGTCCCATTTCCTCGATCACATGCTCGATTTCGATGGCGACGAAGATCTCGTCCTCGACCACCAATACTTTCCACTTCATCACACTAACTCTTGGTCGCACTGGCCCTCTGGCTTCGAGGCAACTCTTCAGCACGCTGTCAGTTGCCGCCGCTGGCGCATATTCGGGCGCCACCCGATCAAATCTGCGCGCGCCCGGTTACCAAAGTCCCAATCAGCAGGCACTTCCCGCTTAGCGGAAACTTAACCCTAATGATTGATAAACGCCGGAACAGACCGATCCGGAGGATGCGATGAAGCGCTCTCTTCAAGGCGCCGTGGCCCTGGCAGCAATGAGCCTGGCCGTGCCCGCTCTAGCCGCCGACTACTTTGCGCCTCCGCCCGATCTGCGTCCCGCCTATCCCGACACCTGGGAACAGCCTGACGACTCCATCCGCTTCGAATATGGCGCCGCCTACTGGTATTCCTGGGGTGGGCAGAATGCCGGCTTCACCTCGCCCTTTGGTCCCGTGAGCCTCAGCGTCCGCGACCAGACCCACATCGGCGAACTGCACGGCAAGATCGAGGATCTGTCGACCCAGACCTATGTCGCAGCCCGCGCCGGCCTTGGTTTCCACACGTCTGGCACTTACGACATTTCGCCTGCCGACGCCGGTAATATCGGCACCGGCTCGCGCATCGGCTATGTTGGCGGCGATTTCGGCTGGCTGCCCTTGGGTACCATGAGCGACGGCTTCGCCGTTGGCGGCCTAGTCGGCTATCAATATTGGAAGGACGCCCCCGATATCGGCACCGGTCAATATGCCACTGCTTTCGATCCGATAACCGGCGATCCAACAACCCTGGGTGAAGCGCAGGACGATTTCGACATCCATGCCCTGCGCCTCGGTATCAAGGGCATGGCCGAGTTCGAGATGTTCGACATCCAGGCCGAAGCGGCCTGGGTTCCCTATGCCCATGTCACCGGCGCTCTTGGCGGCAGTGCTCCAGGCGGTTTCAACTTCCCCGGCGTACCGGTCACCGTCTATGAAAATGCGCAGACTACGCTCAGCGGTCGGGGGCAGGGCGTCATGCTCGAAGCCATGGCCGGCTTCCACCCCACCGAAAACCTGGCCATCCGCGTCGGTGGCCGCGCCTGGTATCTTGAGGGCAATCTCGATGCCGTTTTCAACGGCACGGCCGGCGGCGTCGCCCAGCCCGAAATGGTCCTGCCCTCCACCTATGCGTCCCTCTTCCGCTACGGCCTCCGCGCGGAGCTGACCGGCAGGTTCTAGTCTTGCACATGCCATAGGGTACACAGCCCTATGGCCCATCGCCCGGACCGATGCTATTGGCAGGCGCAGAGTTCTCGCCCACCACAGTTAGGCCCAGCCCGTGACAGACCGCCTCCGTATTGCGCTCGCCCAGCTCAATCCCAAGGTTGGCGATATAGCCGGCAATCTGGCGCTGGCGCGGACTGCGCTTGCCGATGCGGTCGCCACCAAGGCCGACATCCTGCTGCTGTCCGAACTGTTCCTCACCGGTTATTTCCCCGACGATCTGCTGTTCAAGCCCAAATTCGTCGCCGATGCCATGCAGGCCGCGCGTGACCTTGTGGCTGACACGGCGGGCACCGACACGGTCCTGGTTCTGCCCACCGTCTGGCTCGAAAAGACCGGCCTGCACAACGCCGTCGTGGTTGCGGAGAACGGCCAGATCATCGCTACGCGCTTCAAGCGCGAATTGCCCAATTCCGACGTCTTCTACGAAAAGCGCTATTTCACTGCCGGCCCGCTGGCCGATCCCGTGACTATCAAGGGCGTGCCCGTGGGCATCCCGATCTGCGAGGACATCTGGCATCCCTGGGTCTGCGAGCATCTGGCGCGCAAGGGCGCCGAAATCATGCTCTGCCCCAATGGCTCGCCCTACTGGACCAACAAGCAGCATATCCGCAAAGACCTGGTCCGTGCCCGCACTGCCGAAGACGATGTGCCCATGCTGTATCTCAACCAGGTCGGCGGCCAGGACGAACTGGTCTTCGACGGCGCCTCCTTCGGCATGGAGCCAGGCAACAAACTGGTCTTCCAGGGGAAGTCCTTCCAGACCGATTTCATCGTCTCGGACTGGGTGCGCGGCGACAACGGCTGGACCTGCGCCAGCGGCGAGGTCACCGAACTCACCACGACCGATGAAGCCCCCTGGCTCGCCTGCGTGCTCGGCCTGCGCGACTATGTCCACAAGAATGGCTTCAAGCAGGTCGTCCTCGGCCTGTCCGGCGGCATAGACAGCGCCGTGGTCGCCACCATGGCCGTGGATGCCTTCGGTGCTGAGAACGTCCACTGCATCATGCTACCCTATCGCTACACGTCCGAAGCCAGCCTGAAGGACGCGAAGGCCTGTGCCGAGCGACTCGGCGTGCGCTACGACATTGTCTCCATCGGCAATCCGGTCGACGATGCGCTGGTCGAACTCGCCCCCATCTTCGATAACCGCCCTCTGGACGTGGCCGAGGAAAACATCCAGTCGCGCATGCGCGGCGTGGTGCTCATGGCCGTCAGCAACAAGCTGGGTTCTATGCTGCTCACCACCGGTAACAAGTCCGAAATGGGTGTCGGCTACGCCACCATCTATGGCGACATGAATGGCGGCTACAATCCGCTCAAGGACATGTTCAAGATGGAAGTCTATCGCCTTGCCGCCTGGCGCAACAGCCACGTCCCCGGCGATTGCCTCGGCCCTTCGGGCGAGGTTATCCCCCAGTCCATCATCGCCAAGGCGCCATCCGCCGAACTGCGCCCCAACCAGACCGATCAGGACAGCCTGCCGCCCTATCCGGTGCTCGATGCCATCCTGAAGGGCATCGTCGAGGACGAGTTGTCCATCGCCGATATCGTCGCCCAGGGCCATGATCGGGCGCTGGTCGAGCGCATCGAACGCCTGCTCAATATCGCTGAATACAAGCGCCGCCAGGCCGCGCCCGGGCCCAAGCTCACCGTCAAGGCCTTCGGCCTCGGCCGCAAATACCCCATTACCAACGGCTACAAGGATCGGGTGATCGGATGACGGTGGTTCGCTGGGCGCCGTCTCCCACCGGTCGCATCCACCTCGGCAATGCCCGCCCGGCACTGCTCAACTGGTTCTATGCCCGCCGCCACGGTGGCAAATACGTGCTGCGCATGGACGATACCGACCATGCGCGCTCCACCCGCGCCTTCGCCGACGGCATCGAAGCCGATCTCGCCTGGCTGGGCATCACGCCCGACCTGCTGGTTCGCCAGTCCGACCGCACCGCGCTCTATGATACCGCCCGTGACCGTCTGATCGCGGCCGGTCGGCTCTATCCCTGCTACGAAACCGAAGAAGAGCTGGATCGTAAGCGGGCCCGCGCGCGCCTGCTCAACAAGCCACCCATCTACGATCGCGCCGCCCTCAGCCTCAGTGCCGAAGACCGCGCCCGCCTTGAAGCCGAAGGCCGCAAGCCACATTGGCGGTTCAAGCTCGATGGTCGTCCGGTCCATTTCGACGACCTCATCAAGGGCCCCCAGACCGTCAACACCGCCTCCATGTCCGACCCGGTCCTGGTGCGCGAGGACGGCTCCTATCTCTACACGCTCCCCTCCGTGGTCGATGATATCGACCTGGGCATCACCCATGTCATCCGCGGCGAGGATCACGTCTCCAATACCGGCACGCAGATCGAGATTTTCGAGGCCCTGGGTGGTGCCGTCCCCACCTTCGCTCACCACAATCTGCTGACCGACGCCGAAGGCCAGGGCTTCTCCAAGCGCCTGGGCTCCCAGTCCATCAGCGATTTCCGCGATGAGGGCTACGAGCCCATGGCGGTGGCCATCATGGCCAGCCTCACCGGCACGAGCCTGCCTATCGAGACCTACGAGACCCTGGACGAGATCGCCAACCGGCTCGACTTCTCCATGATTTCGCATGGTGCCGCCCGCTTCGATCCCGCCGAACTCGACAGCCTAAACGCCCGCCTGCTGCATACTTTGCCCTATGAGGGCGCCGCAGCCCGTCTGTCCGCCCTCGGGCTCGAAGGCGAGGCCATGTGGCTGCTGCTGCGCGACAATCTGCGCAAATTCGGCGATATCAGTGAATGGGCCAGGCTTGTAACCGGACCGATAGAGCCAGTCATCTCGGAAGAAGACCGCGACTTCCTCGCCCTCGCCAGGGCCATGCTGCCGCCCGAGCCGTGGGACGAAACCACCTGGAGCCAGTGGACCGACGCACTCAAGAAGGCCACCGGCCGCAAGGGCAAAGCCCTGTTCCTGCCGCTGCGCCTTGCACTGACCGGCCGTCACGATGGGCCCGAGCTTAAGTCCCTGCTCCCGCTGGTTGGGCGTAAGGCGTGTCTGGACCGACTACCCTGACCACCTTGTCGCCAAACTGTACCAGCCGCAACTCGGTTTCTGTTTCCGCCTGAACCGGCTTTGCCACTGGCGTCTCGCCGGGGCCGGCCGGACGCGGACGGGGTAGGGGTACATCCACCAGGTCAGCCGTTTCCAGCGGCGCCTCGATAGGGGCCACCGGCGCCACGCCGCGCGGGTCGCGCAGCGGCAGCGGGAAGGTCACGCCCTCCACCTCGATCATGGCGCGCGTCGAGCCGTCGGCCCGAGTGGCTACGGTCAGCTTGCCATCGGCCTGCGGTGCCGCCTTGCAACTGGCCCCCGGGCTGGTGTCGAGCGCCGTGCGATAGGCGAAGGCCGTCGGCAGAGACGTATAGAGCTCCCCATACTGGTTGCGCATCTGCTCGGGCTCCTGGCCCGGATTGTCGTAGAAGTAGAGATCCACGGCCGTGGTTGGACAGCTCTGCTGGCAACTCATCGCGTCATTGCCGACGAATTCGGGCAGGGTGGAATAGCTGATCGGCCAGAAATAGCCATCGCTCAGTCGCACGCAGACCGTGCGCACCGTCTGGTAGCCCTGGTAGCCCCAGTAGTCCCCGCCATCGATGAAGTCACCATTGGTGAAATCGCCCTCCGACGTCGTGCCGAAAATGCGGTCGAAGATCGACTGCCGCTCGGTGGTGAAGGTCGCGCTCGACCCCTGGTCGGCGCCGCAGCCGAAGCGTGCCATTTCCTGCAGGATCGCCTCTCGCTGGGCGCCCACCGCATTGGCGGTTTCCACCTGCTGCGCCACGCTGGCGGCCACTTCACGCAGGCGCAGCACTTCCTGGCCGATCTGCCGACATTGCGGTGTCAGCGGAATACCGGCCTTGGCCGCATCATTGCATCCGTCGCGCACATAGCGGCTTTCCATGGCCTGCACGTCGCGCTGCGCCTGCCGCGCCGCCTGCGAATTGCCGCCCATCTGCTGATAGGCCGAATTCCCGTCGAACTGCCGCAGGGCCGCTTCGAGCTGGAAGCATTGCGCCGCCTGCGCATAGGCCACGTTCACGTCCAGCACCACGCAGATCGCCGCCAGTATCGTCAATATCAGCGCACGCGCGCCACTTCTGGCCAACAAGCTCGGTCAATCCTCTCCGCGGCGCGCCGCGCGCCACCTCACGCCGGCCTTAAGACAACGCTAGGACCGATTGCAACATTATAGTGCGTCGGCGCCGCCACGGTAGCGCTGCAAGGCCACACGTTTGCGAGAATAGACGCCGATGAAGCTAGCCACCCTCCGCAATGGTCGTCCCGATGGCCAGCTCGTCGTCCTTTCGGCCGACAGCGTCCGCTTCGTCTCTGCCACCCGCATCGCACCCACCTTGCAGGCTGCTCTGGACGACTGGAATGCCCACGCGCCGGCCCTTTCCGCGCTTGCTGCCCAGCTCGATGCCGGTGCCATAGCCGGTCAGGTCTTCGATCCTGCCCAGGCCCTGGCGCCCTTGCCGCGCGCCTATCAGTGGATCGATGGCTCGGGCTATCTTAGCCATCTCGAACGTGTCCGCACCCTCAAGGGCAGCAAGGACGAGGAGCTCCAATCGACCCGCCCGCTGCTCTATCAGGGCGGCTCCGATTCGCTGCTCGCACCCACCGATCCCATCCGCATCACCGATCCCGACCTTGCTCTCGACTTCGAGGCCGAAGTGGCTGTTATCATCGGTCCGGTCCCTATGGCCGCCAGCAAGGCGGAGGCCGCCGCTGCCATCCGGCTGGTCACTGTCTGCAACGACGTTTCCCTGCGGCGCCTCGTGGCCGATGACCTGCAGAACGGCTTCGGCTTCTTTCACGCCAAGCCCTCCACCAGCTTCGCCCCAATTGTTGCCACGCCCGAAAGTCTCGGGGGGGCCTGGCGCGACAACCGCCTGCATCTGCCTGTCCGCATCGAGGTCAATGGCGCGCTCTACGGCCAGCCCAATGCCGGCACCGACATGCATTTCGATTTTGCCGATCTCATCGTCGAGGCCGCCCGCACCAGGCCGCTCGCAACCGGCACGATTATCGGCGGCGGCACCATTTCCAATCGCCACGACGAGACCCTGCCCATCAAGCGCGACGGCATCGGCTTCGCCTGCATTGCCGAGGCCCGCACGGTCGAAAAGCTCAAATACGGTCGCGCCCGGACGCCGTTCCTCAAGCCCGGTGACACCATCCGCATCGGCGCCCTCTCCCCCGACGGCACCGCCACCTTCGGCGACATGGTGCAGACGGTGAAACTCGCCTAGCCTCACCTAACGCCTTGCAATCGCTGATAACATTTCCGTGGGTCCGTTGGGCCTGTCACGCGTCCATGCCACCTTGCCGCCACGGACGCGGGTCAATGTCCGCCAACTTCAATGAGGGTGCACTCATGTCGATCAAGACCATTTCCGCCATGGCCTTTGCTGGTCTTCTGACGCTGGGCGCCGCCACAACCGTGGCGCAGGACGCTTTCACGCCACCCGCCACGCCCGAGGAAGCCGTGGCCATGCGCAAGGCGCTGATGCGCGAGGACGGCGGCCTGATCCGCACCCTCAACGGCCTCTCCGGCGCCGAAGCCGCTGCTGCGCTCAATATCGTGCTGACCAACTACACCCATATTCCGGCCCTCTTCCCCGAAGGCTCCATCGTCGGCGACAGCGCCGCGCTCCCGGCCATCTGGGAAAACTGGGAAACCTTCACCGGCATCGTGGAAACCGGCAAGGCTGCCGCCACCGAGGCCATAGCCGCCGCGGAGGCTGGCGACGCCACTGCCTATGCCACGGCCCTGCGCACCCTCGGCGGCACCTGCGGCCAGTGCCATCAGCAGTTCAGGAACTGATCGTTCCTCACCTCTCCTTCGGGGGGAGAGCCTGCTCCGGACTTGATCCGGGATCGGCGCACAGCGCCGGGTGAGGGGGGCCTTTCCTCCTTGAAGCAAATCGCCTCCAAAGCGATTGGGCGGTCCCTATGGGCCGCCCCTTTTTCTTTTCGGCTTGATTTCCGCCCGCGCTCCGGTCAATGTCCCGGCCATGAAGACCGGTATCATTCTGATTACCCGCTGCATTATTACCTGCTAACCAACAGTTGGCGGCGCGGTCTTCTTCATCCCGAATTCTCTGATGAGCCGTCCGCCAGCGTAATTCCGCATGGCCAGGGACGGACCATATGACCACGCCGCAGCTCACGCTTTACAACACGCTCACGCGCGCCAAGCAGCCCTTCGTGCCGCTCGATGCCAGCAATGTGCGCATGTATGTCTGCGGTCCCACGGTCTATGACTTCGCCCATATCGGCAATGCCCGCCCGGTCATCGTCTTCGACGTGCTGTTCCGCCTGCTGCGCCATGTCTATGGCGCCGATCACGTCACCTATGTCCGCAACATCACCGACGTGGACGACAAGATCAACGCCCGCGCTTTGCGCGATTTTCCCGATTTGCCGCTGAACGAGGCCATCCGCCGCGTCACGGAAAAGACTGAGGCCCAGTTCCTCGCCGACGCCGCTGCCCTTGGCACGCTGGATCCCACGATCCAGCCCCGCGCCACCGACAACATCGCCCAGATGCAGGTGCTGATCGCTAGCCTCATCCAGCGCGGCCATGCCTATGAAGCCAATGGCGAAGTGCTGTTCCGCACCCGCTCCATGCCCGACTACGGCCAGCTATCCGGCCGCAACCTTGAAGATAACCTGGCCGGCGCGCGCGTTGCCGTCGATGTTCACAAGGAAGACCCGGCCGATTTCGTGCTCTGGAAACAGTCCGCCGACAACGAACCGGGCTGGGACAGCCCCTGGGGTCGTGGCCGTCCCGGCTGGCATATCGAATGCTCGGCCATGTCCGAGCGCTATCTCGGCCAGACCTTTGACATCCATGGCGGTGGGCTCGACCTCATCTTCCCGCACCACGAAAACGAAATCGCCCAGTCCCGCTGCGCCCATGGCACCCACGCCATGGCCAATGTCTGGATGCACAATGGCTTCCTGCAGGTCGAAGGCCAGAAGATGAGCAAGAGCCTGGGCAATTTCGTTACCATCAACGAACTGCTGGAAACCGGCGCCATGGGCGGTCGCGCCTGGATCGGCGATGTGCTGCGCCTGGCCATGCTGATGACGCATTATCGCGAGCCCATCGACTTCTCCGTCAAGCGCCTCGAAGAGGCCGAGGCCAAGCTGGCCGACTGGCAGCGCGCCGCCCGCGGCGCAGACCTGGTCGATAGCGATGGCCCCGACGCCTCCGTCGTGGCCGAACTGGCCGACGACCTCAATTTCCATCGCGCCGCCGTGGCCCTCGATGTCATTGCCAGGAAAGCCAACCGCAACGAAGGCAATGCCAGACATTGCCTCGCCGCCACGCTGCGCTTCCTCGGTTTCGGCCTCGACAGCCTCCTGACCTCCGAAGACGGCTGGGAAGAACCACCCCACATCGCGTCAGCGATCGCCGCCCGCCTCGAAGCTCTCAACAACAAGGACTTCGCCAAGGCCGACGCCATCCGCAACGAACTGTCCGAACAAGGGATCGCCCTGATGGACTACAAGGACGAAACCGGCCAGCGCGCGACCAAATGGGAGATGAAGCGGTGACCTTGCAGGATCGTGAGACCAGTCATGCCCGTTCATGAACCCCCCTTCACTGGCGGTTGCCAATGCGGCGCTGTCCGGTTTTCCGTTGGCCGGCTTGGTGGCAGCTCCATCTGTCATTGCCGCATGTGCCAGAAGGCCTTTGGCAGTTTTTTCGGCCCGCTGGTCGCTTCATTCGATGTCGTCTGGACCCGCGGCGAGCCGAAATATTTCGCCAGTTCCGACAAGATCCGGCGCGGCTTCTGCGCCAATTGCGGTACGCCGTTGACCTATGAGGAGATCGGCCGCCCGGCCGAGCAGCAGGTCGAGATCGCCATCGGCGCCTTCGACGATCCCACCGTGGCGGCGCCCACGATCCAGAATAACCTCACCGACAAGCTGCCCTTCTTCGATGGGCTGACCTCTCTGCCGGTGCGCACGGAATATCCTCCCGGCTGGCTCGAATTCATGGCCGGCCTGACGTCGCACCAGCATCCCGACCACGATACCCAAGCCTGGCCACCCAAGGAGCAGTCCTGATGGAACGCTATGCAATGGAAGTCAGCGGCGGCTGCCAATGCGGCGCCGTGCGCTATCACGCCACCGAAATGTTTGACAACGCGCATATCTGCCATTGCCGCATGTGCCAGAAGGCGGTGGGCAACATCTTCGCGGCGCTCGTTGCGGCCCCGCGCGAAGTCATCACCTGGACGCGCGGTACCCCTGCTCGCTTCCGCAGTTCCGAACATGTCGACCGCGGCTATTGCCGCGATTGCGGCACGCCGCTCTTCTACGACAATACCGAGGGTAACCGGGTCAATTTCACCATCGGTTCGCTCGACCATCCCGAACTGTTCCCGCCCCATGCCAATACCGGCAATGAAAGCCGCGTTCCCTGGTTCGACACGCTGACCACCATCGAGCATGGCGGAAATACCGAGACCGGCCAGGAAGAATGGGCTTCGGCCATCAAATCCACCAATCACCAGCATCCTGACCGCGATACCGAACGCTGGCCCGAATAGTCGAGTAAATCTATGTCCAAAGACCGCCTCTACCTGTTCGACACCACATTGCGCGATGGCGCGCAGACTGCCGGCATCGAATTCTCGCTCGAGGACAAGATTTCCATTTGCCGGCTGCTCGAGGATCTGGGTGTCGATTATGTTGAAGGCGGCTATCCCGGCGCCAACCCTGTCGATACCGAATTCTTCGATCGCAAGCGCACCACGCGGGCCAGGTTCACCGCCTTCGGCATGACCAAAAGGGCAGGGCGCTCGGCCGCTAACGACCCCGGCGTGCAGGGCCTGCTCAATTCGGCCGCCGAAGCCACTTGCTTCGTCGCCAAGACCTGGGACCACCAGGTCAGGGTCGCGCTTGAAATCACCCTTGATGAAAATCTCGACAATCTGCGCGACACCGTTGCCACTGCTGTCGCTGCCGGCAAGGAAGCGCTGGTCGATTGCGAACACTTCTTCGATGGCTTCAAGGCCAATCCCGACTATGCCCTTGCCTGCGTCAGGACCGCCTTGGAGGCCGGCGCCCGCTGGGTCGTCCTGTGTGACACCAATGGCGGCACCATGCCCTCCGAAGTCGCGGCTATCGTAACCAGGGTAGTGGCCGTGGCGCCGGGATCGCATCTGGGAATCCATGCCCATGACGATACCGGTCAGGCTGTCGCCAATACTCTGGCCGCCGTCGATGCCGGCGTCCGTCACATCCAGGGCACGCTCAACGGCATTGGCGAGCGCTGTGGCAATGCCAATCTCGTCACGCTCATCCCCACCCTGGTGCTGAAGCCCTATTATGCCGACCGGTTTGAAACCGGCATCGATGCCTCCCGCCTTGCGCGCCTCACGCAGCTCTCGCGCGCCTTTGACGACAGGCTCAATCGCGCTCCCTCGCGCCAGGCGCCCTATGTCGGCGCCTCGGCCTTCGCCACCAAGGCCGGCATACATGCCTCGGCCCTGCTGAAGGACTTTTCGACCTATGAGCATGTCCCGCCCGAAAGCGTCGGCAATGAGCGCTCCATCATGGTCAGCCAGCAGGCCGGCAAGTCCAACCTGCTGACCGCCCTGGCACGTCACGGCATCGAACTGAGCAAGGATGACCGTCGACTGGAAAAGCTCCTCGCCACAGTCAAGGAACGCGAATCGCGCGGTTATTCCTATGACGGCGCCGACGCTTCCTTCGCCGTTCTCGCCCATGAAGTGCTCGGCACATTGCCCAGCTATTTTACCGTCGAGAATTACCGCACCAGCGTCGAGCGCCGCCACAATGCCCAGGGCGAGGAAATCACCGTCACCGAGGCCGTGGTCAAAATCCGTGTCGAGGATGAGCTTCTGATGTCGGTCGCCGAAGGCAACGGCCCAGTAAATGCACTGGACTTGGCCATGCGCAAGGACCTGGGCAAGTATTCGAGCCGCATCGAGGATCTTGAACTGGTCGACTTCAAGGTCCGTATCCTGGACGGCGGCACGGGCGCGGTCACCCGTGTACTGGTCGAAAGCCGAGATGGCACCGGCGAGCGCTGGTATACGATCGGCGTTTCCCCCAACATCATTGATGCGTCCTTTGAAGCTCTGTATGAATCGATCACCTATAAGCTGTTGAAGACAGAAGCGGCGCTGGGGACGACAGAGAAAGTGGCTTAACCGGGTAGTGCGTCCGCGCGGACGACTGCCGCAATCGTCCTGGAGGACAAACTGGCCGAAACCGCTCCGAAACAACCTCTTGCGCTCACGATCGGGGCAGCGGCGGTTACCCTCGTAGTCATCATCGGCGTGCTGGCTGGCCCGTCGGTGGTTAGTTGCTTCAATTCCGAAGACGGTATGGGCGTGTGCCTGCGTGGCAAGATGACCGATGCCGGCATCCTGCCCGCGCCTGCAGTTGCGGATGTGCCGGCTCCGGCCGAGGTGGCTGCGCCCACCAGCGAACCGGCCATCGCCGAGCCTGCCCTCGACGTTACCCCTGCAGTTCCCGACGACCTGATCGCTGCGACCTTCGGCCTGCTGCGCGCCGAGCCCGATGGCTCCGTGGTCATCGCCGGTAGCGGTACGCCGGGGACCGAAATCGAGGTCTATTCCAACGAATCCCTGTTGGGCCGCGCCACCGTGGAATCGAGCGGCGACTGGGTGCTTGTCCCCGATGCGCCCATCCCGCCTGGTGGCACCGAAATCACCCTGGCCGAAGTCGGCAAGACCGGCCGTGCGGCTCAGTCCTTTGTCGTCGTCATCAACGACGACAAGACCAGCGAGCCACTCGTTGTTGCCAGCACACCCGGCGCGGCCAGCGAGATTCTGCAGGGCCTTGACCGTCCCGGTACCGAAACCACGACCCAGCTCGCAGCCGCCGATCCGGTCGCTCCGTCCGCTGCGCCTGCTCCCACGACGCCAACCCCGGCTCCGTCTGCCGAACCTGCTCCGGCCCCCGCCGCCGAACCGCCGGCAGCGCCCGCGACTGCTGAATCGGCCACGACGACCGAGGCATCTCCGGCTGCGCCCGAAGCCGCGCCGGCACCGGCGGAGCCTGCCCCTGTTGCCGAAGCACCTGCGCCAACCGCTGAGCCCGCCCCTGCGACAGACCCCGCACCGGCCGATCCTGCGCCAACCGAGCCCACCGAGCCTCCACCGGTAGCCGCACCCGCCACAGAGCCGCCCGCGGCAGAACCGCCGGCCGCCGAGCCCGCCGCTGAGCCCGTTGCGCCCGCTCCGGTACCCGAAGCTCCGGCTAACGCCCCTGCTGCCGTGCCGCCCACCATCGATGCCATCGAGATCGAGGGCGACCGCACCTTCTTTGCCGGCGCCGGCCCGGAAGGGGCCACCATGCGCCTCTATGTAGAGGACGAGTTCATCGCTGACGCCACCGTGACTGATGGCCGTTGGCTGGTCGAAGCCGGCAAGGTGCTGACCCAGCCCGAGCAGCGCGTCCGTATTGATATGCTCCAGCCGGGCACTGCCACGGTCGCCGCTCGCGCCGAGGTCGATTTCGTAGTGGACCTGCCCGCCGAGCCTGCACCGACCGCTGTCGCGGAAACGCCAGCCGCGGAGCCGGTCCCAATGGAAGCGCCGGCCGAACCGGCCCCTGCCGCGGAGCCCGCCCAGGTTGCCGAGCCCGCTATGGAGTCGGCACCCGCTGCACAGCCTGAACCCCCTGCCGCGCCTGAGCCTGCACCTGTCGCCACGGCGCAGGCCGAGCCCGCTCCCGCACCAGAGCCCGCTCCGGCTCCCGAGCCTGCCGCTACGTCGGCAGTCCCGGCGCCGGCTGCCGAATCGGCCGTACCCACGCTGGTAGCTGTGGCCGTGGGCGGTCCCGATGCCGAGCGCTTCGCTTCCGGCAAGGCCATTATCCGTCGCGGCGACAACCTCTGGACCATTGCCCGACGCGTCTATGGCGAGGGCATCAGATACACCACGATCTACGACGCCAATACCGGCCAGATTCGCGATCCCGACCGGATTTATCCCGGTCAGGTGTTCGACCTGCCCAACTAGCCGAGAGCGCTTTTGCGGTTCGGAAGCGCGACGAGAAGATAAAACCGCGAACAAAATGGCCCGCCTGTCGGCGGGCCATTGATTATTTGCGCGGCAGACCCCATTTTATCGTCAAATGACGATCAAAGACACCAGAGCCATGCGCGACGACGATATTGCCACCATTATGCGAGCAATGGGCCATCCCGTACGCCTGAATATTCTGCGCATCCTGGCGCGGCAGGAGCGGGGGGAATGTTGCTGTGCCGATGTCACCGACGAACTGACCCTGGCCCAGTCCACCGTGAGCCAGCATATCAAGGTCCTGCTCGATGCCGGCCTTATCGAGCGCAAGTCGCGCGGCACGCGCAATTGCTACATCGTTCAGCATGACCGGCTGGCCGCGCTTGGCGCCGCCTATTCCGGCATGATCGCGGGTTTCAACCCCGCCCCCTCCAAACTGGAAGCGGAACCCGCCTGATGTCGTCTGACAGCGTTGCGCCGAAGCCGTCCGTCAGCGCGGACGAAGGCTCGGTATTCTCTACCATTCGCAATCTCTGGGCCTATATGTGGCCTGCCGACCGGCCCGATCTGCGCCTGCGCGTGGTCCTGGCCATCGGCGCCCTGTTGCTCAGCAAGGTCGCCACCACCCTCATTCCCTTCGCCTATAAGGGCATTATCGATAGCCTGGATGGTTCAGCGCCCAATGGCGCCTTGATCCTGGGCCTCGCCGTACCCATCGTGCTGGTCATCGCTTATGTGCTGGGCAACATCATCGATGCCGGCCTGCAGCAACTGCGCGACGTGCTCTTTGCCAGCGTCGGCCAGCATGCCGTGCGCAAGCTGGCACTGCAGACCTTCCACCATCTCCATCGCTTGTCGCTGCGCTTCCATCTGGCGCGCCGCACCGGCGGATTGAGCCGTGTCATCGAGCGCGGCACCAAGGGCATCGAAACCGTGGTCCGGTTTGCCATGCTCAACATCGCGCCGACCATCGTCGAATTCGTCATCACCGCCGTCATCTTCGTCTGGATGTTCGGCATCAGCTATCTCGGCGTGCTGGTGGTGATGATCTGGGGCTATCTCTATTTCACCATCAAGGCGTCGAACTGGCGGATATCCATTCGCCGCGACATGAACAATTCCGATACCGACGCCAACGGCAAGGCGATCGACAGCCTGCTCAACTACGAGACGGTCAAGTATTTCGCCAACGAGAAGATGGAAGCCCAGCGCTATGACCAGTCCATGGCTGGCTATGAACGCTCCGCAATCCGCATCTGGACGTCGCTGGGATTCCTCAATTTCGGCCAGGCCGTCATCTTCTATACCGGATTCCTCATCATCGCCGTCATGTCCATCCTGGGCGTCATGGATGGCACGCTGACCTTGGGCGATTTCGTCCTGCTCAACACCTTCCTGATGCAGATCTACCGGCCGCTCAACTTCATCGGCTTCGTCTATCGCGAGCTGCGCCAGGGCCTCACCGACATCGAGGAAATGTTCAAGCTGCTCGACCAGGATCCCGAAGTGCAGGACAAGCCCGATGCCAAGCCCCTGGCCGTTACCGGCCCCGTCATTCGCTTCGAGGACGTGACCTTCCACTACGATCCCGAGCGCCCCATCCTCAAGGGCGTCAGCTTCGAAGTGCCTGCTGGCAAGACGGTAGCTATTGTCGGCCCCACCGGCGCCGGCAAGTCGACCATTTCGCGGTTGCTCTATCGTTTCTACGACGTGAGCGGTGGCGCCATCACCATCGATGGGCAGGACCTGCGCGACGTCACGCAGGAAAGCCTGCGCTCGGCCATCGGCATGGTCCCGCAGGATACTGTGCTGTTCAACGACACGATTGGCTACAACATCGAATATGGCCGCCCCGGCGCCAGCGATGAAGATGTGCGCGCCGCCGCCGCCATGGCTCAGGTCGGCCCCTTCATAGATACCCTGCCTAAAGGCTATGAAACGCCCGTCGGCGAGCGCGGCCTCAAGCTTTCCGGTGGCGAGAAGCAGCGCGTGGCCATCGCTCGCACCATCCTCAAGGCGCCGTCCATCCTCATTCTCGACGAGGCGACCTCAGCGCTCGATACCAAGACTGAGCGCGACATCCAGTCCGCGCTCGATGTCGTGGCCCGCAACCGCACGACGGTGGTCATCGCCCACCGGCTTTCGACTGTCGTCAATGCCGACGAAATCCTGGTCCTGCGCGATGGCGTCATTGCCGAGCGCGGCAACCATGTCGCGCTCCTGGCCCATGACGGCCTCTATGCCCAGATGTGGAACCGCCAGCGCGAAGCCACCGAGGCTGAGGAAAAGCTGCTCCAGACAGCCAACGATCCCGACGGTTTCGTCAAGCGCGGCGCTCCGGCAGCGGAATAGGGCGGGGGCGATCAGCTCTCTAGCGGCATGGTGTGTTCATGCAGCCAATGTTCAAGAACGTCCTTGCGGAATGTTCCGGCGTCTAGATTGCCATATATGAACCGTTCTAGTTCCTCGTTCTTGGCAACGATATCGACGCCGTTCATCTACAGAAACAGTTCGAGGCAGGCATAAGCCACGCGCTTGTTGCCGTCGATGAAGCCGTGGCTCATCGTCATGCTTTCCCGAAGCGCTGCGGCTTTTTCAATCAAATCGGCATAGTAGCCAGTCTGCGGCCCAAGCAGGGTGGACTCTATTAATCCCGGATCCCGAACGCCGCTGGCGCCGCCAAAAAGGCCCGCATCGCTGCGGGCCTTTCCCATTTCGCTCAAACCAGCCTATTCGGCCGCTTCGGGTCGGCTGACCACGGTCACGCCGTTCTTTTCCTTTTCCACCAGCCCGGCATCCTTGCTGACGATGTAGCGCTTGGCGCTGTCGGCATCGTCTGGGATTTCCACGGCCATGCCGTCGAAGCCCGCCGGCACTGCCTGCGCCGCGCGCCCGCGGCCGGTGACAAAGCGGCCCAGCCGAACGAACTGGTGACCCGCCCACTTGATCTGGCTCCACATCACGCTCGGCGCAGTAATCATGACAGGCACCATGACCAGCGTCAGGGCAGTCGAGAAGAACAGGCCCGAGACCAGTGCTGCCGACAGGTGGATGAACCACGACCCCGCAATGCCACCCACCACGATCTCGCGGCGGATGAAGTCGAACTCGATATTCGCCCACATCGGGATCACGCCGAGCGCCGTCAGGAACGCGGTCAGCAGCACCGGACGCACGCGCTGCGCGGCGGTAAGAAGCATCGCCTTGACCGGCTCCACGCCCTGATGGCGGTTATAGTCATTGTAGGTGTCGATCAGCACGATGCCGTTCTTCACCACAATGCCTGCTAGCGCCACGATGCCCAGGCCCGTCATGATGGCCGAGAAGCTCATGCCGGTCGCAAGCATGCCCAGAAGCACGCCCGCCATCGACATGACCACCGTCATCAGCGTGACGAACACCTGATAGAACCGGTTATATTCGAGCAGCAGCACGAACGAGATCAGGACAAGCGCCGCAACCATGGCCTGGGCAATGAACGCATTGGCATCGCCCATCTGCTCCTCGGCGCCGCCAAAGGCCACGCTAACCGTCTCGGGGAAGTCCTGCTCGTCGATCCAGGTCTGGAGCTCGGTCACCTTGTCGGCGGCATAAGTGCCTTCGGGCAGGTTGATGAGCCCAGCCGCAACCGGCATCTGGTACACCTGGTTGCGCCGCGAGATGTTGGCCACCTTGGGCACGGCTGTCCGCTCGATGAAATTGCTGACCGGGATCATGCCCTGCGCCGTGGCAATCCGCATCGAGTCGAGTGCGTCGAACGTGCGCTCGTCTTCGGGCAGGCGAACCTTGATATCGAGTTCCTTGCCGGTCTCGGCATCGCGATAGGTGCCCAGGTTCACGCCCGAGGTAACGAGCTGCACATAGGGCGCCAGCTCACGCACGCCGATTCCGTATTTACCGGCCTCGTTACGGTCGATGGTGATCTGCCAGTCGATGCCGGGGGAGGGGCGACCGTCTTCCAGGTCCACCACTTCGGGCCAGCTTGCCAGGTGATCGTGGATCGCGGTCACGACAGGCACCAGGTCGTCATAGTTGGTGCTTTCCACGCGCAGGTTGATGTCCTTGCCTGCCGGCGGACCGTTCTCGGCGCCCAGCACCTGGATATCGAGGCCTGCAAAGCCCTTCACCCGATCGCGGATATTGGAGAAGATTTCCTCGGCTTTGACGCGATTGTTGTAGCTGACGAGCTGCAGCTGGAAATTGCCGATCGTGTCCGGCGGCATGGTGCTGAACGCGCCGGTCGAGCCGAACTGCATGATCACGTCCTGGATACCCTGGACCTGCATGATCTCGTCGCCGATATCGCTCATCATGTCGCGGATTTCTTCCGGCGAATAGTTGCCGCGACCCACCACGGCCACCGTGGCAAATTCGGGCTCGGATGCCGGGAAGGCCTCCGTGCCGGTCGGATTGAGGGCATAGGTGGTGAAGATACCGATGATGATGGCAAAGCCTACGGCAAGCGTCGGCAGCGGCCAATGCAGCAGGTGCTCCAGCGTCCGTACATAGATGCCGGTCAGGCCGCGAACCTTCTTGGAGTCGAATTTGTCCGCATACATCACGACGTCCGCGGCTTCCTTCTCCTTCTCATCCACATGCGTGGAGGCGATGACCGAGCCGATGACGGGCATGAAGATCAGGGCCGAGATCAACGAGGCAATCATGACGATGATCACGATCATCGGCAGATAGCTCATGAACTTGCCGATAATGCCCGGCCAGAACAGCAGCGGCACGAAGGCGCCCAGCGTGGTCGCCGTGGCGCCCACGACCGGCACGAACATCTTGCGCACGGCCAGGATGAACGCTTCCTTCTTGGAAACCCCTTCCTGCAGCTTTCGTTCGGCATATTCCACCACCACGACGGGGTCGTCGACGAGCACGCCCACTGCGATCACCAGGCCGAACATCACCATCATGTTGATGGTCATGCCCAGCGACTGGGCCACCAGGAACGCCATCATGAACGACAGCGGAATGGACATGCCGATCATGATCGCGGGGCGCACGCCAAGCGTCGCCACGCAGGTGATGAGCACCAGCGCCACGGCAGTCAGCACGGCCGCCTCCAGCGAACGGAATAGCGACGTGGTCGTCTCCGCCTGGTCAAGGAAGAAGCTGTAATGCACGCCGGCCGGCCAGTCCTTGGCCAGATCCTCGGTTGTCGCCCGCACCTTGTCGGACACATCGATGATGTTGGTGCCCAGCTTCTTGCTGACGCCCAGGATCAGCGCGGGCGAGCCATTCACCGTCGTATAGTCGGTGGCGTCGGCCAGTGTACGGGTAATGGTCGCCACGTCGCCAAAGGTCACGACGGTATTGCCGTCGGTCTTGAGCGGCAGCTCGAACACGTCCTGCGCATTGGTGATAAGGCCGGGCACTTCGATATTGAACGAGCCCTGTCCGCTATTGAGTGTGCCGCCCGCCACCACCATGTTGTTCTTGGCCAGCGCGTCGAACAGCTGGCTGGCCGTCAGGCCGTAGGCCTCCAGCCGCAGCAGGTCGATCCGCACTTCGAGGATTTCGTCGCGAGCGCCCGAAAGCACGGCTTCGCGCACTTCGGCAATGCCTTCCAGCGCGTCCTGCAGGTCCTCGGCGCGGCGCACCAGCTCCTTTTCCGGCGCGCTGCCATAGACGGCCACCGAGATGATCGGCATGCCGACCAGGTCGATTTCCGCCACGATGGGGTCATTGGCGTCATCGGGCAATTTGGACTTCAGCGCATCCATGCGGGCACGGGTATCGGCCAGCGCCTGGTCCTTGTCGGTATTGATGTCGAATTCCAGGAATACCGACGCATGGCCGGTGGTCGAGGTCGAGCTGATATTCTGCAATCCCGGCAGCGTCGCCAGCTCTTCCTCGGCCGGTTTGGCCAAAAGGTTCTCGGCGTCCCGCGGGGAGACGCCGGTCTGGCTGATCGACACATAGAGATACGGCACATCGATGGCCGGGAAGCTTTCCTTGGGCAGCGACACATAGGCCGCAATGCCGGCACCCAGCATCACGACCATAATCGTCAGGACGACACGCGGCATCCTGAGAATTTTGACGATGAAGTCGACCATGATCAGACGCTTTCTTCGCTAGCGGTGGGAGCTTGGGCGGCAGTGGCATCCACGGCCTGGCCGGCGGTTACGTTTTCCTGGCCGATGGTGATGACATCGGCGCTCAGAGGCAGGCCGGTGACCCACACGCCATCGCGGGTGTCGCTGACGATGGTGATCGGGTGGAAAGCCACCACGCCATCCTCGACAGTGCGCACGCCCAGCGTGCCGTCGTCATCCAGCGTCAGCACCGACTGCGGCAGCAGGTGGCCGGGGGCGGTGCCCAGGGTCACGATGGCCTCGGCGGTCACGCCGTCGCGGATCGACAGGTCTTCATTGGCGAATTCGATTTCGACGGGGAAGGAACGGGTGGCATTGTCGGCGACCGACGAGATGAACGTCACCTTGCCATCGACCTTGGCGCCGGTCACGGTCGTTATGACTGCATCGAGCCCGAGCTTGGCCAGCCCGATCCGCGATTCCGGCACCTGGCCGAGGAAGACCATGGGGTTGAGCTGCACGATGGTCGCGCAGGGCTGGCCCTGGCCCAGCATCGAGCCGGCAATTGCCACCGGGTCCTGCACCACGCCGGCCACCTTGGCCTTGATTTCAGTGCGATCGAGTTCGGCCTGGGCATTGTCGAGCCCGGCCTGCGCCGAGGTCAGCGAGGCCTGCGCGCCGGTCAGGGCGACTTCCAGGTCGCGCGCGGTGTTGGGAGCCGCCAGGCCCTTGGCCCGCAGTTCGGCATTGGTGTCGTAGGAAAGCTGTGCCTGTTCCAGCCCGGCCTTGGCCTGCTCCAGGCCAGCCTGGGCCTGCGCCACGGCGGCAGCGCGGGTGCCCTGGTCGAGCGTGCAGAGCAGGTCGCCCTGTTCCACCGATTGACCCTTGGTCACATGCACGACATCGACGATACCGGCGGTCTCGGCCACGGCGCTCACGGTGGCCTTGGCCTGGGTGCGGCCGCGCAGCGGCACGTCGATCTTCATCGGCTCGGCGACATAGGTCACGGTCTGCACGGTCGGCAGGGGTGCCGAAGCGCCGTTCTGCAGCTCATTGCGCTGGGCAATGGTCAAAGCCGGATCAGTCTCGGGATGGGGATGTTCGGCGAGCATGCCGGCATCGGCCAGCGTCGTGGCGATCGGCCCGTGCTCCTGGCCCTCGATCACCGAAATGATAGGCTTTTCGCCATTGCCGGGCCCATTGCCGCCCACCACCAGCGTACCCGTCGCCAGCCACGCGCCTGCGCCGAGCAGGATCAGGAAGGCCAGGCCATAGGAAAACAGTACACGCATAGAGATTCGCCCCTTCTACTCAGCCGCGTCTTTGCCCGGCTCGGCTCGCGCTAAAGTGATCAGTTCGTGCATATGGGAGCGCATGTGCCGTTCGGCAACCTCCATGATCGCACGACCGTAATTTATGACCCATGTGTCACCCGCAGTGCTGCTGCGCTCTTCGAACGCTTCCTCGAGCTTGCGGTGACCATCTATGGTCCGTTGCAGGAATTCGTTGGCCCGGGCCTCGACCAGGTCGCGCGGCAGGATATGCGCGAAACGGGCGAACAGCAGGAACGGGCTGCGGAACACGTCCTCGCCAAGCGGGCCTGCCAACTCCTCGGCAAAGGCCGCGCGGCCCGCTTCGGTGATGGAATAGACCTTCTTGGCCGGCTTGCCGCTCTGCTGCTCGGTCCGGCTGGTGACCAGGCCTTCGTCCTCGAGCTTGGCCAGGGCAGGGTAGATCGAGCCGAAGCTCGCTTCGATGAAGTACGAGCATTCGCCTTCGACGCAAAGCCGCCGGATTTCATATCCGGTCGCTTCGCCCTCGTAGAGGATCGATAGACAAAGGGTTCTGACGTTCATGCGCTGACTCCGCCGGACCATATGCCGGGCCGATATATGCCGGCTCTGTATAGGTCCGGACTGAATCGCGCAAGTTCTGAGACCCACTGATCGGGCAGACCAGTTAAGATCGGGTTGCATGGCTGGACGTTTCGGGGACGCTAGCCCAGCAGCCGCGCCATTTCCGCGGCGGCACGCTGCGCCAGTTCGCGGCTCGAAGCGGCAACGAAATAGGGATTGAGGAAGGCCAGGTCTCCCTTGCCGTAGCGCATCCGTTGCCCGTCCAGCGTCACCACCGCGCCGCCTGCCGCTTCCAGCACGGCCTGTCCCGCCGCGGTGTCCCATTCCGATGTCGGAGTGAAGCGCGGATAGAGCTGGGCGTCGCCCCGGGCCAAGAGACAGAATTTCAGCGACGAGCCGACCGATACGTCGGCCTCCACATCCAGCACTTCGCACAATGCGGCCAGCGCCGCATGCCCATGCGACCGGCTCGCCACGATCCGCAGGCGTTCGGGCGAAGTAACTGATATCGATCGTCTTTCGTCGGTCGGGCCATCCAGCGTATTGCAAAACCAGGCGCCTGAGGCATCGCCGATAAACGTCTCGCCCGTNACTGGCGCCAGCACCACGCCCAGCACCGGTACGCCATGTTCAACCANGGCGATATTCACCGTGAACTCGCCATTGCGCTTGATGAATTCCTTGGTNCCGTCCAGCGGGTCGACCACGAAATAGCGCTCACCCAGCACCGGAACGATCCCCGCTGCAACGCTTTCCTCGCCAAGCACCGGAATACCGGTCGGCTTCAGATAGTCGAGGATCACCGCCTCCGCCGCCGCATCGGCTTCGGTCACCGGCGAGCCGTCCGCCTTGGCGACTGCGGCGATGGGCCGCGCATAGACATCGAGGATGACGCGCGCCGCCGCCATGGCCGCATCGAGCACCAGGGCGGTCAGTTCGTGCCCGGCCGCCGCCTGCATGGCTGTGGTCATGTCAGCGCTCCACAACGACATCAAGGCCCAGGTCGAGCGGCTTGGCGGCCATGGTGATCTGGCTGGTGGAAATATAGTCCACGCCCGTCTCGCCGATCGAGCGCACTCGGTCCAGCTTTACCCCGCCCGAGGCTTCCAGCTTCGCCCGGCCGGCATTGATGGCCACCGCCTGCCGCAACGTCTCATTGTCCATATTGTCGAGCAGCACCACCCGCGCGCCGGCTGCCAGCGCTTCTTCCAGCTCCGGCAGGGTGGTCACCTCGATTTCGATCGCCACCAGATGCCCGGCAAACGCCTCCGCCGCCTTGTAGGCCGCGGTCACGCCGCCGGCCACGGCAATGTGGTTGTCCTTGATGAGGATGGCGTCATCCAGCGCATAACGGTGGTTCGCCCCGCCGCCGCAGCGCACGGCGTATTTCTGGAATGCCCGCAGGCCTGGCGTCGTTTTGCGCGTATCGCAGATTTGCGCGCCCGTACCCGCCACCGCATCCGCATATTCCCGCGTCAGCGTGGCAATACCGCTCAGATGGTTGAGAAAATTCAGCGCCACGCGCTCGGCCGACATGACCAGCCGGGCAGGGCCCGTCACCGTGGCCACCAGGTCACCCGCGGCAACCCGGTCGCCATCGGTCACCTTCGGTGAAAACGCCACGCCATCGCCCGCCAGCCGGAAAGCCGCCGCCGCCAGGTCCAGCCCCGCGATCACCCCTGGCTCCCGCGCCGACAGGCTCGCCGTGGCTTTTGCCTCGGGCGCGAGCGTCGCCTGGCTGGTCAGGTCCCCCGCCAGCCCCAGGTCTTCCTCCAGCGCAGCAGCCACCGCGCGCTCCACGAGCAGGCGCGGCAATTGGGCAGGCAGGCGGTTGGATCGAGACATCGGCAGGNTCCCTCGGCAGACCGCGCTGATCTACGCGCGACTGCTCACGCTGGCAACCNTCTCCCTCCTNTNCCTCTGGGGAGGGNGCCTGCCCCAACTTGATCCGGGGTCGGCTGAAGGGGCGTGGGGAAGCCGTCTAGACGATGTGTTTTATCGTATGATCGGCCTCGATGATGCCCTTGGTCAGGCTTCCCGTAGTCGGATAAAGCGGAATGAGGCAGGCCTGCAGCGCGTGATAGATGTCCGGCTTGCCCACGAAGAGCCGCGAGGTCGGCGTCAGGTCTTCCTTGAGCTCGCTGAGCCAGCCGCCGCGCTGGTGGTCGATCACATGGTTCTCGGCATAGTCCCAGAGCTTGCGATACCAGGCCTGGAAATAGTCCTCGTTGTCGAAGCTCGAAATATAGGCTGCCGCCCCGATGGCCTCGCTCACCGGCCACCACAGCTTTTCCCGCATGATCGGTTTGTTGTCCCAGTCCAGCGTGTAGAAGAAGCCGCCATGCACTTGGTCCCAGCCCAGGTCGATCGACTGGTGGAATAGTTCGCGCGCCGCGCTCGTCATCCAGCTATGGCGCTTCTCCCCCAACACCCAGAGCTGGTAGAGCAGCCGCGCCCATTCCAGCCAGTGCCCCGGCGTCGTGCCCGAGGGGCGGAACATCTCGTTGCCCTCATAATTCTTGTCGAGCACCCAGTTCTCGTCGAAATGCTCGGCCACCCGATGCCCCAGCGGCACGGCATTCTTGCGGATGATGAGGTCGGCAATCCGCTCGGCCTTGACCAGGTAGTCCCGCGTCCCGGTGGCCTCATAGGCTGCCATCAGCGCCTCGGTCATGTGCATGTTGGCATTCTGCCCGCGATAGGGCAGCAGTTGCGACCAGTCCTGGTTGTATTCGTCGCGCACCGAGCCGGTCTTGTCGTCCCAGAACCGGGTATTGATGACGTCGGTCACGTCGGCCAGCATCTGCGCCGCCAGCGGATGCCCCACCAGGCTCGCGCTCGACGCCGCCAGCAGCACGAAGGCATGGCCATAGGCCTGCTTGGACCCGTTGGTCACGCCATTGTCGTCATGGCTCCACACATAGCCGCCCCGCAGCGCGTCACGGTGCTTCTCCCAGATATAGCGCATGCCATGGTCGACGATTTCGTCCGAACCAGGCCGTCCGATCAGGCTGCCCAGCACCGCGCAATGCACCATGCGCGTGGTGACATGGATCTGCCGGTTGGCATTGTCCGGTTCGAGCGGCTGTCCATCGTCGCTGAGTTCGAAGAACCCGCCCTTGGGATTCATCGACGGCGCCTCGAAGAAGTCGAACAGATTATTTGCCTGCCGCATCAGATACTGCCGGTGAAACGGCCGGTTCGGCCACGGGCTCGAATTGGTCTTGGGCAGCGTCAGCTTCGCGTCAGTCATGATAACTCCCGGCCGGCAAACACAAATACCGGCTCCTCATGTCGAGCTATAGCGGGGGCGTGGCAACGTTGCAATAAACCGCGACAGCCCCATCCACTGCGCGGGTTCCTCCCCTGTCAGGGGGAGGCCAGGAGGAGTATTCCACCGCTCCATCAGGCCCGCGCGTACCACGCCTCCACCCGCTCAACCTCCTCCGCCGAGCCCAGGATCACCGGCACCCGCTGGTGAATTCCCGTTGGCACCAGATCGAGTATTTTCTCCCGCCCGGTTGTCGATCTCCCGCCCGCAGCTTCCACCAGCAGCGCCATCGGGTTGGCCTCGTAGAGCAGCCGCAGTCGTCCGCCCTTGCTCACCGTCTCGCTGTCGAGCGGGTAGAGGAAAATCCCGCCCCGCATCAAAATCCGGTGGATGTCCGCCACCATCGAGCCAACCCAGCGCATATTGTAGCGCTTGCCCGCTGCCCCGGTTTCTCCCGCGACATTCTCGGCCACATAGCCGCGCGTCGCAGCGTCCCAGAACCGCTCCCGCGCCGTATTGATCGCATATTCCCCCGAGGCCGGCGCCACGATCACCCGTTCCTGCGTCAGCACGAACGTCCCGCTGCCATCCAGAGTAAACACCGAGGTCGAGCTTCCGAAGGTCAGCACCAAGCTCGTCGCCGGTCCATAAGCGGCATAGCCAGCCGCCAGTTGCGCGCTGCCCTTCTGCAGCAGGCCCTTGCGCGCATCCAGAACCGAAAAAATCGTGCCGACAGTGACGTTTACGTCGAGATTTGAAGATCCGTCCAGCGGGTCCGTCGCCACCATGAACCCGCCTTGATTCTCGATGTGAACCGCTTCATCCAGCTCTTCCGACACCAGAATCGAAATCTCGGGATTTCGCCCTATGTGATTCAAAACAATATCGTTTGAGATCACATCGAGCGCCTTCTGCGCCTCTCCCTGCACATTGGTCGCCCCGGCAAGCCCCGTCTGCCCGGCGATCGGCGCCAGCCGCAGCACCGAGGCGATCTCCGCACTCGCCGCTGCCATCGTAGCCACCACCGAAGCGAGTTTTACATCGACGGGTTGCGCAGCAAGCCATTGGGCAAGGGTGGTCATAAAGCACTCATCAGGTCAGGGGGAAGGATGCTCCAGTCTCCCCAAGCCCCGCTCGGACACAAGGTCGACTTTGGCATAGTGCCACGCCACGAGGGCGTGCCCCGATCTCTCACCCCTCCTGCGCCAGATCCGCCAGCAGGCCCGCCGCCACGCTCAGCCGTGATACCGTCAGCTCACCCTGCGTCAGTTCGGCCACCGCCGCCGCCGTGCGCCCGATGCCTGGTCGAGCCTGCCAGCCGTCGAGCCCGCCTTCGGCCTTGAGCACATCTGCCGTCAGGTCGCGCTGGGCGCGCATCAGGTTGGCTAGCGCCCGGTCCAGCGCCATGCGATCGAACCGGTCGCTGAGCGCGATTTCCCGGCCCTGCTCGATGACCGGCCACAGTTCGAATGTCGCAAAGACCCCGAAGAAGGCCGCGGCCCCATCGCTCAGCGGAACTCCCGAGCGTTCGCTGACCAGTACGATATCGCTGGCATAGCTCAGCACCGGCAGTTCGGCGATGCGCCGCGCCAGCCCTTCGGGCACGCCCTGTTCGACCAGCTGCTTCACGCGCATGGCAATGCTTTCCGCCAGCGAGGCGGGCAGTGTGCTGTTCAGCATCGCGCGCAGCGCCGATACGCCCGCCGCATGCCGCTCCACCAGCCCTGCCAGTCCCTGGGTCACATCCGCGTTGCGCAGGAACCACAGGCTTTCCTGCCGCAGCAGGTCCATCACCTCGGCATAGAGTCCGAGTTGTACCTGGCCGGGCACGACCCCATCCAGGGCGTCGATGGCCGCATTGAGCTCGCTCAGGTCATAGGCGTCGCGCGTCGCTGCATAGGCCAGGGCCACCTCGCCCGGGCTGGCGCTGGTTGCCGCCGTGAGTTCCGAGACGAAGGCCGGTCCGCCGCGATTGATCATCGCATTGGCCAGCACCGTGGCGATCACCTCGCGCTTCAGCCGGTGCCCTGCCACCGCCTCGGGATAGGCCCGGTGCAGCGTCTCGGGGAAATAGCGGTAGAGCTCGCCCGCCAGATAGGCATCGTCGATCGACTTGCCCTCCAGCAGGTCCGCATAAAGCGTCAGCTTGGCATAGGCCAGGATCACAGCCAGCTCCGGCCGCATCAGTCCCTTGCCGCCTGCCGCCCGCGCATCCATTGCCGCATCACTGGGCAGAAATTCCACCACCCGATCCAGCAGGCCGCGCTCTTCCAGCCGCTCGATCAGCTCGCGGTGATCGGGCAATTCGCCCGTACCCGCCCGCTCGGCCAGCGACAAAGCCAGCCCCTGCAGGTAGTTGTTGCGCAGGCAGAGCGCCGCCACCTCGTCGGTCATCGTTTCGAGGAATGCGTTGCGCGCCTCGATCGCCAACGAGCCATCGGCCAGCTTGGGCGCCAGCGCTATCTTGATATTGACCTCGAGGTCACTCGAATTCACGCCCGCCGAATTGTCGATAGCGTCGGTGTTGATGCGCCCACCTTTGAGCGCATATTCCACGCGCCCGCGCTGCGTCACGCCCAGATTGGCGCCTTCGCCAACCACTTTGGCCCGCACCTCGCCGCCGGTAATGCGGATGGCATCATTGGCGCGGTCACCCACCTCCGCATTGCTCTCCAGGCTCGCGCGGATGTAGGTGCCGATGCCACCGAACCATAAGAGGTCCACCTCGGCCTTGAGAATGGCGGTCATCACCTCGCCCGGCGTCGCGTGGTCGGCGCCCAGGCCCAAAGCAGCCTGTGTTTCCTTGCTCAGCGGGATCGATTTGAGCGAGCGCGAGAACACCCCGCCACCGGCGGAGATCAGCCCCTTGTCATAGTCCTGCCAGCTCGAGCGGGGCAGGGTGAACAGCCGCCGCCTTTCGGCCAGGCTCACCGCCGGGTCGGGATTGGGGTCGATGAAGATGTCGCGATGGTCAAATGCCGCCACCAGCCTTGTCTGCGGCGACAGCAGCATGCCATTGCCGAATACGTCCCCGCTCATGTCGCCGACGCCGACGGCGGTGAATGGCATCTTCTGGATATCGCGGTCCATCTCGCGGAAATGCCGCTTCACCGCCTCCCAGCCCCCGCGTGCCGTGATGCCCATCTTCTTGTGGTCATAGCCGGCCGATCCGCCCGAGGCGAAGGCGTCGCCCAGCCAGAAGCCGCGCGATATGGCGATGGCATTGGCCGTGTCCGAGAAGCTTGCCGTGCCCTTGTCCGCCGCCACCACGAGATAGGGATCGTCCCCATCCCGCCGCACCACATTGCGCGGCGGCACCACTTCGCCATTGACCAGGTTGTCGGTCACGTCGAGCAGCGCCCCGATGAAGATCTTGTAGGCCGCCGTGCCTTCCGCCTGGAACGCCTCGCGTGCCATGCCCGGTACCAGCCTTTTGGGTGCAAAGCCGCCCTTGGCGCCCACAGGCACGATCACCGCATTCTTCACCTGCTGCGCCTTGACCAGTCCCAGCACTTCGGTGCGGAAATCCTCCGGCCGGTCCGACCAGCGGATGCCGCCGCGCGCAATGGCGCCGAACCGCAGATGCACGCCCTCGACCCGCGGCGAATAGACCGAGATTTCCCGATAAGGTCTCGGCGCGGCCATGCCGTCCACCTTGGCGCTATCGAACTTGATCGCCAGCGCCGGCATCCGTCCGCCATTCTCGTCCAGCTGGAACGCGTTGGTCCGNACCGAGGCTTCCACNAGGTTCTGGAACCTGCGCACGATCGTNTCCTCGTCGAGCGAGGCCATGGNGTCCAGCGCCGCCGCGATCCGCCCCCGGGCCGTGTCCGCCGCCATCTCGCGGTCAGCTTCCGCTGGGTCGTGCAGCGCATTGAACAAGGCCACCAGCGCGGAAGCCGCCTCGGCCTGCTTCACCAGCACTGCCGCGATATAGCGCTGCGAATACGATGTCCCTACCTGGCGCAGGTAGCGCGACAGCGCCCGCAGCAGCGCGGCATCGGTCCAGGCCAGTTCGGTCCCGCTCACCAGCGTGTTGAGCTGGTCGCTCTCCGCCAATCCGTCCCATACCGCCAGCAGCCCCGCTTCCACGGCCTCGCCCCGCGCCGCCGCATCGAACGCGCCGCCATCGGCCGGTTCCAGCACCATGTCGTGCAGATACCGCTCCACCCCGTCGCGCGGCACCACCGTATAAGTCCGCTCGTCGATCACCCGGAACCCGAAGGCTTCCAGCATCGGCACGCGGTCGCTCAGCGGAATGGCGCTTTCGCGGTGGTAGAATTTGAGTCCCAGCGAACCGTCGGGCCCCTTGCGCTCCCGCAGGCGGATGGCCACGCCCGCGCCATCGCCCAGGCCGCGCAGCACGGCGATATCCTCATGCGCGTCGGCCGCCGAATTGCGCGACTGATAGGCGGCCGAAAACGCTCCGCGATAATCGCTGACGACAGCAGGATCATCCGCCGTCGCCAGCAGCATGTCGCCGAAATTGGAGGTCAGCGCATCCACCCGCGCTTCCAGCTCGCTGCGGTTCGGTTGCGGCGTCGGCCCGGCCACCCGGCCGATGATCACATGCAGCCGCACCAGTTCCCCCTCGGGGAAATGGGGATAAAACGCCGAAACCCGCCCGTCATAGGCCTGCGCCAGGTAGCGCGTGATACGCGCCCGCGCCTCGCCGTCATAGCGGTCGCGCGGCACATAGACGAGTATGGAGACGAAATTGTCGAACCGGTCGATGCGCGGCAGCACCCGCACCCGCGGCCGGTCATACAGCCCGGCAATCGCGCCGGCGAATTCGAATAATTGCTCAGTGCCGATCTGGAACAGCTCGTCTCGCGGATAGGAATCGAGCGCGCTCAGCAGCGCCCGTCCGTCATGCCCCAGGGGGTCAACGCCCGATTTGCGCATCACCTCGGCTATCTTGCGGCGGATGATGGGCACTTCGGTATGTGGCGTCGCCTGTGCCTGCGCCGTGAACAGGCCCACAATGCGCAATTCGCCCGTGGCCTTGCCGCCCTCGCCGAATAGCTTGATGCCCACATAGTCCATATGCGCGCGCCGGTGCACCCGCGCCCGCACATTGGCCTTGGTCACCAGCAGCGGCTCGTCCGAAGCCATGAACGCGCTGTGCTGCGGCGTCGTTTCCACGAAATTGGGCCCGCTGCGGAGCACCCGCATGTCCGGGTCGCGCAATATGCCCAACCCGCTTCCCACCACCGGCTCCAGGCCGTCAGCACCGAGCCGGTATTCGCGCATGCCCAGGAAAGTGAAATTGTGCTCGATCAGCCAGTCGAGGAAGCGCAACGGCTCGTCCTTGCCCGCGGCTGAGCTCCGCTCCAGCGCGCCGATCGCCCCGCGCAGCCGGTCCAGCATGGGTTGCCAGTCGCGCACTGCCCGCGTCACCTCGGCCATAGTGGCCTCGATTTCCGCTGTCAGGGCAGCTACATCGGCCACCGGATCGCTATGGATATGCAGCACGCTCAATGCCTGCCCGGCATCGCCCACCACGCCATTTTCCAGCCGCACCACCGGATGGGTGAAGAGCCGCACCGTGCCGCCCGCCGCGCGCAAAGCCGCCAGTGCACTATCTACGATGAAGGGCATGTCCGGCGATATGATATCGAGCACCAGCGGGTCGCCCGCTTTCTGCGGTGGCGTCGCCTTCAGCCGGCTGCTGTCGCCTGAATAGGCGAGCAGGTGGGTATAGGACTGCCGCAGGGTTGCTTCGAATTGCTGCGGCGGCTGGCGTCCCAGGTCCTCGCTGTCCATGGCCAGGATGGCCGCCTTGAGGAACCGGGCAAACCCGGCATCCTCCGTCGCCAATGCCGCAGCACGGTCCAGCAGCGCCGGACGCATCGATTGTCCCATATCCATTCAACGACTCCCCAACTCGCGCGGCTACTCTAGCAGCCTGTCCGGCCCTGTCTGCCATCCCTTCGCACAATAGCGTCATGCCGCTATGGCTCCATGACGGCACGCCGAAAATTAGTCTTCCGGTCACCTTTGGGAATGAATTTGCGTAGTGGCTGCGGGATGGTGGCTCGTGGTGGCGATTTTCTTGGTTTCGACACGAACGCAGCAAAATGTTTTCTCGGCGCCCGCATGAGGCGCGAGCGATCGGCTTGCAATACACTACTTATCTGGTAGTCTTTTGGTCATTCAATCTCACGAGAGACAGAGATGAAGAACGCACCGAAGATACTTGCCTTCGCCGCCCTGGCCGCGTCACTGGCGCTGGGCTTCGCGGTTACAGCCCATGGTCAGGATCGCACCCTGATCAATGTCAGCTACGACCCCACCCGCGAGCTCTATGTGCAGTTCAACGAGGCTTTCATTGCCCACTGGCAGGAAACCACCGGCGAGACCGTCGCCGTGCAGGTGACCCATGGTGGCTCCGGCGCACAGGCCCGCACCGTCATCGACGGCCTCGAAGCCGATGTGGTGACCCTGGCGCTGGAATCCGACATCAACGCCATTTCCGATGCCAATCCCGAACTGATCCCGGCCGATTGGCGCGGCACCTTCGAAAACAACAACGCGCCCTATACCTCGACCATCGTCTTCCTCGTCCGCAAGGGCAATCCCAAAGGACTGACCGATTGGGGCGACCTGATCAAGGACGGTGTCGAGGTCATCACGCCCAATCCCAAGACCTCGGGCGGCGCCCGCTGGAACCTGCTGGCGGCCTGGGCATGGGCCAAGGCGCAGCCCGGCGGCTCCGACGAAAGTGCCCAGGCATTCGTCACCGAGCTCTACAAGCACGTTCCCGTGCTCGATACCGGCGCCCGCGGTTCCACCACCACCTTNGTCCAGCGCGGCATCGGNGACGTTCTGCTCGCNTGGGAAAACGAGGCCTATCTGGCCCTCGATGAACTCGGCCCCGANGCTTTCGACATCGTGACTCCNTCGATCTCCATCCTGGCCGAACCCCCGGTCGCGCTGGTGCCTGGCAATGCCGAGCGGAAGGGTAATACCGATCTGGCCCAGGCGTATCTCGAATATCTCTATTCCGCCGAAGGCCAGTCGATCGCCGCTGCGAACTACTATCGCCCCTTCAAGCCGGAACTGGCCAATCCTGATGACGTCGCCCGCTTCGGCGAGGTTAACCTCGTGACCATCGAGGATTTCGGCGGCTGGCGCGAAGCCCAGCCCCAATTCTTCGGCGACGGCGGCATCTTCGACCAGATCTACACCGGCGCCCCGCAATAACGTCCCTGCACGACGAAAGCGCCGACCCAGCAGCCGGCGCTTTTCCTCCTACCTCGCCCCTTCGGGAGAAGCGCGCGCAGCGCCGGGTGAGGCGCCTTCCCAGGTCCTTAGTGCACCGTCGTCGGCGGCATCGGGGCAATTTCCTCCCCGTCGTCCCCCACCTTCGGTCCGGCCCAGAACACCAGATACAGCAGTTCTTCCCCGTCAGCGTCGGTGATCTCGATCGAGCGCGGGATCCGCGTGTCCCCGCCCTTGCTCGCGGCCTGCTCGACAATGGCCTTGGCCAGTGCCGCCGCATTGTGCTCGGCCGCCTCCAGGTCCGGCAGTTCGCTGCCGTCGGTGTCGCGGATCAGTTCATCATCGGTGCGGTAGTGAAAATAGAACCGGGGCATGGGGCCTCCCTCTGCGGAGGAAACGCCACTTCGGGCGTCAGGTTGCCGACGCNGCGCAATCGATTGCAGNTTGGCAGTTTTGGCGGGATCAGTCGAGCCCGNCCAGNCCGTGATAGTCGTGGCGCTGCCACAGCAGGGGCGAGCGGCTGCTCGTCGTCTCCGCCTCGATCACCGCACCGGCAAACAGCACATGCGTACCCGTCTCGATAGAGCCGATCACGTCGCAATCGACCACCGTGACCCCCCCCAGCAGCATTGGATGCCCCGATGGCCACTGGCTCCATTGCCCGGTATTGAACCGCTCCTCGGGAGGCACGCGCCCCGCAAAGGCATCGGCTACGTCGGCCTGGTCGTCGGCCAGCAGCGCCAGGGAATAGCCGCCGGTCTTGGCGATCAGGTCGGCCAGCCGGCTCATGATGTCGATGGAAATGAGCAGGGTCGGCGGATTCATCGACAGCGACAGCATCGAGGTCACCGTCCGCCCGATTCGTTCGTTGCCGCGCTGTGCCGTCACTACGCTGACGCTGGTCGCCATGCCCGACATGGCGCTGCGGAATTCGGCATTGCCCACCACCGGTTGCCGGGGCGGGCGCAGGCGCATGGCATCCGGCAGGTCGAAATCGGCCATAACTATATTCACGATCCTTCTCGCCTTACGCTTGTTCTAGCCAAGGGGGCCTCCCCGCGAAAGCGGGAACTGCTTTGCCCCAAGCGCCCGCCGGGACGTCTCAGCCCAGATTCGCTTCGGCGAACTCATAATTTGCCAGCTTGTCGAGGAAGTTGCTCACATAGTCCGGCCGCCGGTTGCGGAAATCGACATAATAGCTGTGCTCCCAGACATCGAGCCCCAGCAGCGGCTTGCCTTCGCCGGTGGCGAGCGGGTTCGAACCGTTCGGCGTCTTGGTCACTTTGAGCTTGCCATCCGTGCCCAGCACAAGCCAGGCCCAGCCCGAGCCGAACTGCGTCGTCGCCGCAGTCTTGAACTGCTCCTTGAAGGCCTCGACCGAGCCAAGATCATCAACGATCTTGGCTTCGAGCTTGCCGGGCAGCGTGCCGCCCTTGGGCGACAATGCATTCCAGAAATGGATGTGGTTCCAGTGCTGGCCGGCATTGTTGAACACCGGCGCCAGCTCCGCCTTGCCATTAGCGAAGGCGATGATCTCTTCCAGCGACTTGCTAGCCAGGTCCGCATTCTTTTCCACGAACCCGTTGAGCGCAGTCACATAGGCCTGGTGGTGCTTGTCGTGATGCAGCTCCAGCGTTTCCTGGCTCATGCCGCGCTCGGCCAGGGCGGAGTAGGCATAGGGCAGGGCGGGAAGTTCAAAAGCCATTTTCGGTTCCTTTCGGGCGGTGCGACAACACCGGCGCTTGCATTCGGCCGCGCTGATGCTTATTCCAAGTCGTGACTTTGAAAACCTCCGGCCTTGATATGTCAAGCCAGAACTTTGAAAATGTGACCACTGCTGCCGAAAGCGTCACCTGGTCGCCGCGCAGCCCTGCAGAGCGGGTGCTGATGGCGCTCAAGATGCATGGCGCAATGTCCGCCGCCGCCTTGGGCAGCAGGCTCGGCACGACTGGCGAAGCCGCGCGCCAGCAGCTTGCCCGCTTGGCCGAGGAAGGTCTGGTCATTGCCACCAGCGAAGCGCGCGGGGTAGGGCGCCCCACCCAGAGCTGGAGCCTCACCCCGGCGGCTCAGTCGCGTTTCCCCGATACCCATGCCGCGCTCACCGTGCAATTGCTCGCCATCGTCAGGAATTCACTGGGCGAAGACGCCCTCGATACGCTGATTTCCATTCGCGAAGCCGAAACTCGCGCCGCCTACGAGGCCGATCTGGCCCACCGCACCAGTCTGCGCGACAAGGTTGCCGCCCTGGCCGACCTGCGCTCGGCCGAAGGCTACATGGCCGATTGGCGCGAGGAGCCCGACGGCTCCCTCGTTCTCATTGAAAACCATTGCCCCATCTGCGCTGCCGCCACGGCCTGCCAGGGCTTCTGTCGTGCCGAGCTCGATGTCTTCCGCTCCGTTCTCGGCCCCACCGCCGAAGTGATGCGCAACGAGCATATCGTGGCCGGCGGCCGCCGCTGCAGCTACGCCATCCGCGAGATCGAGCCATGAGCGACAATCCGCGCCCACCCGTTGGCATGCGGCACCAGCGCGTCGGCTGGGAAAACCCCGAGGGGCTCGACGAAGCCATGATCCGCGCTGTGGTCGACAGCTTCTATGCCGATGTTCGCCGGGATCCGCTGATCGGCCCTATCTTCAATCGCATCATCGCACCCGAAGCCTGGCCGCATCATCTCGATCTCATCACCGACTTCTGGAGCTCCATGCTGCTGGGCACCGGCCGCTATGGTGGCCGCCCCATGCCCAAGCACATGGCCATCCCTGAATTGGCCGATCCCCATTTCATGCGCTGGCTGGCCCTGTTCCGCCGCACGGTGGAAACCATCTGCCCGCCCGACATTGCCGCGCTCTTCGTCGAGCGCTCCGAGCGCATCGGCAATTCCTTCCGCATGAACATCGCCATGCGCCGCGGCCGGGACATCACCACCATGGCCCCCCTGGAACGCGAAACACCCCTCTGGTCACCCCCGCGCTGAGTTGGCCAGGCGGCGCTGCGCCACAAATTTCTCCCCCTACGCCCGATTTCCCCCACAACCTTTCGCCAGTTTCTCACCCACACCCTCGTGGCAGAATTATTTTCCGCCCGGCTTCACTCAAACGCGACCCGTTCGCTTTGATAAAACCCGACCAATCTACTAGGGTCAGTCGCGCCGAACCGGGTTGAGAGGC